>Ga0315907_10008986_pt1 | contig 10192 bp, 6 predicted proteins | sample LakEriMetagenome_3_FD_203525 | JGI IMG/M metagenome (GOLD analysis project Ga0315907, IMG submission 203525) | Freshwater fungal communities from buoy surface, Lake Erie, Ohio, United States - Buoy 12 MA123 | ecosystem: Environmental > Aquatic > Freshwater > Lake > Lake biofilm | place: USA...
CCCGCGGCACGAAGACTCATCGACGTTCGTGGGCCCACCACGTCGTGTTCGATCACCGTCCAGTCCGGCGCGAATCGAACGACGGTCTCCGCCAGACCCGGCGTGCGCACGGCGTGCATCACCCCCGAACCATCGGCGCGAACCGCCAACGACATCGGTGGTCGCTTCGGACCGGAGCGCACCACATCCTCGCGCGTGAGCAACACCCGCACCGCGCGACCGTTCTCGTCGGCCAGTCGACGGGCGACGTCGCCCAACTCCGAGCCCGTCTTGCCGCCGAAAGCGCCGCCGTTGTTGAGGGGTCCGTGCGCTTGCCCACCCGGTTCGCACCATGCCGCGTCGGGTTCCACGTACGCGGGTTCCACCCACGTGGTGCACAACGTGCGGGCCCACTCGCCGTCGATGATGGGCAACGGCCAGTCCACGGCCACGGTGGACTTGCGTCCTTGCACCGTTCCGGCCGCACGGCGAGCCGTCGCCAAGTCGTCGGCCACGTGCCATGTGCCGTCCAACGCGCGCAAGGCCACCAACGCGTCGCGGGGCGCGGTGTCGTCGGCGAATCCTCCGGCGCCCAAGGCCACCCGGGCTCCCACGTCCTGATGCGCGGCGCCCTCGATGGCCGCGCGCTCGCGTGCCAGATCGAGATCGCGATCAGCGTCGATCACGCGCGCGCCACGACGCACCGCCACCGCTTCCTCGATGGTTTGCCATCCGGTGCATCGGCAGGTGTGCGCCAGCATCGCCTTGACGAACGATTCGTGATCGTCCTCGACCGTGGCCTCGAGCCGCATGATGATGCCCGGCGAGCAGAACCCGCACTGACTTCCACCGGTGGCGCACAAAGCGTCGCCCCACGCCCGCCGCACGTCGTCATCGAGACCTTCGAGCGTGGTGACCGATCGTCCGTTCACTCGGGTCGCCGGCGTCACGCAGGACACGCGCGGCTCGCCGTCCACCCACACGGTGCAGCACCCGCATTGACCCTGCGGCGCACAACCATCCTTGGCCGCCGTCAACCCGGCCGAGTCGCGCAGCACCGACAACAAACTTCCGTCGGCATCGGTGGTGAATGGCGCGCCGTTCAAGGTGAAAGAGATCATCGCCACCGGACCATTGTCGCACCGTGCGACCATCGGCCACGACTCATCACCAACTACCGTCTCGTTCATGGTTGCTCAACGTCGTGTCGTCGACCGTCGATCCGTTCTGCGCTTGGGTGCCGCCGGCGTGTCCACCTTGGCATTGGCCCGTGTGCTGTCGGCGTGCGGCGGTTCGTCGTCGTCGAACTCGTCGATGGATGGCCCCATCTCCGATTCCATGTCGCTCGTGCAGCGCTGGGTGCCCGATCAGTTGGGTCCCGGAACGCAACGACTTCCCATCTCGCTGGCCGACAACGCGGGCATGTTGATGAAGGGACCCGCCGAACTGACCGGGCGGGTGATCGATCTCGACGACAACGTGATCGCCGACAACCTGGTGGCCACCCGTCGTTCGCTGGGCGAGGGCTCGACACCGTTCTGGGTGTTCGAGACCACCATCGACGAACCCGACATCTACATGCTCATCATCGATGGTGGGCCGTCGGACGGTGCGTCGTTGCAAGTGCGTTCGACGACCGAATTGGTTGTGCCGCGACCCGGCGCACAGTTGCCCGGTTTCGACACACCCACGTTCGACGATCACCGCGGTGTGGAGCCCATGTGCAGTCGTCTGCCCGAACCGTGCCCCTTCCACGACGTCACGTTGAACGCTGCACTGGCCGATGGCCGACGAGTGGTCTACATCGTCGGCACGCCGGCGCATTGTCGCACGGGTGTGTGCTCACCGATCCTGGAGGGGCTCATTCCTCTCGGCGACGAATTCACCGACACCGTGTTCGTGCACGCCGACGTCTATGCAGACAAGGCGGGAACACAAGTGGCTCCGGCCGTGAACGATCTCTCGTTGACGTTCGAACCCGTGCTCTTCATCACCGACACCACGGGTGCGATCACCCATCGGTTCGAAGGCGTGTGGCACCCCGACGAGGTGCGCGCGGCGCTCAGCTGAACGACTGGCCGCAACCGCAGCTGCGGGTGGCGTTCGGGTTGGTGATGTTGAAGCCGGCCTGGTTCAGACCGTCCTTGTAGTCCAAGGTGGCGCCCAACAGCAGCTGCGCCGAAGCGGGGTCGACGACCACCTTGACGGCTTCGCCGTACACGGCCTGCTCGTCCTCGGCGGTGATGTCGCTGTCGAAGAACATCTCGTAGGAGTAGCCACTGCAACCGCCGGGACGCACGGCGACACGAAGAGCCATGTCGGCCGCGCCTTCGGCCTCGAGCAGTTCCTTGACCTTGACCGCTGCGGAATCGGTGAGCGTGATCACGATGAGCCTCCAATGTGTACGACAGAGTTGTACGGCGGGTTGTCCGCCCCGGTGTAGCGACCGGTCCTCAAAGTTTACCCGTCGCCCTTCCACGAGGCGAGGGGTGGTCCCACAATTTCGGTCACCGAGCGACCGAATACCTCCACGTCACCGCCGGTACCATGACCGCATGGCGCGCCGATTCGCCCCTCCCACCACGGATGAGGTGACGAACCTCCTCCGCGGCGTGATCGACCCCGAGTTGGGAAGCGACGTGGTGGAGTTAGGCATGGCCCGGTGTCTGGAGATCACCGAGGACGGCCGCGTGCTGATCGAGGTGAAGCTCACCATCGGCGGATGTCCGTTGCGAGCCCAGATCAAAAAGGACATCGAGACCCGCATCGCCACGCACCCCGGCGTGTTCGCCGTGAAGATCGAGTGGGGCGAGATGAACTCCGACGAGCGTTCGGCCACCATGGCCAAGGCTCGTTGGAACGCCAAGGAAAGGGCCACCGACACCGCCGTGTCCAACACCACGCGCGTGTTGGCCATCGCCTCGGGCAAGGGTGGCGTGGGCAAGAGTTCGGTCACCGTGAACCTGGCCGCCGCCATCGCCGCGCAGGGCTACACCGTGGGCGTGTTGGACGCCGACATCTGGGGTTTCTCGGTGCCGCGCATGTTGGGCCTGGATCAGCGACTGGAAGCCGAGCCGAACGAGGCCACCGGGCGCCCCATGATTCAGCCGAACCAACGCAAGGTGGGGGCCGGCGTTCTGAAGGTGGTCTCCACGGGCTTCCTGGTGGAGAACGAAAGCACCGCGTTGATGTGGCGCGGGTTGATGCTCACCAAAGCGGTCGAACAATTCCTGAACGACGTGGCGTGGGGCGAGATGGATTACCTACTCATCGACATGCCGCCGGGAACCGGCGACGTGCAGATGGGATTGGCGCGCATGTTGCCGCGCACCGACATGGTGATCGTCACCACACCGGCGGTCAGCGCACAGAAGGTGGCCATTCGCGCCGCCGACATGGCGCGACGTTCGTTCCTGCGCGTGGCCGGCGTCATCGAGAACATGAGCGAGTTCATCTGCGACCACGGCGAGTCCTATGCGCTGTTCGGCACCGGCGGTGGAGAGGCCTTGGCCGACGAGATCGGCGTTCCGTTGTTGGGTCGTATTCCCATCGAGCCCGCCGTGGCCGATGGTGGTGACACCGGAGAGCCTGTGTCATTGATGGGTGACGGACCCGCGGCGCGAGCGTTCCGCGACATCGCGAACCTCATCATCACCGAGACGGTTCCGCCGGTTCAGATGGCGGGTTGCTCGGCGCGCGTGGAAACGGTGACCTCGGTGGCCGTCAACCGCCGCACGGCCTGACGGGTCAAGCGACAGCCGCAGCGAATATCGAAAAAAGGTCTGCAGGCAGGGGATACCGAAGTCGCCACTTGATCGCCATCGGGCACTCACCTTCATGCGAAACATAAGTCGCAGGACCCAAGTACCAAAATGCTCGTTCGTTGGTCCGCAGCCGCGCAAAGAGTTGTATCTCCGAATCGAGTTTCTCGTGATTGATGTACCGAAGGCCCGTTGTGCTGTCGGCTCGAGTAACTGACTGGCTCTCCCAATGAATGAGATCGCGGCTGATCGCATAGTCGCGGTACCGAGTATTCGGGGAGAAATTGCCCTTTGATTTGTCCAACGTAAATGCGAAGACGTCGCATTTGCTGTCCGGCAACCACATCACGCCCGTCTGCCAGGTGTTGGCGCGAGCGCCATCACCATGGCCAAAAGCGGAAAGAATCTCCAATCTCGTGTACCGGGCATGCACTCGAAGAGGCACCTCGGAAACACCTGAGACCGAGCGCACTACATGCGTGATCCGTTCTGCCAGCACGCCGCACAGTTCTTTCAACTCCTCGCACACTCGAGGATGTTGTCGCACAAAGTCCAGCCCCTCCTGCAGACCAACATCTCGTGGAAGAGCCTCAACTTGACCAAGTAGTTGGCTAGTCAACATTCGAATCGTCCGTCTATCGACTTCAGACCATTCCGATACGTCGTCCTCTCGGTTCAGCAACTCACTCCACCTGGACAGTCGAATTTGGTCATCTACGTGCAACAAGCGACCTACCGCCTTACGAAGCTCTTTCTCCGACGGTCCCGGAGTTTGAGTCAATACTCCAGCCGCCTCTAGGAGATCCGAGAAGCTGTAGCCGCCCGCGTAGATGTCCTCGATATCGAGGCCCGTCACCTCGAGAAATGTACCGAGACTTGGCTCCTTCCCCGAGTCCACAAGGCGGCGCATTTCGTCGACACGTTGCACCCACTTAGTCGGGAGCGAATTTCGAAGATTCTCGAGAACAATGCCACTCACCACGCGGTCAAGTTGAACATGGCAACCCGCCGGCAAGTATGGGAACTCTTCTTCGACTTGTCGAATCAAACCTTGTCTGGACTCTCCGAGTAAAGCACCGAACCGTCGATCGAAGCGGTACTCCTTGCGGTGCTGACCAACAAAATCCAGCACCGTGCAGATCGACTTACTCTGATGCTTGCGTAGACCTCGGCCCAACTGCTGCATAAACAGGACCGGGCTGTCCGACGGCCGAAGCATCATGATCGCATCAACGGCTGGTACATCGACGCCCTCATTGAACACATCGACGGAAAAGATGACCCGAATGTCACCATCTTTGAGCTTCTGGATTGCTTGACGACGTTCGTCAGCCTGCGTCGACCCGTCAACACTCAGTGAGGCCAAGCCGTGTCTTGAGAAGAACGCAGCCATGAACTTCGCGTGCTTCACCGACACGCAGAACCCGAGACCACGGACCGACTCAGGATTGTCGATGTGTCGCAGGAACTCATTGAGGACCATCGACGCCCAAATGTCATTTGCCGTGTAGATACTGTCCAATTCGGCAATGTCATAACCTTTGCCACGGGTCCAACCGACATTTCGAAGATCGGTCCCGTCGGATATTCCGTAGTAGGCAAAGGGGCTGAGATAACCCGCTTCGATGGCATCCCACAAACGAAGTTCGGCAGCAATTCGGTTGTCGAAGTACCCCAGGATGTCAGCACCGTCCGCCCGCTCAGGTGTCGCGGTGAGCCCCAATAGTTCGGCGGGTTCGAAGTGTTCAAGAACCTGCGAATAGGACTTTGCACTCGCATGGTGGAATTCGTCGATGATGAGAACGTCGAAATGACGCGGGTCCATTTCTTTCAGTCGATCGACGCTCAAGGATTGAACTGAAGCGAACACGTGCTCCCAATGAACTGGTCGCTGACCATCAACCCACAACTCACCAAAGGTTGCGTCCATCATTGCCTGACGAAAGACGTTTCTCGACTGCTCCAGAATCTCCTTTCTATGAGCAATGAAGAGAAGTCGCTTGCTCACAAGTTCCTGCCGTAAGTTGACGTAGTCCAAAGCAGCCATCACTGTCTTTCCGGTGCCGGTCGCCGACACCAAGAGGTTGCGATGTCTCCCACGCTCTCTTTCCAACTGGAGTAGTTCGAGCATTCGCTCTTGAAACGGAAGCGGTCGAATCGAAACTGGCCCCAAAACCAAACTGTTCGTTCCGTTCCTGACGGTACGGCGACTGAAATCTTCCGGGTCGTAAGAAATGAAGTCAGGCGATTCCCAATAGGTTTCGAAAACGGCTCGCATCTTTTCAATGACATGTGGATTGCGAATTCCAGAGAGTCGAACGTTCCATTCGAGCCCGGTCACTAATGCCTGGTGAGTGAGATTGGACGAACCGATAAACGCTGTCGAGTGGCCTTCTGCCCGATGGAACATCCAGGCTTTCGCGTGCAGACGGGTCGAAGACTCGTCATAAGAAATGCGAATCTCTGCGCCTAATCCAGCCAACCGGTCCAAGACAGCACGTTGGGTGATGTTCGAAAAGGTCGTCGTGATGATCCGAAGTCGTCGGCCACCCCGGCAGTGCTGACGCAGTAGCTCTTCGACCGGCAGAATTCCGGACACCGTGATGAAGGCCATGATTACGTCGATGGAACCCGCGGAGTCGATCTCGGACTTGATGGCTTGCCCAACACCAGGTTCCCCTCGCGAGTTGGTCAACAAAGTGGAATCCAAAAGCGGCACCAGAGGTTGATCAAAGGTCCCGTAGGATCCGTCGAAGCGACGCCTCATCACTTGGCTCAATAAAGCCACGGGATCTTCCAACATTTCGCCATTGAATGAATCCTGATTACGGCTCCGTAACCCGCCTAGGACACTCTCGACCAAGACTTGGGCTTGACGGAGGCGTTCATCTCCTTCGAACTCCCCAAGAAATCGCTCGATCTGTTTTGCGAGGTGCAGGGCGATCCGATCCGGAGCATCGACAGGATCAAGTTTCGTTCGTTGGATCTGGTTCTGAGGGACCGATGCCAGTCGCCCAGCCAGCCGTCGCGAGATCAGAGACTCGTAAATGCCCTCGGGCAATGCATCCTCGGTACCCACCGACCCAGGATCCCATACAGGCATCTTCGCGTCGAGTCCCGTTTCAACCTCAGCAAAGACTGATAGACCTGACGGGTCAGATCTCGCCCTTGGGTTCCGTGGCGTCGGTGTCGACGATCGGACCCTGTCGTCCCGGGGCCGAAGAGCCACCCATGAACGTGGTGCGCACCACGAAATTGCCGGCCTTCACCCGCTTCATCACGTAGCCGCGCAACACGGCTCGCGTCGGCGGGAACAACATCAGGATTCCGAACACGTCGCTCAGGAACCCGGGAGTCAACAGCAGGGCGCCGGCCCCCAGGATCAACACTCCGTCCACCATCTCCTTGGCCGGGATTTGACCCGACGCCAAGGTCTGGTTGAACCGCACCCACGTGCGCATGCCTTCGCGCTTCACCAACCACGAACCAACGAACCCCACCGCGATGATCAACGCGAGCGTGTTGAGAAAACCGATGGACGCACCCACGCGGATGATCGTGTACAACTCGGCGATGGGCACCACCACGAACAGCAACAACAGGATCACGTCTTCACCCTAGCCAGCACCGCACTTCTCGCTCCGTCGCCCATCTGGCCGCGCGGATAGCGTCCCTCCCATGTCCGCCGACACGAACGCGCCCAACACGCGGCCCCCCAGTGTCGACGCCTTGGCCCGCTCCATCGCCCACGTCGGACTTCCGCACCCGCTGTTGGTCGACGCCGCCCGACGAGCCATCGCCAGCGGTGAACCATCGCGAGCCGAAAGCATCGCGCGCGACACCGCCGACGCTCTACTGGTGCCCGTCATCAACGGCACCGGCGTGATCGCGCACACGAACCTCGGTCGCTCCCCCGTGTCGTTCCACCACGACGCCCGCGCGCAGAACCTGGAGTTCGATCTGCGAACCGGTCAGCGCGGCAGTCGTCAAGAGGGCATCGGTCGACTCATCGCTCTGGCGTGCGGCGCCGAGGATGCCATGGTGGTGAACAACAACGCCGCGGCCGTGATGCTGGTGTTGGCCGCGCTCGCCGGCGGACGCGACGTGGCGGTCAGCCGCGGTGAGAGCGTGGAGATCGGCGGCGGCTTTCGCGTGCCCGAGGTGATGGAGCAATCCGGTGCCCGATTGGTGGACGTGGGCACCACCAATCGCACCCGCCTGAACGACTATCGCAAAGCCATCGCCAACAAGAAGAACGACGTCGCGATGGTGTTGAAGGTTCATCCGTCCAACTACCGCGTGGAGGGCTTCGTCGAGGAGACCTCGGTGCACGAACTCTCGTCGCTCGGCGTGCCGGTGGTGGCCGACATCGGCTCGGGCCTGTTGGACGCCGCCTGTCCGTGGTTGCCCGACGGGCCGCCGAGTTGGTTGAACGGTGAACCGGCCGCTCGTCAGTCTTTGGCCGCCGGCGCCGATCTGATCACTTTCAGCGGCGACAAGTTGATGGGTGGTCCGCAGAGCGGAATCATCGCCGGTCGCGCCGATCTGGTGAAGGCGTGCGCATCCCATCCGTTGGCCCGCGCCCTGCGACCCGGCGGCTTGGTGTTGTCGGCTCTGCATCACACCGTGCTCGCGTACCTGGCTCGCACCGCCACCACCGACATCCCGTTCTGGCGCATGGCCGCCGCACCGTGGACCACGTTGCGCACGCGCGCCGAGGCGATCATCGCCGACGCCGGCCGTGGTGTGGTGGCCGATTGCGACTCGCTACCCGGTGCCGGCAGCACACCGGGTGCGTCCATCGCGTCGGTCGCCATCGCGTTGACCGGCGATCACCTCGTGGCCATGCGCAACGCCTCCCCGCCGCTCATCGCTCGCGTGCGCGACGACACCACCTACATCGATGTGCGCACGATCGATCCCGCCGACGATGGTGTGGTCGCCTCCATCCTGCGCTCGCTCGACTGACATGCGCGTCGTCGCCACCGCCGGCCACGTGGACCACGGCAAGTCCACCCTCATCAAGGCCCTCACCGGCACCAACCCCGATCGCTGGACCGAGGAACAAGAACGCGGTCTCACCATCGATCTGGGATTCGCGCATCTGGACACCCCCACCGGCGAGCGCATCTCGTTCATCGATGTGCCCGGTCACGTGCGTTACCTCGGCAACATGCTGGCCGGCGTCGGCGGCATCAACGGTTGCCTTTTCGTGGTGGATGCCAACGAAGGGTGGATGCCCCAAACCGAAGAGCACCTGCGCATTCTGCAGCTCACCGGCGCACCCGCGGGTGTGGTGGCACTCACCAAAGCCGATCTGTGCGATGCCGATCATCTGGAACTGGCCACGCTCGAAGTGATCGATCATGTGGAGGGCACGTTCCTGGAGGGTGCGCCCATCGTGCCGGTGTCGGCCACCACCGGCTTCGGAATGTCCGACCTCGTCGAAACTCTCGCCGCCCTCGCACGCTCCACTCCCGCGTCGGTCGACCGTGGTCGACCGCGATTGTTCGTCGACCGCGTGTTCGCGGCCAAGGGAAGCGGCACCGTGGTCACCGGCACCCTGCGCGACGGTTCGTTCAATGTGGGTGATCACGTCGTGGTGGGCCCACGCACGTTGGAGGCACGCATTCGCGGCATCCAGACGTTGGGGGCGAACGTGGAGAGCATCGCACCGGGCCATCGGGTGGCGCTGAATCTCACCGGCGTCGATCATCGCGAACTACAACGTGGCGACGGCGTGGTGAAGTCGGGCCAGTGGTTCCACAGCGATCGTGTCGACGCGCGTCTTCAGGTGTTGGACACGCTGGGCCACAAGGTTTCCCGACGCGGCGCCTACACGGTGCACATCGGCAGCGACGAGATTCCGGCCCGCTTGCGCGTGATCGGACCCGAGTCCATCGAACCGGGTTCCACGGCGTTCGTTCGCCTGCACCTGGATCGTCGCGTCCCCCTGCTCCCCCACGACCACTTCATCTTGCGCGAGAGCGGTCGCAGCGAAACGGTCGGCGGCGGCCAGGTGTTGGACGTGAACCCCGTGCGCCCCGCGTCGCGCGCCACGCCCGACACCGATTGGCGCCGCGTGGTGGCCGAACGCGGTCCGATCGACGTGGCCGAACTGGAGCTGCTCACCGGTGAGTCGGTGCCCGCCACCATTGGCATGTGGGTGGTGGACCAAGCGCGGTTCGATGCGCTCAAAGCCGACCTCGTATCGCGAATCGATGTCGCCGGTGCCGAAGGCCTCGACATCGCCGCGTTCGACGACATCGAGCGCGCCATCATCGACACCTTGGACCACACGATCGTCGACAACGGACGCGTGCGTGCCAAGGGCACCACGGATCCGTTGCTGGAACATCCGGTGATCGAACAACTGCGAGATGGTGGCTGCGCGCCCTCCGCCCCGGCGGGAATCGTCAACGCCGATCTGCGTCGATTGGCCAAGTTGGGTC
>Ga0315907_10008987_pt1 | contig 10192 bp, 11 predicted proteins | sample LakEriMetagenome_3_FD_203525 | JGI IMG/M metagenome (GOLD analysis project Ga0315907, IMG submission 203525) | Freshwater fungal communities from buoy surface, Lake Erie, Ohio, United States - Buoy 12 MA123 | ecosystem: Environmental > Aquatic > Freshwater > Lake > Lake biofilm | place: USA...
AGCCTTTCTGAATGTTTGGGAGGATATTCCTTCAATTCTTTGAACTCTTCCAATAATTAAATCAGGAATAAGGCCTTCGTTATTATTTGAAGTTACAACTAAATCCCCTACTTTGACATCCTCTGTTGTAAGAATATTATTTATAACTAGAGAGTCCCCTGATTCAGAATCTAGCACTGTTTTAATTTTAAATAACTGTGAATTAACAATATGGGTATTTATTAAAAGCTCCTTACTAGAAATCAAAAGAACCTCAATAGAAGAAGTATTACTGTTTTTAACTACCCCTACCAGGTTATCTCCAAGTAATACTAGGGAATTGTTACTTATTATCTCTTGATTAGTATTTTCTAGTATAAGTTTGGACTGAAAAGAATCGTAATAAATTATTTTTTTAATTAAAATCCTCTTATCTTTCAAAGTTAAACTTTTTTTAAAACTTGATTCTAAATCTGAAACTTCATTTGAATTTAGTTTTTGGAGAATATCTTTATTTTTGTTGTCCCCTAGCTCGCTAATAACTTCTTTTAGCTTTGCGTTTTCTTGACGAATTCCCTCTAAATTAAAAATTACAAGTGAGATATCTTTTAAATCAAGGGATAATTCCTTAAATAGTAAAATCGCCGGACTAAATGAATTAAAAAAATATAATTGAATTGTTTTGGTTATTTGAAAGTAACTAAAAAGTATAATAACAAATGCAATAACGTATAACTTCATTTAATCTTTGTAATATCTACTAGATTCTTTTGCAATAGTTTTCTAATGCCAGTTATTTGAACAAGATCTGCATTCTTAAGGTAATTAAACTTTATTCCTACCTCTTTAGATAAGAAGGCAGCTAATGAGGGATTAAGTGCAGTACCGCCTACTAAGTAAATACCTTCTTCGTAAAGATCTGAAATTATGTTATCAGTTAATGAGTTTAAAAATGCTTTAATTTGCTTAACTAATTCAGTTCTAATTGTTGGTACCAAATACTCTCTTAAATCAAGAAAAGAAATTTCTGTATTTACTGGAGTACCTTTTTTTATATCCTTACCAATTATTTTAAATTTTTCATTCTCGGTCGGAAACGGGAGGAATCCTAAACACTCCTCTTTATATCTCTCAACGTTATTTAAAGAGCATTGTATTTTTTTATCATCAATTAACTTACTAAGTATTACCCTATCAAGCATTTCCCCACCAAAATTTAAGACCCTGCCTTCATAAATCTCATTTTTAAATACAACTCCAAACTCTGTTTTTTGATAACCAATATCTACAATCATTTTTACTTTATTATCATTAAAATCTTTTGTAACTCCATAAGAAGAACAAACAAGTTTTTTTAAAAAAACAACTTCGGAAGCTCCGGCTTTTAAAACGCTGTTTTCAAAATTAGTTAAAGATGATTGAGTAAAGTCTATTGGTAGCGGGATATAAACCCGAGGTTTAGTTTTAAGTCTAAATTTTTGATTCTTTTTATTTAGTTCTTCAAAAATATGTTTTAAAAATATTTCAAAATATTCATTAGTAACTATTTCTGAAAATTGAATTGGTTTTATAACCTCCATTCCTTTAGGAATTTTTCCAATCATACTTTTTGCCTCTTCTCCAAAAGCTATAGGAGTTTTGTTGATATGACTATATCCTAGGAAAGTTGGGGTTGAGATAACAGACGCTGATGAATTATCAAATGCCCTAACTTTGTAACTTCCAGGATCCATAGCTATGTCATAATTAAATAGATTTGATAAGTCAAGCATTATGGCACGATTTTATCATTTTAATATTTTGATTTTAACAACGAAAAATGGTAAAATTATTGATATGTCAATAAAAACTATAATAACAGTGCCAAATAAAATACTTTACGAAAAATCTGAGAAAGTACAAACTATCAATGAGGAAGTTAAAAAAATTATTAATGAGTTAGTTGAAACTGCAAACTCTCAAACCGAACCAGAAGCAGCAGGTTTAGCCGCACCTCAAATAGGTTACAACAAAAGAATTATCTTAGTCAGAGATTTTAAGGTAATTCCTAACTCTGAAAAGATGATTATTACAAATATAATAATGATAAACCCAAGGATTATTTCTGAATCAAAAGACGAAGAAATTGATTGGGAGTCTTGTTTGAGTATCCCCTATATGTACGGTAAAGTTAAAAGACCGTACTCTATTAAAGTTATCTATACCGACGAAAAAGGTTTAGAGAAAAAAATTAAAGCTAAAGACTTTTTTGCTAGAGTCATTCAACATGAAGTAGATCATTTAAATGGGATACTATTTGATACTAAAATTATCGGAAAACTAATAACAGAAAAAGAATACAATAAAATTATAGAACTAAATCATGAATAAAATTGCTTTTTTCTCTACTTCAAGTAGACCTGTAAAATCCCTTCAAGAATTATCATCAAAGTTTAATATCTGCTTAGTTGTAACAAAATCAGATAGGCTTATCGGAAAGAATAAAGAAAAAACTCCAAACGAAGTAAAGAAATTTGCAGTTGAACATAATATACCAGTCTTTGAAATTGACAAGATGGATTCAGAAACAAAAATTAAATTAGAACAAAAACTTACTGAAATAGCCCCAGATTTAGCAATTACATTTGATTTTGGTTACATAGTACCTAAAAATTTGTTCGATATTCCAAAATATAAATTTGTTAACATTCACTTCTCCCTCTTGCCAAAATATAGAGGGGCTTCAGCAGTCCAATTTGCTATTCTAAACGATGAAAAGGAATACGGTATCACTTACCACCTAATAGATGCTACTTTGGATACTGGAGACATTTTGTACCAATCTAAATACCCTTTAAATGAAAATCTAAACTCCGAAGAAGCTTACCAATATTTATTTGAAAAAAGTATCAACGAGATATCGCCATTTATAAATCGATATCTTGAAGGGAAGATTAAACCCATTCCCCAAGAACACTCAAAAGCTGTATATACTTACTCCAAAACTAACCCTAAACATACATTTATATTCAAAGAAGATGCTTTTATAGGCAATGTCTCTGACGAAAGAAGGCTATTTAGAGAGATAAAGGCTTTTAATCCTTGGCCTAAACCACAGATTCAAACTTCCCTACTTCTTAAACTAAATCAGTTTAAAAATTTTCAGTTAAAAGATACAAATAACAATCCTATTTTAAAAATAAATGATGCTAAATTTATCAATAATAATTTAGAAATAACAGAAGTAACTGTTGTTAATGGAAAAACATTGAAAATAGCTGATTTTATAAGTGGGTTTCTAAAAAGAAGTTAAGCGTTAGCTGCAACTTTAACTTTAGTATCTTTTGAAACTTTTTTTAGACATGATGCGCAAATCTTTAATCTTACAGTTTTACCACCAATTAAGAATCTTTTAGATCTTAAGTTTGGTTGCTGTCTTCTTGTTGTTCTTCTAGCAACTCTATTACCAATAAGTCTTTTAACAAGATTACCTCTATTGTAAGATTTTAAACACATTTCACATACTAATGACATACCAGGGATTATGTCATTTATCTTTACAATTTTCAAGTATTTTTGGTAGAATATAATTTATCTGTTGCCTGGATAGCTCAATCGGCAGAGCAGCGGTTTTGTAAACCGCAGGTTAGGAGTTCGATTCTCCTTCCAGGCTCCATTGAATTGATGCCAAGATACCGAAGTGGCCAACCGGAACTGACTGTAAATCAGTTGACGTAAGTCTTCGCAGGTTCGAATCCTGCTCTTGGCACCATTAAGAACTTTGAACGCTCACATAGCTCAGTTGGTAGAGCATTTCCATGGTAAGGAAAAGGTCGGCGGTTCAATTCCGCCTGTGAGCTCCATAAAACCCCTAAAATATTGACTATAACCGACTTTTACATTATTATTCCCCTATGGCAAAAAAGACAAACAGACAACTTATCGGATTTCAATGTACAGAATGCAACTCTTCAAACTATGTTGCTTCTAGAAACAAAATTAACGTTACTGAAAAAATTTCAATGAACAAATTCTGCAGAAAATGTGGAAAAGTTACTAATCATAAAGAAAAACAAAAATTAAAGTAATTTGCTTCGCAAATTCGACCTTTGGTCTAAATGCTTCGCAAATTTATTTCTCCCTACTAATGTTCAATTTATTTTGTTAAAATGTGTTGTATTACCTAGGCCTATGGTGAAGTGGTATCACATCGGTCTCCAAAACCGTTGTCCCGGGTTCGATTCCTGGTGGGCCTGCCAATTTGCTATAATCCAAATATGAACTTATCTTCTCAGATTACAGAATTATTAAAGTCAATTTCCCAAGAAGAATTTCAATTTTCACCAGAAAAAATCTCAATAGAACTTTATAAAGGTAACAGTTTTGGTCACTATTCATCCTCTATTCCATTTGAGATAGCAAGAAATATCGGTAAGTCGCCTAGAGATATTGCGGAAATTATCATTAATAAAATATTTGAAAAAAAAGAAAACTCTTTAATTTTTGAAAAAATTGAAAACATTAATGGATTTATAAACTTCTATCTTTCAGACGAACACCTACTCTCTATTCTTAGGGATATGCTTAACAATAAAACTTTTGGTACCGGAGATAAATTTAAAAACAAAAAAGTAATTGTTGAATATACAGATCCTAATCCCTTTAAACAATTTCACATGGGTCACTTTATGACAAACGCTCTAGGAGAATCAATTTTTAGGTTGATTCTATCGCAAGGAGCAGTTGCTTCTAACCTCTGCTACTCCGGAGACGTAGGAATTCATGTTGCAAAAACAATTTTCGGTCTTTTGAACAAAATTGAAAAAAATGAATACTCTCTTGAGGATTTCCTGAATTTCACAAATAAAAAGACTATCGAACAATTAGGAGAGTCATATGTCCTTGGATCCTCGATGTACTCGGAAGACAGCAACAAGGATAAAATCCAAGACTTAAATAACCTAATATTCACTATCTCGCAAAAATTAGCTAAAGACGAGGGTATCGAGATAGTAAATAAATATCAATACTCCGATATGTTTGATTTTAATAATGTTGAGAAAATTTATGACAAAGGAAGAAACGAATCAATAATCTATTTCAAATCAATTTATTCAAAACTAGGATCAAATTTTACAGAACTATATTTTGAATCAACAACCGGAGAATTCGGAAGTAAGTACGTTAATGAATCCCCTATATTTGAAGAATCAGAAGGAGCAATTATTTGGGATGGTAAAAAACACAATAGAAACGTACAAGTACTAATTAATAGTAGAGGAAACCCAACTTATTCTGCTAAAGAAATTGGTCTTAACATATTAAAAAAAATTAAGTATAGCCCAGATATCTCCATTATATGTACAGCCAGAGAGCAAGAGTTTTACTTTAAAGACTTAATTGAGATTTTTAAACAACTTGGATTTACACAAGATACAATCCACCTACCCCACGGTGAATTAAGAAATAAAAACGGTAAAATGTCATCTAGAACCGGCGATATCGTTACAATGGACGACATTATCAATCAAATTAGAGAAGAAGTACTTATTAATTTCTCGTCAAAAAAAGACCAGAACTTTTTAGAAAGTATCTCGGAACAAATTGCTATATCCTCCCTCAAATACCTTATATTAAAGAATTCAACTGGAACAAATATTATTTACGATCCAAAATCAGTTTCAGACTTGACAGGTAATACAGGGGCTTATCTTTTATATACCTTTGCAAGAGCATCAAGTGTTATTAAAAAAGCCGGGGTATTTTCAGAAGCAAATCTAAAAACCCTTACAGATTTATCTTCCCACCCTATAGAAAAAGAATTACTTGTTAAAGCGTTAATATTTAACGAAGCTGTTTCTAAAGCCGCAGTTGAATATTCTCCAGTCATACTAGCTACCTACTTATACGATTTCGCCAAAGCATTTAATCATTTTTATAATGAAGTTAAGATTATTGAATCAGAAAACGATTTAAAAAATTTACGATTATTTATAACTCTAGTCTCAAAAGAAATACTAGAAAAAGGGCTTAACTTACTTGGGATGAAGCCTTTAGAAAATTTATGACAAAAACTGACTTAAGAAGGATTCAAAAATTAAATAACATAGAAATACTTAATAAAGGACCGGTAATTTACTGGATGAGCAGGGATCAAAGAGTTGAAGATAATTGGGCACTTTTATACGCCCAAGAGATTGCAATTGAAAGAAAACTTCCCCTAGCTGTTGTTTTTTGTCTTAACCCAAAGTTTCTTGAAGCGACCATAAGACAATACGATTTTATGATAAAAGGATTAATAGAAGTAGAAAAAGAATTAACTGACTTAAATATCTCATTCTTCCTGCTTGAGGGTAATCCTGAAGAGGAGATTTCAAATTTCTGTAAATCAAACAATTCATCCGCACTTATTACAGACTTCTCACCTTTAAAAATTGGAAGAAAATGGAGAAATAAAATTGCAAAAGAAGTTGATTGTCATATGTCAGAAGTTGACACTCATAATATTGTCCCCTGTTTTTATGTATCTGACAAACAAGAATTTGCAGCATATACAATCAGACCTAAAATTAAAAAATTGCTTCCTGAATTTCTAACAAGTATCCCTAAAGTTAAACACCAGAAACATACAATAAAAAAAGAAAAAATTGACTGGGAAAAAGTGTACAACAAGCTCGACATAGACTTCACAGTAAAACCAGTTGAATGGATAAATCCTGGATACAAAAACGGGATGAAAATGCTCCATAATTTCTTAAAAAATAAAATAGATTCTTATAATGATGACAGAAATAACCCAACATTAGAAAAAATATCCAATCTTTCCCCTTACTTACACTTCGGGCAACTCTCCTCCCAAAGAATAGCTTATGAAACCAACGAAAACATATCTGGAACCAAAAAAGATAGTTTTTTAGAAGAGTTAATTGTCAGGAAGGAATTAGCTGACAATTACTGTTATTACAATCAAAATTATGACAATACACAAGGTTTCCCAAACTGGGCACAAGATTCCCATAAATTACATGTCAAAGATAAAAGAGACTATATCTATTCAAAACATGAGTTTGAAGTTGCCAAAACCCACGACCCTCTCTGGAATGCAGCGCAGCTAGAGATGGTTAAATCAGGCAAAATGCATGGGTATTTAAGAATGTACTGGGCTAAAAAGATTTTAGAATGGACAGAAACTCCAGAGGAAGCAGTTAAAGTCGCCATCTATTTAAATGATAAGTATGAACTAGATGGAAGAGATCCAAGCGGCTACACAGGCATAGCCTGGTCTATTGGAGGTGTGCACGATAGGCCTTGGTTTACTCATAAAATATTTGGAAAGATAAGATACATGAGTTTTAATGGCTGCAAAAATAAGTTTAAGGTAGATAAGTACATCCAAAAAGTAAATAACCTCTAATCAATTTTTAAAAATTTTAAATTTTAAATGTTTCCCGATGTGCCGTTATGAAAGGCAAAATATCTCTGATTTAAAGGTGGGGATTCCTGCCTTACCCCTCAGATATTGGTGTTGAGAAATTTATACTCAATCACTCACAAGCACATCAGGAAGATATAACTTACAATTATTAAAATACAAAAAATGCCCCCTGTCAAGAAGATATCCAAACCTAGATTAGGAGATTAAAAAAGGCCATTAATATTGATATTGCTGGATAAATAATATATTTAGTACCATCAAAAATAACCAAAAAAAGTAAAATAAATATCCCATAAGGCTCAAGATCTCTCCATTTGTATGCAACATCATAAGGTAATAGACCAGTAACGATATTAAAACCGTCTAAAGGAGCGATTGGAATTAAATTAAAGGCAGCTAAAACCAAGTTTAGGTATAGAAGCTGGTTAAGAATAGCATCTAAACCATAAAAGCTTCCGTAAACGTGTATTAGGAAGGCTAAAACTATATTAGATAATGGTCCTGCCAAAGCTATTAATAGAACATCTCTTTTTGGATTTCTTAAGTTGTAGATGTCAAACTCAACTGGCTTTCCCCAACCAAAACCTGCAATAACTACCAAAAGCAGTCCAAGGGGATCAATATGAGCAAAGGGATTAAGTGTAACCCTACCTTGAAGCTTAGGGGTACTATCCCCTAACCTATAAGCCGTAAACGCATGGAAAAACTCATGAATACCTATAGAGATAATTAAACAACCTATTAAAATAATAAATCCAAGAGGATTTGAAGATAATAAATCTAACATTTAAGTACATTATAAATAAAATAACTTTAATTTCAAATAAATTAGTGATAAAATACTGCAATGAAATTAATGAATTTCTTCAACGAAGCTTTATTAGAACTAAAAACAGTTCAATGGCCTACTAGAGAAGAAGCAATTAAGCTCACCACTTACGTAGTAATAGTTAGTATAATAGTTGGTATTTTGATATTTGGCATCGATTACGTCTTAAATATCGGATTATCATATATAATATAAATATGGAAACAACAATAAACGAAAACAATATATTAGTAGTAAACGACACAAACCACCCAAGAGCAAAGTGGTATATCATTCACACTTACTCAGGACATGAAAATAAAGTTGCTGTTACATTAAAACAAAGAGCTGAAATTAAAGGCTTCACTGACAAAATCTTCAAAATGTTTATCCCTACTCAACAAAAAGTAGTGATTTCTGAAGGTAAAAAAAGAAATGTAAATGAAAAATTATTCCCAGGATACATCTATATCAACATGTTACTAGATGACGAATCTTGGAAATTAGTAAGAGCAACTCAAGGTGTTACAGGATTTGTAGGAACAGGCACAACCCCTACCCCACTTCCTGAAAACGAAGTAGCGGCCTTAATGAAGTATGTTGTATCAGATACTCCAAAATTTGAAATGAAATTTACTGAAGGAGATCTTGTTAAGATTATCGAGGGTCCTTTTGCAGACCATGAAGGAAAAATTTCAGAAGTTAACGAAGATCAAGGAAAAGTTAAAGTTATGGTATCCTTTTTCGGTAAAGAAGTACCTCTAGAGTTAGATTTTGCCCAAGTAACAGGAATATAATATTGAATTTTTCAAAGGAATTGATAGAATCTTAAACTATGGCACCTACAAAAAAAGTTAAAAAAGTTAAAGCTTACGTTAAATTAAATCTTCCAGCAGGAAAAGCTACACCAGCACCTCCAGTAGGACCTGCATTAGGACAACATGGTGTTCCTCTTATGGACTTCTGTAAAGAGTTTAATGCTAGAACAGCTCCTATGGGAGATGCTATTATCCCTGTAGTTTTAACTGTTTATGAAGATAGATCATTTGATTTTATTACCAAAACCCCTCTAACTTCCTACCTAATCAAAAAGGCTTTGAAATTAGACAAAGGTTCTGCTGTTCCAAATAAAAACAAAGTTGGAAAAATTTCTAGAAATCAATTAGAAGAAATTGCTAAAGTTAAAATGCCAGATTTAAATACTAAAAATATGGATATGGCAGTAAGAATAGTTGCAGCTCAAGCCAGATCAATGGGAGTTGAAATAATAGAAGGATAATTATGTATAACAATACTTTAGAAGCTATAAATCAAATTAAGAACGACTGTAGAACAAAATTCGACTCAACTGTTGAATTACATATTAACCTTAACTTGGATGTTAAAAAAGCCGATCAAATGATTAGATTTTCTTTAGTACTTCCAAACGGAACAGGAAAATCAGTAAAAGTCGCTACTTTCTCCTCTACCGAACACAAAGAAGCAGATCTAAATCTAAAAGAAGAAGATTTAGATTTAATTGTTTCTGGAAAAATAAGAGTTGGAAATGATTTTGATGTATTAGTTACAGAGCCAGCGTTAATGCCTAAAGTATCTAAAGTTGCTAGAGTATTAGGACCAGCCGGAGTTATGCCTAACCCAAAAAATGGAACTGTTACTACAGATATTAAAAAGGCAATTGAACAATTAAAAAAAGGTAAAGTAGAAATTAGAAACGAACAAAATTTCCCTATTATTCACACTATAATTGGTAAGTGCTCTTTCGAAGCTAAAGATTTAGAAACAAACTTGAACGAAATCATCTCAAACCTAAGATCAAATAAACCAGCTAAAGCTAAACCTGACTGGATTAAGTCAATATTCCTAACTTCCACAATGGGTACTTCATATCAATTGGACCCTAAGATTTTAAATCTTTAACTTCTTAATAATAAATAACAGTGGGGGGGGGGGGGGGGGGGGGGGGGGGGGGGGGGGGGGGGGGGGGGGCG
>Ga0315907_10008991_pt1 | contig 10186 bp, 13 predicted proteins | sample LakEriMetagenome_3_FD_203525 | JGI IMG/M metagenome (GOLD analysis project Ga0315907, IMG submission 203525) | Freshwater fungal communities from buoy surface, Lake Erie, Ohio, United States - Buoy 12 MA123 | ecosystem: Environmental > Aquatic > Freshwater > Lake > Lake biofilm | place: USA...
ACCGCAGTAGCGAGCAGGGATTGGGTGTCTTCCATTACGTGCTTCCAAACAAGCACTTGTGAGAAGCCTATAGCTGTGGAGCAGCCGAAGGCGTATAGGTAGTTCCCGGCGTTCACGCATCGGCTTTGAAAGCCTAGCATGAACACCTGAACGAAGCTAGCTGCTGCGAGAAGGAGCATCTGGCATTCTTACCTTAACCCGGTCGTCTTCTCCGATATTACGAAGCTGCCAAGTCAGAATGAACATCGCGTTGCACATGACGTGCGCCAGATGCGGCAGACCGCTTTCCGGGTCGTTGTCTTCGCCAGCCTTCCAAGCTTGAAGGTGCCGCTCAAGGGACCCAAGAGCATCCTTATAAGGCATACCGGCTTCCCAATTCCGCTCTGCATACTTCTCGGAACCAACCGTGAGCACATCCGCAAGCACGGCCAGAGAGTCCGGAGGGATCAAGTCGAAACGCCTCTTCCCTTTGTTGTACCTAAGCCCGCGCGTCGGGACTTCGGTTTTTGGTCGTGGAGTGCCTTCGTCACGGCTTTCCAAAGAAGGAAGCTCCGGTTCCCACTTGCTGTAGCTGGGGACTCCCCAAGGCGAGAAGAACTCCGCACACCCTCCGCACACCTTGGCGGAAGCCTTATGCCGACAATTAAGGCAAGACCGCCCCGACAAGCTGATTGCCTTAGCTGCCCCAGACGAGATACTGCCGCCCATTCTTATTCTCCAATGTGTCCAAGCTGGATCGTGAAGGTATCGTACAGCGAGAGCCGATCATCTTCCCGCTTGACATGGAAGCCCATCCATTGCGCAGGTACGCTATCGTATCCAGCAATTCCGCTGTACTCGATACCGCCCTTAGTTGCGCCGAAGAAAGCCCCGTTGACCACGAAGGTGCCGCTGTTGAAAGAGCAGACGTTATGCTTATCACCCATTCGGAAATACGTGATATGCGTCTTCTCTTGTTCGGCGCGCTTAATCTTGTGCGCCTTCATAGCAGCCTCGTTAGCAGCAACGCCAACACCGTGCTCGTACAGGATAGTCTGCCCGTAGATTTCGGCAGTAGTGTAGCTACCATTCGGAATGTCGAAGGTCACGTTGTAGTACCCCGCCCGCTTTGTCACAAGCTCCAAGAACTTGTAGAGCGGGTAAGACAGTTGCTGCTTACCGGGCTCAAACATATTGAGACCGTGATCGTCCCAATCGTGGTTGCCGGTTACAGCGATGACATCCAGTTGAATTCCGAGACGGGCGAGAGGCTCGATCACAAACTCGAACAAGCCAGAAGCCGCATCCCAAATCTGTTCTGCGGTTCCCGTGTCCGTAGCCCGGGCAGAATTCTTGTGCTTCTTGTCACTCTCGATAATGTCCCCGATGATACCGAGAACAATGCGCTCAACCCGGTAGCCAACGGCCATCTTCTGCTCGATCTGAAACAGGGCAGCACGTCCGTATTCAAACATACGCTTACGGGCAATCAGGGTGCTGTACCCGGGGCAGAGCTTCCCGATCTGTAGGTCTGAGAACAGAAGCTCTACGGTCATCGGAGTACCGACTTGAGCGCCGATGAACTTCTTGAAGTCCCACGGGGGTCGTTCGGGAAGTTCGGCCACCATACGCTCGACGGTATCGAAGAAAGCCTGCTTAGTCCCAAGCCGGTCTACAAGAGCGCGGATATCGGCGCGAAGCCGGTTGTTCTCGCTCATAGCGTTTCGAGAACGCTGTAGTTCCCGGGCGCGGTCGAAGCCGCCGAAGTCTGTTTCGTCAAGGCGACTGACCCACTCGCGCAGGAGTTGTGTCGTCACCTTGCCGCGACCGCGTGCGCTAAGGGCAGAGGCCGCTTTGGTGATAGTGCCGTGCTCGTTTACCGCTTCCTTAAGTTCTTCCGGGGTAAACGGGCTTGGCTTCAACTTTTCTATGACAGTCAGCCTTTCTTCTTTTCAGCGCGAACCTTACGCGCCTTAGTGTTACGCGCGATACGCTTCTCGTCCTCAGTCTTGTAGGTCGGATGCGTCAGTCCGGTGATGTTAGTGGAATGCTTGGCGAGATACTGCGCCAATCCATGCCCGAACGCTTGGAGATTGGTAACTCCGAAGCGAGGGGCGTTGTTCTCAACCTTCCCGAGAAGCGCGTTGCAAGAGCGGTGAAGCGTCCCGCGAACAGCGCCTGTCCCGTGGTGATGGTCCAGCACGGGGTCCTTAGCAACGCCGGGAAGCTGGCAGAGAGCGCATTTGCCGCCCTGTGCCGCGATCTGCGCGTTGCGAACCTCAGCTATCTGAGAATGAGTTAATCTTGGTGCGTTCATCCGTTACTCGTTTTTCAAGGCGAGCCACCGCCGACAGGAGTTCATCGCAGAACCTTCCGCTTATACGCGAATGGCCACTATGATTGGCGAAGTCCAGTATGTGCGCCTTTGCATCGCACCGCATCCACAGTAGTGCTGCCTGCTCGCAAAAGCGGTCAGCCCAATTACCACCCTTTCGGTCGTAGTACTTGCGATATAATGCGGACACTACCTCGTAGGCGTCATCGTTGGTCTTACAGTCCTTAAGGTACGCCTCTGCCGTCTTCTCGCCCATCGGCTTGAAGTACTCTTCCTTCTTGGCGTTGAGGACTACGTGACCCTCAAGGCCCGGGCAGTTATCGGCAGTGTCTCCCATTAGCATTTGAAGCCAGAAGAACTTAGTACCATACATCTTACCGCCTGGTCCGATCCGCTCGAAGCACCCGGGAGATACCCGCACTGTTTCTCGAAAGCCGTTAACATGCTTCCAGATAACATGCAGCCCCGGGATCATCCTAAGGTCTTTATCCGCAGTAAAGATTGCGGCATACCCTTGGGGTGTTCCAATGGCATGATGCAGACAAGCGGCCATACCGTCGTCAGCTTCTCGGGTCAGCCAGTTCTTAACCTTGAAGCCGGCACCCTCGTACTCCATGAGCCAATCTTGGAGGAAGCTATGGTTCCTAGGTTTGACACCGCTCTTGCGGTTGGCCTGATAGGGCTTGACTGTAGCGATAAGGTACCTCTCGCCCTTGTTGCATCCCTTCGCCGTGTTGTGCACAACGATGTGCTCTGCACCAGCAGCCACCCGAGCGGCTTCTAGAAGGTTCACGGCGTTAGTTCGGGCTTGACCTTGGGTTGTCTCGTCGTTGCCGCTAGCGAAGTAGGCGAGGTAATCGCCGTCCACATGAAGCGTCAAGCCGGGTACCATAACAGGAGCTTCTCGAAGCTGTGGTGCCTCGTTAGCAGCGGCCTCGATAGCCGCTCTGAAATCGTATTCCATAGTGTCTCCTTAGAAGGAGAGCGGGACCGAAGTCCCGCCCTACGATCAGTACTCTTCCATCAGCGGGTCGGCAGCAGCGCCGACCTTGGCGTCCTGTGCGGCCTGCGCGACCGCCGCAACCCGGGCAGGAGCTTCCGCCTCAGGAACGTCGGGAGTACCTCCAGCGAACAGGAGTTCCGCAATCACGGAGCCAGCGAAGTTATCCGCAGACTTGATCCGGTTCTGGAAATAGTTCTTAGACTTAGGCGGGGAGATTTCCTCGCCCTTGTCGTTGGTCTTAGCTTCCCAATGACCGTCAATGAAGATGCTATCCCACATCTCCTTCGTCGCAAAGTTCCAGAGGAAGCATTGCAGCGGCGTCTTGGCCTCCGGGACAGTAACCAGCTTGCTGGAAACAGCGCCGGTGGCTTCGTCGAAGACTTCCACAAAGGGAGGAACGATGGTGTAGCCCGCGTCATCCCGCAGGTTCGCATACTTCCGCTGGTTGTCGCCCTCTCCTACAACCTTGTGCACAACGCGGCAGCGGAAGGGCTTACCGAGAAGTTGGGCGAAGTGCGTGCAGGTCTTATCGTAGTTCAGTCTGCTAAACAGCTTGAAGAAGTTTGCCTTATCCACAAGGCTGAGCGTCTCAGTGAAGCCGATGACATGCGGCGTACCGTCTTCTTTCACGGGATGCTGAGGACCGCTAAGTTCCCAAGCGAGATAGACCTTCTCACGCTTCTTAGGCTGGCCCTTGAATTCTTCGGTGTGAACGCCGAGTTCAATGTACTTAATGAGGCGGCAGTAGCCCCACCCTTCGGCGGGAGGCGCGAATTCCCCGCTACCCATCTTCTGCCCTTCGGCCATGTTAGGGCCTTGAGCGGCGGCTTGTGCGATTGCTGCTTGAATGTCGTACATATCACTTATCCTTGATTGAAGGTACGTCGAAGGATGGCACGTACCCAGCCATGTATTCCGCCCTAAGTTGCTGCCTGTAAGCAGCGACCTTGGGCCTAAAGCCTTCCGGCATTCTCTCTTCTTCCATCATGGTTCGCCCCCAAGTCGTGTCAGATGGAACCGGCACGGGGCAAGGCCAAGCGAAGTAGTACTCCATGAAGTCCGATGCTGCCAGCATACAAGCCTCCAGCAAAGCAGCAGCCTCGATAGCAACGCTATCATCAGCATCTGCGTAAAGGGCGTCATGAACCTGATTGACTAGCAGGGCTAGTCCGTCGAAGTTCTTCCGACTGTAGAAGGCGCGAACGGCCAACCACATAGCAGCCTTCGCCCATTCTCCGCCTTCGCCTTGAACGATGTAGTTCTTGATCTCGGTAGGAGAGAACGAAGTAGACGTGCCACGCCTAGCCAGAAACTCCGGAGCGGGTTGCTCCCTGTAAGAGTACAGCTTGTTGTCTGGCGTCCGGTAGAACGACTTGCGGAAGTTGCACTTGAGGCCCGGTATATCCGGATGATTTGCGAACATGCTCGTCGGGATAGAGTTCGCCTTGATCTTCTCTGTCAGCTTAGTGTAGAACGCCTCGATTTCGGGATAGCGCTCGTTCTCTGCTGCAATCAGCGCCTCTACTTCTTCAAGAGACATTCCGGTTTGTTCAGCGATAAGGCTGGCACCTGCGCCGTAAGCTCTCTGGAAGGAGAAAATCTTGGCCTTGGTGCGCTTGATCTTCCATTCCTTGATAGCCTCAGTAACGCAGAGACGAAGGGCCTCTTCGTAGGGTATTCCCTCAGACTGGCTAACGCGGACGCAGTGCATATCCAAGCCTTGCTTAAGGTCTTCGATAAGCTGTTTGCAGTTCGTTAGAATTGCCTGAATGTACACTTCGAGAGAAGAGAAGTCTGACTGGATAATCTTTCCAGACTGAAACCTAGACCGGAACATTCTCTTAACGTCGGACTTGTCGCCTTTGGGCAGGTTCTGCAAGTTAGGATTTGAAGAGCTAAACCTAGCCGTCACAGTAGACGTATGGTTCAGCATGTGGTGAATGATACCGTCTGCTTGCACAAGCGTCAGCATTCCCTTGCTTTCACCGTCGTCGTCCGTCGAGATATAGTACGTCGTCAGGTCTTTGGTAAGGCTAGTCACCTTGCCTAAAGACTCCAAGAACGGAATGCCCCTGTTTGAAAGCGCGGCGATAACTTCTGATGATGTGGAGTACACACCCTCAACTGCACCTTGCCAAGCTTTCTTAGGCTCTGTTACTCCGGGAAACTCGTAGTAGAAGTCAGCCCACCGGCTCTTGGGGCGGGTCAGGTCTGGAACCTTTACCTTCTTGGTCTTATACTCTCCAGCGTTCTTGCCGGACTTGAAGGTTGAAAGGTTCAGTGTCTTCCATCCCAAATCCTCAAGGCGCGGATCGTCTGCGGCAACCTGCTCGCCATCCTCTGTCAGATACACGGTAGCGTCAACCTGCGGGTACGCCTGAGTTCCATCTTCGTTAAGGATGGGCTCCCGGGCTTGGTACTTGACCTTCCCGCCGAAGATGATAGCAGACTTCTGCCTTGATGACCCCCAGTTAAACGCGAACGGAAGGTCTGGCGGAAGGTAGGAGGAAAGCTCTACGCTAAGCTCTGCTATCTTCTCTTCTAGCTTCTTAGCCTGCTCCATACCGAGTTGAACGTCAACGGCCATACCGTTGCGCTCCATCTCGATTGTGCAGAGCAATGAGCCCATGTTAAGCAGGATGGACTTCACCTGACCGCAAGCCCGGGCGATGTCAAGCTGGCCCCTAAAGACAAGCTCTGTATTGCCGATGTCTCCGTGGTCCAAGGGAGTTCCGTCTTGTGCGGACGTGCCACACAGGTACCGCCTAAGCAAGTTAGGGTCGATATCTTCTGTGCTTACACCTGCCTCCCACAAAGCCTTTACCTCATCGAACTTTAGGTTCCCGCCGTATCTAGGCGCAAGTTGGTCAAGGGACAGCATGTTCTCGGCAGGGTCCATGCCTTTAAGCAGGTACTCCGCAAGCTGGATATCCCACACCAGCCCGCCAGAAGCTACCCACGCCATCCAAGCGCGGAGGTTAGCTTCTCCGTGCTCTTGGTCCGCAAGGGCGTACAAGATGTCGAACTTGATGTTCTGTCCGACAAGCAGCTTGTGGCCCCCAAGAAGCTTGGTGAACCAGTCGTGGGGCTTAGGGTTACGTCCGAAGTAATCGCCGCCAACATGCAACGAGTCTCTGGCCTTGTAGCCAGACATCACAACGAAGTTAAGCGGATCGAAAGGATTTCCTTTCCGCTTGAACGACGACCGGATGGTGGTCTCTAAGTCCCAAACAACGTAGTTAGGGTACGTCATTCTAGCACCCACTGCTCTACTATACGGCCCTCGCTTACAACCCTCGCCTCTACGTGCGTAACGCCTAGGCCATGTTCAGGCACTGTATTTTCTGAGTAGTAGAAGCACACAACATCTTCTACCGCAGGGCCAACGTCTTCGTCAGGGGTGTACGGAAGCCAAGCCTTGCCACCCTTACCCGATGGAGGAGTTAGCTCCATACGGCAGAACGGATGCTTCCTCCAGTCCCACTTACCGCGAATAGCGAGGTAAGCCCCTCGTATCCTTTGCGACCGCTGCCACAGCGGGTCTGTGTTATTGTGCTCCATTAAACTCGGAAGGCACGACGTACCGTCCTCGTGTCCCATCAAAGATAACCTCCGCTTTTGGGTTTTTAGGCCCACCTTCGCGGGCGAGTTTGTTCTTGGTCAGACCAAGATACCTTGAGTTAGGGAAATCGTCTATAGCCCCGATAGTCAGGATGAAGTCAGCAGCACCTTGCTTTCCGGTCTTGCTGTCCTTAAGCATCGCTAGTGTCGGGTACGCAAGGTTCTCTCCGTCAGCGCTGATCTGGCTAGCAGCTAGCACCGGGCAGTCATGCTTCACAGCGATAACTCGCGCCCATTGGTACATGGCTTCAAGCAACTGGTCAGTGCGCTGCCCATTGTTGTTTGCAGCACCTCCGAAACGGATGTTGTCCACCATGTCGAACACGATCATAGCGGGAGGCGTTGACCGGATGATATCCTCTACCTCATGGTTCCAGAAGTCATGGATATCAAACACCCGCAACACGTCTGGCCTACCGCCTGTAGCCTTAAGGTACTCCTGACGGATCGTCCCAGCTTGGCTGAGTTTAACCAGTTCAGAAGTGCTGGCGTTCAACGCGGACTGGTACATGCGCGAGACAATGCGCTTGCCGGGTCCTTCATTGTTGAACCACAGGATACAGCGTTGCTCCCCGGGGAACAGGGTGTCTACCTGCAAAGCGAAGTGCGTTAGCTGATCCGTCAGGAACGTGGTCTTACCCTTGTCAGGGCGTCCCGCTACAATCCCGAAGTCTCCGGGTCTAAGGGGGCGCATAGACAGGTTAAGAGGCTCAAGCCTCCAATGAAAGCCCTTGTCGTTCTCGTCGTCCTTAAGCAAATCCTCAATACTGTCACGCACCCACGGGGTCTTAACCTTGCGGTTTGTGTCCAGCTCGAATTGCTCCACTGTAGCGCGGAGGACGGGCAGAAGGTCGATCTCGTCTCCATCGTTGAACTTCTCAGCGATAGTTACAAGCTTGCTGGCAGTGTCTGCGGCGATAAGCCTATTCATTAGACCGGCCTCAACTTCCGGCGGAACAGGCTCGTGTATCTTTTTCAGCAAACCTTCGTAGAGTGCCCTTGCTTCGTCGTTTAGCTTAGGATGCCCGAACGTCTTGAACCACAGCCAGAACTCGTCATGACCGAAAGCATTAACGTCAGGGAATTCACGGTAGAACTTACCGAAGTCATCCAGAATAGTTTGGGTCTTAATGTCGAGCACATGCTTTGGCACTGCTCGTATCAGCTTCTCGTAACGCTCGCGCGTCCTAAGGAGCCGCAGCAGGGTCAAGTCCAAGGACAGAAGCTATCTCCTCTTTGCTATGAAATTTTGGGTCTCGTTCTGAGTACACCGGCTTAGCGTCTATGCCGATAGTTCGCAAAGCCTTAACAGCCTTGCTCGAACCTTTGCGGCCTGATGCATCCGGGTCTAACCACACTCTGACAGGCTTATCTGCCAGCATAAGTTGGTTCAACACAGGATCAGGTAGCGATGTTCCTAGGATAGACCAAGCCTCAGTAACTTCGCCTACCCGCACGGCGGATAGAATATCCTCTGTCAATACGATCACAGGACCGGCTCCGTACTTAGCCACTAGCTTTGTACGGTCAACCGCAGGGTTGATGTACTTAGTCCCGTCTTTGTCGAAGCCTCGCGCTTGCCAATAGACAAGCTTGCCATCTGATGTGACAGGCAGGACAACGCGCTTTGTCGGCTCGTGATAGTAGAAGCCGCATTGCATTATCCGTTCGTTGGATATGCCCGCCTTGTAAAGCCAGACCCTAGGGATCAGCGGCCATGTGGTTGGGACGAAGTTCGCAGGCATAGGCGGGCGCAAGTCGCGCTCTATCTCCGCTTCTGCAATGGCCTGCTTACGAAGGCGCTCAATCCTCTCGGAGAGGTTCTCCGGAGGTTTAGGTACCCATCCCGGTTCGTTGCATCGGTGGCACCAAGCGCCCCAGCCCGCTTCCTTGTGGTCTACAATCAGGACTGTTCCCGGCCCGCAATCATGGGTAGTGCGCTTTCGCTTACCTTCTGGCAGGGCTTGAGCCTTGCTTAGCCATCCTGCGGGATCGAGCATCAGTCTTCCTTCTTAGCGACCTTTGGCTTACGCGGTCTCATACTGTCCGCGATGTCCTGTTGTTTCTTGCGGTACTCTCTGGCCCTAGCTTCTGCGTCCATCTGGGCAACGCGGCGGTCAATGAAATCACCGATGATCACGGCTGTCATTGTCTCGTTCCATTGCTTGCGCCACTACAAGGGCCATGCCCACAGGGGCTTCCATGAAAACGTCAACAGGGGTGCTATCCACATCCCAGCCCGCTGCATCCATGATAGCACGGTCGTCCTCGTCTGTGCTGTACCGAACCTCTTGTCCAGACAGGTAGTCGTAGTTCGTGACCATGCAGTCATCGTCCGAAGCCGGGACGTTAAGTCCCAAGCCCCGGAGCATATCGTTCGTGTGCTTGAGGGACACGGTTAAAGCTTACGGCGAAGTTGCCGCAGTTCTTCAACAGCAGCAGACCGGAGGTTCTTAGCGTGACGGCGAGCCTTATAGGCGCTGTCAACGTGCTGCTCAGCACGGGCTGAAAGTTCCTCAGTGATCTTCGACATGAGGTCATACAGACGATTAGCGCGCCGCTCGAATTCCGGGGCGACAGCTTCCGCCTTGGCAACGGCCTTACGAAGACCGGAGGAATGCAGATTGATGGTGTAATTCACAAGAGCGCGAGTTACGGCGAGGGTTCTAGACATTGATGGTCCTTAGGCTAGCGCCCCAGCAGGATTGCCGGGGCGCGCGTCTCTAGTTCGTATATCGGTCGTGATATGAGGCGATTACGCCTCTGACAGCGGGTCCGCCTCGATACCGGCGTCGTCAGAGACTTCGCCTTCCGGGGCGTCGAAGTTCGTGGTGATGTCGGCAAAGCGGACCTTATAGGTCGTGACATCCATACCTTCACCGGACTGGATAGCGGCCAGCTTACCAGCCTTAGCATCCTCGCCAACGGCGATAACGACACCCGACAGGGTACGCTTCTTTTCGGCGCGGCCAAAGGTGAACTCAACGCGATTACCCACATCGACGTTAGCGAGGATGGTCACGGCGTTAAGCTTGGCACGCAGCTTTTCGACGCGAGCCAAGGCGGCGTCGAGTTGTTCTTGAACGGTCTTAGCCATAGTCAGTTTCCTTTTGTTACCCGGGGACTATTCCCCGGAACGGCGTCCATCTGGACAGTAGACAGGCCGGGGTTGCCAGCCTGTCAGCTTTCGAGATGTCGGAATTCGTGAGCCCGATGGTATCAATTCGTTAGTACGGAACTTTCCGTGT
>Ga0315907_10008993_pt1 | contig 10184 bp, 6 predicted proteins | sample LakEriMetagenome_3_FD_203525 | JGI IMG/M metagenome (GOLD analysis project Ga0315907, IMG submission 203525) | Freshwater fungal communities from buoy surface, Lake Erie, Ohio, United States - Buoy 12 MA123 | ecosystem: Environmental > Aquatic > Freshwater > Lake > Lake biofilm | place: USA...
TGATGGAACCCTTCACCTTGGATGGTGTAGAAATGTTCCATTAATGGGTAGGATATGGATGGATATGGAGCTATCATGATGTTGAAGTCCTTAATTCACAAGCCTTGAATGTATTCATCAAGAGGGCCGCAATCGTCATGGGGCCAACACCTCCAGGTACTGGAGTGATATAACTGGTTTTGGAGGCTACCTCTGCGAAATCAACATCGCCTTTAATAGAGAAGCCGGATTTTTTAGTAGGATCGACCACACGGGTTATGCCGACATCCACCACCACTGCACCCGGTTTCACCATATCCGCTTTAAGGAATTCTGGTTTACCCAATGCCGCAATAATAATATCGGCTTGCAGACTAAGTTCTTTTAAATTGGGTGTGTGGGAGTGACATACGGTAACAGTACAATTACCTGGATAATTATTTTGATTCAGCAGAATACTTATGGGTCTGCCAACAATATTACTTCTGCCGATCACCACCGCATGCTTTCCTTTAGTTTCGATCTGATAATGATTCAACATTAGCATGATCCCATAAGGAGTAGCAGGAAAGAAAGCAGGTAACCCTTGAACCATACGTCCAACTGATTCAGGGTGAAATCCATCCACATCTTTATCGGCATCTATGGTATTGATTACTACTTGTTCAGAAATATGTTTGGGAAGGGGTAGCTGAACCAGAATACCATCCACATCTTCGTTCCTGTTTAAACTTTCTATTTCTTTAAGGAGCTCGTTTTGACTAACCGACTCTTCTAAACGGATCAACGTAGAGGTAAATCCCACCTCTTCGCATGATTTTACTTTTGAGGCAACATAGGTTTCACTTGCACCATTATTACCAACCAGAATAGCAGCTAAATGCGGCTTTTTTAATCCCTTTGATAGTCGGGCTCCCACTTTTTGTTTAAGCTCATCTTTTACTGATTGTGAAACCAGTTTCCCGTCCATGATGTTCATGCCGCAAAGGTATGTAGGAAAAACGGGTAAAATCTGATTATTTACGCATATTCTAAGAAAGCTTCAGGGTTAGTTTTGCAATTGAAATGGGTAAGGTGTGGTTAGGAATCTTAGGATTATTGTGGAGTAATTGGTTATTTGCTCAAGTACATGCAGGAGCTTTTTTGTCGGAAGGTTCAGGGAAAGCGATTTCATCCATTATGGCTTTTTCTGCCTATCCGGCACAACGCATCCCTAGAACTGAGGTAGGGGTGTTTGGCGGAAAGCAGTTTCAGACTACATTAAATAGAGTAGGTATTATTTCAGCAATAAAAATAGGAACGCACAGTTTAGTTGCCGGCGGTGATCGATTTGGAAGTGATGTTATGCATCATGATAACATATGGGCTGCATATGCCCTTCCAGTGTCCAAGACATCCTCCATTGGACTTCGAACAGGTATTCATTTTTGGAAAGCCAGAGGGTATAATACCCATTACGATATTTCAATCGGAGTCGGCTGGTCCTCTGACATTTCTGATCAAATACATTGGAGGGTTCAGGTTGATGGTATTGAAAAGTTCTGGAATCCTAATTATAGAACAACATACTTGGGGCGGTCATTGATTTACTATAAAGTTTCAGATCGTGCAGGTTTATCTCTGGAAGCCGTGTTAGACGATGGTCAATCCACTATAGTCATACCTGCTCTACATTACTCATTTGATGACAAGATATATTGTAGAATGAGTGCATTGTCAAAATTGAATGCTATTAGTTTTTCTTTAGGCTATATAGAGAAAGGCTGGGGGTTTGAGACAAATCTAAATATGCATAGCAGATTAGGTATGGATGGTTTCATAGTTGTTCATTACAAATTTTAAGCTAGGTGAAGTGTTGGAGTCTATTGTTATTTTTTTTTTGGACGTTTGCTCGTGTAATGGCTCAGGAAAGGGAGTGGGAAATCATGCAGGAAGAACAATCTGGCGTAGAAGATGGACAGGATATTGAGGGAGATATGGAGAATCTTGAATATTGGCGTCAAAAAAAGATATCAATTAATAAAATTGATTTAAGTGATTTGTCACTTTTCCCGTTTATTTCTTCTTATCAAGCTGAGCAATTCATTATATATAGACGTCTTCTGGGAAACTTTATTGATGTAATGGAGATACAGGCGATTCCAGGATGGGATGAAATTACCATTCGAAAGTTCATACCATTTATAACCATTGCGGACATTACTTTTTCAAAAGATCAATTTCTAAAAAGTTTCAGAGAAGGGAGTCATCAGTTTATATGGCGATCAAGTATAAAAGAAGGTTCAGGTATCTTAGGAAAGTATCAATATAAAACGCCACATTTTCAGGGAGGAATGCAATTCGATAAAGATGCCGGCGAAAAAATATGGCAGGGTAATAAGGGTATATCATTTTTGTCAGGACAGGTTTCTATACATAAACTAGGTTCAATACGGCAATTCATCATGGGCGATTTTACGATTAATATGGCTCAAGGTTTGTTGTTAGGTCTGGGTCGAACCACAAGGAAGTCGGGAATGCCCATGATGATAAAGAGGCAGCAGCCATTTTTAACACCCTTTCGTTCAACAGATGAAAACCGATTTTTTAGGGGAGCAGGCATTTGGTTAACTAAGTCACGATGGGAATTTGGCGGATTTTATTCTAAGAATAAGCTGGATGGTAATATAAAATCCGATTCGGTATTTGGTGATTATATAAGTTCCTTTCAAACGTCAGGCATTCATATATCAGAAGCAGAATTAATGGATAAAAACAGTCTGGAGTTGAGTTCTGTAGGCTTCATGGCGGGTTACTCTTTTAGTCGGTTCAAGATTGGTATTCATGGTGTAAAGCACATTTTCAGTTTACCTATTTTTCGTTCAGCTGAATTATATAATAAATATGCGATTCAAGGCAAAGAGTGTCATGGTATCGGAGCAAAGGTTGAGGCCAGTATTAAGAATATGCACCTGTTTGGAGAGGTGGCAAAGGATAAGGAGGGACAATTGGCTGTGCTAGCGGGTATGCTAATGGCTGTTGACCGCAGGTTGGATGTATCTCTTTTAGCAAGATCCATTGCAAAAGAATATCGATCATTTTGGGCGAGTGCATTTACAGAAGCTACAGAGCCAACCGATGAAAAGGGTTTGTATATAGGATTAAGCTTCAAGCCATTTGGAGGAGTCCAACTCGATGCTTATGTTGACTGGTATCGATCGAAATGGGTAAAGTATCAGGTAAATGCGCCAATATCGGGGTTAGATCAATTGATCATGTTTCAGTGTAAGCCCGATAGAAAAACAGTTTTTTATATTCGATATAAGCAAGAGGTAAAGACTGCCGGAGCTGGTGGCGATCAACAGGCCATTCAACAAGTTGGAGAAAGGTTAGCTGCGGGGGTACGGATCCATTTGGAGAGAAAATTGACGGATACATGGACTTGGAGAAATAGAGTAGAGTGGGGCAAACAATTATCGGTGACAGGAGTTCAAACAAGTGGGTCAATTATTTATACCGAATGGTTTTGGAAAGATTTTCAAAAACCATTCTCTCTAAATACTCGCATCATGTTTTGTGAAACGGATGACTATACATCTAGGTTGTATGCCTATGAGCAGGATGTAAAGTTTTATGGCTTGATTTCAGCATTTTATGGGATTTTTTTAAGAGCATATATCAATATGAATATAGATATTGGTAGTAATTTGGCAATACAGATCAAGCTTTCTCAAAATCTTCCATTAGCATCAAAGACGACTGCTTTGAGGCTGCAAATGATTTGGAAGCGATAAAATTTGAAAAAGATCTTCAAATTTTATTAAAAATATTTCAACAAAAACGGATTTTATGGCATATAAATTGTATAAATTTCAATAAATACCCGATATTTTGAAATAGTATCAATTACCCAAAAAAATATAGCTATAATCTCTAAAATAGTTAAGGAATCATTAAATTTGAACTGTCTAGTATAGCATGTATGTGTGTACTAGACGTAAATTTTTTTACTCCAAAACTATCTACATGAAAAAATTGGCCTCTTTACTGGCTTTGTTTATGCTCGTTTGCATAACCACATTTGCCCAGACTAGGACAGTTTCCGGTGTGATCAAGAGCGACAAAGGGGAGTCTATTCCTAACGCTACTGTCACAGAATCCGGAACAAAAAATGCCGTTCAGGCGGATGCCAACGGTAAATTTCAGATCACCATTAAGCAGAACGGACAATTATCTGTGACTGCCTCTGGTTTTAAACCAAGGGTGGTGAACGTATCAGGTAACAGCGTTTCCGTTGAATTAACAACTGCAGAGGCGCAGATGGAAGAAGTGGTAGTAACCGCTTTGGGTATCCAGAAGCAACCTCGTCAGCTAGGTTATTCAACAGCAAAAGTTGCCGGTAAAGATGTTACAGCCGCAAAAGCTGTTAATATCCAAAATGGTTTAACAGGTAAAGTATCTGGTTTAAACATCGCAACAGTAAACAATGGTGTATTTGCGGATACGCGTATCACGCTTCGTGGTATTCGTTCCTTGACGGGTAATAACCAGCCTTTATTGGTGGTAGATGGGGTGCCAGTTGCCCTTGGATTCTTGAATCGTTTGAATCCAAATGATGTAGATGATATCAACATTTTGAAAGGTGCTTCTGCTGCTTCACTTTATGGACCAGATGGTGTGAATGGTGTGATCATCGTTAAGACCAAGCGTGGAACAAAGAGTGGTGCTCCCGTAGTAACCGTAAGTAATACTACCCAATTTGAAAAAGTAGCATTTCTGCCAAAATTCCAAAAGCAGTTTGGCCCTGGTTCCAGTATAGATGCCAATGGTATAGGTGTTTATGATCCGGTAGAAAACCAGCAATATGGAGATGAGTTTGATGGTTCACTGCGTGAGTTAGGTCGTGAAAATGATAAAGGAGAAATTCAAGAATTACCTTACTCCCCAATTGATGGCGAAAAGCTTCGCTATTTCAACACTGGTGTAACCATGCAGAATGATGTATCTATCTCTGCAAAAGATTACTACTTATCTGTTCAGGATGCGCAAATCAACGGTACTTTACCTGGTGATAAAAACAGACGTACCACATTCAGCTTCAAAGGAGCAAAAGAGTATGGTAAATTTTCTGCTGATTATACCTTGACTTACACACGTGGTAAATACGATGTAGCTTCAAATGGTGCGTATTGGGAAGTATTTAATACTGCTCAGAATGTTCCTTTAACTAAGTATGCTGATTGGAGAAATTATACATGGGCTAGCCCTAATCATTATTTTAATGATTACTATCAGAACCCTTATTTCATTAAAGATAGACAGCGTTCAAGAGGTACTAGTCATGATCTAATAGGTAGCATGACGTTGAATTATAAAATTCTTCCTTGGTTAAATGCTACCTATCGTTTGGGTACTACCATTGCCACAAGTTATTTTAAGAATACTACAGAAGCTTTCACGTTCTCTGAATATGCGAAGCATTCTGGAAAGTATAACTCAGTTAATGACTTGTTTGCTAGTGTATCTGATGGCCAAAGTATTGGTTCAAGAGTAAACTCTGAGGTGTTCTTAACGGCACAAAAAGATTTCGGAAAGATTTCAATTGATGGATTGTTAGGTCAGTCTTATCGTGAAACTTTCTCTAAGTCTGTTGGCGTTTCAGGTGGTAACCTGATCATTCCAACCTTGTTCAATATTTCAAACAGAACCGGTGAGCCAGGTGCTAGTGAAAGTTTCTCTGAAACGAAGTTGATGGGTGTATTTGGAAAACTTTCTTTAGGATACGATAACTGGGCATTCGTTGAATTTACAGGTCGAAACGATTGGGATTCCCGTTTACCAAAAACGGGTCAATCCTTCTTCTATCCAGGTGCATCTGCATCATTGGTGTTGAGTGATGCGATAGCGGCTATTAAGAAAAGCAATGTTATTTCTTATTTGAAAGTACGCGGTGGTGTTTCTAAATCCGGTAACGTAAACTTAGGGGCTTATCAACTGGAACCAACTTATGGTGTTGCTGGTGGATTCCCTTACGGAAGTTTACCAGGTTTCACTGCCAGTTCTTCAGTAAACAACCCTGCTATCAAGCCTGAGTTTGTATTATCTAAAGAAGTTGGTTTTGAATTGTCTTTGTTCCGTAATCGTGTAAATATTGAAGCTACTGCATATCAACAAGATAATAGTAATCAGATTTTAAGTATTCAAGTAAGTCGTTCTACAGGTTATAGTTCTTCTCTGGTTAATGCTGCAGACTTTACCAATAAGGGTCTGGAATTTGATCTTCGTTTAACTCCACTAGTTGAGTTGGGTCAAGTTCGTTTAAATCTTAAGGGTAACTATACGCTACAAGATAGCCGTGTAAATTCAGTTTACGAAGGGTTGAATGAAGTGGGTATTGGAAATGGTAACTTTGCTATTGTTGGATATCCTGCCTTCATGTTCAAGTTGACCGATTACAACCGTGCACCTGGCGGACAAATTATTGTAAATAAAACAACTGGATTGCCTTCTCAAAACCCAAATCCGGTAATGTTTGGCCGTACTATGCCTAAGCACATAGTTGGTTTAACACCATCAATCGAATGGAAAGGATTTTCATTCCAGGTTACAGCAGATTATCGTGCAGGACATCAGGTTTATCATGGAATTGGACCTGATATGGATTTTACAGGTATTTCAATGCGGAGTACATCCAATAGCCGTATGCGATTCATTGTTCCTAACTCAGTTTATGATGACGGAACTGGTAAATATGTAACGAATACAGATGTATTGGTTCGTGCTGGCGGATATGGTTTCTTTGAAGCAACCGCTACAAACCGTGGTATCAACTCAAACTACTTGACCAGTGCAGCTGCCTGGAAGGTTCGTGAGATTGCCATCACCTATGATTTACCTGCCAAGTTATTAAGTAAGACAAAAGCTATTAAAGGGGCAACTCTTGGTTTAGTAGGTAGAAATATGTTGATGTTCCTGCCTACGTCTAACGAGTGGACTGATCCTGAATTTGCCAACACTACAGGCAATGCTGGTGGTGTAAATAATTCTGCTCAGCTTCCTCCAACAAGGCTATATGGTTTTAACGTAAGCCTACGCTTCTAATCTCAAAAACGTAAAAACCAAAAAAATGAAAAATTTAAAATACATATGGATAGCAGCTTTCATGGGAACAGTTCTCATGGGTTGTAAGAAAGGGTATCTGGATATCAATACGAATCCAAACTCTGCTACAGAATCAGTTATCACTCCAGATTTACACATTACCGCGCAGATGACTACAACTGCGGCCCGTAATGCAAGCTCTTGGGACTTTTTGGCTCGTTGGCTAGGATATTGGAGTGCTGCCGGTTCTTACTCTCGTTCTACTGTTGAAATGAGTTATAATATCACCAATGATTTTGGTGCCGGTATTTGGGAAGGAACTTACTATACCGTTGGCCAGTACAAAACAATAGAAAGGAAATCCAAAGCATTAGGCTGGACGTTCTATCAAGGTATGGCAAAGATCTTAGGTGCTTACGAAATGATGAACTTGGTAGATATCTATGATAATCTTCCTTATACTACCGCTTTTGATCTATCAGCAAATATTCGTCCTACATATGATAAGGGAGAGGATGTTTACAAGGCATTATATAATCAAGTTGATTCAGGTCTCCTTTTGATTAAAGCTGCAGATGTAAATGCAAACTTGAATATCGCCACTCGTGATATTATGTTTGGTGGCGACAAAACCAAATGGGCAAAATTTGCTAATACGATCAAGTTGAAAATGTTGATCCATTGTTCAGCGACCAGCACATTTAATCCTTCTTCTGAGATATCTAAGATCAATGCAGAAGGCTCTGGCTTTTTAGGTGCTGGTCTTAGCGCTAATATTCAACCTGGATATTCTGCGGACAGACCGAATCCTTTTTATAACGCACATATGTTCAATTCGATCAATGGTAATGAAAACGACAACTATAATAGGGCGAATAATTTTACTCTAAATTTGATGAATAGTACCAGTGATCCTCGTGTTACATATGTATATCGTACGCCAAAGAATGGTGGAGCATTAAAGGGAACTGATTATGGTGCAGATCCACTTCAAGATAACTCTTCTGATAGAACATCAGGAGTAGGTTTCGGCATAGGAAAATCATTTACTATGCCAATGTGGGTCATCACTTCTGTTGAGGCAGCCTTCCTTATCGCTGAAGCTACTGCACGTGGATGGATCTCTGGTGATGCGCAAGCAGCTTACAATACAGCTGTTAAAGAATCATTCAGCTGGTTAGGAGTACCAAATGCTTCAAATGCTGCCGATAATTATTTGACAAATCCGAATTCAAAAATTGCTTGGCCTGCTGCCGGTACTTTGAATGATAAGATTGCTGTTATCGCATGGCAGAAATATCTCGGACTAAATGGAATTGGTATTCTGGAAACTTGGAACGATGTTCGTCGTTTGAAAGTTGTACAACCCGCACTTTCCATTGCTCCGGAAAGAGGTACCAATCCAATCCCAAGTCGTTTATTATACCCATCATCTGAGTACAATTACAACGCAGCAAACGTTAAGGCTCAGGGAACCATCAGTCAGTTCACTAACAAAGTTTTCTGGCATAAATAATTGTGAAAACAAAAAAAAGAATAGACATGAATTATTTATCAAAATATAAGATACCCGCGCTGATCGCATTGGCTATGCTCAGCCTTACATCTTGCCTTAAAGATGAGGGATTTGAGAACGGTACTTATGGCCTGAATGGCATCGGTGGAAGCTTTGTTTCCGTTCCAGCTTCAGCAAGTAACCCTGTAGCCCTTTCATTAGAATCAGCTTCTGGTGATCAGGACATGACCCTTTTTACCGTTAACTATGAGAGTGCGGAAAAGGCTCCTGAAGATATCAAGGTAACGTTAGTTAAAGATGATGCTGCAGCTGGAACTTTAACTGGTACTACATTAGTACCTGCTAGCGTATTAACCTTTAGTTCAAGCGAACCTTCAGTAACCGTTTTAAAGGGTACACGTGTTTCTCCATCTTTCAAGTGCAAGATCAATACCAGCACGCTTGATCCTAATAAAGCCTATGCTTTAGCTTTTACCATCAAATCGGTAAGCAAGTCTGGAGTAGGCATACCTTCTAATCTTAAGACGGTTATTTACAAAATCGCCCTTAAGAATAAGTGGGATGGAGTTTATACCGTTACTGGTACTTTATCAGATGTTGCATTACCAACTGCTGCTCAATGGAATGGTTGGACAGCTTATCTCGAAACAACCGGACCAAATACTTGTGCTGTTCGCGATATGAGCTATACAGGAGGAATTTTCCATCCAATTAAAGTTGCTGGGGCCTCTTCTTACTATGGCTCTTTTGGTATGATCGTTACATTTGATAACGCTACCAATAAAGTGACTAAAGTTGAAAGCCCTTATGTTCCTGCTGCAAATACTCGATATGCAGAATTAGCTACTGGTTTTGATAGCAATGGCACACCTAAAAAATCAATTAGGGTTAAGTACTACATGTTTCAGCCCAATACAGTGGCATTACCTAATCCACGTGTTACATTTGATGAAACATGGACTTATGTAAAGCCTCGTTAATATTGGTTGATTAACTTATCTATAAGGCCGTTTTCAATACATTTGAAAGCGGCCTTATTTTTTTAGTAGCTACCTGTACTTAAATCATTTATTATGAGAATTACGCTTATTCTTTGTTTCTTATTTTTAGGCTTCCTTGCCCTCGCTCAACCTGACCCGGTTGGGAATTTCAATAAGCATGTGATTGAACAATGGACAGAACAATACATGCAGGTTAGTCAATATAAAGTAAAAGGGAGTCCATATTTATTAGGTGAATCATTTGATGGCCAAATTACTATGAAGTCGGGTATTCAGACCAAAGGACAAAAAATACTATATAATATCTATGAACAAAATGCCGGAGTGGAGTTGAATAAAAAACTGATTTCTCCTGACGGGGACATTGTCTCTTTTTTTATTCAACTTCCTGAAAAATTCGGGGGAGAAAAATTAGATTTTCTTCCCGTTACCGCATTTCCTGATGCTAAACAAAAAGGATATTATAATATATTGGCTGATGGGCCGAAAGCCTCTTTTTTACGAATGTATAAAACGAGGCTGATACCCGATCCTCAAAATATGTACACAAAAGATTTCAGAATATTTGAGCAATATAATGAGTACTTCATTTTCAATAAAGTGACTAA
>Ga0315907_10008995_pt1 | contig 10179 bp, 9 predicted proteins | sample LakEriMetagenome_3_FD_203525 | JGI IMG/M metagenome (GOLD analysis project Ga0315907, IMG submission 203525) | Freshwater fungal communities from buoy surface, Lake Erie, Ohio, United States - Buoy 12 MA123 | ecosystem: Environmental > Aquatic > Freshwater > Lake > Lake biofilm | place: USA...
CGTCACGGCAGAGTTGGCCAAGATCGATATGCGCCGGCGTTTGTCGCTGATCGGCACCATGCTGCTGCACAAAGGCGATGTGGACGGCATGATTTGTGGCACCTGGAGCCGCCCAGACACCCACTTGATTTATGTCGATCAAGTCATTGGCAACCGCCCTGGCGTGAGCACCTATGCCTGCATGAACGGCTTGCTGCTGCCCGATCGGCAATTGTTTTTGGTCGATACCCACATCAATTTGGACCCAACCGCCGAGCAACTGGCCGAGATCACCATCATGGCGGCCGAAGAAATGCGCCGCTTTGGCATTGCGCCCAAAGCCGCCTTGTTGTCGCATTCCAACTTTGGCAGCAGCTTGGAAGACAGTGCCGCCAAGATGCGCCGCACCCTGGCGCTGGTTCAAGAACGCGCCCCTTGGCTGGAAATTGACGGCGAAATGCACGGCGACGTGGCCCTGGACGGCGCCCTGCGCGCCGAGCAAATGCCCGACAGCAGCCTGATAGGCAACGCCAATTTGCTGGTGTTTCCCAACCTGGACGCGGCCAACATCTCTTACAACCTGCTCAAAACCGCTGCGGGCGGCAATATTGCCATTGGCCCCGTGCTGTTGGGCGCCGCCAAACCGGTGCACATCCTCACCGCCAGCGCCACGGTGCGCCGCATCGTCAATATGACAGCTTTGACCGTGGCCGACGCAAACGCGACCAGGTCTTAGTTTTTGGGGTAGTACTTACCCACTTATATTTGTCCCAATGGGTCATTTTGAAGGCAATTAAGTCCTGGCTATTGCCTTGGGAATGCTTTTCCTTCATAATTATGGACGTTGCTTCTCGGGTTATCCCGAAAGTCAGGTTGACCAGCCAGCCCCGAAAGTTAGGGCTCGCAAACGTCAAGTTTCTTCTTTTTTATTGTTTTGTGAGGAATTCAGCGGAGATGGACACGCCACTTCGTACCGTCAAATCCAACATCGTGCAGTCAATCCGCGCCCACCGGGTACAGGATTTGCACGCGGCTGCACAGCACTTGGGGCATCACTTTTTGTATGCCAACTTGGCTGTGGCCCAAAGCAAACAAGACGTGCTGGACATGCTTGCCCAGCAATTCACCTTTCCGCCGCAAACCAGCAAGAACTTTGACGCCTTGTTCGACGGCATGACCGACCCCTTGCACAAGTCTGGCCCGCAGCCTGGTTTTGTCATCGTGCTGGAGCAGGTGCCTGCCCATGCCAAATTTGACAAAGAAGCGCGTGAGCAGTTGCTCGACATCTTCCGCGAAGCCTCGGATTACTGGGCCGAGCGCAAAGTTCCGTTCCGTTGCTTTTACTCCTTCTCCGTGGCACGCGCACCCGCACTGGCCTTGGACAGCGACGGCATGGCCAGCGCCGGCCCCAGCGGCATTGAGTTGACCGACGGCGGCGAAAAAATGCCCACCGACAAATTGGTCGACATTTCTCCCTTGGCCTTGCGCATGAGCAGCCCGTTCAATGCGGGTTACTGGTTGACTGCCGCCTGATAGCGCATCAACCTACAAAAAAAGCCCGTTTTCAGCGGGCTTTTTGCTTTTGAGATCATGTGCCCTCGACACAACACAGCTGAATGGGTTTCGGCGATTTGTATAAGTGCTATTTCGCCATGCCAAGCTGAACCCGGATGGCGATTTCGGCTGATTGCATGTCGCTTTTGCTGACAGCACCGTGTAGATTTTTCAAACGGGATTTGTCTGCAGCCATGATTTGGTCGGCCATGAACTTGCTTTGCTGGCCATCGACGGTCACGAGCGCCTCGCCCGGATAAAGGCGCTCCGTATTGCTGGAAAGCGGTACCACGACGACCCGGGCCAGGTGTCTATTGGCCGCGTCGTTGCTGACGATCAGAGCCGGGCGGGTTTTGCGGATTTCAGACCCCACCGCTGGGTCAAATTCAACCCACCAAACTTCACCGCGTTTCATTGACCATGTCCTTGGCCAAAGCGTTGCTCCATTCTTGGGCATCGGCTTCTCGGGCGGTGTCGGCCGCCATGGCGCGATAGCCTTCGTCGAGCGCCGTGTCCATGACGTGGGGTCGCAGAAGATCTTCAATGAATTGGCTGATTTGGCGCTTGCCAATGGTTCTGTACAAACCATCGTAAACCGCCTCGTCCAAAGTAATCGTCATTCGCTTGTGCATGAAAGGATTTTATGCGCTATGCACTCAACGCACAATGCGGGCTGAAAATGCAAATTTTGCAGGCATTCCGAAACCGATGATCCATAACGGTCAAGGGCTCCGCTTTCTGCCGCGCAAGGCCCTGATCCGCAGAAATGAGCCCTTGAATTCGGGTTAAAGCGCAGCGTCGGCTGGATCACTGCCCTTGGCACAGCTTTGCCAAAGCCACAAATTCAGCCACAGTCACCTCTTGGGCACGCCGCTGAACATCAAAGTCGGTATCCACACCCTTTTGCTGCAACCAGGCACCCAAGCTGTGGCGCAGCAGTTTGCGGCGTTGGCCAAAGGCCACCCGCACCAACTCTGACAGCAGGGCCCAGGGCACATCGACCACATCGGCCAGCGGCACCATGCGCACCACCGCACTGTCCACTTTGGGTGGGGGGTGAAAGGCATCAGGCGCCACATCAAGCACCTTTTCCATCTGGTAGCGCGCTTGCAGCATGACGCTCAGGCGGCCATAGTCGGCGCTGTGGGGCGCGGCCACCATGCGGTCGACGACCTCTTTTTGCAGCATGAAGTGCTGGTCTTGAACCACGTCCACATGGTCGAGCAAGTGAAACAAAATGGGCGTGGAGATGTTGTATGGCAAGTTGCCCACCACGCGCAGCTTGGGCGCGTTGAGGCTTTGGGCCAGCTCAGTGAAGTTGACCTGCAACACATCCGCTTCGGTCACGCTCAGTTGGGCGTGTCCGCGCAGTTCTCGCGCCAAATCGCGGTCGATTTCAATCACTTGCAAGTGCCCCAAGCGCTCCACCAAAGGCTGGGTCAGCGCGGCCCAGCCGGGGCCAATTTCCACCATGGCCTGCCCGGCCTGGGGCGCAATGGCGCTGACGATGTCGTCAATGACCGCGCGGTCGGTCAAAAAGTGCTGGCCAAAGCGCTTGCGTGGCGCGTTCGGGTGGGCCATGCTCAAAGTGGGTCGTCGCGGTATTCGACGTAAGAGCGGCCTCGGGTTTCTTGGGCCCAGGCGCGGTAGCTGTCTTCTAACTTTTGCTCACGCAAGATGTTGCGCGCCAAGTCGCGTTGTTCTTTGACGCTCAGCTCGGCTTGGCGGCGTTCCATGACCTGGATGAGGTGCACGCCAAAGCGCGTCACCACGGGGGGTGAGGTTTGCCCGGGGGCCAACTTATTCATGGCCTCTTCAAACTCGGGCACAAACATGCCCGGGCCGGCCCAACCCAAGTCGCCACCAGAAGCGGCGCTGCCGTCTTGCGAGTGCAAGCGCGCCATGGTGGCAAATTCGGCCCGCCCGCTGTCGATTTGCGCTTTGATCTCGAGCATGCGCGCGCGCGCTGCATTTGGGCTGAGTTGCTCGCCCGGACGCAACAAAATATGGCGCGCCAAGGTTTGCGGCACGGTCAAGGTAGTGGCCTGCGGTTGACGGCGCTCGATCAATTTGAGAATGTGAAAGCCCGCCCCAGAGGGCACCGGGCCGGCCAGTTGGCCCACGGCCAAGGTCTTGACGGCATCTACAAATAGACTGGGGTAGCGCTGGGCCGGCCGCAAACCCATCATGCCGCCACTGGCTTTGTCGGACGCATCCGAGTTGTCGCGTGCCAAGGCCGCAAAGTCGGCACCGCCTTTGAGTTTTTCCACCAAGGCCTGGGCGCGCAGTCGTGTCTCTTGGCGCTGCGTTTCACTGGCGTCGTCGGCCACGGCCAACAAAATGTGGCCCAAGGACAGCACGGGGTCCGCCTCTTGGCTGGTTTTGATGCGCTCGGCCAGCAGCTTGTCAATCTCGGGCTCGGTGATGCGAATGCGCGCATTGACCTCGCGCTCGCGCAAACGCTGCAAGGTGAGTTGCTGGCGCAAGTCGGCACGGAATTGAACCTGGCTCATGCCTTGTTGCGCCAGACGCTCGCGAAAAGCCTCCATGCTGACCCCGTTTTGGGTGGCCATGCCCTGTTCAGCTTGCTCGATCACAGAGTCTTCAATGCGGATTCCCAGCTCTTGCGCCAAGCGCAGTTGGGCGCGCTCATCGATCAAGCGCTCCAACACTTGGCGCACCAACACCTCGCGGCGCGGCACAAACCCCCCTTGCTGCTGCTGCATTTGCAGCACGGTTTGCTCAACTTGCTGCTGCAACTCTTGGTTGGTGATGGGCTCGGAATCAACCACTGCCACGATGAAGTCTGACGACCGCGCACCCGAAGCGGTGTTGGCGGTCGGCGGATTGAGCGTGGGCCCCAAGGATGGCCCGCCCAAACGAATGCCCTGGGCCAAGCACACCGAGCTGGCATACACCGTCCAGGCACACGCCCAACGCGCCAGCCAGGGCTGTTTAAAAAATTTTGTGGTTTTACTCATATTGACCGAATCGGCTTGGAAAACCCCCGTAGTCGCGCAAGTTTTGATAGCGTGGCACGTAATCCCTGAACACACCGGTGATGTTGGAGCCCACACGGGACATCCCAGAAAACTCCATTTGGAACATGACCCGCTGGACGGCTCGCTCGGCCGTCAACTGGTATCGGTCCAGCGCCACCCGGGTGAGCCAACAGCCCGCATCGTATTCGACCCCGATCAGCGCATCGACCAAGCGCGACTCTTGTTGGTTGTAATTCAAGCGTCCCACAGTGTACCAACGCCCCTCACTGGCGCCCAATGTGGTGTCCGCCTTGCCCGTGCCCGAAAAAAGACTTTCCAAGGGCCACTGCCAACTGGTGTCGACAAATTCGCCACCCGCCGCGCCCACCGCATCGGCTTTGTAGCGATAGGCCATGTTCAACACCCGATAGGGTCCTGGCCGATAACGCGCACCCACCGTGGAGCGGACCATGCGTGCCGCATCGGGGCTGTACTGGAGGGCCGAGTCCACCGACCATGAATTGACCAGCTGCAAATTGGTGCCGGCCAAGGTGTCGCTGAGCTGCTCGGTGGCCGCCAAGCCCCCGGGCAACACCACCTCTTGGGCGCGCAAACGGTAGCGCTGCGCCAACACAAAGCGGGCGCGCTCAGCGCCAGACTGCGGGTCCAAAAAGCGCGATGTGGCGCCGGTGGTCACCTGATGGCTGTCGGAAATGCGGTCGTATCCGGTGAAAGCGTTTTCGGTGAAGATGGTGGCAATGTTGAAGTCGTAACTCGCTGAGTCGTAATTGGGCAGGCTGTTTTGGTCCTTGAACGGGGTGTTGACGTAAAAAAGTCGCGGCTCCAGGGTTTGTACCCAAGGCAAATCAAACAGCCGGGTGGGGCGCTCAAACACCGCACCTGCATCAATGCTGTAACCCGGCACCACCACTGAGGCGCTGCGCACGCCCGTGCCCGTCAGCGCCTGATCAAACTGGTAACTGCGGGCATTGAGGGTGAGCTTGGGGGTGATGGCGCCGTATGGCGTGATCCATGACCGCCCCACTTGCGCTTGGCTGACCAAGCGTTGCGCGTTGTCGTTGGTCAGCCCCAAAAATTCCCGACTCGACTGAAAGCGCGTCATCTCGCCCAGAATCACCACATCCAGGCCCGACGGATAAGCCCATCGATATTGACCACTGAGTTTGGGCACCAGGTCGTAAGGCGGGGTGATGGGCGTGCTGGTGTCTTGCAAGGTTTGCCAACGCAGCGTGCGCAGTTGCGTGGTCAAGCCCCCGCTGGCATAGGCGACATTGGCGTCAGCTGGCAACAGCCGCAAAGCGCCATTGATGTTGTTGCGCGGAAAGTCTTTCCAATAGTTGTCGTCACTGACGCGGTTGATGTTCAAGCCCAATTGCACTGGCCCCAAACGCGCCGAGCGGGTGTCCAGATTGCCTTGGTGGAGCAAGGATGTGCCCCAGCGTGAGGTCCCGCTCAAGCGGTCATAGGGCATCACGTCCAACTTGGCCGTTCCCTGAAAGGGGGGCTTCACGCTTTCCAAATAACGAAACTCGGTGGAGAGGTTCAGGCCCCGCTCGGTCATCAGGCGCGGCGTGATCAACAAATCCCGGTTGGGCGCGATGTTCCAGTAATACGGTTGCGAATAAGTGAAGCCGTCGATGTTGTTGGACTCAATGGTCGGCGGCAGCAAGCCCGAACGGCGCTGCCCGGTCATGGGAAAGGCAAACGAAGGCACGCGCACCACCGCCGTGTCTTTGAAATACAAGGCGCCATTGGTCACCTCGGCGTCGCCTTTTTCGCTGTCCAAGCTCAGTTTGTCGGCGCGGATCAGCCAGTCGGGCAGCCAACTTGGGCCGGGCTTGCGGGGGCAGGTGGTGTAGTCGCCCTGGTGAATGACGGCGCGCTTTTCATCCAAAAAGTCCACCCGCTTGGCCTGGCCATGCCCCTGGCTGCGCAACAACTGGAAGCGGGGCTCGGTGATGCTGCCCTCAAACGCCTCGATTTTCAAATCCAGGTCGGGGCCTTCAAACACATTGCCGGCCTGGTTGATGCGCACGTTGCCGCGGGCGCGGGCCGTATCGGTGGGCCAAAAATAGTCAATCCGCTCAGCCCGGATCAAGGTGTCGGCCCGGCGCAGTTGCACATCGCCCAGCATGAGCAAGTCCAAATCCGGGCGCCCTGACAAATGATCGGCTTGGATGAACAGGGGCAGCAAGGCGCGGTTTTGCGCGGGCACCAACAACGGCAAGAGGCTGCTGGGTTTGAGCGCTGCCGCGCCCGCCGTTGAATCGGATGAGGCCTTGGTATGCGGCGTCTGCGCCAACGCCCCACCGATGCACAGCCCGGCCAGCACAGCCCACAGGACTGGGCGCAGGCAATGGGCTTTCAAAGGTGGGCGGGCGTTCATGGGTGGGGGTTCAAGCCGTGGTGGACACATGCGACACCCCGCTTGGGGGCCCCGCTCGCAGCACCGGCACAGGTTTGTAGAATGGATTATCCATGAGCACCCCCACCATCGAAGCCGGTCCCACACCGGTACCCGCCAGCCCGGTGCCTTGGGCAGATGCAGCGCGCCAAGCCCGTTTTGAACATTGGTTGCAGACCTTGGCCGCGAGCCACCGCCTGCACATGCCGAGTTTGCGGGTGGCCTCGGCCGACGCGAGTTTTCGGCGTTACTTTCGCATTGACACCGACCACGGCACATTGATCGTGGTTGACGCGCCACCAGCCCATGAAAACTGCGCGGCTTTTGTCAAAGTGGCCGAGCTGATGCTGGCGGCGGGTTTGCATGTGCCCCGGGTGCTGGATTGGCAACGCGAGCACGGATTCATGCTGCTGACCGATTTGGGCCAACACACCCTGATGCAACAACTCGACGCCCAACAGCCCCAGCAACACCTGGGTGACTTTGCGTGCGCCTTGGATGCCTTGATCGACTGGCAAAGCGCCAGCCAAGCCCAAGTACTCCCTGCTTACGACAACGCCTTGCTGATGCGCGAATTGCAACTGTTTCCCGACTGGTATGTGGCCCAGCACCGCGGCCTGGTGCTGAGCGATGCCGAGCGCCAAACCCTGGACCAGGCGTTTGCCACCATCGTGGCACGCAATGTGTCGGTGCCCCATGTGTATGTGCACCGCGACTTCATGCCGCGCAACTTGATGGTCTCGGGCGACCCGCAAGAGCGCCGCATGGGGGTGCTGGACTTTCAAGACGCGGTCCATGGCCCCATCACCTACGACATCGCCAGCTTGATGCGCGACGCCTTCATCAGCTGGGATGAGGCTTTTGTCCTGGACGTCACCGTGCGCTATTGGGAGCGCGCCAGGCAAAAAGGCTTGCTGGGCACGGGCGAGCTGTCCACCGACTTTGGCCTGTTTTGGCGCGAAGTCGAATGGATGGGGCTGCAACGCCACCTCAAGGTGGCGGGCATTTTTGCCCGCTTGGGCCTGCGCGACCACAAGCCCAAATACCTGGCCGACACACCGCGCTTCATGGCCTATATCCGGGCCACCTGCAGCCGCTACCGGGAACTCTTTCCGCTGCTGCGCTTGATCGACCGCATTGAAGGCCAGGCCAACGTGAGTGGCTACGCTTTTGGCCGGGTCTGACTGCGGCCCACCCACCCGTCAGACCCTGTGCCGCGTTTTTTTCACCCCGATCCCTTGATCGCCCAGAACTGCGTGGCGCTGGCCCCGGCCGCCGCACGCCATGTCCAGGTATTGCGCTTGCAACCCGGTGACGAGATCTGCTTGTTCAATGGCGCGGGTGGCGAATGGTCGGCGCGCATCGAACACATGGGCCGAAAAGACGTGACGGTGAATGTCCGAGAACACCAGGCCATCGAGCGCGAAGCGCCCAACCAAGTGGTGTTGGCCGTGGGCATGCCCGCCAATGAGCGCATGGACTGGTTGGTCGAAAAAGCCACCGAGCTGGGTGTCGCGCGCCTGGTGCCACTGATGACCGAGCGCAGCGTTTTGCGCTTGTACGCCGAGCGGGCGCTCAAGCGCCAAGCCCACTGGCAAGCCATGGCACATGCCGCTTGCGAGCAGTGCGGGCGCAACCGCCCCCCCACCATTGAGCTGCCCCAAAGTTTGGGCCAATTTCTTGCGCTGGATCACGGGGCCACCACCAAGCGCCTCTTGTCTTTGGCGCCCAGCGCCACGCCACCCCACCCCACCCCTTCTCATGTCACCGTGCTCAGCGGTCCCGAAGGGGGCTTGAGCCAGGCTGAAGAGGCCTTGGCCTTGGCGGCGGGTTTTGCGCCCTGGCAGCTGGGCCCGCGCACCTTGCGCGCCGAGACGGCGGCCTTGGCCGCATTGGCTTTGTGTGCAGAGGCCGCCCCGATGTAAGCTCCCGCCTTGCCGATTTGACCGTGGTCCATTACAAAGAAAGAAAAAACCATGAACCGACACCTGTGGCTGCTGACCTTGGCACAAGGCCTGTTTTTCACCAACAACGTCACCTTCATCGCCATCAACGGCTTGGTCGGCTTGAGCCTGGCCCCAGTGGGCTGGATGGCCACCTTGCCGGTGATGGGTTATGTGGTGGGCAGCGCGCTGAGCGCGGCCGTGGTGTCGCGCACCCAGGCGCTGTGGGGGCGCAAAAAGTCGTTTCAAATGGGCTTGGTGGTGGCCTTCTTTTCCTGTGCCCTGGCCTTGTGGGCGGTGATGCACCAATGGTTTTGGCTGCTGGTGCTGGCCACCTTCATCGCCGGTTATTACAGCGCCAATGCGCAGCTGTACCGCTTTGCCGCCGCCGAGCTGTCACCGGCCGAAGGGCGTGAGAAAGCCGTCTCTTGGGTCATGGCCGGCGGCCTGATGGGTGCCATCGTCGGCCCCAACTTGGCCAACCAAACCAAAAGTTTGCTGGGTGTGCCCTTTGCGGGGGCCTACTTGAGTTTGATGGGTGTGGCCGTGCTGGCTTGGCTGGTGATAGGAAAAATCGACTTTGGGCCCACCCCACCCCCACCACCCGCTGGCCATGTCCAACGCTCTTGGGGCAGCCTGATGGGACAACCGGTCTTTTTTGTCGCCGCCTTGAGCGCCGCCTTGGGCTATGGGGTGATGAACCTGCTCATGGCCGCCACCCCATTGGCGATGCAAAACTGCGGCATTGGTTTTGGCGACACGGCCATGGTGCTGCAATGGCATGTGATTGGCATGTTTGCACCCGGGTTCTTCACCGGCCACTTGATCAAGCGCTTTGGCGCCTTGCCCATCATGGGGGTGGGCGTGTTGCTGAACTTGGTTTGCGTGGCAATTGCGCTGAGCGGTATTGAAGTGCAACAGTTTTTGATCGCCCTGCTGATGCTGGGTGTGGGCTGGAATTTTTTGTTTACCGGCAGCACCACTTTGTCGATGCAAGGTTATGCCCCTGAGGACAAGCACCGCGCGCAGGCCGTGCTCAACTTTTGCGTCTTCGCCACGATGGCCGTGACCTCATTTGCATCCGGCGCTTTGGTCACCACCTCGGGTTGGGATTGGCTCAATTGGGGCTCCTTGCTGCCCATTGGCATCATCGGTGTGGCGCTGTTGTGGCTGGCCCGCCACCTGAGCCTGAACAAACCCCAGGCGGCTTAAGACCCTTCGCGCAAACCCGGCTCAGGGCAGGGCGGCCATCACCTGGGCCATGGCGGCGGTGAGTTTTCGCGCATATGGCAAGTGC
>Ga0315907_10008997_pt1 | contig 10178 bp, 10 predicted proteins | sample LakEriMetagenome_3_FD_203525 | JGI IMG/M metagenome (GOLD analysis project Ga0315907, IMG submission 203525) | Freshwater fungal communities from buoy surface, Lake Erie, Ohio, United States - Buoy 12 MA123 | ecosystem: Environmental > Aquatic > Freshwater > Lake > Lake biofilm | place: USA...
CATCAATCTGCTGTGCCACAGGAATGATGTTCTTGTTATTCGGCAAGATCACTACTTGACGAGCGTTCATTCGTTCCACTGCGGCCAACAACTCAGCTGTCGACGGGTTCAATGTTTGACCACCCGAGATCACACCATGCACACCAAGTTGGCCAAAGAGCTCAGCAAGACCATCGCCACTTGCAACAGCAACAACAGCGCATGTCACCGGAGGCAAAGACGATGTGTGTGTCTTTGACTGGACCGGTGCACCAAGTTCCGCTTCGCGTGCGGCGTGTTCTTCAGCAACCTCTTCAAAGAGGTCTGTCACGCGAATCTGTCGCGGGCGACCACCTACCAAGAGCGGTGCCTCGATCGCTGCACCAATGTCGTTCGTATGAATGTGGCAGTTGTACAAACCTTCGCCACCGACAACCACGATGGAGTCACCAATGGAGCCCCACGCAGCCTTGAACTCTGGTGCTTGCGCATCGTCGAGATCAAGAAGGAACATCACTTCGTAGCGAAGTTCACTGACATCGACAGTTCCATCATCGTGATGACGCTTTGCAACAGCTTCCAATGCTTCAGCAGATGGTCCCGCTGATTCATCAGGCTCAGGCAATGCTTCGCCGGTCAACACATGCAAGAACGCATCGAGTAACAACAAGAAACCTGCACCACCGGCATCAACGACTCCGGCATCTTTCAGCACGGGCAACATGTCGGGCGTGCGAGCCAACGCATCACGGCCTTGTGCTCGAGCGGCCTGCAACGTGGCAACAAGATCTGCACCGGCACTGACCGCAGCGACTGCACCTTCCGATGTCTCTCGAACAACCGTGAGGATTGTTCCTTCGATTGGTTTCAGCACTGCTTCATAAGCAGCGCTCGCCGCTTTTGAAAAAGCCTCTGCGATTCCTGCTGCATCGACTCCGCCGTCACGGGTCGCAATAGTGGACGACAACCCACGAAGAATCTGGCTGAGAATCACACCACTGTTTCCGCGTGCGCCCATGAGCGAACCGTGACTCACTGCCTTACATGTAGAGGCCAGATCATCTGGGGCGCCCTCTAGTTCGGCCACCACCGCATCGAGGGTGCGGCCCATGTTGGTACCGGTGTCCCCATCGGGCACGGGGTACACATTGAGCCGGTTGATGGCGGGGCCATGCGCCTTCATGGCGTCTCGGAAGGCCACAACAGTGCCCCTGAACTCATTTGCCCCGAAAGTTTGTGCCCCAGTCACGTCTCTGAGGCTAGTGACCCTCGGGTCCCTCCCCGAAACACGAGAAAACTCCTCGATTCCTCCCACTGGACGGTTGGGGTCTCTTCGATGTCGCTGGTAGTTTTTACATCTGCGTTCGAAAGGCCCTCGCCTTTCGCGAATACGAAGAGGTTTCCAAAATGGCTGCAGTTTGCGAAGTGTGTGGCAAGGGTCCGTCCTGGGGCATGTCAGTTTCTCACTCCCATGTGCGCACAAAGCGCCGTTGGAGCCCGAATATCCAGCGCGTTCGCGCCATTGTTAAGGGCGCGCCCCGCCGCCTCTATGTATGCACCGCATGCATCAAGTCGGGCAAAGTCGTCAAGGCCGGCCGCTAAAGGCACCCATGCAGGGCGTCATCAAGGCTTACGACCCCACCAGTGGTGACGGCGTCGTTGTCAGCGACACAGATCTTTCCGAGTACAACCTCGCCCCCAATGCCCTCGAGGGCAGCATTTTCCGCATGGTCCGCCAGGGTCAGCGTGTGGTTTTCGTCCTGGACGAGGCCGGTCGTGCCACAAGTCTCAGCCTTGGGTCCGAGTCAGATATGGGCACACCTGGGGTTTAATTTTTAGGATGTAGGTAGTTCACCTAGGGTCAACCTTGGGAACGTCCCACTAATCCATCCTCCCCAACGAAGAGGTCCGCACATGGCTGCTACCACTGCAAACACCCGATTGAAGCAATGGGTTAACGACTGGGCAGAAATTCTGCAACCAGAATCCATTTACTGGTGCGACGGAACTGCTGACGAGTATGAAGCACTCTGTCAGTCACTCGTCGACGCAGGAACTTTCAAGAAGCTTGATGAAGCAAAGCGCCCGAATAGTTATTGGGCTCACTCTGATCCGGGCGACGTTGCACGCGTGGAAGACCGCACCTTCATTTGTTCTACGAACAAAGAAGACGCTGGTCCAAATAACAACTGGCGCGAACCATCAGAGATGCGCGCAGAGATGAATTCCTTGTACAAGGGCGCAATGAAGGGTCGCACGATGTACGTCGTGCCGTTCTCCATGGGACCACTTGGCTCCCCCATCGCACACATTGGTGTGCAGCTCACCGACAGCGCATACGTAGCAGTCAGCATGCGCATCATGACGCGCATGGGCCAAGGTGCACTTGATGTTCTCGGCAACAACGAATGGGTTCCTTGTGTTCACTCCGTTGGTGACCCATTGGCTCCAGGTCAGACAAGTTCTGCATGGCCATGCAACCCCGACAACAAGTTCATCGTTCACTTCCCTGAGACTCGTGAGATCTGGTCGTTCGGTTCGGGCTACGGCGGCAACGCCTTGCTCGGCAAGAAGTGCTTCGCACTTCGCATTGCTTCGGTGATGGCACGCGACGCAGGCTGGCTTGCAGAGCACATGCTCATCTTGAAGCTCACAAACCCAGAAGGCGCATCGAAGTACATCGCTGCTGCGTTCCCTTCAGCATGCGGTAAGACAAACCTTGCGATGCTCGTTCCCACGATTCCAGGCTGGAAGGCCGAGACAATCGGTGACGATATTTGCTGGATGAAGTTTGGTGATGATGGTCGTCTCTATGCCATCAACCCAGAAGCCGGATTCTTCGGCGTTGCACCTGGCACCGGTTACGACACCAACGCCAATGCAATGGACACACTGTGGGGCAACAGCCTGTACACAAACACAGCACTCACTCCTGATGGTGACGTGTGGTGGGAAGGCATGAGCGATACTCCTCCTGCACGTGCCACCGACTGGAAGGGCAATGTCTGGACTCCAGAGTCTGAGACAGCAGCTGCTCACCCAAATGCACGCTTCACCGCTCCTGCATCACAGTGCCCGTGCATCGCACCAGAGTGGGAAGACCCAGCGGGCGTGCCCATCTCGGCAATCCTCTTCGGTGGACGTCGTCGCACAACCGTTCCATTGGTGACAGAAGCATTCGACTGGGATCACGGCGTGTTCCTCGGCAGCATCATGGCGTCAGAAACGACAGCAGCAGCTGCAGGTGCCGTTGGCAACCTTCGCTTCGACCCAATGGCCATGTTGCCATTCTGTGGCTACAACATGGCCGACTACTTCAGCCACTGGTTGAAGATTGGTGCAGCGACAAAGAGCGAGAACCTTCCGAAGATTTTCTTCGTGAACTGGTTCCGCCGTGATGAAGACGGTCGCTTCCTCTGGCCGGGCTACGGCGAGAACAGCCGTGTTCTGAAGTGGATCTTCGACCGCGTCGATGGCAAGGGCAATGCTGAGAAGACAAGCATTGGTTACCTGCCAACTCCTGGCGACATCGACACCACAGGTCTTGAGATTGACTCAGCCGACCTCAATGCATTGCTGTCAGTGGATGAAGCAGGTTGGAAGGAAGCCGTTCCTCAAATCCGCGAGCACTACGCATCATTCGGTGCGGCGTTGCCTGCCAAGTTGACGAAGTCACTCGATGACCTCGCATCATCACTGAGCTAATTGATTAATTAAAAAAGCCCCTCGCTTCGGCGAGGGGCTTTTTTATTCTCCTGAATTCACAGCGGGAGTTGCATCACAAGATGAATTCTCGAGGCGCTACTTTCGTTTATCGTTCGTCCATGCCCTCAACTTCTCGCCGGTCTGTTGCCTCCCAAACCAATCGACTCATTGCCCTCGTTGCATCATTCATGCTCGTCATTGCCATAGGTGTCTCCTTCCTAGGAAACCCAGATGTAAAGGTTTCAATTTCAACAACGACTACTGCACCTACTGAGTCCACAGTTCCAGAAGTTGAAAAGTATCCCGACGAAGAACCCACAGACGCCGGAAATTACGAACAAAGCTTTGAACCTGGCATCGACCCCATCATCGGAAAAGCCTTTGTCCGTGATCGTTCATTATCACCGGCAACTATCGCGTATCCATTTAATGAGGCAGGACCATCCCGTAAGCCTCCCGTGAACAAACATCCATTTCTCACTGGGATTATTGACCAATATGTCTATGGCGGAGGAGTTGGCCGTTCAACTTTTATCCCTCAGATGATGGAGATAGATCAATCAGGTCTTGATTGCTATCCAGGGTTCTGGACAAGCCTCATGGCTTGTGGCACTGCATCAACTCCGAGAGGTCGTTTTCAAATCTCATTTGCTCGCACCATGGCCAATAGCCTCAATTGGTATCTCAGTGACTTGATCGATGTCAATGTCTCCTATGAATCAGACCGCAGCAACAAGAAATATTCCATTTCAGTTCTTCAAGCCAACCTGTCATCGGACAAATGCTCAGCCGGATACCAGGACACCGTCACGCTCGATAAATTACGAGTAGGCGACGAAGAACTTTTTGTCATCACAACTGATGGATATTTTGGAACCAGTTCAAACGACCAAGTTTTTGGCCTCAACCTTTATGTCATTGGTATGAATGCCACTGGTGTTCCCGAGATAGTCGCATCATATGAGGCCGTGGAACCGCTACAAATTTCAGCCACTGACCGTTCTCTCATGCTCACATTCCAAACCGAATATCAGGGATCAACTCCACCAGATACTGGATTAATCGCCGAGATTCTTCCCCAATCAGGAAACTGGGCGGAACGACTCCATCCAATAGTCGACAAGAAGGACCCACTTTGGAAATTTATGACTTCTCCATACGGAGACAAGAATCAGACTCCAGGGCTTGGACTGCCCCTTCGTCTTCTTGATTACACCAGCATCTTCTACCAAAAGAAATGGGAAATGAAGACCTTCTGTGCTGGTAGCGAAAAGGCGTAACTAGGCCTGACCAACGAGCATCGCGCGAATGCCAAGACCCATGAGGAAGAGTCCACCAAAGCCATACAGCAAGTACACGCGGCTTTTCAGTTGCAAGCGATAGCTGTAGATAATGGCCACTGCCATGATCGCGACGAATCCATAGAAGGCGTGGAAAGCAGGAAACTCAAGCTTTTGCTTATTGACCATTGCAACACCGAACGCCACCTGCACAAAGATCGTGAACTGCGCGATACCGGTGTACCACCACAGAGCACGAGTGCGTAACGGCGTGAGCTTGTGGGCCGACAATGCCCAGACACCAGCCAACCCGTTGCTGATAATGGCCACCCAGGCCCACGATTCATGGAGTTCAGACAGAGATGCAAGCACACATTGAATCTAGTCGGCAGGCGCCAGATTCATCGGATGAGAGTGTCGGCCTCGCCACCGGTCTCGAGCAATGTCAATACACCGCCAGAGACATCAAACGTCGTGACGGAACAATTGTCCAAGCTTGCGATCATCACGGCATCGTTCTGTGTGGCACGGCCGATGACTGCGTTGATTGCAACGAAGTGACTGAAGATCACGGTGTCTTCTTGAATTGACGAGATGCGCTCTGCCAGTTCATCGACATATTGCGTGTAGTGCGCGCCTGAACGCTGCGCTACTTGTGACCACGTGCCAGCCATCGCTTCACGTAGCCACACCACACGATCTTCTAGCGCATAGCCCTCTGGTGATGGAATCTCCCCCACCTTGGGCTCCACCACAACCTCACGTTTCCACGCCGTTGCGAGAGGAAAAGCTGTTTGCTGACACCGAAGCAATGGACTGGACATGACAGGTAATGGTCCGAGCGATGACAATCGAGAGGCAACGGCAAGCGCTTGGCTACGTCCTAACTCATCGAGTGCTGGATCAGGATCCACATTCCAGCCAGCAGCCGCTTGGCCATGGCGCACCATGTAGACACGGGTCATTCGAAGATCCAACCATCGCGCATCGGGCTGTCGTCTTTCGGATCAATAAACCATTCAAAACCAAACTGATGTGCAAAGCGTTCGTCATCCATTGAGAGGAAGAAACTGGAATCACTTAACTGACTCGCGTGACACTTCATTGCTGCACGCTTCTTTGACGCAAACGAAACGACATCAACCTTCAGGTTGATCTCTGATTCGAGAGAGCCCATTGGGTTTCCATCATCCATCGGACCATCAGGGTTGAATGCTTCACGATCTGGCGGCAACATGCCCGCATCACGAGCGGCTTGCAAACCGCGGCGCATTTGATCACGATTCATCGTGCCTTCGAGCACGCGAACACCAGGGAATAACTCAGCAGCACGATGGCCGACCTTGTGCACCATGATGTGATCGGGGTGGCCATAGCCGCCATGCCAGTCGTACGTGGTGAGAACATCTGCATTCTCTTCACGAAGAATTTCAGCAAGTTTGTGGCCAGCCTCATCAAGCGATGCATTACAGAATGCTCCAGCATTTTCGTTCTGTGCCCATCCAGTCATTCCGCTGTCTTCATAGCCGAGGAACACAACGCGATGAACACCCAAAGTCTCAGCCGACGCCAACGTTTCTTTGTTGCGAAGGCTGACGAGCGTCTCCCCTGCAGGCATGTCTGCGGGAGTTTCGCCATGGTCACCATTCGTGGCTACGACAAGAACGACACGATGCCCTTCTGCGGATGCGCGAGCAATGGTGCCACCGGTACCAATGCATTCGTCATCGGGATGAGCATGAAAGCAAACAAGTGTTGACACTTATGCCTGCTTCGCTGCGCCGCTAGCGAGCAATGCATCAACATTTGCAACGCCCCATTCACGCAGAACATCAGCGGTGTGCTGACCTGCGTGTGCCGATGGGCGATCAACAGTCGGGGTCGTCCGTGAGAAACGTGGAGCGGGCGCTGGCTGCATGTGGCCGTTGATATTGATGAATGTCTGACGCTCCACGTTGTGTGGATGTGCAGCAGCTTCACTCATCGTCAAGACAGGAGCAAAACACACATCGGTTGCTTCCATGATGTCGCACCATTCATCACGAGTCTTTTGCTTCATCACATCACGAAGACGTTCCTTGAGGTGTGGCCACTGCGACTGATCCATCTGCTTTGCAAACTCTGGATCGTCTTTCAAGCCTGTGAGCTCAAGAAGCAACGCGTAGAACTGTGGCTCGATGGAACCCAATGACACGTACTTGCCGTCCTTGCACTCAAACACATCGTAGAAATGTGCACCAGTATCAAGCAGGTTTGTTCCCGGGGCATTCTCATTGAAGATGCCCATTGCTTTGAAAGACCAGAACATCGTCATGAGCACTGCTGCACCGTCGACCATGGCAGTGTCAACGACTTGACCCTTGCCACTCTTTGAAGCCTCGAGCAAAGCGCACACCACGCCGTAGGCAAGGAACATTCCGCCGCCGCCAAAGTCGCCCACCATGTTGAGTGGAGGCAATGGCATTTCATCTTTCCGTGCGAAGTGTGCGAGCGAACCCGACAGAGAGATGTAGTTGATGTCGTGACCTGCAGCTTGTGCATACATGCCCTCTTGACCCCAACCTGTCATGCGGCCGAAGACCAAACGTGGATTACGCGCCTGACACACATCAGGCCCAATGCCAAGACGCTCCATGACTCCAGGACGGAATCCCTCAATCAGAGCATCAGCTTTTTCGACCAGCTGCAACAATGCCTCGACACCTTCGGCGCTCTTGAGGTCAAGCGCGATGTTGCGGCGACCGCGCAACATGAGGTCACCTGCAGGAGTATCGGGGGCAGGTCCACGCACTGCTTGCGCGCGATCAACGCGAATGACTTCTGCACCCATGTCGGCAAGCAACATGGCAGCAAATGGTCCAGGTCCGATGCCTGCAATTTCAATGATTTTGTATCCGCTTAATGGACCAGCCATGACGATTCCTTTTGAGTGTGAGAAATGAGGTGATTACTTGTGTGCACGACGTGCATGCGAAGAGATGCTGTCGACGAACAATGGCCAGAGTGGCTTTGGTACGTCGTGTCCCATGTCGGCAACAAACATAAAGGTTGAGCCCGGAACAAGTTCTGCAGTGCGCTCTCCGCCAGATGGCGTGAGCAATGTGTCGTCACGACCATGAATGACAAGAGTCGGAACATTCAACTGACGCAATGCGTCACTGCGGTCACCCGATGCATAAATCGCAGCAAGCTGACGATGCGCACCTTCGGGATAGAAGCTGCGATCAAACTCACGGGCTGCACGCTCTTTCGCTTCGGCCAGATCGAAGTACTTCTTTGAGCACCACACGGCCCAATTGGCGGCACCATCGATGTACGCGGCACGATCTGATGATGGCTCTGCGAGCAACGCAGCCATTGCTTCAGGCGTCGGCGAACCGTAGGCGAGGTCACCAGGCACGGACATGATGGACGTCAAACTGTGCACGCGATGCGAATGATTGATTGCGACGGTCTGAGCAATCATTCCTCCCATTGAGGCACCGATGACATGCGCTTTCTCAATTCCGAGATGATCAAGAACACCAATCGCATCTGCTGCCATGTCGTGCAACGTGTATGGCACTTCCACAGTGACGGTGTCGCCCATCATGGCTTCCATAGTCACTTTCGCCGTATCGACGGTGACGCCATCATGCTTGTAAGAAAGACCGCAATCACGGTTGTCAAAACGCACCACATGGAAACCCGCGTCAACGAAAAGGTCGAGGAATTCTTCACTCCACGCCGTCATCTGGGCAGTGAATCCCATGATCCACAAGAGGGTCGGATTCGCGGCATTTCCGCGGGTATCGAATTCAATATTGATGCCTGACGGCAGAGTCACTTGAGCCATTCACCCATTCTTTCAGGTGTCAGCAATTCTCAAACAAGTGGGACTCAGCCCAGCAGACGGCGCTTCTGAGCCTCAAACTCCTCATCAGTGAGGGTTCCGCGCTCCCACAAAGCCTCAAGCCGCTCCAGCTCACGGGCAACACCTGTAAACGACGGGGCGCTCTCAAAATCCCCCATACTGCGGGATCGCTGAATTGCCTCGTGGATCACCTTTTGCACTTCTTCAGGACGCGCCACAAACGGAATGACCTGCTGACCCTCTCTGCCACCCGATTCAATCAAGATCTTCCCCACCCCGACGAAACGTTCAAAGAGTGACTGGCTGAAGTTGACGTTGTCGACGCTCTTGATGGGGATCTCGACACCTGAGCGGGCAACAACACCTTGGCGGTCAATCAACCGATGGTTGGTCACCACGAAGTACGTGGTGCGCCATTTCACGACCTGCACGATGAAGAGTGCTGCAGCGACAATTGACGTTGCCACTCCGAGATACCCGACAATCGTTCCCAGGATTCCTGACGTTTTCCCCAGAAGGAACACGGTGCAAATGATGGACCCCAGCAAGAAAAGTGCCGACGGACCATAAAACCACCAATGAGGGTGCACGTCGAGCATGAAGTGCTCACCGTCGTTCAATTTCTTTGCGGGGAAGGGCATGGGAAGAACCGTAGCAACCGCCTAGTTTCAAGGGGTGCGTTTCATCGGCTCTGACAACACGAATCCGGCTCCCACGCCCGACTCTGTGCTTGCCGGGCTCGATTCTGACCAGCGAACAGCCGTGACTGCGCCCGTTGGAATTGTTGTTGTTCGAGCCGGAGCCGGATCTGGAAAAACAACAGTCCTCACACGACGAATTGCTTGGCGGGCCCTGAACGACACAGCCGACATTGAACGAACACTGGCCATCACATTCACTCGACAAGCAGCAACTGAAATGCGAGCTCGACTCGCGCAGTTTGATCTAGACGGCCGCCCCACGATTGGCACCTTTCACGCTGTTGCCCGCCGCATCATGATGCAGCACTACGAAGACAGAGGGCGTCGTGCTCCCGTCATCATCAACAATCGATCTTCGGTGATGTCTATGTGCATGGGCGATGATGCCCGACGCGGTGGTGTGAACGATGTTCTGAACGCCATCGACTGGGCTCACTCCCGCATGCTCTCCCCCATTGAGGCTGGAGCAGCACTGAAATCAGCAGGTCAAAATGTTCCGCTTGGCGAAAAGCGGTTCTTTGAAGTCTTTGATGCATATGAGAAGGCGAAGAAAAAACGCGGCGTCGTCGACCTCAACGACTTCCTCACCTATGTCGTCAATGAAGCATCCAAAGACCCTCGATACGCAGAGTCCATTCGCTTTCAATTCCGACATATCTC
>Ga0315907_10008998_pt1 | contig 10178 bp, 7 predicted proteins | sample LakEriMetagenome_3_FD_203525 | JGI IMG/M metagenome (GOLD analysis project Ga0315907, IMG submission 203525) | Freshwater fungal communities from buoy surface, Lake Erie, Ohio, United States - Buoy 12 MA123 | ecosystem: Environmental > Aquatic > Freshwater > Lake > Lake biofilm | place: USA...
TTCATAAATAACAATAAGGTACAAATTGAGCCTGACTCAGTTGTCGTAATTGATCAAAAAATTCTCAATCAAGGGTTAAGTTTATTTCCAACTGGAGTTAGATTTATTCCAATTGAAGTAAATGAGCAGAGAAAAAGTTACAACGAATGCGGAATACTTATTGAGAAGTTATCGGAACTCAAAGCATCAAGATCAACAGTAATTTATGCAATTGGTGGCGGAGCATTGCAAGACATCACCACTTTTGTTAGTGCGATTTATATGAGAGGTATTAGATGGAATTATGTACCCTCAACGCTGATGTCCATGATAGATTCATGTATTGGTGGAAAAAGTTCAATCAACTTCAAAAATTCTAAGAATTTAATTGGAAACTTTTACCCGCCGTCAGAAATTTATATACATACAAAGCTACTAGAGACATTAAATAGTATAGATTTTAGCGCCGGGTTGGCAGAGGGATATAAAATCGCTTTTGCACGAGGGAAATCGGAGTTTCTGGAGTTTAAGACTTTAGTAGACAAGTATAGATCTTCTGGGGAAATAGAATACCTTGAGGAAGCGATAGAGATTTCTTTATTAGCAAAAAAATGGTTTATTGAAATTGATGAATTTGATAGGTCTGAACGTCAATTGCTGAATTTCGGACATTCTTATGGACATGCGCTGGAAGCATCGACTGGGTTTTCAATCTCTCATGGAATTGCCGTTCTGATAGGAATGGGAGCTGCACTAGTTCGGAGCGGCATTGATCTGCAAGGAAATGAATTAATGGAGGTTATTGTAAAAGAAGTTTCATTCTGTAAAGATTCTATTGAAAGTATAAGAATTGATAAAGTCCAATTCTTGAAAAGTCTGGAGAAAGACAAGAAGAATTCAGATGGTTTTTTGAGATTGATACTTCCATTGGATACAGGAAATTTAAAAGTCACTGAATTTATTTTGAATGAAGATAGCCTTTTGAAGTGCCTAGCAGATTTAGAGTCCACTTTGAGAATTTTGGAAGTTCCTTATGAAGTATTCTGATTACTTTATTGACTCATTACTTGAAGAAGGATACACACACTGTTTCTTCGTTGGTGGTGGAAATATTCTCCACCTACTTGAATCTGCAAGAACCAGACTTGAATGTATAGCAGTAATTAATGAAGTGACCGCTGGGATTGCTGCCGAGTATTTCAATATCGCCATGCGTGGCACCGGTAAGCGTTCGTTTGTCCTAGTAACGGCCGGACCAGGATTAACTAATATGGTTACTTCAATTTCAGGGGCTTGGCTTGAGAGTCGAGAATTGCTTGTTATCGGAGGCCAGGCTAGGTCCAATTCTTTAGCTCGAGGCAATGTACGTCAATTAGGTCATCAGGAAATTGATGGTGTTGCAATCGCAAAGTCGATAACTAAGACTACAAAACTCCTAGATCATCAAATCTCGAGGTTGGAGCTTCAAGCTTTAGCAAGAACAAGTTTTAGTGGTAGAAAAGGGCCAGTATTTATAGAAGTATGTCTTGATATAACCGCTCAGGAAACAGAAGATTTTGGAGTTGAAACAAATCTATTTCAGGCCACGAAGGAACTACTTGACTCAGATTTTGATTTGATCCTTCAACTTCTAATCAAAAGCGAAAGACCCCTATTCCTTGTAGGAGCAGGCGTAGAGTTTACGACTTTTCAAACTTTGAAAGAAGCTATAAAAGAGCTGGGAATTCCTATCGCCACTACTTGGAATTCATCCGATTATTTAGACTACGACGATCCAATTTATGCTGGGCGGCCGAATACATATGGAATGCGATGGGCGAATGCCGTCATCCAGCAATCTGACCTGCTTATCGTTATTGGAACAAGATTGAGTTTTTGGGAAACGGGATTCAATTACGACAGTTTTGTCCCAAATGGCAAAATCGTTCACATAGACATTGATGAAAAGGAATTGAATAAAGATCATCTAAAAGTAGACTTGAAAATATGCGCTGACAGCAACTCTGCGTTTTCAAAAATTATTAATGGTTTGAATATTCAAATGAAATCAAAATACAAGGAATGGATTGATTTCATAAGTAGGTTGAGAGATTTACTACCTATTAACGAGGCTGAAAATGAAATGGGATCAGGTTATTTAAATCCTTTTTCGGTCATCGAAATTATTTCAAGGAAATGCGGCCCTGATGACAAAATAGTTGTATGTAGTAGTGGTGGAACTTATACGGCGGTCATGCAGTCATTTCAGCAAAAAACAGGCCAACTCCTAACAAATAATAAGGGATTAGCAAGCATGGGATACGGACTGGCTGGAGCCATAGGTACCGCCATTGCATTACCCGAATTTAGAACTCTTCTTTTTGAGGGAGATGGAGGATTTGCTCAAAACATAGGCGACCTAGGCACCTTATCTCTCCGCCAATTAAATCTAAAGATCTTCTTGTTCTCAAATGAAGGTTTTGCTTCAATTAGAATATCTCAGAAAACAAATTTTAAAGGTAATTATATTGGATGCGATGCTGATACTGGGATTGGACTACCAAATTGGTCAAATTTGTTTAGCGCGTTTAACATCCCAAATTTAGAAATCACGAGTACTTCAAGTTTTAATGAGGAGTTTAAATCTCTTTTTGATTCACCAGGTCCTGCGGCTTTCATTCTGAACATTGACAAAGAGCAAGCTTTTTTCCCCAAACTAGCAAGTTCAACGTTGCCTAATGGTCAAATCGTTTCTAACCCATTGCATTTAATGAGCCCGGAGATTAACCCAAATCTAGTTGAAGAAGTTTTTCCTTACTTAGACTCAAAGTATAAGAGTATAAATAATTATAAGGAAATTGAATGAAAATTATTGTGACAGGTGCAAGTGGCTGGCTTGGAAGAGAGTTTGTATCTTGGTATCTCACTAATGTAAAAGAAGCGAAAAAAGAAGATTTAATTCTACTTACATCAGAGAACAAATCTTTTGATATTCCGCCATATGGAACATTTCACTCGCATTCTTTATGGGAATTCAATACAAGTTCAAAAGTTGTTGGTTTTGTACATCTTGCATTTATACTTCGTCATAGAGTTAGCGAATTCGGCAAAGATTCGTTTAGAGAGTTAAATACTAGGATCACAGATCAAGCAGCTGAGCTTATTTCTACCTATAATCCTGAATGGGTAGTAAATGTTTCATCTGGAGCTATTTTTAATAAACCCCTATTTGATTACTCTGATGACTATTCAACCAACCCATATGGTTTTATGAAATTAAGGGAAGAGAAAGTTTTGAGTGCCGAATCAGTTCGTGCAGGTTCAAATATTGTTATTGGAAGATTATGGGGCGCGAGTGGTTCATTAATGCCGATAAATCGCGCTTACGCCTTAAGTGATTTTATTTATACAGGAATCAAAGAAGGCAAAATTAGGTTGACTTCAAATTACCTTGTTCGACGGAGATATGGAGACGCTGGACAATTCATGGGAGTATTACTGAAGCATGCAGTTTCAGGGATCACTGAAACATTGAATTCTGGTGGCGATTTGATAGAACTGGGTGATTTAGCAAAAATTATCAAGAATGAACTGGGAAATGTAATCGTGGAGCGGCCAGAAATTGAAGAATTGGAAGAGGATAACTATTACCCTCATGAGGGAAGATTCGAAGATTTAGCCGAAAAATATGCTATTGATCTGCTTTCTTTGGAGAAACAAGTTCAAAGAACGATAAGCGGTCATAAAAGGCTGTTATCTTAAGGTGGTAAGCGAAGCGCTAAAAAGGAGAGTCAATTGAATTCAGTGGAACGCCAAATGGTAGAAATTCTTACTAAGGGCCGTGATTCTTATGGTGTAGTTAGCGTCAAAGCTGAGTTTGAGGCCGAAGGTACGCGAATCGATGAATTGCTTCGACTTGTCGATATTGCTCGAGCAGCCGGACTAAAACTCACAGTAAAGATAGGTGGATGTGAGGCAATAAGAGACTTGCTGGAAGCGAAGCAAATAGGCGTTCAGTATCTAGTGGCGCCCATGGTTGAATCCCCATACGCAGCCCACAAGTTCGTGGCGGCAAAAAATCTTGTATTTGAATCTAGCGAACAGGAAGAGACTGACTTCTTAATCAATATTGAAACTATAACTGCATTCGAGAATAGAGAGTCATTAGTAACTCCTGAAGTTGAAATAGATGGAATAGTATTTGGGAGAGTTGATTTTGCTGGTTCTCTAGGTTTTGACAGAACTCAGTTGAATTCAGATTCAATTACGAACTATATTGAAGAGATAGCGAGGTTATGCAAGCAGCGTGATAAGCAACTGGTGATGGGTGGCGGTGTTTCATTTGAATCACTAGGCGCAATTCGTAAGGTTACTGAAATTAGATTAGATAGATTTGAAACTCGGAAAGTTGTCTTTGATGCCAAAAATGCAGTTGATAGTGACCTAGAAAACGGAATTAGAAACGCAGTTAAATTCGAACTACTATGGTTGAAAAATAAGCAAAATTATTATTCCAGTATTGCAAGAGAAGATTCTCAAAGAATAATGATGCTCGAGAAAAGAATTGAAGAAATCTAGCTTGTATCCAACAGATTATATTTCGAATTACATTTAACATGGCTATGCACGATATTGTCTTATAAAGTGTTTTTGGATTTGCGTTAAATAGACGAATAGATAGTTTGGCTCTAAATGAGTAAATTTCTCTAGTTAACTATCTGCCTACCCATGCCTTTCTCAGTCTCTTCACAGACTTGTAAGGCAGGCTTTGCATATGACATCGGTTGTGGGCGTTCGTAAGTATTCGGGTGCGGGCACCGATTGGGCTGCGTGGTTGTTGGGTATTGGCTTAGGGCTCACCTTGGCGTTGCAGTTAACGACGCTGAGCCACAGCGATATCACTTCGGTCTATGCGGTGATTGCTTCGGTTTCGCGAGCGGCTGCTTTGGTTGGTACCTACTTTGCGATCGTTGGAATTTTCTTGGTGGCGCGAATTCCTTGGGTAGAACGCGGGGTCGGGCACGATCGTTTGGTTACATGGCATCGCAAGTTGGGGCCATGGAGTTTGTATCTAATTGATTTTCACGTCTTGTTTATTGTCTTGAGTTTTGCTGGGCAAGATCATGTGGCGTTGGCAGTTGAGATGCGGCGGATGCTCGGTAACTTTGAGTGGATGTGGTGGGCGCTCGCGGGATTCATTTTGATGGTTATGGCTGGAGTTACTTCTTATAAGAAGGCGCGCGCCAAGATGAGTTATGAAACTTGGTGGACTGTTCACGTTCTTACTTATTCAGCGATTGCGGCATCGTTTATGCACCAGGTGATTAACGGACAGATGTTTATTGACCATCCATTGAATCGCGCGTATTGGACGTTTCTATATGTGGCGATGGGATTTTCAATTTTATGGTGGCGTATCGGTATTCCTTTAGTGCGCTCGCTGCGCCATAACTTGCGCGTTGAGAAAGTTGTTGTTGAAGGACCTGGAGTTATCTCGGTTGTGATGAAGGGGCGAAAGCTCACTGAACTTGCGGCAGAAGGCGGACAGTTCTTTGGGTGGCGCTTTGCGGCTAAAGGACATTTCTTGATGTCACATCCTTATTCATTGTCTGCGGCTCCTACAGCGCATTACCTGCGAATTACCGTTAAAGATTTAGGTGATCATTCAAGGTCGCTTGCTTCGTTAAGTGTGGGGACGCGAGTCTTTGTGGAAGGCCCATATGGTGCCTTTACTGCAGGGCGCGCGACTATGCCGCATGTGGTTTTGGTTGGTGGCGGCGTTGGAATTACGCCGGTGCGTGCATTGATGGATGAGTTTAAGAACGGTGTGCAGATGGATGTTATCTATCGTGCATCGCGTAAAGAGGATTTGGTTTTAAAGGATGAGCTCGATTATTTGGAATATCACTCAAACGGTTCTATTCGGGTGCATTACTTGGTTGGTTCGCGTAAGGAGCATCCGATGGATGCAAAGGCGCTAAAGGCTTTGGTGCCGCGGATTGCTGATGCCGACATCTATATCTGTGGCCCTGGGCCGTTGGTGGAGGCGGTAAAGGCTGCGGCGGATGATCTGGGTGTGCCGAAGAATCGATTCCACGATGAGGCTTTTGCCTTTCACAGTGAGTAATAGTTTGGCAATAGTCGCAGTTGAAGTTGTGGCTGCGTTAAGGGTTTTCACAGGAGAGCACGGGAAGGTTTGCATATGAAACGCGCGATACTGATTGCAACCGGAACCGTTGGTGGGTTGGGTGCGGTCTTGGCGATTACGCCGCCGACATTTACATCTAATGAAAATTCTTCGATGGCCTTGCCGGGGGCTGCGGTTGATCCTGCGGGTTCTGCATCGACACCTGCTGCAACGCAGAGCGCTGCGCCAACAAAGTCTGCGACTGCCGCTGCGCCTGCGAAAGCTACTCCAAGTAAATCTGCGGCGACGAATAATTCACAGAGCCAAACACCGGCTTCGACTCCAACTAAGTCGGCAACGGTTGCGCCGGTTAAGAAGGCTGCATCGGGAACATTTACTGGTGATTCAGTTGATGTTCGTTATGGATATGTTCAAGTAAAGATCACCATGGAAAACGGCAAGATCACAGATGCGCAGGCTGTTACGGCGCCATCAGGACGTAATGATCGCTGGACGCAGATGTCGGTGCCGGTTTTGCGCCAGCAGACGTTGCAGGCCCAGTCTGCAAATATTTCGGGAGTATCTGGTGCGTCATTTACTTCTTACGGTTGGTACACCTCGTTGGTCAGCGCGCTGGCAAAGGCGGGGATGTAAGTTAACGACGTGGTGCGCAAGCGATATGAGATACACGTTTGGGGCACCGTTCTCTTTTTAGATTTGGGTTCGAGCAAAGTCGATGAGGCTGCGATTGATGCGGCAGTTGAGGGCGTTAAGAAATTTGTTTATGGGGTCGATGAGGATTTCTCGACCTATAAAGATGGTTCGTTTGTATCGCGCTTGCGACGAGGAGAAATTGCGATTGAGCAATGTCCGGCTGATGTGCAAGAGGTTTGGCAGCTCTGTGCGGTTGCGCGCGATTTAACCGGCGGGGCATTTGATCCGTGGGCAGTTGCTGGTGGCTTTGATCCATCGGGTTATGTAAAGGGTTGGGCAGCAGATCGCGTTGCAGATATTTTGTTGGCTGCTGGTTGTGAACATATTCAGGTAAATGCCGCTGGTGATTTAACGCTGCGTGGTGGAGTTGTTGAACGGGGTATGGCCGGACCGTGGAAGATCGGTGTTGTTAATCCGGATAACCGCCAAGAGGTTCTACGGATATTTGAAATTCACGATGGTGCGATTGCAACGAGTGGAACATACGAACGTGGGGCGCATATATTCGATCCCGCAACGGGCACGATCGCAATTGGTGCGAAATCAGCGACGGTGCTCGGGCCAGATGGTGGGTTAACAGATGCCTTGGCTACAGCTTTGATGGTTGCAGGTGAAGATGGTGCGGGTTGGTTTGGGCAGCCAGTGCTGGCGGAATATTCGGCGTGGGTGATCGATCGCCATAGCGGTGGCGCTTGGGGCGTGGGGCCGGCGGTTTTGTAGGCAATTCACCCGTGTGGCGTTCGGTTTTCCCTTGCGGGGTGCATAAATAAGCCTCAAACTAGAGGTTGACGTAGTGGGCGGCTAGGTTGTCCACGGTCGATCTATTTGCGGGAGGTTTGTTGTGAAGGCCTATTGGCTGAGCCACCGCGCTGCTCTTCGGGCGAAGGTAATCAACAGTGTTTTGATCGCGTTGATAGCTCCGCTATTTACGCTGGTAACAGTTCCAGCCACATTCGTTTCATCGGCTCAAGCTTCAACAACCACGACAAAGACCTGGACCGTCACAGGAAGTAATGGCGCCGCCTACGCAGGTGCACAAGCACAGATTTACTACTTCGACAAAGGCGAAGTTTCGGAAGGTAAGACTTCAATTGTTACCTCTGATGCAAATGGTCAGTTCACTTTTACTTACCCAACAGATCCAGACTACTTATGGCTAACTGTTCAGGTACCTACATCGGATACCACTCACGCTATTTTCAACCGAGATTTGTTGTCCGCAACAGATGCTGCCTCAAACACAGTTCAACTTGAGGCCGCTACGCATAAAATAAAAATAACTCAACCCGATGGATCTGATCCTTCGGCTAGCGTTTGTTTCAATTTACCAACAAGTGCCACTAATACAGATGTAACGCAAAATTACAGAACGTTGCGAGCAGGAGTGCTCGGCATAAAATTGCCCTCAACACTTGCAACTGGAAAAAATTATTACATAGATACTTACCCTTGCGATCCAAATGATTATTACTTACAAGGTAATGCTTTTGGCGTGAGAAAGAATTCAGATGGAACCTTTAATTTTTATACGAATACAAATTACACAACAACCATCTCACCTACCTCTGGCGCATATCTACTCCCTTTCAAAACAGGAAATTTAACTGGACGTTTACTAAAGGCTGATGGCAGTGCTTATACGATCCCGGAAAACACTTCTAATTACGACCTTCAAGTAATTCCAGTTTTAGATAATAACGATATTGACCCAAACCGCGACTGGGGTTGGGGTCAAGTAGCCATTAGTGGAAAATTTATGATCTGGACTGACGATGCGAATTTACGCACTGGTAAATATGTCATAGCTTTTTCGCCCTACGGCACGGTTGAACTTCCCGCGTTTTTAGGCGCTAATTTATGGGTAGATTCAACTGGTAAGTACTCAACATCGTCAGGGGGGACTTTCTCAACAACCTTAAATCTAGATATCACTGTACCGACAACTGGTCTAACAAAGTTTAAAATTCTTGATTCCCAAGGTTCTGTAACGAGTGGCGGACAGTTCACGATAAATCGCAAGCGCAACGATGGATCCTTCGAATATTGGGGACGTGTTGGACTTCCAAATTCTGGAATAGCTACAGTGCGATTCCCAGATGGTATCTATCAATTAAAAGGAATTCCACTAAATTCCAGTGCAATTGGTGCAACTTATACTTACACAGTTACATCTGGTGTGGGTGTACTTAAGAATGCCGCTAACCAAACGATATCTTTGGCATCTGGTTATTATGAATTGGCAACAAATACCCCAAACTTAAATATCAAAGTTGTTTCGCCACTAGATACATCGACGATACTTAAATCTGTAAGTGTTTATATTTATCCAAATGATAATTCTAATAATTCAGAAGCTGATGCATGGATTGAAACTACAACCTCTCCAGCCTCATTTGCTATGAGTGATGGCTCTTATAACATTGAGTTAAATCCAAGTGATAATGAGTTTGCAAGCAATTCGTATTCAGTAACTTTTTCTGGCGCATCCACGGTTGTCAAGTTAGGTACCGAGACGATAACCCCAATATCGGGTATTTATTACCTATCACTGCGTAAGCCGCATATGAAAGGCGTTGTTAAGGCGCCAGATGGAACCTTGGTTCGATATTCGCGAGTCGCAATTTATAAAGATTCTGATCCTTACCCAAGGTGGTACGCACGGACGGATAGTTCAGGAAAATTCTCAGTTAATTTAGGTGCGGGTGAGAATAATGGAACTTATTATCTTCAGGCACTTCCTCAATGGGGAAAAACAGCGCTTTCTAGTTCAGCGCGAGTATCTGCAACCGTTATGGCAGGTCAAGGACCTACCAACTTAGAGTTAACGTTGCGCACTTCAAATGTGATCGGAACGGTTTCTGGTCCGAAGGGAAATTCGAGTTACAACCGAGTTAGAGTTCAAAAAAACGTTTCCGGAAAATGGATTGATGCCGAAGGTTTTAATAAAGGAAGTTGGCTGGAGACTACGAGGGATGGTCAGTTTGGGCTCTTCCTTGAAGCTGGTAAATATCGATTCTGGGCTGACACCGATATGGAAAACGCTGGCGGCACCTCTGCCTATAGCCCTGATTGTGATGTGACTTCCGATTCAAGCATTTTAGTTACCTGCAATTTAGCTCTCGCCGCGCCAAACGTTTCAGGAAATGTAACGGTGGCGGGCATTCAACCCAACTGGGTGAACATAGGTTTTATTCCATCGATGTCAGTAAGCAATAACACTGCAAAAGAGACATATTGGTCTAATGGTTCATCCGATGGTTATTTTGGCGCGACAGTGCCTGCAGGTACTTATCGACTTTGGGTCAACTATCGAAATAATAAGGAAAATAACTCCACTGTGCCTGGACCTTTGTGTGAGGTTCCAGCATCGGGAAATATC
>Ga0315907_10009003_pt1 | contig 10174 bp, 8 predicted proteins | sample LakEriMetagenome_3_FD_203525 | JGI IMG/M metagenome (GOLD analysis project Ga0315907, IMG submission 203525) | Freshwater fungal communities from buoy surface, Lake Erie, Ohio, United States - Buoy 12 MA123 | ecosystem: Environmental > Aquatic > Freshwater > Lake > Lake biofilm | place: USA...
CGGTAGGCCATCAACGCGCCCACCTCCGGCGGCAGCTTGCCGCTATCAATCCGGCCGCTGCGCAGGCCGTTGCCGATGTCGAGTCGGGTCTGGTCGAACACGAAAGCGAGCAGGGCCTGGCTACGGACTGGGTCTTCCTGGCCGTCGGTGTTGCGGTCGATCACGAAGGCCCGGGCACTGGCCCGGTAGTACTTTTCAAAGATGCCGGACACCTTGCGGGTGCGCTCCACGAAGATCAGCCCATGGGCCTGCAACAGCTTCAGGTGGTAGTACAGGCGGGTGATCGGGCAGTCCATTTCCGCCGCCAGCTGCTTGGCCGACTTGGCGCTTTCGCCCAAGCGGTGCACCAGCAGTGAGCGGCTCGGGTCGCTCAGCACTTTGAAGCTGGCCGAATCGATAACTTGTTGTTCTGAAATGGTTCGCGCCATGATTTATCTATTTAAAATTATTTAATATTCAATATATTTGAATAGTAGAGTGCGACCCATCCTTTGTCAATTCTGGCTATAGGCGGGCCCTGAGCTCCCGGGGCGTGAGGCCATGACGGCGCCGGAACTGCCGGTTGAAATGCGACAGGGTTTGGAAGCCGCAGGCCTCGGCAATCTGTGCAATCGAGCGTTTCGTACCCTGCAGCTGCACGCAGGCCTCGGCGCAACGCATGTCGTTCACATACACGGTAAAGGCCTTGCCCATGTTCTTGCGGAAGAAGCGGCTGAACGCCGCCGGACTGATATGCACCCGTTTCGCCGCTTCGGCGATGCCCAGCGGCCGATGCAATTCGTTTTGAATCCAGGGGATCAGGGCCTCAATGCGCTGATCGGTGCCCAAGGCGCCTTTGCCATGACTTGAGGCAATCGGCTTCAGGGCCTGTGGGTTCTGGATCAAGAGCCCAAGAATCTTCAGCAACAGCGATAAGCGGACCAGATCGGATGCCGCCGGTATGCGCCGCAGAACATCGATGACCTGGGCCTTGCACGGTCCGGAAATCGCCAGACCGGTGCCCGCGCGTGCCAGCAATGCCTGCACCGCCAGCCATTCCGGAATGCTGGAACCTGCAAACAAGTCGGAGCGGAACTGCAGGACGGTGGTGCGGTGCGGCTGGCCTTCCCGTTCCGGCGGGCTCAGCCAGACGTGCGGCAGGTTCGGGCCGAGCAGCACCAGATCATCGTCAGCAAAAGGTGCGACGTCATCCCCGATGAAGCGTAGACCCTGGCCGGACTCAATCCAGGTCAGCTCCGCCTGCGGGTGCCGATGCCAAGCGCCCTGAAAGGCCCGAAGCTCCAGTTGCAGGACACGAAAGCTCTGCTCGCGATGACTGACCTGCTCTAGTTGTACCTTCATGGCCGATTCTCTGGAGATTCAGGGTCATAATACAGTCAGTTTTGGTCATTGGGGTGTTAATCCCCGCCCGAGACTGTCGTGATAATAGAGCCCACAATGGTGCGCCCGCTGCAGGGTGGCCAAGGCTTGCAGGGCGAATCATGCTGAACATCCAGAAACGTTTATCGACCCGCTTTCTCATTTTACTGAGCCTGCCCACTACCGCGGTCGGCTTTTGCCTCTCGGCCGGCGTGGCCTCGATGAGCTGGATACTGAGTACGCGCTACGGCCTGAAAATCGATGACATCGCCCTGATTTGGTTGATGGGCCCGCTGTTCGGCCTGGTCGTGCAACCCATTGTTGGTTGGCTCAGTGACCGCACTTGGCTATGGAACGGCCGACGCAAGCCCTACTTGGTGGTGGGTGGGCTGGCCGGCGCGGCAGCCTTGGTGGCTTTGCTGAAAATGGATGTGATCGCCGAGCTGACCGGATTGAGCATCTTCGCTATCGCGATCTTGGTGGCCGTGGTATCCGACCTCAGTATCAACGTGACTTTCAATCCGGCGCGCTCGCTGGTGGCCGACGTCACCCCAGAAGGACCGGACCGGACCCGTGGTTATTCCTGGATGCAGACCGTGTCCGGCACCTTCGGCATCAGCGCCTATCTGATATCGATCACGCTGGGCAATTATGCCTTGGTGTGGGCCTCGGCGGTGATTATGGCCGTGTTCTCAATCTTTCCCCTGTTCTTCATCGAGGAGCCACCGCCGGTGGCGAAACCGGCCGAAAAAATTCCCGCCTTGCAGGGCATCAAAGCGGATTGGTCAGCGCTCGCCGCGCTGTCACCGATGAGCGGCTTTCTGGGCTTCGGCGCGTTCATCGCCGTCGACAAACTCGTGCTCGGTAATGCGCTGGCAGGAATGTATGCGCCGCTGTTTCTGGCGGTGACCGCCATGACCCTGATCTGGGGCTTGGTCGTGGTTTGGCAAGGGCGCACCCAGCCTACGCCGGACAACCGGGTGCGCACCCTCCTGCTCGGGCACGGTTTTGCCTGGCTGGGTATTCAGAGCATGTTCGTCATGGCGTTTTTCTTCGTCCGCGATTTCGTGTTGCCCACCACCAGTTCCGATACCGCAATCGCCAGCACCTTCATGCGCCTGTTGAGCGGTAGCAGTCCCTCGGCGGTAGACAGCGCCGGAAATATTCTCTCGCTCGGCTTCCTGCTGATGAATCTGGTCGGCGCCATTCTGCCGGTCACCGCTTTGGAGCCGCTGTGCAAGCGCTGGGGCCGTATCCGTGTGCACCGTACCGCGATTGGCAGCATGGTGTTGGGCTATCTGCTGGTGTCCTTCGGAAGCGCGGGTGAACTGTACTACTACGCCGGCATGCTGCTGTGCGGCATCGGCTGGGCCTCGACCATTTCGATTGTGTTCGCCATCTACACCGAATCGGTGGATCCGGAAAAAATGGGCCTGAACATGTCGGTATTCAACTGCAGTTTGGTGCTGCCGGCATTGGCGGTGCCCGGTCTGTTGAGTCTGTCCACCGCGCTCGGCGGTGGACGTTGGATGTTCGTTCTGTTCGCGCTATGTCTGGCGGTGTCGTTCGGCTTCTGGTGCTGCGTTGCCGAACGCAACAGCCAAGGAAACCCCGACCATGCCCGCTGACGCAAAACGCAACAACGCCGCAGATGCGTGGTGGCGCGGCGCTGCCATCTATCAGGTGTATCCACGCAGCTTTGCGGATTCCACCGGCGATGGTTTGGGCGATCTGGCCGGACTCACCGCGCGCTTGGATTACATTGCGTCGCTGGGCGTGGATGGCCTGTGGATCTGCCCGTTTTTTCCGAGCCCGATGCGCGATTTCGGTTATGACGTCAGCGATTACACCAATGTCGATCCACGCTTCGGCAGCTTGGCCGATTTCGATGCGCTGCTGGCGCGCGCGCATGCGCTCGGTCTGAAGGTCATCATCGATCAGGTCTGGAGCCACACCGCCATCGAACATCCGTGGTTCGAGGAAAGCCGGCAGAGCCGGGACAACCCCAAAGCCGATTGGTATGTGTGGGCCGATGCCAAGGACGACGGCAGCCCGCCCACGAACTGGCAGAGCTGGATGGGTTGCGCCACTTGGACCTGGGAGCCACGCCGCAAGCAATACTATCTGCATAATTTCCTGCCGCAGATGCCGGATCTGAACTTCCACAACCGGGACGTGCAGGATGCCATTCTCGATGTCGGCCGCTTCTGGCTGGAGCGCGGCGTTGACGGCTTCCGCTTGGATACCGCGAACTACTATTGCCATGATCTGCAGCTGCGCGACAACCCGCCGAAACCAGAAGAGAAGCGCGGCGATCTGCCGGCCGCCATGCAAAAGCATCTGTACAACATCTGCCAGCCGGAAACCCTGGTTTTTCTTGAGCGCATCCGTGAACTGACCGACAGTTATGAGGCGCGCTTCACCGTGGCCGAAATCGGCTCGGCCAATAATCTGCCACGCATGATCGAATACACCCAAGGCACGCAGCGTCTGCATACCGCGTATTCGTTCCTGTTGCTCGGCGATGCCATGGCGGCCGATGCGTTGGATGGTGTGATGGCGCCTTGGCAGCACGGCGACGGCGCCACCGCCTGGCCGTCCTGGGCGATGTCGAATCACGACAGCCCGCGCATTGCCAGCCGCTGGGCACAGAACGATGAGACCCGCATCCGGCAATTGCTGGCCCTGCTGTTGACGCTGCGCGGTACGGTCTTTGTGTATCAAGGCGAAGAACTCGGTCTGGCCGAATCGGATATTAGTTTCGAGCAATTGCAGGATCCGTACGGCAAAGCACATTGGCCGCGCAATAAAGGCCGCGATGGCTGCCGCACGCCGATGCCGTGGTTGCGTAATGCGCCGAATGCCGGCTTCAGCACCGGTGTACCGTGGTTGCCGGTGAATCCGATGCATCAAGCGCGTGCCGTGGATGTGCAGGAAAGTGATTCGGACTCCTGCCTGCATCTGACCCGCCGTGTTCTGGCTCTGCGTCGAAGCCATGCCGCCTTGCGGTTGGGCAGCTATGAGACGGTGCACACCGACGAACAACTGATGGTGGTGTTGCGCCGGCATCAGGACGATGCGGTGCTGCTGGCCTTCAACCTGTCCGCGCAGGCGCATACGGCAACGCTACCAGTGACATTGGAAACCGGCGATGAACCGGCATTGACCATCGGACACGCGGCCTTAAATGGGCAGACCTTGGAACTGGCGCCGTGGTCGGCACTGATTCTGCCGGTATCTACCTGAGTTTCTATTCCTGACACACGCCATCACTCAACCCGAATGAACACGAGACACGCCATGACCATCGACATCGATTCCGCCTATGCCCTGAGCGCACAGCAGATCAGCGACTTCAAGCGCGACGGCTTCATCAAGCTGAAAAACGTGCTTTCACCGGAAGCCTTGAAACACTACGGCGATGAAATCACCCGGCTGACCATCGCACTCAACACCCAGTCGGTGCCGATGGAAGAACGCAGCACCTACGACAAGGCGTTCTTGCAGGTGATGAATCTCTGGCAGCACAGCGCGCAGGTGGCCGAGTTCGTCATGGGCAAACGCCTGGCGCGCATCGCCGCCGATCTGCTGCAGGTCAAGGGCGTGCGCCTGTACCACGATCAATCCCTGTACAAGGAATCGGGCGGCGGCATCACCCCGGCGCATGCCGATCAATACTATTGGCCGCTGGCCAGCGACCGCACCATCACCGCCTGGGTGCCTTTGCAGCCGGTGCCGGAAAACATGGGGCCCTTGGGGTTTTACGCGCGCAGCCAGTCGGTGGAATTCGGACGCAATCTCGGCATTTCCGACGAGAGCGAAGAGAAAATCTCGGAAAACATGGCGCGGCACGGCTTCGAATTCGTCAGTGGCGCCTTTGATCTCGGTGAAGTCAGTTTCCATCTGGGCTGGACCTTCCATAAAGCCGGCGCCAATGTCTCGGACCAACCCCGCGCGGTGATGACCATGATCTACATGGATGCCCAGATGCATTTGGCTGACAGTCTCAACGCCATTCAGAAGAACGATCAGGAACAGTGGTGCCCGGGCGCGGTGCCCGGCGCGCCGATTGCCACGGCATTGAACCCCGTGATCTGGCAGGCGTAAACGCGGCCATGACGCGGCTGCGCAAGCATCTGAGCCTGGGCAATCTGCTGGCCTTGCCGCCGGCATCCGCCGGCTATCGCGGAACGCTGGTTGAACAGCTGCAACGGGTAAAGGCGGACGGCTACGAAAGCGTGCAAAGCTGGGACGGTTGGCGAAGCATCCAGGAGGCCGACCTGCGCGCCAGCGGGATCGCGCGTCTTCAATATCCGGAGCAGGCTACCGTGATTGCCCAAGCGCATGCCGATGCCGGGCTGGAATTCACCAATCTGCATGTCGGGACCGGTTTCGAGAACGATGATCAGATGGATGCCTTGGCCGACAGCATTCTGCAAGCCAGTGCGCGTACCGGCCATCGCATGCTGGTGGAAACGCACCGGGCCACCGCCACCCAGGACATCTGGCGCACCCTGCGCTGGATCGAACGCTTTCCCGAACTGCGCTTTACCGCCGATCTGTCGCATTGGTACACCGGCCATGAGCTGACTTACGGCGGCGAGTTCGAACAACGCATGGCGCATCTGCAGCCGGTGTTCGAACGTACGCGCGCCATCCATGGCCGCATCGGCAACAGCGGCGCCATGCAGACGCCGCTGGACCGGCCGGGCGATTATGTGGCGCATTACCGGGCGATGTGGACGGCGGTTTGCCGCGGCTTTCTGCACACGGCCGATGCCGAAGAAACTCTGCCGTTCTGTCCGGAACTGCTGCCGATGGCGGTCGGCGATCCGCCGTTCTGGCTGCATTACGCGCAATCCACTTCCGCCGCAGACGACGATCTCTGGCAGGGCGAGCCGAGCGACCGTTATGCCGATGCCGAGCGCTTATGGCAGCTGGCCTGCGCCTGCTACGATGAGGCGTGTACGCAACACGAACAGGCCGCCCAAGGACACCCAGAGCGCACATGAACATTCCCAGCCCCCGCCACGGCATCGCGCTCGTTCTTTTGTGGCTCAGCGCCACGGTTTGCGCGTCCGAAAACCTGACTCGTTACGTCGATCCGTTCATCGGTACCGACGGCACCGGGCATACCTTTCCCGGCGCTGCTGTGCCGTTCGGCATGGTCGCGCCCAGTCCGGATAATGCCGACAGCGGCTGGAGCTACAGCAGCGGCTATCAATACCGCGATGAGAAAATCCTCGGTTTTTCCAATACCCACATCAGCGGCGCTGGCATCAACGAACTCGGCGATGTGCTGCTGCAACCGGCCAGCGGAAAAAACTGGACAGCCACCACCCGCGAATTTTCCAGCCGTTACGACAAAACCAGTGAACGTGCCAAGCCCGGTTTTTATGGCGTGCGTTTAAGCGACAACCGCGTGACGGTGCAGCTGACCACCACTCAGCGCGTCGCTTTCCAGCGTTACCGCTTCGATAGCCGCACCGGCGCGCAGGTGCTGGCCGATTTCCAGCACGGCCTGAAATTCATCCACGATGACCGCGTGCTGCACAGCGACATTGCCATCAATGCCGCGAACACCGAAATCAGCGGCACGGTGCACACGCAAGGCTGGGTGACCCGGCAGTATTCCTTCGTGCTGCGTTTCGATCAGTCGTTTACCGCCCTGCGCCTGCCGGCCCGCGCCGGCGAGAAAGCGCCGCGCTATGTGTTGAACTTCAAACCCGGCGCCGATCAGACCGTTGAAGCGCGCATCGCGTTTTCCACCGTGGATGTGGCCGGTGCCCGGCGCAATCTGGCGCTGGTGGATGGCAAAAACTTCGCGCAGGTGCAGGCCGAGGCCGAGGAGCAATGGCAGAACCTGCTGGCGCGGGCCCGCATTGAAGCACCCGACCGGCAAAAACGCATTTTCTACACCGCGCTGTACCATGCCTTCATTCACCCGAGCGACATTGCCGATGTTGATGGCCGCGTGCGTGGACCGGATGGCAAGGTAATTAACGCACTGGGCGGTGTGTATTACTCCACGCTGTCGCTGTGGGACACCTTCCGTGGCGTGCAGCCCTTGTTCACGCTCTTGGTGCCCGAGCGCGTTGATGGCATGATCAACACCCTGCTCGCCCATCACGCCGCGCAGGGCTATCTGCCGCTGTGGACGGCCTGGGGCCAGGAAACCCACACCATGATCGGCAATCCGGCTTTGCCGGTGATCGCTAATGCGGTTGCTTCCGGGTTCAACGGTTTTGATCGCGCGCAAGCGTTGCAGGCGATGGTTGAAACCAGCACCAAACCCCGGCCGAATGCACCGGCGTGGGCGCAACGCGATTGGAGTGTGCTGGATCGCTACGGCTATCTGCCGTTCGACAAGGCCGACGGCGAAGCGGTGTCGAAAACCCTCGAGCTCGGCATTGGCGATGATGCGGTGGCGCGGGTGGCGGCACAGCAAAACCCGGAAGCCGAAGCGTTCTTCCGCCAGCGTTCCGGTTCTTACCGCAAGCTTTACGATGCGCAGACCAAACTGATGCGCGGGCGCGATTCAAACGGCCAATGGCGCACGCCGTTCGATCCGCTGAAACCGACTTCGCCGATGAACAATCCCGGCGATTACACCGAAGCCAATGCCTGGCAGTATTCGCTGACACCGGCCTTGCACGATCCGGAAGGGTTGCAGCAACTGATCGGCGGCCCGGCCGCGTTCGCGGACTGGCTGGATGCGTTTTTCAGCGTGCAGGGCGAGGGCGATAACAAACATCTCGGCCAGGAAGCGATGATCGGCCAGTACGCGCACGGCAACGAACCGAGCCACCACATCGCCTATCTGTACGCGTTCACGCCCAAGCCCTGGCAGGGCCATGCCCGCATCCGGCAGATCTACCGGCAGTTCTACACCGATGCCCCGAGCGGCATCGTCGGCAACGACGACTGCGGCCAGATGAGCGCCTGGTATGTGCTCAGCACCTTCGGGTTTTATCCAGTCACCCCGGCGCGTGGCGAATTCGTGCTGGGCGCGCCGCAGGTGCGCAGCGCCGAACTGCACCTGCCCGGTGGCAAAACCCTGCGCATCGTGGCCGAGGGTTTCGACGCGTCCCGGCCGGTAGCCTCCACTGTTTCCTTCGCCGGCACGCCGCTTGCCAGCCCGATCCTCCGCTATCAAACCCTGATGCAGGGCGGCGAGCTGCGCTTCAGCATGAGCCCCCTGCCTTGAGTCGGCAGGGTCGCGGTATGATGGCCTATGCCAAAATCCCGTGACTTTCTGCTCTGTGATGTTTTCTCCGACCGCGTTGGCGCCGGCAACGGCCTGGCCGTGGTGCTCGACGGCAGCGGCCTGAGCACCGAACGCATGCAGGCCTTCGCGGCCTACATCAACCAGTCGGAAACCACCTTCGTGCTGCCGCCCACCCAGCCGGGCGCCAGCTACCGCATCCGCATTTTCACCCCGGTCTCGGAACTGCCCTTTGCCGGGCACCCCAGCGTGGGCAGCGCGCATGCGGTGCTGGAAGCCGGGCTGGCCCAGGCCGTGAATGGCGAACTGCTGCAGGAATGCGCGGCCGGATTATTGCCGATGCGCGTGCAAGGCGAAGGCGCCAACCGGGTGATTTCGGTGCGGGCACCGCATGGCAAACACCTTGCAACAAACGATGCGGCAAAGGCCCTGCTGCCTGCGGCCTTGCAGGGCATGCGTTTGGGCGAACTGGCGCCGGCCTTGATCAACAACGGGCCGCTGTGGTGGTGCGTGCAACTTGCCGATGAATCAGCAGTACGCAACCTGCAACCGGCGCAGGCCGATATTGCCGCATTGAACCTTGCCACGCAGTCGGTGGGTTTGGCGGTGTTTGCCAAAGCCGATGCCGCCGACTACCAACTGGTGGTGCGGGCGTTCTGCCCGGCCGACAACATTCCCGAAGATCCGGTGACCGGCAGTGCCAATGCCGCCATTGCCGCCTATCTGCACCAGTGCCAGGCGTTGGCCGCCATCGGCAATCCGTACACCGCCAGCCAGGGCCGCGAATTGGGCCGCGATGGCCGCGTGCAGGTGCGGGTGGATGAGGACGGTCAGGTGTGGATTGGCGGGAAGACGCAGACGGTTATTCAGGGCAATGTGTCATGGGATTAATAAGAAGAATTCGTGGTTGATGTAACGATCACTCCACCCCCGCATAATCCAACTGCAAGCGATACGAGGCCAGCGTCAGCCCGAACAGGGTCTGCGCTTTCGGCGCCGGCTTGGCGGCGGCCTGCCCCGGCTTCACGGACTGGTGATCGAAACTCAGCGCGGTTTTCAGCTGCCACACGCCTTTGTTCACAATCCACACATGGCTGAATTTGGCATCGGTGTAGCCGTACTTGGCCGGATCCTGGCCTTGGGTATGGAAGCGATGCACGCCCTGTTGGATGGCGCCATACAGCACGCCGTTGTTTTCCAGTGCAAAGATCTGGGTGCTGCCCGGCAACAAGGTGCGCACCGGGCGGCTGTTCGGGTTGCCGCAGATGTTCTGCCGCGAGGCCTTCAGGAACTCGGCGCGATTCTGCCGGCCGCTTTTGTCGTGAAAGAATTCCAGATCGGGCGCGGCCAGGGTTTCAAAACGCGCCAGCTTGCACTGATTGAAACCTTCGTCGAACAGCTGACGATCGAGTTCCATCACCGTTTTGAACAGCGGGCTGTTTTCAGCGACCTGCGCCTTGGCCGCCGTGCTCAGCGAAAACAGGAACAGCGTGGCAAAGAATGCGAGAAAGACGAGTGTGATGCGGTGTTTCATGGTGTTCTCCCCAATGTGTTGCCGGATTCCGGCAAGCGTTTCCCCAAGCCGGGGCC
>Ga0315907_10009004_pt1 | contig 10174 bp, 5 predicted proteins | sample LakEriMetagenome_3_FD_203525 | JGI IMG/M metagenome (GOLD analysis project Ga0315907, IMG submission 203525) | Freshwater fungal communities from buoy surface, Lake Erie, Ohio, United States - Buoy 12 MA123 | ecosystem: Environmental > Aquatic > Freshwater > Lake > Lake biofilm | place: USA...
TTTAGTGTCAAATAATAAAAAAAAAGTAAGATGCCAAAATTACCGTATGCATTAGTAATAATAGAAGGCAAATTAGCAATATAACCATCCCCTAAAGAATAACTATCAGACATTGCATCATTATACAAATCAACTCCAGCAGATGACACAAGCACCAACTGAATAATGCTTTTTGAAAAATTTGATATAAGATCAGGTAGTTGAACAAAAGAGAAAAAAATGAAAACAAAGCAAAAAATATTTAAAAATAAATTGGTCGGCTTATTAATAGATTCAATCTTTATAAAATCATACTTCAATATTGGAAAAAAAGATATCATCAACAAAGTAAATAAATAAATAAAAGGAAAAAAGGTTATTTTCTGAAAGGAGAAAAAATCATTATTAAATAAGAAAAAAGAAAATATGGAATATATTAAATAAGAAATTAAAATTAAATAACCTACATCGAACTGACGCTTTTTAAAATGATAAAAGAAAAGAACTGTTATCCACAATAAGACATAAAACAGCAAATTAATATTACTTAATACTTGATCATCCATTACTTAAAGAAGATTAAGATTGTTTAAAAATCTTGAATTTAAAAAACTTCTTTTCATCATCAGTAAAATTAAAAAAATAAACAAAAAACAAAACAAATATTAATGATAAAAAGGTAAGTAAAAAAAATGAAATAAATGATCCATGAAAAAATCTATTGAATAAAAATCCTAAAAAAACACATATTGTAGTTATAGCAGTTGCAGGCACGGCGAAGAAATTCAAATAATCTCTGTGAGAATAAAACAAATAAAACTTTTTAAGTGAGGAAAGCCTAACCAAATGTGCAAAAAATGCTCCAAAAATTAAAACAATATAAGTGGTGTATGCAGGGAAATCAAAATAAAATAAAAGATAGGTGATTGGCAAAACCAATATAATGAAAATTTCAACTGAAATATGGTATTCTTTTACTTTCCCTATAGCTTGTATAATAATTGAAATTGGGTTATTCAAAGCCATTATAATTGAGTAAATTAAAATTAATTTTGAAAACAAAACAACTTGTTTATCTTTAACATTAAGCCATAAATTCAAAATAGTATCCATTTCAAAAAACAAAGGAATACAAACCACCAATAGACTATAATATATAATTTTATTGCTTAAATAAAACATATAATTAACCTCTTCAAAAGATCCAATAGCATAAGATTTAATCATAGGTGATTTAAGCCCCATTATAAAACTAGAGGTAAATGAAGATAACAGCATATTGAACTGGATAGAAATAGCCCTCGCAGAATTAGTTAAAGGGCCAAAAAATAAATTAATCAAAATTGTAATTATTTGAAAAACACTTACGCTTGCAGTTGAACCAAAAAATGACCATCCAGAAAATGACATTAATTGCTTTATTGTATTCAAATCAGGAAGCACAAAATTTAAATAGTTATTATACTCTCTTTTTGCTAAAAATACATATGTCAAAAAAATAAAACTAGAAATAACAAATAAGGAAAGGCCGTAAAAATAAAGTTTATCACTTTTTACTACTAACAAAATTAATGCAGCTAAAAATTTTAATCCCCCCTCAAAAAAACTAATAAATGTAAATGCTTTTATATTGTCGAAAGCTATAATGGCAGAAGAAAAAGGAGCATGCAAAAATGTAAAAATAAAAGATAATAAGGAAAAATGAAAAATAGAATTAGCTACATTAATTCTGTCAGGCGGAATCACCAAATGATTATTAAGAAACCAAACACCAAAACTCTCTCCTAAAATTAGAATAAAAAGAGAAATTAAAATATGAATTGCTAAACTAGCAGAGAATACTAAACTAAATATTTTAGATTTACCATCTTCCATGTTAATCGAATAATATCGTAAAGTAGAAGAAGATAATGCACTGCCTATACTCATCGCAATTGTAATCAAGCCAGCTACGACATCAAAAATTCCATAGTCTTTAATCCCTAATCCTGATAACACTAGCCTTAAAGTATAAAGGTTAAGGCAAGTGACAATTATCATCCTTAAATAAAGCAATAAGGTATTTTGACCAATACGATTAATGTAAGAGACTTGAAAACTCAAATATATAATTATTTAATAAAATAGAATGATAAAAGTAAAAACAATAAATAATAAAATCCAAATAAACCAAACATCTCATTAACGCTTGATTAAAATTAAAAAAAGTATATTTAAATTACAATATTCGAATTACCTTAAAATTAATAAGTATATAGATAAAAAAAATCATAACCTGCCATCTACTAAAGACCTATCTAAAAAGGATTTAATATCAAAGACAATAGATTTATCTGACTTTTTCAAATCCTTGATTTTCAAAGAATGAAATGACGAATGCGATACGGCAAGAATAATGGAATCATATTTAAGGATTTGAAAATCATGAATTAAATTAATATTACATTCTTTGTGAAGAGCTCCTCTATCCGCTATTGGATCAAATACATCAATCTTTACACCAAACAATAACAACTCATTATAAATATCTATTACTCTTGAGTTTCGAATATCAGGACAATTTTCCTTAAAAGTTACTCCTAAAATTAAAACATTTGAACCATTTATTTTAAGTTCATTTTTTATCATCAATTTTACAACTTTGTTTGCAACAAACACACCCATGTTATCATTTACTCTTCGACCACTAAGGATTACTTGGGGATAATATCCTAAACTTTCTGCTTTGTGAGCCAAATAATAAGGATCTACTCCAATACAATGTCCACCAACTAATCCTGGCTTATATTTTAAAAAATTCCATTTAGTACCTGCGGCCTCTAAAACATCATTAGTATCAATATCCATCCGGTCAAAAATTAAAGCTAATTCGTTGACAAATGAAATATTAACATCTCGCTGAGCATTCTCTATTGCTTTAGAAGCTTCTGCAACTTTAATACTGGGAGCCTTATGTGTACCTGCCTCGATAATACTTTTATAAAGACTATCAACAATTTCAGCAATCTCTGGAGTTGACCCAGAAGTTACTTTTTTAATCTTTGTAAGCGTATTTATTTTATCACCAGGATTTATCCGTTCAGGCGAATAACCACAATAAAAATCTTTATTAAATTTCAGGCAAGAATATTTTTCTAAAACAGGAACACAATCTTCTTCAGTACAGCCAGGATAAACTGTTGATTCATAAATAACTAAATCACCTTTATTTAGTGCTTTGCCAATCATCTCTGATGCCTTAATTAACGGATTAAGATCTGGTGCATTAAATTTATTAATTGGCGTTGGAACCGTTACTATAAAAACATTACATTGTTTTAGATCCTCAACTCGATACGAAAAATTCAAACCCTTTTCTTCTGTTTTTTGGGCAAAATTTACTACTATTTTCAAGTCTTCTAAATCAACTTCTTTAGTCCGATCTTTAAAAGAATTTAATTCTTCAATTCTACTTTGATCTTTATCAAATCCTAAAACTTTATATTTTTTGGCAAATTCAATAGCTAATGGTAAGCCAACATAACCTAATCCAATTATGGCAATTTTTTGATTCTTAAAGTTCACTTTTTATAATTTTTATGCAATTCTTTTTATTTTACTTAAAAAAATAACTTCTTTTAATTAATTTTTACAGTCTAAAATAAAAATTAGTAATTCAAGAATTAATACGGATTTCAATTAAAAAATTCTTTATTGATTTTCGAGCTATAAACCATCCACTAGAGAAAAAAACGCCAATAAAAAATCCACTTAATATATATATACTATTTTTGGGGCCTGTTTTCTCATTAGGTACCTTTACCGGATCTAAAACAGAAAAGGTAGGTGTATCCTTACTCAATTGGATTGCTGCTTGTTCTTTCTGCTTAGCCAATTCAGTATAAACAGTATTTAAAAGATCAAATTCGGCTTGCAAACGATCTAATCTAGTGAGGTAGGAAGCGGAAAGAACATTTTGATTTCGATCCGTGTAGTTGGCGAGCTGCTCCTGAATGGAAAAAAATTCTTTTTGCTTCGCATCAAATTGCTTTTCTATAAAATCGTATTGTGCTTTAGCATATTTGATCTTGTGTTCAATAATCCAATCTTGCAATATTTCTTCAGTTGCTTTCGCAACCTGAGCTGCAGTCAATGGATCTTCTTCAACTATTTTCAATGAAACAATTCCTTCTTTCTTGTCGCTAGTAATACTTATTTTTTCTGACAAGGCTTTATGTAGTTTGTTTTCCTCCTTAGTTAATGCTATAAGTTCTCCAGCTCTAATTGGCTCATTTTGTCTTAAATCAATTCCAGTAATTTCTTTTTGGATTTGAATTATATAATCAAATAAAGAACTTAACAATGGCCTATCTTTAGTTTTAAGATAATCCCTATAGGATAAGCTATCTTCATTATTTAAAATAATTGCATCCAATACCCTTTTTCGAAAAGGTTCAGATTCCAATACAGTAAAGTACATACTTGGTGGGATATCTCCTCCGGACATTTGAGCATTCAAATTAATTCCTGCCAGAGCAGCTAAGCTCCCTAAATTCCCTGCCATTCCAATAGTCTCAGCTTTCTGCGGCAAAAAAGTACTAGTGGCTGTATATGTGGTTGGAGTCAAAAAACCTATAATACCCCCCAAGATACTACAGATAATGCCAATGATAAGGATATGCTTGCGGAATTTCCAAATTGAAATGACAAGGTCTTTTAGATCTATTTCGTCCGAGTTTTGATCCTGGTTTAGTGGTGTTTCTGACATGCTAGTTAATATTTTCTATTTCTAAGAAAGGCTGGTTTTGTTTTAATTGTTAATCAATTTTTATGTGATTATTCAATTAAACAAAATCAAACCAATCAATTTCCGGCTGGAGCAGGTATTAATTGATTAATCAAAAGCCCCAGCGTCGCTAAGCTCGTGCCTATCCCGATCCAGCCTTGGGCTGTAATGCCTTGGCGTTCGGGCTTTTGAGGAACGATGATTTCTGCTCCGGGTGCTACACGAGGATAAACCGAAAAGAAGAGTACCTTATGGGTACGTCTCACATCTCCGTTGGCATAGACCACATAAGATCTCCCTTTGCGGGAGCGGTCGGTAAAGCCCCCCGCCTTGGAGATGTACTGCCTGAAACCAGCACCCTGCTGAAAACGAGTGGATGTAGGAAACAAAAGCTCTCCACGCATTCTGACGGTTTGCAGCTCCTTTGGGATGGAGAGCACATCACCCTCAAGTAAGATCAAGTCTTCCTTGCCTTTTGGATTTTTCAAAATTGCCTCCAAATCGATCCCGATCATCTCGGTAGTTTTTACTTCTACTTCTATTGAATCACGTTCGGCAAGCGTCTGTAGGGTCTCTTTTTTATAGAGGTCTACTTGCAGCACTTCTGGATTGGCAGCCTTGGCTTTTGCCTTATTTTGGATGTCTTTTTGAATGCGACCTTCCAGTTGCTTGTTCAATTCGCTGCGACTTAGGCTATCTAAAGGCAAATTGTTTTTCACCGATTCCAGGAGCTGCTGTTGCTGTTGAGATTCGGTGACTGGCTGGAAGTACTCGTTACGACGGATGAGTGTGGCCCCTTTGGAATAGGCAAAGCGGGAAAAGCCCCCTGCACGCTGCAATAGGTCGGAAATGCGGTCGTTGGACGAAGTAACCGCATATTCACCTGGGTAGAGTACTTCTCCTTCTATGCGAACGAGCTGCTCCGCACGGAAACCTGGATTGCGGCGGACCATCACGTGGTCAAAAGGTTGTAGGGTCAAAGCATTCTCTTGCAAACTCAAATCTGCCGGTACAGTCACAGGAATGATTTCAGCAATCTCGGATCCGTCTGCGGAATTCTTTCGTCTTACGATCTCGATGCGTGAGGTTTCTGCTCCAGAAGTAAAACCTCCGGCCTGTAAGATCAGGTCCCCGACCCGCATGTTGGCACCATAAGCAAATGCACCCGGACTATTCACTTCCCCAGAAATCTTCACATAAAATTCTTCCTGTAGTTCGTAGCGACTAGGCAATACCAATACATCTTCGCGCTGCAAGGGAAGGTCGATGACCTTTCCAGAAAGGATTCCCTGCACATCTACCGGCACAATTGCCAAGGAGTAGTCTGCCTGGGTACGATACAGGGTGGCGCGGGTTACAAAGGCATCGGGACGTAGGCCCTGCGCACGCTGAATCAATTGGCCTACGGTCATCCCCTCAGTCAGTGCAAAGGTACCGGGACGGTTAAGTGCTCCGGAAATCTGAACTCGGTTTTCGTAACGATCGAGGATCTCGCCAATTCGGTAGTTGTCTCCATCCTTGGGTACAAAGATGGCAAAATTGGAGGCACTAACTTCTTCTACCCGCATTTCGCTACCCGTCATACGACTTAATGTCAATCGGTCTTGGTAGGCTTCGGACTTAAAACCACCAGCAAAGGAAAGAAGGTTGTTAAGGTTTTCATTGGGCTTCACTTCAAAATAGCCTTCACGACGCACAGGTCCAGTAAGCTCTACGCGAGCACGAACAGGCGGCACAATAATCACATCGTTGTCACGCAAGGTAATTGAACTGTTGTGGGTTCCTTTGGTCAGAAAGTCATAGACATCGATCTCAGTCAAAAGCTTATTATCACGGTATACTTGGATGTGGCGGAATGAACCATTTTCGTTGGGACCTCCAGCTGCAAAAAGAGCATTGAAGGGAGAAGCAAAGGCCGGTAGCGTGTAGTTACCTGGCTGGTTGAGCTCTCCTACAAGGGCTACGGATACGGTGCGGATGTTACCGAGACGAACTTCCAAGAAGGAAATTCCAGACTGCAGGCCAGAGTAGATTTGCGATAATGAAGATTTGAGGCGGGCAGTGGCTGCCCCTACAGTTAATCCTCCTACCGCAATGGCTCCTACATTAGGAACTAGTATTTTTCCTTCGGGGCTCACTTTGAGATCAAAAGACTGTTGGGAGGCACCATATACATCAATCAACAGTTGATCTCCTGCCCCAAGCACATAGCCCTGAGGAGTTGGCACACTGAGACTGGGGTTGAAATTGAGTTTCTTGTTGTAGAAAAGAGAAAAGCCAAAGATTTTTTGTTGGTAGGGGCTGAGAGTTTCTAGTTCGGGCATGACCCGTTCTGGAGACAGTTGTTCCTCTCCTTCTACGGTGCGTGTATCGCTATCAGTAACTACCTTCACTTCCTTTTGACCTCCCTGCTTTAATTTGGCTAATCGCTGCTGTAGTTTTCCTACTTCAGCCATGGGCATGCCGCGCTCCCGGGCCATGGTCACCACTTGGGACTCGTTGAGTCCATTGTCCTTGGCACGCTGCAGCATCTCCTGAAGTTGCGCATCCGAAAGCATGTCAACTTTAACTTTGCCGATGTCGGAAAGAGATTGTGCTTTTAGTGTTGCCGTAAAGGAGAAAAGAATTAAAAACAGAAAAAGAAATACATTGAATTTCATAATAAAATAGAATTTGCTATTAATCAGTTGGAGGGGAAGTAAGGTTAAACGCTAATTGTTAAAGACGCCTGCTTAACGCAGGACTACCTACAATAGGCGAGCAGGTTAATGGTTAAATTGTAATGAAATAGTGTATTTTTTTACTTAGCCCTTAACGGCCACAGGTAATACACAATTAACCTTTAGATTTATTAACCCGCTTGCTTACGGCTCCGCCCTCTCAGTCACAATCGTGCTCAGCGGGCAGGGTAAGAAAAAGCAGAAAGATCAGTAGATCAGTCGGCTTGACTATATAAGAAAAGAGCTTCCGGATCCGTAATGATGGACTTAACCTGGAAGACCACTTCTTTATCGATAAGGGCTTTAAGCTTATTGGAGACATTTTCCAAATAGTCTTCATTCAGCTGCTCGCCGGTAATTTGTACTTCTATTCTACCCGAGTCAATGCCTCGGGCATAATCCCCTACTAGGGCTATATGGTTGACCTGCCCCATTCGCTCAAGGACGGTATGGATCAGTTTGTCCAAACCCAAGTACTTCTGGATCAGGTCCTGCAGGTTGGTAAAGAAAGCGTGGTCAGGATTGGCTTGGTAGTCGACGCGGTTTTTGTCTTCTGACTTGATAAGAAGGCCTGCCTCAGAAAGGTTGTTGAGTTCCTTACGAATAGAGTTGGTGGATTCCCCAAACTCTTCTGCCAATCCGCGTAGGTGCCCCATATTTTTGGGGTTGGAGAAGAACTTCACGAGAAGCTTCTGTCGCGTTTTGGAAGTAATTAAAGAATCTAACATAAAAATCTCACGAACGAGTAACAAAAGTACTCATTGGATTTGGTAATAAAAAAGGTTTTTTGAGAGTTTTTGTGAACAAAACATACTGTTACAGGTTTTTAAAAATTTTTGTTTGAAAAGAAATTGAATTCGAGATTTTTAGGAAAAAAATGAGGAGAGAAAAAATAAGTAACAGAAGATTTTGAGAGGCTGTTACGTATTTTTTGAGGGGGATGGAGGTTGAACCTGCCTTCGGTAGGCGGGTTATTTAATTGATTAACCACCCTATCTCGCGGGTATATAAATCTATTCTATCGGGAGATTAGCCCCGAATGGGGCTTTTCAATTATCTAAAATTTTTTATTGCGCACCTCCGGAGCGCGCCTTTTCCTACATTAAACATTGTTCTATTAACCTATTGCTCCGCTGGAGCAAAGAGCATTCTTAACCTAATTTTCGTCTAGGCTACAAATTACCGCTCCGGAGGAGCATAATGTTAATAGAAAAGCAATTTACAAAGGTCTGGTGCGCTCCGGAGGTGCGCTATCGGCTATCATTCAATAAATCCCCCTAGCCCCCTTGTTAAGAGCCTGTCCCGATTGCAATCGGGAGGGAGTCGCACCAACGCGAACTCAAAAATTGATTGTGACAAGGAAAGTTTTTAAACTTTAATTTGATGAATCTTGAATTACTCAAAAAATAACTGAAGACCAGCTGGGGTGACTCCCCCTTACAAGGGGGATAAAGGGGGATTTTTTGAAATTAAAACCTTCGGGGTCTTTGGAGACCCCAAAGGTTAAAAAAAGGCCCCGTACGTACGGGGCCTTTAAAACTTATCGGATAAACAATAACTCTCGGTACTTCACCAATGGCCAACTTTCGTCATCCACGAGCAATTCAAGCTTGTCGACCGCATAGCGGATCTTGTCGAAATAAGCTTCCTTAACCTTGGACTGATAGCCCTTCGCACGCTTGGTCACGTCATCTTCTTTGTTCAACTGCTTGCGTGCCTCGGTCATTGCATTGACATCGCTCTGCAACGAAGCCAAGTGCTTGGAGATCTCCTTGATGCTCTCCACCGCTGCGGTATGATCTAAACCCAAGCCTTTCAAACCGTTTGCGTTTTCGATCAACTTGTTCTGATACAAAATCGCAGTAGGAATGATGTGATTCAAGGCCAAATCGCCCATTACACGGCTCTCAATCTGTACTTTCTTAATGTAAGCCTCTAATTCGATCTCGTGGCGCGCATGCACCTCGATATGGTTCAAGACCTTGTGCTTCTCAAATAACTGCTTGGTGCTTTTCTTGGTGTACACATCCAAAGCCTCTGGGGTAGACTTGAAGTTTGACAAACCACGCTTATGCGCTTCTTTGGCCCAGTCCTCGGAATAGCCGTCTCCCTCGAAACGAATCTTCTTGGACTCCTTGATGTACTTACGCAAGACATCCACAATAGCAATTTTCTTCTCTTTGCCTGCTTCCATCTCTTTCTCAATGTCCTTGTACAAATCACGAAGTACCTCGGCCACAATGACGTTTAGTGTTGTCATCGGTCCTCCGGAGTTGGCAGATGAACCCACTGCGCGGAATTCAAACTTGTTGCCTGTAAAGGCAAAAGGAGAAGTACGGTTACGGTCGGTATTGTCTAGAATGATTTCTGGAATTTTGGAAATACCCAATTTCATGTACATGTTGTCGCCCTTCTCTATCTTCACGTTACCATTTTTCTCCAACTCATCGAGCAACTCGGAAAGCGTGGCACCTAAGAAAACAGACATGATGGCCGGAGGAGCTTCGTTGGCGCCCAAACGGAAGTCATTGGAAGCAGAGGCGATGCTCGCACGAAGCAAGTCGGCGTGATCGTACACTGCTTTTACAGTTGCGACCAAGAACACCAAGAACTGCAAGTTCTCCCTAGCAGAGTTGCTCGGTTGAAACAAGTTGACTCCGGTATCGGTGATCAAGGACCAGTTGTTGTGCTTGCCACTACCGTTGACGCC
>Ga0315907_10009007_pt1 | contig 10171 bp, 7 predicted proteins | sample LakEriMetagenome_3_FD_203525 | JGI IMG/M metagenome (GOLD analysis project Ga0315907, IMG submission 203525) | Freshwater fungal communities from buoy surface, Lake Erie, Ohio, United States - Buoy 12 MA123 | ecosystem: Environmental > Aquatic > Freshwater > Lake > Lake biofilm | place: USA...
GACCAAAAGTTGCTAAAGAGCCTAGACCGTTTAAGATAATCAGTGCTTACAAATATTTTGCAGTATAAGAAGCGGCGCATTTTTTAATGCCCATGGGTAAACCTTCGTATACAACCGTTCCACCACCATCACCAGCCTCAGGTCCCATATCTATCAGCCAGTCTGCCGATTTAATGACGTCCGTATTGTGCTCAATAACAATGAGTGAATGGCCCTGATCAATAAGTGCCGAAAATGAATTGAGTAATTTTTTGATGTCATGAAAGTGTAGGCCAGTAGTAGGTTCATCAAAAATAAATAGCATTTGGCCATGCCCCTTACCCTTGCCTAAAAAGCTTGCAAGCTTTACACGCTGGGCTTCTCCACCACTTAAAGTATCACTACTTTGGCCTAATTTAATATAACCAAGCCCCACCGATTGTAGTGGTAGTATGGCATTGTAAATATTTTTATCTTCTACAAAAAAATCGAGCGCTTGATCTACCGAAAGTTCAAGCACATCAAAAATATTTTTGTCTTTATAGTTGACTTCTAATACTTCTTCTTTAAATCTTTTTCCACCACATGATTCGCAAGTAAGGTGTACGTCCGCTAAAAACTGCATTTCTACCACTTGCTCGCCTTCACCTTTACAGGTGTCGCACCGTCCACCATCTACGTTAAAAGAAAAATGCTTAGGCATAAAACCGCGCATTTTTGAAAGTGGCTGTTTAGAATATAAATCCCTAATGCCATCATACGCTTTTATATAAGTAACCGGGTTACTGCGCGATGATTTTCCAATGGGGTTTTGATCTATCAGTTCTATTTGTGAAATAGAATCGATATCACCAATGAGTTTGGAATGAAGGCCCACTTTATCGGCGGGTTCACCCTTGTATTTTTGAAGTGCTGGATATAAAATTTGTTTAACCAGGGTAGTTTTTCCACTACCGCTCACACCACTAATCACACAAAGTGTTTGTAGCGGAAATTTTACAGTAATGTTTTTTAAGTTATTTTGCCTGGCACCTTCTATGCCAATAAAACGGGTACTCTTTCTTAAGGTTTTTGGCACTTCTATGGCGAGTGACCCCGATAAATATTTACCCGTTAAACTATCTGGGTTTTTAATAAGCTCATTGTAATTACCTACAGCTACTACTTCGCCACCAAGGTGCGAAGCAAAAGGTCCCATGTCAATAATATGATCTGCTTTACGCATAATCATTTCGTCGTGTTCTACCACAACCACCGTATTACCTAAATCACGTAACGATTGTAAAACGCCAATTAAACGCTCCGTATCGCGGGAATGAAGACCAATAGAAGGCTCATCGAGTATGTAGAGTGAGTTGGTTAAATTACTGCCTAAATTTCTGGTCAATTGTATGCGCTGACTTTCGCCACCACTTAAAGAATTTGCAAGTCTGTCCAGTGTCAAATAGCCAAGACCCACGTCTAGTAAGGTTTGTAGGCGCTGGTGTATTTCAATTAAAATACGTTTTGCCACAGTATTGTCATGCTCCGATAATACGAGTGTATCAAACCAAGTTTTTACATCACGTACTGGCATTTGACAAAGTTCACCAATATGTTTGCCGCCAACTTTTATATAAAGTGCTTCTTTACGTAAACGGTATCCACCACAATCCGTACAAGTAGTGCGGCCACGATACCTACTTAATAAAACACGGTACTGAACTTTATATAAATTTTGTTCTACCTCTTTAAAAAAATCATGGATGCCATATACTTTACCAACGCCATCCCACAACTGCTGATACTGCGCTTTGGTTAACTGCGCAATGGGTTTATGAATAGGAAAATCAAATTTTGAAGCCCCTTTAATAAATTGATCTTTCCACCAACTTAATTTTTCACCCTTCCATGGTGCTACCGCCCCTTCAAATAAACTTAACCTTGTATCCGGAATTACTAAATCAGCGTCTACCCCTAGTACCTGACTAAACCCTTCGCAAGTAGGACAGGCGCCAAATGGATTATTAAAAGAAAATAAATTAGGCACGGGCTCTTCAAACACAATGCCATCTAGTTCAAAACGGCTGCTAAAGTGATGCACTTTTTTTGAGTCCACTTCAATATATACTTCACCCTCCCCTTCATAAAATGCAGTTTGCACCGAATCAGAAAGGCGGTGCATATCATCTTCGTCAAAGTCTTTTACCACAATACGGTCTATGAGTACCCAAGTTTGCGGAATGGTCTCCGTTGCAGAAGTTGCTTTAGCAAGCGGTAATATTTTTTTTAATGCAACGGGCGTTTGCTCCAACAACTCCTCAATACGCATGAGTGGCTCCGGAGCAGCCGCTACATATATTCTTGTAAATCCTTTTTGTAATAGTATACCTAACTCTTCAAGTACAGCTCTATTTTTATGCTGCTTTAAGGCAACGCCAATTACTACTTTACTATTTTTTGGAAGGGCGCAAATAGCTGCAACCACATCCGATACTTCATCTTTTTTTACCTCTTTGCCACTAACAGGAGAAATGGTTTTACCAGCTCTTGCAAATAATAAGCGCAGGTAATCATATATTTCAGTCATGGAGCCCACCGTACTTCTGGGGGTGCGGGTAATTACTTTTTGCTCTACCGCAATAGCCGGACAAAGGCCCTTTATCATGTCCACGTCTGGCTTTTCCATACGGGCCATAAATTGTCTGGCATAAGCGCTTAAACTTTCGGCATAGCGGCGCTGACCTTCTGCAAACAAAGTATCAATGGTTAGAGATGATTTTCCACTACCAGAAACGCCCGTTACAACAATAAATTTACCGCGCGGAAATGCCACGCTTACATTTTTTAAATTGTGCACGCGCGCACCCACTATTTCAATAGCATCTGTGCCCTTTGCCTGATCCACTTTCTCGCTCTTTGCCACCGCTTTTTCTACTTGTTTTTTTGCTGCCATAAATACATACACAATGTAAACAGATTATCGCAGCATAGGTTTAGTTGAGGGTTAAATTAACCCAGATTTTTTGGTGTACACACAATTTTTTTTGGATTTATTCGATGTGAATAACCAAACCGCTCTTTTGCAATGTATCCACAAGCGAGCAACCAGCATAAAAGATAGCTAATTTGAACCCCGAGAAGAATATAAACTATGAAAACACTCGAGCAGATTGCAGATTTAGATTTGATACGTTCCTTTCAAGCCGGTGATACAGAAGCATTTGACGTACTCGTAACGCGCTACAAAGACCGTATTTATTCTTCCATTCTATTTTTTGTAAAAGATACCTACTTAGCCGAAGACCTGTTTCAAGACGTATTTATCAAAATTATTGATACCCTAAAAAACAAGCGATACACCGAAGAAGGCAAGTTTTTACCTTGGGCGCTTCGAATCGCACACAACTTATGTGTCGATTATTTTAGAAAAGTAAAACGCACCCCTGCTATTAAAACTTCCGACGATCAAGATATTTTTGAAGTGATCAATGTATCACAAGAAGCGCCGGATCAAAAGCTAATGCGCGGTGAAAGCCACGAAAAAGTGCGCCGCATGCTTGATTTGCTTCCTGAAGAGCAAAGAGAAATTATTGTACTCAGACACTATGCCAATTTAAGCTTTAAAGAAATCGCCGAAATCACCAACTGCAGCATTAATACGGCACTTGGCCGTATGCGTTACGGACTCATTAACCTCCGTAAAATGATGACAGAAAATCAGATGACTTTATAAGTACGTTTGAAGATCGCATTAAAAGCAACCATTTATCTACTTATTCGCTGCCTCAAATGCAGCTTTGACTGCATCTAAATGCTTGATAAAACCTGCTACACTTGGGTCGTAGCCATATTTCACATCACTTAGAGGCTTACCATTTAAATCCAAAAACATATAAAGTGGCTGTGCATTAAAGCCAAAGGTTTTGATTTCGTAGTCTAGGTTTTTATCACCTACCGTTACAATTTTAACGCCGTTTTTATCGGTGTACCTCTCATTTGAAGGAAGTTCTTCTGTTTCGTCTACGTATAGACTTACGAGCACAAAGTTTTCCTTGATACGCGATAATACAGCAGGGTCTTTCCATACCTGCTCTTCCATTTTACGGCAGTTGGGGCATGTATGTCCTGTAAAATCAAGCATGATGGGCTTCTTTAAAATTTTAGCCGCGGCCATCCCTTCTTCCAAATCAAAATAAGCCGTTAATCCAAAAGGTACTTCTAATTTGTTGGTATATTTTTTGGGTGGGGCAGCCTGCGGTCCAGCGCTAGGGCTTACCTTACCCGCATTGCCAATTTTATACTGAAGGTCATTTAAATTAAATTCTTGTGTTGTGGATGGCGGAATAAATCCGCTAAGTGCCTTAAGTGGCGCACCCCATAAACCTGGCACCATATACACTGCAAAACTAAAACTAGCCATTGCAAAAAATAAACGTGGTACCGATACAAATGGCAAATCACTATCGTGTGCAAATTTTAATTTGCCTAATAAGTAAACGCCCAACAAGAAAAATATTACAATCCAAAGTACTAAAAACACATCTCTATTTAAAATACCTAAATGATAAGAGAGGTCTACATTGGATAAAAACTTAAGTGCGAGTGCTAATTCAATAAATCCAAAACTTACTTTGATGGTATTTAACCAACCGCCACTTTTTGGTAAAGATTGTAGCATCGACGGGAAAAATGCAAACAAAGAAAACGGAATCGCTAGACCAACCCCAAAACCCATCATACCTATAATGGGCGCAAGTCCTACACCTTGCATACTGGTTTGTCCAAGCAGGGTTCCAACAATAGGACCCGTACAAGAAAACGAAACAATCACCAGCGTTAACGCCATAAAAAAGATGCCAAGCAATCCACCCTTACCCGCTTTTTGATCTGCTTTATTGGCCCAACTATTAGGGAGTGCCAATTCGAAAGCACCAAAAAATGAAATGGCAAAAACAATAAACACCACAAAAAAGAAAATATTAGAAACCGGGTGCGTAGAAATGGTATATAAAATTTTGTCGCCAAAAATGAGCGTAAGTATAAGCGTGGGTATGGTGTAAATAAGCACAATAGATAACGAATACCAAACTGCATTTTTTAATCCTTCCATTCTTGTTTTGCTGCGCTTTAGAAAAAAACTAACAGTCACTGGAATTAATGGAAACACACAAGGGGTAATAACAGCGAGTAATCCCGTTGCTAAACAAAGCAAAAAGATACTCCACATAGAACCCTTTTCATTTGCAGTAGCAGCGTCTGTGGCAGTTGCGCCAGTATTTGCAGCATTACCTTCAATGGCTACATTTATTTTTTCTTCACCACTTGGAAATTCTTCCCCTTTAACGCCAAGCCAATTAAAGGTTCCTTTAATTGCGCTGGCACCAGGCTTAAAAAACACAGTGTAAGCAAATGTTACACTATCATAAGCAGTTCCTTTATCCGTCATGCCCGGGAGCGCCACTGCGCCGGCCACACCTGTTTCATTAATAGTAGCGCCTGCGGTTGCAGTACTATCTAATTGTAGCGCCGATACAAAAACATCTTCGCTATTTTTTTTAACAGTCGTAAAAATACGCGTGCCATTTAAAGCTTTAGCCTTCACCGTTAATGTGGCCGAAGTGTCAGACAATTTAGCCGCCGAAAAAACAAACTGCACAGATTGATTCTGTGCAGCAGCGCTGTATACTAATTGTATACTGGCAAGTAAAACAATAAATAGTATTTTCTTAGTCATTATTGAAGCTTAAGATCAAAAGTTTTTTTACTGGGTGGCAAACACTGACGGTCGTCACAAACCATATACTCGACACTGCCACTGATATTTGTTTTAACTCCTCCACGTACTTTAATCGTTTGTGTATAGGTAGCAGTTTCACCAATATAGCGCACATTGGTTTTAAAAATTTCATCATATACCTGCTTTACTTTACCTGCTTCTTTAGTTGCACCTACAACAGTAATTAATGGATTTTTATTGAAATTAACTTTAGTAGGCACCGGACCACCTTTACCCGTTGTTTGAGAATAGATATGCCAATCACCTTCTATGTTTGCTGTAGCCGTAAACGTGTATGTATCTGCACTTACTTTTTTTACCGAATAAGACCAATCGACAGGATCTTGAATTTGAGCTGCAGCGCTCAACGCAATAAATACAACAGTAAAAAGAGTAATAATTTTTTTCATGCTAATTAATTTAACCCGAGTAATTCAAAAACTTTTTTTCCATCGATATTACCAAGTATACTTGATGTAGCACGCTCTGGATGCGGCATCATACCAAACACATTTTTAGACGCGTTGCTAATGCCAGCAATATTTCTGGTAGCACCGTTAGGGTTGCTTCCTTCTGTAGCATTACCATTTTCGTCAGAATAGGTAAAGATAACCTGACCGTTTGCTTCTAATGTATCGAGTGTTTTATTATCTGCAAAAAAACGACCTTCTCCATGCGCAATAGGTATTTTTAATGCGCCAGTTTTTGGATTCGTGATAAATACATTTTTACAAATAAACTGCTGATTGGCATTTTGAAGCAATACGCCCGGAAGCAATCCGCTCTCGCATAATATTTGAAATCCATTGCAAACACCAAGTACTTTACCGCCTCTGTTTGCAAAATCAATAACAGATTGCATCATCGGGCTAAACCTAGCAATAGCTCCACATCTAAGATAATCGCCATAAGAAAAACCGCCCGGCAGTACAATACAATCATCAGTGGTAAACATGCTAAGGTCTTTGTCTTTATGCCATAACATAATCACCTCTTTGCCCAAATCTTGAGCTAATGCATCTTGCATGTCTTTATCACAATTAGAACCTGGAAAAACGACAACACCAAACTTCATAAAATGTATAGTTATCTGATATAATAGAGCAAAGGTAACCCTCAAAAACAGAAGAAAAAGCCTAAATTTTCACCAAATGCCAGTTGTTGATAATTATAAGCCCTAAAGCCGTCCAAAACAGGAAATTAGGGAGTAACAGGCTTTTGGGGTTGCTATAACCATTAGAAATGGTTGCAGAAAGTGGTACAAGACCCATAAGTAATATTTGCGCGCCTAAACTGCTAAATATAAAGGGACTAATCATCAATATGAAAAGAAGTACCATAATGACCCCCCAGTTTTTACGAATTTGTATCACGAGCCTACCTACATGAAGTTGCAATTGGTATAGCCCAACAAGTATAGCAAACAGGACAAAACCAAGATTGACTAAATAAAGATTTGCCGAGCCAACAAGAGGAGATCCAAATGTAACAGCTGGCAAATAGTTGCTTGCAGTTGACCACGCGTCGTTTAGGTACAAAAGCACAAACACAAAATAGTAAGGCAGTAAAATACCTAATAATAAAACCAGCCACTCGGCTATTCTAAATGGTCTTACCACGGCTAATGCAAATAGCACCACCACAATTAAAATAGACAAAGGATGAAACAGCAAAATTGATATGCCTGAAATTAGTCCAATATTAAATAAAAGTGTTTTAGGCTCCGGGTTATTATAAAGCCTACTAAGTTTAATAAACATCCAAAGTGTCAATGAATTACTGACCAGTGTTTCTGTTATCAAATCGGATTTCATGAGAAGTCCAGACAACAAAATATATGTCATGGCGGGTACATAGTTAACAGAAGATAACATGCGCAAATCCTGCATCACCATATTCAGGCGTAGCGCCTGCGTTACTAGTAAAGCATGAAAAATGATTAACTGAATAGCAAGGGGTAAGGTATATATGTAGTTGGCAAGCACATTAGAAAACAATCCATTTTGTTGTCCGGAAACCACTTTTGGGGGGATAAGCTCCTCAAATCCATGAAAATGAACGACTACACTTAGTAGTAGCACCAGTAGGATATTTACAACAGATCTGTCTCTAAATAAAAAAACCATGGAATACGTTTCGGTCTAAAAGTAAGCTAATAATCAATTTTAGCAAAACAAGTATACCCTCTATATATACATGGCACAATAATTTGTCTTAGTCCAACCTGTTTAGCAAGCCTTGGCATAAACTCATGGCCCCGATCCACATTTTTCAAGCTAGGGTTACGATTAATTCTTCCCTCAGCAGTTATAGCCTGATTGGTTAATACATTTTGGTTTTTTTCCTGCATGTTAAAAATGAAATTGAGTTGATCCCCCGTATTTAACATTGAAAATCCGATGAAATTTTCTGAATTATCGTCATACTGATTTTTACGAATCATGTTACTCCATTCCATATTGCCTTTTGGATCAAAAGAAATCACTGCAATATTTTCAGCATAATACCTGACCTGGTTATTGTTGCCGAAAAATGCATTATTACGACCCCAAGGAGAAAGCCCCATACCCATCGGACTATTCCATGAATAATAGTCCATGGGCGACCAAAAAGGAGAGCCGTATAAATAATCCCACCTATTAAGCGTACTTCCTCTTGAAGAAGAAAAAACAGATTCTGAAATCATCATAAATCCACCGTCACGTCTCAAAATAATATTCTTTAAAAAATAATCATTGAAGGCTACTTTTGCCCCATTTTGCCCCTTTGCATCTTCTTTAAATTCTTCAGAAAAAAATGTAATAGCGTTTAATAGTTCCTTGTCTGAAGCCTTATCCCACAAAGTAAAATAGATGCCTTCAATATTGCCACGTCTTTGTTTGCCAAAAAAAGAAGTGATTAAATAATGCTTGTTTAAATTATCAACTTTAATATGTATGTCATCTAAATAAATACCCTTAATTGCTAAATCAGAGATATATGCAACGTCGGTATTGGCTTTTTTTGTAATCAAAGAAACCTTATTGATATTATCGTTTTGCGCTGTACCACTGGCTCTCACACAAATTAAGTCGCCTTCATTGTCAAGTGCAAACTCCGCTAAAAAATCGTTGCGTTGTGGCATTGGTAGTTCAATGCGCGATTTTCTAATGAGTGCAAAATCTTGATCAAATAAACAGGTTGTCAATACATGCGATTTCTCATTTTGACTATTGATTTTAAAAATCATTATTTTTTTCTTATCCTCACTCACTACCAAAGAGTACAATCGATTTGATCCAATAGCATTAGCATCTAGCGTACTATCAAGTTGCATAGGCTCCGATAATAAATTACCATCGCTATCCATTTTTACTGCCATGCAATACACGGTACTTCTTCTTTGAAACTGATAAACCATGTAAAAGTGTTTAGCATACGCTAAAAAGTCTGTTTGCATGAGACGGTCTGGCATATTAATTTGTTGCTTACCCAGGAGTTTCATGTCCCCGTCAAACACAGAAAGAGAATGACCATCTCTGTAGTTTTTGTATACCAGTATCTTACCGTCAATTTTACCAAGCACCTCGAAACTGAAGGAACGAGGGTCGTCTCTATCCGGTTCAGAAAAGGTAATTTGCTGTGCATTTAAGACAAAAGGCAGCATCATAACCAGGGAGAAAAGCAATAACAATGACTTTTTCATACCAAAAAGCTTTAGGTCCTCAAAGTTAAGCCCCTTTATCAAGAACTGCCTTACCTAAAGGTGAAATAAATCTTAAGGTATAACCCTATTTATTTGGAACCCGAACTTGTTTTTTACTATACATTTGTGGAGCATAAATATCTTACACGTGGGCAAGAATCTTAACAAAGTCACTTCTGCAGGACTCATCATCGCATTAGGGATTATTTACGGAGACATTGGAACCTCTCCATTATACGTTTTAAATGAAATAATTACAGGCAGAGAAATAAGCGATTTGCTTATTATTGGCTCCTTGTCATGTATCATTTGGACGCTAACACTCCAAACGACTTTCAAATATGTGATTCTCACATTAAAAGCAGATAACAAAGGCGAAGGTGGCATCTTTAGTTTATACGCACTCGTAAGAAGACGCAAAAAATGGCTCGTGATTCCGGCCATGATTGGCGGTGCTGCCCTACTTGCCGATGGTATTATCACGCCTCCCATTACTGTTACTTCAGCTATCGAAGGATTGAGACAAATTCCTGCATTTCATGAGATTACGCAGCAAACTATTGTAACCATTGTTATTGCGATTATTAGTGTCCTCTTTTTTGTGCAACAATTTGGCACGGCATCTATTGGAAAATTGTTTGGACCTATCATGATGGTTTGGTTTGGCATGATTGCCATTTTGGGCCTTTCACATATAGTTGATGAATTAAGTGTATTTAAAGCGATGAATCCATATTACGCCGTTAAAC
>Ga0315907_10009009_pt1 | contig 10169 bp, 26 predicted proteins | sample LakEriMetagenome_3_FD_203525 | JGI IMG/M metagenome (GOLD analysis project Ga0315907, IMG submission 203525) | Freshwater fungal communities from buoy surface, Lake Erie, Ohio, United States - Buoy 12 MA123 | ecosystem: Environmental > Aquatic > Freshwater > Lake > Lake biofilm | place: USA...
ATGTAATTATTTTCCAATTTTGACAATTTTTACATATTATTAAGCGGACAGTGTAGGATTCGAACCCACGGTACCTTTCAGTACGAGAGATTAGTAATCTCCTGCTTTAGACCACTCAGCCAACTGTCCAAACTACTTACGGCTTCTTATTTGTGACCGTTTCGTATAACTTCTCAAACTCTTGATGGGTATTTACTTCGTCATCAAAGTTCTGTTTGTGGTAGACCTTGGCTAACTTACGGAATACTTTCTTATTAAGATTGAGTTCTTCGCAAATATCCCCAATCACATTCTTTTGAAGGTCACGTTCCGCTTCTACGCGGGTCATTGAAGTGGACATATCCTTCAATGCGCCTTCCAGTTTCAACTTATCGTTCGGTGTCAAATTCATAATAACCTCTTGGTAATGTTAAGGGCGAGGCCGGATTCGAACCGGCGACTTTAGAGTTTTGCAGACTCTTGCATTGGGCCTCTCTGCCACCCGCCCAATTTACTGTTTAGTGTCTATCGCACGTTGAATGTTTCCACCTTCCAGTCCTTGAACTTCATCTCTGGATGGTGTGATGGAAAACACAAATATTAAAAATAATATTGTGGCAATTAGTGCAATAATTTTAGGTAACTTATCTTCTTTCATACTTTCCTCCAGTCGGGGAAACAGGAGTTGAACCTGCGACCCTTCGCTCCCAAAGCGAATGCTCTACCGGGCTGAGCTATTCCCCGTTACTATTTGAATATACTACTTTTGTGAATCTCTGTCAAGTACCTTTTTAAGACCATCATACCATTTATGATAACATTCGTCTGAACAGAAATTAAAACATCCTGCCATCGGGGCACAATATAAATGTTTATTATATAAATGTTTTGGGATTTCTAATTTACATTGGCTACACACTCGACCGTCTTGCGGAAATCCTATCGTCATACTATCACCTTATTTACGATATCTTTTTACCCACTCTTCACGTTCACGAGCTTTTCTCAGTAATTCTTGTCTACGTGCTTCTTCGTCGGCTTTAGATTTTTGTTCTGCGTTCCTTACCCAAAATTCTAATACGAGTATCCAAGTTGCTATTATTATAATTGCCAGTTTCATATCAATCTCAAATTGATGTTATCTCTGTAATTTCCCCACATTCGTTACACAAAACACTTTCTACGGGCGTATCTGGTAAATGATACGCATAGTTAGTATGTAAGTTTTGGGTTTCCCCACAGTTTTTGCATTGTAGTGTTGTCATACGCTCTTGGAGGGACTCGAACCCCCAACCCGCTGAGTAGAAATCAGCTGCGCTATCCAATTACGCCACAAGAGCAAGTACACCAGGCTAGAGTTGAACTAGCGACCCCCGGTGTATCAGACCGGTGCTCTAACCAACTGAGCTACTGGTGTATATGGGAGTGGTAGGACTCGAACCTACGAAGTCGAATGACGAGAGATTTACAGTCTCCTGCAATTGCCACTATGCGACACTCCCTACTACTATTCTACTTCCCCTTCATACTTACAAATTTCAATTCTAGTATTTCCACGTGCCGACACACTTGGCCAGAATGCTACGTCACGTTCATCTAATTTTAAATCACCAAATGTATTTTTTAATTCAAGTAACGCTTCTTCACGTGTTGCATATGGATGTGGGGTCACTACACCATTGTATGTAATATAGTACATAAATTCTCCGTAAATGTCAATAGCGGGGGAGGGACTCGAACCCTCGACCTCGGCATTATGAGTGCCGCGCTCTAACCGGCTGAGCTACCCTGCCTTATTGGAACCAACGATACATACCTAATGCATCAATCAACACCCATACACCGTTCACCATTATCATTGGAATATCACGTTTGTCGTAAAAAGTATGTAACATTCCAAGATGACCAAATAATAGTAATGCATACGCTAATGAATATGGAATCGGAAGTTTACCTGCTAACATAATACCACCAACAATCAAAATCAAAATTGCCCACCACTTACGTCGATGAATGCGATGCTCACCCGTATCTGTTAGCGTAACTGGTTTGATTGCTAAAAACTCTTTAGTCTTACGAATTGGCATATCAATCTCCTAAATAAAGCTCCCAGTGAGGGACTTGAACCCCCGACCCTCTGATTAACAGTCAGATGCTCTAACCAACTGAGCTAACTGGGAATATAACTAACTACCTAAACTATGACGAACCGGTTTTCCATTTTCATCCACACATACAAACACCATCTCTTCAATATCTACGATAACTTGCTGTGTGGTCAAATCACGTACTTGAACTTCTAATGTAATTGATGTTTTTCCCACACGTTTCAATGCGATTCCTATTTCTACGATATCACCTTGGTATGCTGGTGCAACAAAGTTAATTGCTGACATACTTTTGGTAACGACACGTTTATGTCTGGTTTCTATCGCCGCATAGATTGCCGCTTCTTCGTCAACCCACGCTAAACATTTACCACCAAACAAAGTACCGTTTACATTTAGGTCACCGGGTTGAACGAGCTTTCGTGTAAGAAACCTCACTTCACCAACACGATTTGCTGTTCAGCGACTACGTACAACGTCTTTCCATCAACATCAACTTTTGTTGCACTGAACTTCGGAAAGTATACCGTATCACCTTCTGTCACGTTAGGAATCAATCGTTGACCATTATCCATCATACGACCAAGGCCAACCTTTATCACGGTTCCGTAAATTACTTGACCCTCTTGTGCGGTTTCTGGGATATATAATCCAGACGCCGTTTGTTTCTTTTCCAAAGGTACTTCCACTAATACATTATCATTTAATACTCGCATAAAACCTCCTCAGGTCCACAATCCTCTATAGTATTTACCGAACAATTCTAATCCTTCCTGTATTTTCTTTTCTTCAGTAGTTTCGGAAAATTCATCATCTATAATACTTTTAAATGCATAAATCATCTTATCTAACATTTCTTGCCATCTGGTTTCACACCCACATACACCAGAAGTACAAGATTCCACATCATCACTACCTAAGCATGGATGACCCGTTTGTTGGCTATCCTCCTTAAACTTCACCAACGCAGGATGAATAATCAAGGCCAATGTGTGGTCAAGACTCCACGTATCAAAATCATCAATATGTACCGAAATCTTTCGTTCGGTAGTAAACTTTCTTGGAAACTTTCCGATATTAACTTTCAAAAGTCACCTCGTTCTAAAAACTGTGCGATATACCAAGTTGCAGCCGCGACCGATATGGCGATAAACAGAAATCCAAGTACAGCAAACTTCATATCTTATTCAGATTCCGCCTGAAGTTTTTCGTACGTCTCAATAAGAAGCTCTTTCTTTTCATTCCATTCAGCTTCTGACAACTTATGAAACCCAACACACTTTCCGTCCTCACGGGGACTACGACCGCATCCACACATAGTATTCTCCTTGTTTTCGTAATATAATTTCATACGTTCTTCATACGATAAATCTTTTCGTTGAAGATGTGGATAATGATTTACAAATCCACGATATTGATAATCATTCGGCATACTTTCTCCACAAGCGGGCGATGGGATTCGAACCCACGACAACGTGCTTGGCAAGCACGGACTCTACCACTGAGCTACACCCGCAATAGTATTTAATCTTCGTCAGTAATATCTATATCATACCGATATGATTTTTCTTCGGTAGTGACATATACCGCACCAATAGCAAACACCATCATTCCAACACAGACGATTGCTAATGCGATGTATTCTAACATATAGTCTCCTGTTTAAATTATGCACCCACTAGGACTTGAACCTAGAACCTGTCGCTTAAGAGGCGATTGCTCTGCCAATTGAGCTATGGATGCTTAGTCAGAGCCACAAGTCGGGTTTGAACCGACGCGCTCTCGATTACAAATCGAGTGCTCTACCAACTGAGCTATTGTGGCAAACAATGCGTTCGGAGGGACTCGAACCCCCACGCCGTGAGGCGCCAGCTCCTAAGGCTGGTGCGGCTACCAATTACGCCACGAACGCATTACACGGACAGAGAGGGATTCGAACCCCCGAATGCTTTCGCATTTCTCGTTTTCAAGACGAGCGCCTTTAGCCACTCAGCCATCTGTCCAAATAAAAATGGGGAGAACCTATGTTTGTTAGGCCCTCCCCATCTTTAAGGAGAACCGTATTACGCTACGGTGTACGCTGAGATAGCGCGACCACGAGCCTGCGGACGGGTCGAAGCCATCGTACCGACACGCTCGAACATCTCACTGCTGAAAACAGAGTTGATGAACGAAAGGCGGGTCCGAACCTGCTGCTCACGAACACCATCACGGGTCAGGTAGTTGTGAACATCATCAGCGGTCACAACGCCAGACGAACGACGATTGGCGAGTGAACGGAGGTACGACATAATACGACGAGTGGTGCTCATGCGCTCCTGCTCATTGTACGAACGAACCTCAAAACGGGTGTTGCGACTACGATTACGCTTAGCCATACAAATAACCTCTTTAAATAGAGTTTTTTACTTGTTGTTACCCCGATGTGGGTAAGTCAACTTTCTAAACATATACTACTTTTGTCTATTCGTCAAGACCTGTTGAAATTACCGTTTATAAATATAAAATAATATTAAAACTGGTCACTAACAATAGACACCTGCTGATTGATACGCTTACCGAGAATTTCGCACAACTCGTTTACGTAATCAATCGTTCCCTCTACATCACCATACCAGAGCTTACCGAACTCACGGGTACCGATGATGACATTCTGTGACACGAACCGACTATCCTGCAACATATTGCCTACGGGACCAAACAACTCTGTTGCAATTTGTACTGCTGGGGTTACATCTTCTTCTGTGTAAAACATAATGCCTCAAACAATTTGAGGTTTTGGATACGCCACCAAAGATGGCACGGGATTGACTTCGCTGTACTTTAATGCATAACACGCTGTACATAATGTTTGTATCGTAGGTAAATCTGTACGGCGGAGTCCGTGTTGACCACACTCTTCACATATCTTTGCGGTCAGTCGTTCTATACGATACTCAACAGACTTAAGTATAAATTCTTGTGCTTCATTTGTCAAGTCTGTACGTTTAAATATTACTGACAACATTCCATTCTTTCGTTCTATAACGTAGATACCGCTGCAAAACGACAATTGGCTCTGAATAGCATAAACCTGTTCTATAAGGTTATGCCATCCAGAACCAAAATTATTTAAAGCAATTTCTTTATTCATGTTTTTAAACTCTTTTCTTTTTGCTTCTTTTTCTTTTACGGAGAATTATAGAAAAGCGCACACGTTCCCCGTTATGAATAAACGGTGTTTATTTCATTCAATCAGTTTTGTGAGCGCTCTATGTATACTACAACAGTACTGTAATTCGTGTCAAGGGGGGTTACTTCTTTTTCCAAGGTTCTTCCCCTTCTCCTTCGCTATCTTCTTCATCGGAATCGGTCATTTCATTTTCTTCAAACCGACGAATACCATCTTCAAACGACCTTCGTAAATCATCAAATCCTTCTGGTGGCATGTTACCACGTGAAGGTGGACGCATTACCATCATTTGTTCTGCCGAACTTCTGATAGCATCCACAAATGTTTCTGCGGCGTCCATAGTCGCTTGAGAAGTTTTTTCTATTTTATTGATTTTGAGTGCCATTACTTGCATCATTCGATGCATAGCGGCAACTTCTAATTGTAATTTATTGAATATCACTACACTTGCGATTAAAGCAAATGCAGCCATTCCTACAAACAATCCAATAATAAACATTGTCATATAACCTACCTTAAAAGAAACGTCCGACACTTATACATAGTATCGGACATTTTGTTTTATTTAAAATGTACGAAAACCTTTTTATCCAATACCAAATCCACATTGATTTCTTAGTTGTGGTGGACATTGATATTCTTCAAATTCATCTGTTGCTGAATTATACTTGTACCACCATTGAGACGGCTTCATAAAATCTACAGTAGGACGAATAACATTCAACATACTTTCTTCAATTACAGCGTATTGATATGTGGTACCATCCGATAAATTATTACTATTATTTTTTACAGAATGTTCAGCGTATTTAAATTGTGTATAAATTACTGGAGTACTGCGAACACCTAAAACTTTATCCGTATGTAAGTCTATAACCGTTACAGTATAGACTATCGGATTAATCATCTTTGCGTTCTCTTAGTGTAAACTCACCGGTTTGTTCTTTATACTCAACCAGTTCATGACGTAATGCGGTGAGTTCGGCCTGTAGCAAGGTGGTCACTTCAACTTGATGGTAATACTTTTCTCTCCATTCATCCAATTCTTTTTGGAGTTGGTGGAGTTCTTCTTTTACCGTATCAAGTTCTTCCCGAAGCTCTTTACGTAGTTCCAAGTGCTCGGTCAAAGTATCTTTTCTTCTATCTGTCCATTTTGCAGCAAACTTCATCAACACACCGACCGCCAATCCTGCGATGGTTGCGGTAACCGTTGAATTCAATTCACCAAGAACTTCAGTCAATTGCATTGTGTGTCCTCAAAAAAGAAGGTTGTGAAAACCTTAAGAACCTTTTTTGATGACCTTTGAAAATAACTTTGTAAAATTGATATTCCGTACAAATGTAAAATGAAATACTGCGGTAGCCATAGTAACCGATGTTACAACACTTAACGTAGAATGTTCCGTGTGAATCAATGCACCGACAATCATTCCGAACATAAACCCGATGGTCATGCATATCGGATTGTGTGCTTGACATTCTATGGAACGTCGGTCACCACTTCTTCGGTCTACCATAAATATCTCCAAGATACAATTACTGTAAGTTATCAAGGACGTAACGGTTACATAACGGTTCGTTTCTCATAACTATCAGCGTATCTCGTGCTGACCGTGCGATACTCAGGAACGACGGACATACTACACCTTGTCGTTCAGTTGCTCGCCGTTGGCTATATACATCATAAGTATACAGTCCATACAGAAACACCAATGCACCCGTCAGATACATAAATGTGTTCTTCAACCGCACCCACGCGGTGTCCAAATCATAACCTTTTACCATAATTGTTTACTCCTCGTAGAATTCGATGTCATCTACTTCGATGTCCGAATTGACACCGACGATGCCATCTTGGTCCAACAAGTCCGACATATCTAATGCATGTTGTACATAGTCCAACGCATCAGCTTCTGTTTCTCCGTACACAATCAAATTAATCGGTACAATATATTTGTTAAGTTTATTCATAATATTTCTCGTTTTGATGTAGTATACAAAAACGACTGCGGTTTGTCAAGTCCCTTTATAAAATGTGTTTGCTGCGGTCATCCACGGTTTTATATGTTTATAAACTCGCATTGAAAACAAATTATCACTTGGATAGTGCACTCCACCTTGTAACCGGGTCTGCGCAATATCCAGCACAAAGTGCATCATATCCTTGGCAAGTTCTGGGTGCCGTTGCATATAGATGTGACGGAAGAACAATGCTAACAAGGTATGTCCACCGGGATATGAGGAATCGCTGGCATCCGTCTTTAACATCGGATATAGTGGAACTCCATATACCCCAGCGGTCTGGAAGGGTCGTGGACGATTGTAAATGACCTTCAAGTAATCAATAATGGGGTCATACAAATCCAAATTATGTTTAATCTGCATCGAATCTTCGGTCACCCCATACGACGCTAACCACTCACTCATCACGGTGAACAGTTCCTTATCCACTCGTTCAATGTACCGCATCCGTATATCATCCACGGTTTTTTGTAAGTCCAATAGATGATAGAGTTCTTGTATAGTTTCCATTTCACCGGGATAGGGCATCAGCTTCAATGCGTCAAATACCCCAAGGTGATTCCACTCCTTCAGCAATAAACTATGTTTAATCGTTTGTACACTATTATAAGATGGGTTTCCGTATATCATATAGTCCTCACTAGGTAACGTATATAAATAGGTTATTAAAATCGTTCGTATAGGGTAAAAATTTTTTCCCGGAATTTTTTCTAGCCGCTTCCCACCCCGAGGTAGATTCTATATAGGGTAATTGGCATATAATAACATCGGCTATAGGGGAAAAAATGGTGCTCGTGCCGCCAATTGGCTACCCACCCCCTGCCAGCACGCCACCCCCGGTGGCCATTCCCTAAAAAGTCCAAGGGGTGTCCAATTGTAACAATAGCCGCCACCCCCTTGTATTCTCCCGATAGTGGGTTATATTACATTCAACAATCACACAGAGGATATGATGAAGGTAGAGACTGGTAAGGTGTACAAGATTTTCGGAAACAAGCAGATGCTGGTGGTGAAGGTTGACCGCACCAACATCCACACGGTCTGGCCGAATGGGATGATTCCCGCCAGTCAGTCTGACCGACTCTATCCGATTGGGTGGGCCAAGCACTTCTACCCGGTGGCCGTCTAATGGCCGTCCTCGTCTTTGGTACCTACCTGTTCGTGGGGATGCTGGTGTTCGGGGTGTATGAATATTTGACAGATGACTGGCGGAAATCTTAATCAAATCTTAATGTTTGACCCCTTGTATTAGACCCCCTCCCCCACTATATTATATTCAACAACTCAAACACAGAGAAAACAATGACCGTTGCCGAACTCATCTCCAAGCTCCAGACGCTCCCGCAGGACGCCATCGTTCGTATGTCGATGAACGACGAGTACGAGTGCAAGGTGGACGACGATATGGTGTACTGGTGCGACAGCCCGCATGTCGTCACCCCGCACGTTCGGATTGACAGCGAGGGGGCGGACGCTCGGTTGGTCTAACCCCCTTGACATTCCGTCCTGCGTAAGTTATATTACAGTCATCATCCAAACAGAGAGAAAAACGAAATGGCTACCCGCAGTTTCATCGCTAAGTACGACACCGACGCAAACGAGTACACCGCCATCTATTGTCATTGGGATGGGTACCCAGAGGGTGTGGGGTTCACGCTCCGTGACCACTACAACTCAACTGGGCAGGTCGATACGCTTCTGACCTACGGTGACATCTCCTCGCTCCGTGAGGACACCAACGCTACGAAGGCGGAGTCCTATCAGGTAGTGCAGGGTGACAAGGACGCCGTTGCGGTCACCTTCAAGTACTTCTCACAGATGGTCGAGCACTATCGCCGTATCAACTGCGAGTATGGGTATGTGTGGCACGGTGGACTCTGGGAGTGTTACGAGTTGGACCCGCATCAAATCAACCTTTATGAGATGGAGGATGTAAATGTCTAATGTTCGCGCTGAGTTCGAGTTCCTGAACCGCCTTCGGGAGTCTGGTGAGACGAATATGTATGGGGCGTCCCCGTACCTCGCCTGTGCCTTCAGCCTCCCCAAGCGTGAGGCAAGTAAGATTCTGGTCGAGTGGATGGAGTGGGTGAGTGCGGAGCCGTCCCGGGTGAACCTGTGAACCGCAAGCCACTCTACCCCGAGCACGGCATGGTGTATGATGTCGCAATGATGGAGGCTGAGGAGGAGTATAAGGCCTGGCTCAAGTCTCGGAAGGGGAAGAAGGGCATGAAGGTGTTCGCTGTTCGGTCTAACAAAATGGAGAATACCGATGCCGATATTTAAGGTCGAGGGAGTCAAGGGTGACCACCGCATCAGCGAACATGCGTCCAGCGAGACGAAGGCAGGTTGGGTGGCAGCGTTCTATGTCGAGGCAGGCTATACGGTAACCATCACAGAGGTTACCCCCCTTGACAAGCAGGACTAGGTAGTATATATTTAGTGTATAGTCGGTGAGGGGTTATAGCCGGTAGCCAGATTGGGTTAACCAAGGTGCGAAAGTGCGCCTCTCATCGTCCCACGCATAGTGGGGAAGGTTTGGTCCACCTCGGGTAGCCATCCCTAAGAACGGACCACCCACAGAACGGGCGTTGTGGTATGGGTACCCGAACCACCTAACGCTAACAAGGGTTACTTTCCGGATTCCCTTCAATAACAATCCCGACGCCTCCCTGCGATAGTGGGAACCCCTGGGGCTACTCCGCTCCGGGGGTTTCGAGTTTTTGCCCGCTGTGATAAAACAACCCGAAGAAACCCCGAAAGTATTGTAACAATGTAAAATACCCCTTGTGTTTCCCCGATATAAGGTTATATTTAGGGTAACTTCCAAACGGAGAACGAAATGAAGTACACTATCCGCAAGCAGGACACCATCACCACCAACTACGGCG
>Ga0315907_10009010_pt1 | contig 10169 bp, 9 predicted proteins | sample LakEriMetagenome_3_FD_203525 | JGI IMG/M metagenome (GOLD analysis project Ga0315907, IMG submission 203525) | Freshwater fungal communities from buoy surface, Lake Erie, Ohio, United States - Buoy 12 MA123 | ecosystem: Environmental > Aquatic > Freshwater > Lake > Lake biofilm | place: USA...
TCGCCGCCCGATGCCGGCACGGTCTGTGCACTGAACACCGCGCCGCGTGCCTGCACGGGCATGTAGGTGCTGTCTGCATGCCAGCCCATGTTGCCCTTGAGCACCTTGATGACATCGTCATTGTCAGCTTCTTTGCGCAGTGCGCCGTTAGCGCGCACATTACTGATCGGGGCGAGTTCGAATTCGAGTGGCCCGAAACGCCTGGCAAACGCGATCTGCTCGTCCCGAGTCAAATGCTGCTGCGGAAAAATCAGCAACGCATAGTCAAGCCAGACCGCATGCAGATCGCGCCAGGTGGCGTCATCCAGATCGGCGAGTCGCAGGCCGGTGATCCGGGCACCGAAGGTGGCGTCGAGCGGTTGAACCTGAAAGCCGCGTGACATAGGGTCTCCTGATGCGTGTTGACGATTGATCGGTTCATTTGACAGACCGACTTCTGGGTTTCAGCCTAACCCAAATCGCAGGTGCCACGCAGTTCAACCCACTCCCGATACACCGTCGGGTTCAAGGAGACACAGTTGATTCAGACCAGTCTGTTCGATCTCACCGGCAAGGTGGCGCTGCTCACCGGCGCCTCAAAAGGCATGGGCAAGGCGATGGCCACAGCTCTCGCCGAGCACGGCGCGCAGGTCATGATTTCGAGCCGCAAGCTCGACGCCTGTCAGGCGGTGGCCGACACCATCAATGCGGCCTGCGGTGCCACACGCGTGCATGCCTTCGCTTGCAACGCGGGCTACAAGGAACAGCTGCAGGCGCTGGTCGATGCCACCCGCACCCGATTGGGGCCGATCGACATTCTGGTGGGCAATGCCGGCGTCAATCCGTACTACGGCAAGCAGCTCGACATCTCGGATGAGGCCTACGACAAGACCATGGCCACCAATGTCAAATCAAACCTGTGGCTGGTGAAGATGGTCGCGCCCGATATGGTGGCCAAAGGCAGTGGTTCGATCATGATCACCTCGAGTGTCGGCGCGCACGGCCCTTCCTTGACACTGGGGACCTACAACATCTCGAAGGTGGCGGTCATTGCGCTGGTGCGCAATCTGGCCGCCGAATTGGGGCCGAGCGGCGTGCGGGTCAATGCCATCTGCCCGGGGCTGATTCGCACGGATTTTGCTGAAGCCCTCTGGAACAACCCCGAAGCGGAAAAACGTGCCCGCGAGCAGATTCCGCTGCGCAGGCTCGGTGAGGCCGATGACCTCAAGGGTTTGTCCGTGTTTCTGGCGTCGGGTGCCAGCAGCTACATCACAGGTCAGGCGCTCACGATTTGTGGGGGCACCCACATGCGCGCCTGAGCCTGACCGGCGCCTGCAATCAGGCTGCGAGCGTCGGGTAGTCGGTGTAGCCCTGCGGCCCGCGGCTGTAAAAGGTGGCGCGGTTGTAGGGCGCGAATTCAGCTCCGCGGCGGATACGCTCGGGCAGGTCGGGGTTGGAGATGAAGAACCGACCGAACGCGATCGCATCCGCGTGGCCCCGTGCCACCGTGTCGGCTGCGGTATCGGCCTTGAAGTTGCCCGCAGTCATGAGCACGCCGCGCCAGCGCGGACGGAAGAGCTCGCAGGCTGAGGGCACGTCCTTGTGGTCCACATCCGCCTGTCCGGCACCGCTTGAGCGCGGTTCAATCAGATGCAGATACGCCAGACCCAGTTTGTCGAGTTCGCTCACGATGTGGGTGTAGAGCGGCATGGGGTCGGCTTCGCCGCTGCCGTTGGCCACACCAAACGGAGACAGCCGAATCCCGACCCGATCAGCGCCCCACACGCGCGCCACGGCCTCGGTGACTTCGAGCGGCAGTCTGCAGCGGTTTGAAATGGAGCCGCCATAGGCGTCGGTGCGCTGATTGCTGCGTGCCTGCATGAATTGCTCGAGCAGATAGCCGTTGGCCGAATGAATCTCGACGCCATCGAAGCCCGCTGACTTGGCCAGGCGCGCAGCGTGGGCGTAGCCCTCGACGATGCCGGGAATTTCCTCGGTGGTCAGCGCCCTGGGCACGGGGTAGGGCTCGCGCTTGAATTGCGCCGTTGTGACCATGCCTTCTGCGGCAATCGCAGAGGCTGACACCGGCGCTGCACCGCCCGGTTGGTGAGAGGCATGCGAAATCCGCCCCACATGCCACAGTTGCAGATACACATATCCGCCCTGGGCATGGACGGCGTCGGTCACGAGCTTCCAGCCCGCGGCCTGCTCCTCGGTGTGACATCCCGGCGTGCACGGGGCGCCTTGCCCGCTGGGCAGCACTTGCGAGGCTTCGGCGATGATCAGTCCACCGCGGCTGGCACGCTGGCCGTAGTACTCGGCATTCATCGCATTGGGGATGAGGCCGGGCGTGGTGGCCCGCATGCGTGTAAGCGGGGCCATGACGACGCGGTGAGACAGGTTCAGCGCACCCAGAGTCAGGGGCGAAAACAGGGTGGTGGCGGTCATGCGGGTCTCCTTGTCAATCGGGCTTCAGCCCGGTGTGCGCACCAGTGCGAGTTGACGGGCCTGAGCGACAAGCTGGCCCGTCGAATCCCAGAGCAGTCCGTTTTCAATCATCCGGCCGTCGGCCAGGTCTTCGGTGCGGAACTGTCCGAGGATCCAGCCTGGCGCGGGTCGCCTGCGGACATGCACGGTCAGTTCGACAGTGGGGACCCAACCGACGGAGCCCAACAGCCCGAACACTGAAGGCGGAAACGTATCGGCGAAGAGCAGCAAGGACATCGCGTCAGCCGGACGCCCGTCGCGAAAGCGGATCCATCCGCTCACTTGGGCCTGTTTCGCTGAGCCTGCCTGCGCTTCATCCGGATGCAGTCGAATATCAAGCCGATCGAGCAGCGGCAGCGCAACCCCCTGCTCCCCGGCGGATCGCGGCAGGCAGTCCTCAGGCGCTGGAATTGCGGGCGGCGGCATCGACAGGATGGCTGGTGTGCTGCTGGTGCCCAGGTCGCCCATGGCGCACATCAATTCGAAGCGCGCCGCACCGTCCTGTACGAGCGTCGCACGGCAGGTGCTGAGCGTACGTCCGGTGCGCAGTACCTTGGCCTCGATCGTGCAGGGCTGATCGGGCAAGCCCGGGCGCAGGTAGTGGACGGTCACTGAGAGCGGGTCGGGATGCTGGGGGGCCTGCTGACGCAGCGCCGACATCGCCAGCGAGAGCAGGTAGCCGCCGTTGGGGTTGGCTCCGATGCTCCAGTTCTGATGCACATGGCCTGAGAACTGATCAGGGCCGATCGATTGGGTGCGGGTTTCTTCGTCGAATTGGAACATGGCAGTGAAGGGTCTCGCTCAGTGGCGCGAGTGTAGTGCAGCCGCGATCAGTCGAACTGCGGTGCGGCCTGCCTCACTTTCACTTCCAGCGCTTCCAGCCGGCGATCGCGAATCCCCAGCGCGCGCAGGTGGGTCACGGTATCGAACAGGTAATCGCAACAGCGTCCGAGCGGGCCAGCGCCCTTGGCGAGGTAGTGTGCGACCGTGTCGTCATCAAGTCCGGGCACGTAGCGTTCGTGCGAGCGGTTGGCACTGAAGACGATGCCGTGAGCGGCGCCCTGTGGCGTGCGGATCGGGGTCCAGACTGGCCGATACGCCAGGGTGGCCATCTCGCGGCGCCACAGCACGTCGAGTTCGGTGCGTGCGGCCTCAACGCTTAGTCGGTATGCCACGCCAGTGCAGCTGCCGCCTGACTCGAGCGACAGCATCAGACCGGGTCGCTCCGGGCTGCCACGACCCGCGCGCGACCACAAACAGAATTCGCGGTGAAAGCCGTGAATGCGGGCGACGCGACGCTCAACGAAGTGAAAAGCCGGATTCCAGATCAGCGAACCGAAGGCGAATACCCAGACGTTCTCTGAGTCGGGGGCGCTCGCCAGCATCGACTCAATCTGATCGGTGCGCTCGGCATCGGTCATCAGTCGGACATCGGGGCCGAGCAGTGCGCGGATGGAGGCCTGGATTGAGCCATCCAGGATGCTTTCGCGGGTCAGCTTGACGCCGGACATGATGAGATCAGGCTGGTCACAGGGATTGGAACAGAGTGAAGCTTCATTGTGGCACGCCGCGCCAGCGCCGTGCTGTGAGCCCGAAAAACACCAAGGCGACCGCGCTCGCGCAGCAAAACAGCAGTGTGAACCCTCGCATGAAGGCATCGCGCTCTCGCGCAAGGTCCGACACCCCGGTCGCTTCGAAAGCCTGCAGCAATCCGAGCCAGATCGACGCGCCCAGCACGATTCCGACCGTGCGGGTGACCATCGTGAGGCTGCCCGCCACTCCCCGTGACGCCACTGGCAAGGTGCCAATCACCAGATCACTGTAGGCGACCTGAAACAGACCCAGACCAAAACCGTGGATCAGCAGGCATCCCACCATGATCGCGGGCATGACATCGCGCGGCCAGGCGGCCACCCCGGCCAGGCCCAGTACGATGGCCACCCCCGCCAGGCCGGCGGCCTGCCGGGCACCGATGGCTGCGATGCATCGTACGGCGAGCGTCGACCCAAGCAAGGACCCGACGGACCAGAGAGCGAGCATGGCGCCACAGCTCATCGGGTTCCAGTGCAGCACGCGCAGCAGGAAATAGGGTGTGATCAGCGGCACGGCAAAGCAGGTGAACTGCACAACGATCCCGCCCAGGTTGATCACCTGGAAGTCGCGGCTGCGTGCGATGGCTGTTGGCAGAAAGGGCTCCGGCATGGCACGTTCGCGTCGCGCAAACGCAGCCATCAGCATGAACCCAGCCAGGGCGATGGGCAGCGCAATCAGCGTGTCGGTGGTCTGGCTGATCAGCGCAGGTGCCAGCAGGATCAGCGCCATCGCGCCCGCCAGCATCGCCGAGCCGGTCAGATCGAAGGGTTGCTGGGGCCGGGGCCGATTCGGGTCAATGCACCTGGCGATCAGCGGCACACACAACAGCGCGATCACGGCGATCGGGATGCGCATGCCGTACACCCCGCGCCATCCGAAACCCGCCAGGCAGACGCCGCCCAGGAGCGGCGCCGTCACCGCGGCGACCGCACTCATGGCCGCATAGGTCGACAGCGCCCAGGTGCGCCGTGCATGGTCCACCATCAGGGTGGCCAGAGCCGGCGCGCATGACAAGGTCAGGGCCACCGAAATGCCTTGAAGTACTCTCGCGAACAGCAAGAGGTCGTAGCTCGGTGCGAATGTGCACAAGGTGAAGGCAACAGCCGCCAGCAGTAATCCGGCGCGGTACACCCGCACATGGCCGATGCGATCGCCCAGTGCGCCGAATCCAAGCATCAGGCTGCCATACGTGAGGACGTAGCAGACCGCGACCCAGCGGATGGCGCGGGTGTTCAGCGCAAAGGCTTCGGTGATCGCAGGAAAGGCAACGTTGACCGCAAAGTCCAACGGCACGAGCGCCGTGCCCAGACCGAGTGCTGCAAGACCCGCAACCGGTGAGGGGGGCAAGGGTTGTGGTCCGTTGGATTCAGCGGGCGTGGGGGGCATTCGAAGCAGGCAAGCAGATCCCGGTCACACGGCCGTGGACCGGGCTGAGAGCCTCGTCGCCGCGCCGCACGAGGGCCGAGCTTACCTGTGTTCGCTCACAGCTGATTCGGCACGGGCCTTGCGGCCTGCGTACATCAGTACTCGACTGCGTGACCCTTGATGTAGGTCTCGAGGTACTGAATATGCTGCCCCTGCTGAGCCATGATGTCCTTCACGATGTCGCCGATCGACACCATGCCCACGACACGCTCCGCGTCTATCACAGGCAGGTGGCGGATGCTGCGGGTCATCATGGTCACCATGCACTTATCCAGATTGTCGGCCATGCCGACCGTCAGGGGATTGCGCGACATGATCTCGCTAAGACTCGTGGTGGCCGCATTGCGGCCTGGCAGCACCACCTTGATGGCACAGTCGCCTTGCGACACGATGCCCACGAGCTGGCCGTGATCGATGACAAGCACCGCGCGAATTTTGCGGTCGCGCATCATTTCCAGAGCCTGCAACACGGAGGCGCTGGACTCCAGCGAATAGACCTCTGCAGATTTTTGCTGAAGACACGACTTGACCGTGGACATGGCGATTCCTTTGGGTGATCGAAGCAATGGCGGCAAGCGCGTCGCCCAATCAGCCCGAAGCTGGATGCGATGCGAGCCGTTTAATCCCTGAATCGCGGCTGCTTGTCCGTCTAATCCGTCAGGTTACGTCCAGAGTGTACGGACGAGGCAATTCCCAAGGATGCCGCTAGGCTATCGGTGCGCTGACCGCCATCGCTTCGGTGGCTGAGCCCAGGGGTAGAAATGCCGTGCGCTACCGCCGCAACGGCCGTTTCACGGGCCCCGCCGTGATGAGCGCCCCTGCATCGGGCCGGGCACTGAATGATGGCATCATGAAGGGCATTCAACGAGGAGACAACCATGCCCGAAGCACTGATCATCGACGCCTGCCGTACCCCCCGTGGAATCGGCAAGGTGGGCAAAGGCGCATTGGCCGACATGCACCCGCAGCATGTGGCCGCCAGCGTCCTCAAGGCGCTTGCCGAGCGCAATGGCCTGAATACGGCCGAAGTTGACGACGTGATCTGGGGCACCAGCTCGCAGCGCGGGCCGCAGTCCAACGACCTGGCCCGCATGGCGGCACTGGATGCCGGATTCGACATGCGTGCCAGTGGGGTCACCCTCGATCGTTTCTGTGGTTCAGGCATTACCTCGGTGAACATGGCCGCCGCGTCGATCATGTCCGGCATGGAAGACCTGATGATTGCCGGCGGCTCGGAAATGATGTCCATGACCGGTCGTCGCAGCGCTGAAGATGGTCCGAACATGATGGACGCCGGCAATCTGCGCCTGCGTGCCAAGCAGCCTCAGTCCCATCAGGGCGTGTGTGCCGATGCCGTGGCCACGCTCGAAGGCATTTCGCGCCAGGCGCTCGATGAACTGGCTCTGGTCAGCCAGCAGCGTGCCGCGCATGCCATTGCCAACGGTCACTTCAAGCGCAGCCTGGTGCCTGTATACAAGGAAGACGGCAGCCTGGCCCTGGACCACGAGGAATTTCCCCGTCCGCAAACGACCCTGCAAGGTCTGTCCGAACTCAAGCCTGCGTTCACGGCGCTGGCCGATGTGCAACTGGATGACCGCGGCAATACGTTTCGAAGCCTGATTCAGGCCAAGTATCCCGGTCTCGATATCAAGCACGTGCACCATGCCGGCAACTCTTCTGGCGTGGTCGACGGGGCGGGCGCCGTGTTGCTCGCTTCCCCTGACTACGCGAAGAAGAAAGGTTTGAAGGCGCGCGGGCGCATCGTTGCCATGGCCAACGTGGGTGACTGCCCCACGCTGATGCTCAATGCGCCGGTGCCTGCTGCCCGCAAGGTGCTGCAAAAGGCTGGCCTCACAGTCGATGACATCGATCTCTTCGAGATCAATGAAGCGTTTGCTGTAGTGGCCGAAAAATTCATTCGCGACCTCAAACTGAATCGTGACAAGGTCAACGTGAATGGTGGGGCGATGGCTCTGGGGCACCCGATTGGTGGCACCGGTTCCATCCTGATCGGCACGCTGCTCGATGAACTGGAGCGTCGCGGCCTTAAGCGTGGCCTGGTCACCATGTGTGCGGCGGGCGGCATGGCCCCGGCGATCATCATCGAACGTATCTGAGGCCCGTCGATGCAGGCCGATCCGATCGGGGGCGCAGCTCCGGACTTTGATGTGCTGATCATCGGAGCCGGCCTGTCGGGCTTGTATCAGCTGTATCGGGTGCGCGAACTGGGTTTGTCCGCGCACGTGATCGAAGCCGGCAGCGATGTGGGTGGCACCTGGTACTGGAACCGTTATCCAGGTGCCCGTTTCGACTCCGAGAGCTGGACCTACGGGTTTTCCTTCTCGCCCGAACTGCTGCAGGAATGGAACTGGACCGAGCACTTTTCACCCCAGCCCGAAAACCTGCGCTACTGTCGATTCGTGGCCGACAAATTCGATCTGCGTCGCGACATTGCCTTTGGCCGGCGCGTCACCCGTGCAGATTGGGATGAGGCATCGCGAAGCTGGCGCCTGTCGATCGATGACGGCCGCACGCTGACGGCGCGCTTTCTCATCACCGCGATGGGCGCGCTGTCCGTGCCCACGCTGCCGCGCATCGCTGGCATCGACTCCTTCGCGGGCCAGTCGTGTCACACGGCCAATTGGCCGCATGAACCCGTGAGTTTCGAAGGCAAGCGCGTAGCGGTGATCGGCACCGGTGCCACGGGGGTGCAGACCATCCAGGAAGTGGCCAAGACGGCCGCGCATCTGACTGTGTTTCAGCGCACGCCCAACTGGTGTGCGCCGTTGCACAATGCGTTGATCACCGACGCCGAGCAGCGCGATATCAAGTCGCGCTATGCCGAGATCTACCAGCAATGCCGTGAAAACGTGTCAGGCTTCATCCATCAGCCTGACCCGCGCAGTGCGCTTGAGGTCTCCGCGCAGGAGCGCGAAGCCTTCTGGGAGAAGCGTTACGGCGAACCGGGCTTCGGGATCTGGGTGGGCAACTTCCGCGACATCCTTACGGACCGTTCAGCCAATGCGCTGATCTCCGACTTCATCGCCCGCAAAATCCGCAGTCGGGTGAAAGATCCCGTCACAGCCGAAAAACTGATCCCGAAAAATCACGGGTTCGGAACGCGCCGCCTGCCACTTGAGACGCGCTACTACGAGGTCTACAACCAGCCGAATGTTGACCTGGTGGATCTCACCGAAACGCCGATCGAGTCCATCACGCCTGCTGGCATCCGATGCGGTGGTCGTGAGCAGGCCTTTGACATGATCATCTTTGCGACCGGGTTTGACGCGCTGACGGGCGCGTATGACGCCATGGATATCCGGGGTACCGGTGGCCGGTCCCTGAAAGACCAATGGGCGCAGGGTGCGCGCACCTTCTACGGGATCCTGAACGATGGTTTCCCGAATCTGCTGATGGTCATGGGCCCCATGGGCTCTTTGGGCAATATCCCGCGCGCCATCGAATACAACGTCGAGTGGGTGAGCGGGCTGCTGCGACATATGCGCGATCACCAGCGGGATCGGGTCGAGGTGCCTCGCGCCGGCGTAGATGCCTGGATGGAAGTGGTGCGTAAGGCCTCGGTGGGCCTGCTTTCGAATGAAGTGAATTCCTGGATGACCGGGGTGAATTCCAACGTGGCAGGCCGGACCACACGCGTCTTGGCGCGTTACAGCGGAACCGGCCCTGAGTACCGTGCCCGGGCCGATGCGGTCGCTGCGGGCGGATATGCAGATCTCGCCTTCGACTGACCCAGGCCTGGCCTCAACCCCCTGAGGCCTCAGTCGAATCGATCATGTAGAGGTGGCCCTGGCGTCGCGAGCTGCTGGGTACCTCTTGCGCCTGAGCGCCTGCATGAAGCTTGTTGTGAGCGGTCCGCACCAGCATCAGCAGATCAGCCAGCGTGGGGGCCAGCATGGCAGCGATGTCCTTGGGCTGGTAGGTCAGCTCACTGTTTGAGCATTCCATCATCTCGAGCCAGGCGCGCAGTTGCTCGCCGCGTGCCAGACCGGTTGCCAACAGGTTGTCCAGTGAAGCGTCGCTGTGCACAAAGAGCGTGCCAGCAGGATCGGTCGGCCGGTCAAAGGGCTGTAATGAATCGGGTGCGGGTTTGTTGTGCATAGGGATCACCTTGAACGTTACGGTTTCCTACGCAGGAGTTGTGCCAGGGCCTCGAGATCCGCTTGGTTCAAGCGTTTCCAAGGTGTGTCATCCTTTTGGGTAGTATTGACACAGTGATGTTCGGTGCCTGAACGATCGATCCTGCGACGTGACACACCGCACGTTTTTCCGACAGCAAGGCGCTGTCCGGAGCACCCGACTCAGAGATGTGAGGCGGACGATCTGCGCGGGCCACGCGAGTCCGAGCCTGGCGCAGCCGACGTTGCTTTGCGCAACACCTCGAAATAATCTCGGGCCACTTCCATACGATCCAGCAGCCCCTGTGCGCGCAACATGCGATGCGCACGCGTCAGCTTCCAGCAGGGCGTATACGCAAAGAGATGGTGCTCGAGGTGGTAATTCACCCAATACGGAGCGAGGATCAGGCGCATCAGCGGGCCGGCATACGTGGTTCGGGTATTGCGCAAGGGATCGTCGGCAGGCCCGACGACCGCATGCTCGGCAATGTTGCGCAATCGGCTGATCAGTTGGTACCAGGTGAGCATGGGCAGCACCCATAGCACCGG
>Ga0315907_10009011_pt1 | contig 10165 bp, 8 predicted proteins | sample LakEriMetagenome_3_FD_203525 | JGI IMG/M metagenome (GOLD analysis project Ga0315907, IMG submission 203525) | Freshwater fungal communities from buoy surface, Lake Erie, Ohio, United States - Buoy 12 MA123 | ecosystem: Environmental > Aquatic > Freshwater > Lake > Lake biofilm | place: USA...
CTCGTCGTGTGGACCGACGAGTCACGCACCAAGGAACGTGCGCGCTTCCACTATCCGCGACAGAACGAAGAACCGTTCCTTTGCATCGCCGACTTCTTCCGCAGCATCGAATCGGGCGAGGCCGACTACGCCGCATTCCACATCGTCACGATGGGCCAGGCCGTCAGCGACCGCGCAGCCGAACTGTTCGCCGCAAACAAGTACCAGGACTACCTCGTGCTGCACGGCCTCGGCGTCGAGATGGCAGAAGCACTCGCCGAGTACTGGCACCACCGCATCCGCACCGAGTGGGGTTTCGTCGAAGAAGACGGCCCCAGCCTGCACGGCCTCTTCCGCCAGCAGTACCGCGGCGGTCGCTATTCGTGGGGCTACCCCGCGTGCCCCGACCTCGAGGACAACGCGACAGTCGCCGAGTTGCTCGAAGCCGGTCGCCTCGGCATCGCCGTCAACGAAGAAACCGGCTGGCAGTACCAGCCGGAGCAAACCACCTCGGCAATCATCTGCCACCACCCGCGCGCCAAATACTTCGTCGCCCGACAGTAGATGGATACGGTTGGCGGCATGCCGATCGTCATCGCCGTCAAGACGGGGTTTCTCAACTACATCAACTTCCGCACCCGCGCCCGTCGCGCGGACTTCTGGTGGTGGTTTCTCTTCATCATCGCCGGTGAATTGATTCTGAACTTCATCTCGAAGGACATCGCGAACGTCTTTGCGTTCGTCACCGTCGTCCCGCACGTGATGTACGGCATTCGCCGCATGCACGACACGAACCGCAGTGGCTGGTGGCTGTTGTTGCCCATCGTCAACCTCGTCTTTTGGGCACAGCCGGGTACCGACGGCGAGAACCGCTTCGGACCCCCGCCGCCGCCCCCGTCGATTTAGGGGTAACTCCCCCGACGGTCGCAACAGACCCGTTACCTGTCGGAGCCTTGCGCGACTAATCTTGGGAACTCATGGGGGCCGTGCACACGACGAATCTGTTCGCACCGAATGCACCCGCGCCACCCCCACCGCGCAGTGTCACCATTCGCGGCAAGGCGTACCCCGTGGTGTTGCCACGGTTGCTGGACTCGCGTCTGCACGTGGCGGCGATCGTCATCACGTTGCACACCCTCGGTCAGGTCGGCCTCGGTTTCCACGTCAGTGTGCCGCAGATCCTCTCGGCAATTCTCACCTGCGCGGTCATGCAGGTGGCGATCACCTTCTACAGGACGCGGTCCTTCGTCTGGCCCGCCAGCGCGATGCTCACGGGAAGCGGTATCGCCCTCATCCTGCGCGTTCCCAGCACTCCCGTCGGTGATCACTGGACCTTTCACCACTGGTGGATGTTCTCGGGAATCGCTGCGTTCTCGTTGCTGACGAAGTTCGTCATCCAACGCAACGGCTCGCACATCTTCAACCCGTCGAATCTGGGTCTCGTCATCGCATTCATCGTGCTCGGCAGCAGCCGCGTGGAACCCCTCGACTTCTGGTGGGCACCGCTGTCGAACACCTCAATGATCATCGCCTACGCCGTCATCCTCGTTGGTGGCTCACTCGTCACGCGGCGGTTGGGCCTGCTGCCGACCGTCGTGTCGTTTTGGCTGGTGCTGTGTGCCGGCACCGCGCTGAATGCGGCATCGGGACAGTGCTTCACCGCCCGCTGGGCATTCCAGCCGGTTTGCGGCAACGACCTGTGGTTGACGATCATCACGTCGCCCGAGATCTTCATCTTCACCTACTTCATGATCACCGACCCGCGTACGGTGCCCCAGAGCCGCGCCGGCCGCACGCTGTTCGGCGCGCTCGTCGGCGTCGTGTGCGTCTTGTTGATGGCACCACAGCAAACGGAGTTCGGTGCCAAGGTGGCTCTTCTTGCGGGACTCACCGTGATGACCGCGGCACGTCCGTTGCTCGAGCGGTTCCTTCCCGCCGCCAAGAGCAACGCTGACAACCTGTCGGGCGTGGTACGTCGCATCGTGAACGGCCCCGAAGGTGCCGCACCCCTTGCCACCCGCGCCCGCCGTGGCACCGTGCTTGCGTCGGTCGCGATTCTCGTCGTGGCCGGGTTGTCCATCGGTGGACGTTCGGCGCAGGGTGTGCTGGCGGGCGAACCCGAGAACCTCATCGGCCGCCTGTCGACGCGCATCGACCCGGCAACGTTCCCGGCGATCACGGTCGACGACGAGGTCATCAACTGGAACCATGAGATCGACGTGGATGGCGCCCGTGCAATCGTCCTCACACTCGCCGAGAACCTTGCCCTCGAATCGCAGGCCATCATTGAACGCGACGCCGCACTGCTGGAAGCGGTCGACCACGGTGATCGTCTCGATGCGCTGCGCGAACGTCTGCGCGTCGCCGAGACCACCGGACGGACCGTCGTCGACACCCATGACATCGACAACGTGCGCGTCAGTTTGCTGGTGCCTTTCGGCCGCCAAGACGGGCTCAGCCTCGGCATGATCGCGCGCGGCACGGTGACCACCGAAACCCGCGACGAATCGGGTGCGGTCGTTTCTCGCAACAGTGCGCCGTTCGAGACGATGTGGGCGATGCGTCGGGCAACCGGTGCGCGTTGGCTGATCGTCGCCGAGCTCCCAGTTCCCGACGCCAAGTAGTGCGCCATGAAACGGCGGTGGTTGTTGACCCTGCCGTCTGCTGCAGTCGTCGCGGTCGGGGTCGTTGCGCTGCGTTCGGCTGGTGACGAATCGGGTCCCGTCGTTCCGAAGCTCATCGATGAGTCGAAGTCCGCGGGTATCGACCACGTGTACGGCGGCGAGTTCGAACATTTCGTGGGCGGCGGCGTCGCCACCTTTGACTGCAACGACGACGAGAAGCCCGAGATCTACCTCGCGGGCGGAGCCAACCCCGCTGCGCTCTACGTGAATCGCAGTCCGGTCGGCGGCGCATTCCGATTCGAATCCAAGCCGTCGGCCACCACCGACCTGATGGCGGTCACCGGTGCCTACCCCATCGACATCGACAGCGACGACGTGACCGACCTCGTCGTGCTGCGGCGCAAGGGCAACGCGGTGTTGCGTGGCCTCGGCGACTGCAGTTTCGAGGATGCAACGACCTCACTCGGCCTCTCCGCCGGAACCGCATGGACCACCGCGTTCGCGGCCACGTGGGAGAAGGACGAGATTCTTCCGACGCTCGCGTTCGGCAACTATCTCGTCCCCGACACCTACGACTGCGATGCAAGCGCCCTGTGGCGGCCCGACGATTCTCGCTACACGACGAGCGTCGCCTTGCCGGGCCATTGCACGCTCTCGCTCTTGTTCTCCGACTGGAACCGTGACGGCAACGTCGACCTGCGCGTCAGCAACGACCGCAACTACGACCGCAATGCACGCGAACAACTGTGGCGCATCCGCCCCGGGGAAGACCCGCGGGAGTACGGCGAGGCCGACGGCTGGCGCGACCTCGTCATCTGGGGCATGGGTATCGCCAGCCAGGACCTGACGGGCGACGGCAAACCCGAGGTGTATCTGACGAGCCAGGCCGACAACAAACTGCAAACCCTCGACGATGGTGCAGCAGGACCTGCATACCGCGACATCGCCCTCGAGCGTGGAGTGATCGCCCAACGCCCCTACGTCGGCGACGACATCCTTCCCTCGACTGCGTGGCACCCCGAGTTCGACGACGTGAACAACGACGGCTTCATCGACTTGTTCGTCGCAAAAGGCAACGTCGATGCACAGATCGACTACGCCAAGAACGACCCCAACAACCTGCTGCTCGGTCGCCGCGACGGCACCTTCGTCGAACGCGGGGATGCGGCCGGCATCGCCAACGACGCGCGTTCACGCGGTGCGGCACTCGTCGACTTGAACCTCGACGGCTTGCTGGACCTCGTGGTGGTGAACCGACGGGTGCCCGCCGAGGTGTGGCGCAACGTGGGCGCCGGGACCGGCGACGAAGCAAAGCCCTTGGGCAACTGGTTGGCGGTGCGACCCCGTCAACCCGCGCCGAACGTCGACGCGATCGGTGCCTGGGTCGAGGTGCGCGCGGACGACAAGGTCATGACCCGCGAAGTCACGGTCGGCGGCGGTCACGCCAGCGGGGACTTGGGATGGGTCCACTTCGGCCTCGGCAAGGCGGCAACGGCCGAGGTGCGCGTCGGTTTTCCCGGAGAACCACCCGGCGAATGGCAGCGCGTCGAGGTGAACGGCTTCTACGACATCTCCCGTGGCGACGTCTCGCCCGTGCGCCGGGTGATCGAGGACTGAGTCGCGGCTATTCGGCCGAGTCGGGCTTCTTGCCCATGATGATCATGCCGAGGACCTCGTCCTTGGTGACCTTGTTCTTGTCGACTGTTCCGACGAGCCGACCCTGCATCATCACACTGATCCGGTCGGCGAGGTCGAACACGTCGTGGATGTCGTGGCTGATGAGGAAGATACCGATGCCCTCTGCCTTCAGTTGCGTGATGAGTTCACGCACCTGTTCGGTCTCCGCCGGTCCGAGCGCGGCGGTGGGCTCGTCCATGATGAGGATCTTCGCGTTGAAGTGCACCGCGCGCGCGATGGCCACCGACTGGCGCTGACCACCCGACAGCGACTTCACGGGCGTGCTGAGGTTCTTGAACCGTGGGTTGAGACGCTGCATCACGGTGCGCGTCGCCGAGGCCATCGCGGCCTCGTCGAGTGCACCCGTCTTCGTGTGCAGTTCGCGCCCGAGAAACATGTTGCCCGCGGCATCGATGTTGTCGGCAAGGGCGAGCTTTTGGTAGATGACCTCGATGCCATGTGCGCGTGCGTCGCGCGGATTCGCAATCGTCACGGGTTCGCCGTTGACGAGGATCTGGCCCGAGTCGGCGGGACGAGCGCCGGCCAACGTGTGCATGAGGGTCGACTTGCCTGCACCGTTGCCGCCGACCAATGCGACGACCTCGCCCGGGTTCAGGGTGATGGTGACGCCGTCGACGGCGTGCAGACCGCCGAACGAAACGCGGATGTCGCGCATCTCGACGAGCGGTGTTTGGGTGGCGGTCTTTGTGTCGTTCATCGTTGACTCCTGCCTATTGCCGACCGGTTTGGACGATGAGAGCAGCCAGCACGAGACCGACCGTCAGCGAGATTCCGGCGAGACGGCGCTTGCCGAGGCGCAGGGCCGCGTCGACCGCCACCGCGCTGACGAGAACCACGCCGACCACGATGTCCTGCGAGGGTGAATCGATGCGCAACAGCACCATGCCCGAACGCAGCGACTGCATGATCACCGCACCCAACACCGCACCGGTGATGGTTCCGATGCCACCCGCGAACGAGGTGCCACCGATCACCGCCGCGGAGATCACGTCGAGTTCGTTCTGGACGCCGAGGTTCGTGACGGCGGCGTCGAGACGCGCCGTCTGGATGGCCGCGCTGATCGCACACAGGATTCCCATCAAGACGAAGGTCATCATCAACGTCTTGCGGGTGTTGATACCACCGAGCTCCGCGGCCTCGGGGTTGCCGCCGATTGCAAACACGTACCGGCCGAAGCGCCGGCGTCGTGCGATGTAGACCATGCCGATGGTGACGAGAATGAGGATCACGACCGGGTAGGCGACGCCGGTCGGATCGCCCGAGATCGGCGACTCGTATCCGACGGCGACGAACGCGATGCCCGCCAGGATGATGATGCACCCGAACACTGCGAGGCCGACATCGACGGCGAACGGCCGCACACCGAGGTCGTAACGACGACGACGACGACGCGCGAGATAGATGCTGAAACTGACGCCGGCACATCCGATGATTCCGAGGATCCAACTGCGCCACTCACCGAGTGATCCGCTGGGTCCACCACCGAGACGGCTGAACGTGTCGTCGAGTGGTGAGAGAGTCTGGCCCTGCTCACCCATACGGAAGATGAGGCCGCGCCAGACGAGAAATCCACCGAGGGTCACGATGAATGCGGGCACTCCTCCGTAGGCGACCACCGCGCCCTGCACTGCACCGAGGGCCGCGCCGAGCGCGATCCCCACGATGAGCGCGACGATCCACGTGTACCAGCGACCGAAGCCGAGGTCGAAGGTGTCGGGTATCCATCGCGTCTGCACCATGGCCATCACGTAACCGAGAAGGCCGAGCAACGAGCCGACGGACAGGTCGATGTTGCGCGACACGATGATGAGCACCATGCCCGTCGCCATGATTGCGATCGAGGTGCTTTGAACCGACAGGTTCCAGAGGTTGCGGGAAGTGAGGAAGTCACCGCCCGAGAGAATGTGGAACGCAACCCAGATCACCGCGAGCGCGGCAACCATGCCGGCGAGTCGGGTGTCGATTTCGGTTGCAGTGAGAACCGACCGCCAGTTGCGACGTTTGTCTGCGGACTGTGCGGAATCAGAGTGGGTGGCAGTCACGCCTGTTGCTCCAAGGGTCGAGGACGAGGGTCGAGCCGCTGTCGGCTCGGCGGAAAACTTAGGTCAAATGCTGACGTGCCCCCCGCCCCGAAGGGCGGAGGGCACGAAGCAACTCAGTATTCGGTCTGCCCGATTACGGGCAAGCGGCGACGGAACCCGCGGTCACGCCCTGGCACAGGGTCTCTGCATCGGTCCAGCCTGCGTCGAGGACCTCACCAAGATTGTCCTGGGTGATCGGCTTCGGGGTCAGGAAGATCGACGAGATCTCGTTGCCACCGGGTGTGGTGAACGGAGCGGCACCCGAGATGGCCGAGGCGTCGGGGTTCGAGCACAGCGCAACTGCTGCCTCGCCCGCTGCCTTGCCGAGCTCGCGTGCGTCCTTCCACACGGTCAGCGACTGCGTACCGAGAGCAACGCGGTTCAGCGCTGCCTGCTCGGCGTCCTGACCCGAGACGGGCACCTTGCCGGCGAGGCCCTGGGCCTCGAGAGCGGCGATGACGCCACCGGCCATGCCGTCGTTCTGTGCAAGAACGGCGTCAACCTTGTTGCCTTCTGCGGTGAGGACCTGCTCCATCGTCGCCTGGGCCTTTGCGGGGTCCCAGTTGTCGGTGTAGGTCTCGCTGACGATTTCGATGTCGCCGGCTGCCACTGCTTCACCGATGACCTCTTCCATGCCCTCGCGGAGGAAGTCGGCGTTTGCGTCGGCCTTGTTGCCCTTCACGATGACGTAGCGGCCCTTCGGCACGCGCTTGAAGATTTCCTCGGCCTCGAGCTTGCCAACACCCTTGTTGTCAAAGGTGAGGTAGAAGGCCTTCGGGTCTTCGATGAGACGGTCGTACGCAACGACCGGCACGCCTGCTTCGATCGCACTGCCGACCGCGGGCTTGATGGCCTCGCCGTCCTGTGCAAGAACGATGAGCGCCTTTGCACCCTGCGAGATGAGGTTCTCGAGGTTGCTCGCCTGGGTCTCAGCCGACGACTTCGCGTCATTCGAGATGTAGGTGCCGCCGGCAGCTTCGATGGCTGCCTTGATTGCCGGCTCGTCCCACTTTGCCCAACGCTCTTCCTGGTAGTTGTTCCACGAGACGCCGACGGTGCAACCGCCCGCGGCATCGCCCTCGGCGGCAGCGGTCGTGTCACCCGTGGCAGTGGTGTCGGCGGTTGCCGTCTCTTCGGCGGCAGCCGTGGTGTCTTCTGAGGACGAGTCGCTGTCGTCTCCGCAAGCTGCGAGCACAAGAGCGCTCGCGGCAAACAGTACGCCAAGTTTCCTCATGCGCATTGATTTCCCCTTTTTGGTGGTGGTGGTGTGTTGTGCCGAAATCGGCAAACACAAAAGTTAGCAGGATTTCACAAAGGGATTTGCGGAGGCCCAGTCGATGCGGGGCGAAGTTCGCGGGCAACTAAATTCCGTTCACCGCATATGAACGCGCACAACCGACCCCTATTTGAAGGATTCGCGGACCCGACCGCCGGCATCGGCACCGTCTTTCGCCAACGTCCGACCAAGTACTTGATGCTGCTCACGCACGCGCAAGAAATCCTGAGGGAACCGGGCCACCTCTCTCCCGCCGACCGGGAAGTGATCGCCGCCTACACGAGCAGGTTGAACGGGTGCGACTACTGCCGCGGGTCCCACACGGCCTTCGCCGAGTCCCTCGGCGCCAGCGACGCCGACCTGGAAGTCGTTGCGACGGGCGATGTCGATGCACACCGACTCGCCCCGCTCTTCGCGTACGTCCGCAAGCTCACACTCGCTCCGTCGACGATTTCGAACGACGACAAGACGGCGGTGCATGCGGCCGGCTTTTCGGAGGATCAACTGAAAGATGCGATCGCGGTCTGCGCGGCATTCAACTTGTTCAACCGAATCGTCGAAGGTCACGGCATCGCCCCGCACGACGACTACTCGGCGGATGTCGCCATGATCAACACCCACGGCTTCGACCGTCGGTACTAGGTTCGTGCCGACATGACGCTTCGTTGGGGAATCGCAGGTACCGGCCGAATTGCATCCGACTTCGTTCGCGACCTTGCCAACATTCCGGATGCAAGGGCAGTCGCCGTCGGAAGCCGCACAGCCGAGGGAGCGCAATCGTTCGCGGCGTCGCGCGGGATCGCCCGTTCCTACGGCTCGATGGACGACCTCTTTGCCGACGCCGATGTCGACGTGGTCTATGTCGCGGGAATTCATCCGGTGCACCGCGAACACGCCATCGCAGCCATGCGCGCCGGCAAGCACGTACTCGTCGAAAAGCCTCTCGCAATGAACTCCCGCGAGACCGCCGAGATGATCGACGTGTCGCGTGCGACCAATCGGTTCCTCATGGAGGCGATGTGGACGAGGTTCAACCCACTGCACGTCGAACTGAAGCGGCGCCTCGATGCGGGTGAGTTCGGTCGCATCGTGTCGATCGACAGCGACTTCAGTTTCTCCATTCCCCACGACCCGAACCATCGCCTGTTCGACCCGACAAAAGGCGGAGGTTCTCTGCTCGACGTCGGCATCTATCCGATTTCACTCGCATGGTGGTGGCTCGGCCAGCCTGGATCGTGGACCGCGAGCGGAACGATCGGAGCGACGGGCGTCGACGAACGCGTCGAGATGAACTTCTCGTACGCCGACGGAAGGGTTGCGCGTCTCACCTGTGGTTCGACCTACGACGGCCCGAAGAAGTCGACGATCACGTGCGAAGACGATGTCATCGAGATCCACCCGCCGTCGCACTCTTCACCGGTGGCGGACATCCGCACCGCGCGTGGAACCGAGACCGTGCGCTGCGCCGGTCCCGGCCTGCACCACCAGGTCGTCGAAGTCCACCGCTGTGTTGCGGCGGGGCTCACCGAAAGCCCACGGATGTCCCACGCCGACAGCCGTGCAATCGCCGGCTTCATGGACGAAGTCCTCGCCTCGCTGCACGGGCGCTGACCGCCCGCCGACGGGTACCGTTGGCTGCGTGACGACACAGACGAAACCGACCCCCGCAGACAAGTTCTCTTTCGGAATGTGGACCGTCGGATGGCAGGCGCGCGATCCGTTCGGCGAGGCCACCCGACCACCACTCGACCCGCTGCACGCCGTCGACAAACTCGCCGAAGTCGGTGCCTGGGGAATCACGTTCCACGACGACGACCTGGTTCCCTTCGGTACGGGGCCCGCCGAGCGCGACGCCATCGTCGCACGATTCAAAGAGCGCCTGGCCGCGACCGGCATTTGCGTTCCGATGATCACGACGAATCTGTTCTCGCACCCCGTGTTCAAGGACGGAGGCTTCACCAGCAACAACCGCGACGTCCGCAGGTTCGCGCTGCGCAAGGTGCTTCGCAACATCGAGCTTGCCGCCGACCTCGGTGCACGCACGTTCGTGTTGTGGGGAGGACGCGAAGGCGCCGAGTACGACCACGCGAAAGACGTGCGTGCGGCTCTCGACCGGTACGCCGAGGCGATGAACACCCTCACCTCGTTCGTCATCGAACGTGGATACGACCTGCGCTTCGCCATCGAACCCAAGCCGAATGAACCCCGCGGCGACATCCTGCTGCCGACCATCGGTCATGCGATTGCCTTCATCGAAAAACTCGAGCATTCGCATCTTGTCGGGCTCAACCCCGAAGTCGGTCACGAACAAATGGCGGGCCTCAACTTCACCTCGAACATCGCCCAGGCCCTGTGGCAGGGCAAGTTGTTCCACATCGACCTGAACGGCCAACGCGGCATCAAATACGACCAGGACCTCGTGTTCGGCCACGGTGACCTCATCAACGCGTTCAGCCTGGTCGATCTTCTCGAATTCGGTGGCATCGGCGGCGCACGTGCGTACGACG
>Ga0315907_10009015_pt1 | contig 10161 bp, 8 predicted proteins | sample LakEriMetagenome_3_FD_203525 | JGI IMG/M metagenome (GOLD analysis project Ga0315907, IMG submission 203525) | Freshwater fungal communities from buoy surface, Lake Erie, Ohio, United States - Buoy 12 MA123 | ecosystem: Environmental > Aquatic > Freshwater > Lake > Lake biofilm | place: USA...
AACGGAGTTTCAATCTTATGTCCTAGGAGGGATTTAATATGGAACAAATAGCTACACAAGTTGTTCAACAGGAGAACTTAATTCAGTGGATTGCGAGATTCATGGTTGAGGGTGGAATCTTCATGTGGATTATTGCGATCGTATGGTGTTTAGGGATTGCACTAGCTGCTGAGAGGCTGAAAAATTATTTCAAATTCGACATCGATGGAAAAAGTTTAATGAACACCATCAAAAAATCAGTCATTGGTAACCAAGTTCAAGAATCAATTCAGGCCTGTGCAGATTCAAGTTCTTTAAATGCATTTGTCATGAAGAATGGACTTAAGAGAGCGAATCAATCAAAAGAGCAGATTCAGGATGCACTTGAGGCGAGTATTCTTGAAGCTGTTCCACTGATTGAAAAGAGACTCTCTTACCTCGCCCTTTGTGCCAACCTCTCCACACTGCTTGGTTTATTGGGAACAATTCAAGGTCTTATTCAATCTTTTGCTGCCGTCGCCCAAGCTGAAGCTTCTCAAAAAGCTCAGCTACTAGCAGAGGGGATTGCTGTTGCCATGAATACCACGGCACTTGGGCTAATTTCTGCCATTTCCCTCATGGTCGTTCACTCCTATCTCATGGCCAAAGGTGAAAAAATGATCCAGGAAATCGAAGAAAATTCGGTCAAGTTACTCGATCTCCTTGGCACAAGAAAAGTGAATCATTCAACAGATAAAGCAGCTTAATTCAAGGAAGAATTTATGAAAGTTGGAAGAAAAATGAAGCGTCCTGAAAAACTAAATCTTGTACCGATACTCGATTCTGTTTTCATCTTTATCTTTTTTCTTCTTATGTCAGCACAGTTTGTGGATGTTTATGAAATTGGATCTACTTTACCAATGATCAAGGATTCTAATGAAAATAATAAGGAGAAGGATCCCCTTAATCTAACATTAGAAATCACTAAGGAGCAGGTGGTGATCAAAACGGGATTGAAGAAAATTTCATCAAAAACATTTACCACGGATCAAAAAGCACAGATGAAGCAATACCTCACGGAGTTAAAGAGAATGAATCCAGGCGAGAATACAATGATACTTAGATCTCACCCTCGGGTTCCATTCCAGGAATTGATTGCTGTGATAGATAGCACTCAGATTTCTCAAAAAAATCAAGGAAAGCTTTTTGAACAAATTGTTTTCGACCATACAGGAGTTCGCTAATGAAAAAGAAATTTCAACGTAAGCGAATCAAGGAAGGAGTTGATGTGGATATCACATCATTGTTAGATATCCTTACCATTTTACTGGTCTTTTTACTTAAGAGTTATAACGCCTCCGACCTAAAACTCGATCTGACTCAAGGATTAGAGATGGCGGATTCAAATTCACAAAACATGACTAGATTTGCGCCTGTTATTCAAGTGAACAAGGAAGCTATGGTTTTCTTGAATAACAAATCCATCGGAAGGATTCCTGCAACGGGGTCTATGGCTGTATTAACTCAAAAACTCAAGGAAGAGAAAGAAAAATTTGAAGCTCAGAAGAGTGTCAAATCAGGCCAGCCAAATGAACTTGTTAATCTCGTGTTTGATAAAGAAATGGATTACCAGTATGTGCAAAGAATTATGAATGATTCTGCACTTGCGGGTTACTCACAATTTAAATTCATCGTGAAAGGGAATTATTAAAGATATGGAACGCTTTTATTTTCAATTCACTTTATTGTTTTTCTTGTCTGTCGGTCATCCCTTTGCATTTGCAAAGGGATCCCGCTGGCAAGAGCTTATGAATTTAGTTCAGCATGAAACACGGGTTATTGAAAGTGCAACAAAAAGAAGTCCAGAATTAAATTATAGACTTTTATCTTTATATTCTGAAAAGCTAAAGCTTATTCATGAAAAAAATAATAAAGAATTTTTAAGTGCTTCCCAGTTAAAAAAGGGGGGGCCGAGCAAGGACAGTTTTTTCACTGAAACGAGAAGCCTTTATGAGAAAACGAAAGCCTTTGGTTTAAAGTTGCTGGCTGATAGACCGACTGCTTTTTTGAGAGCTGAAATACTTTTGACGATGTCTCTCAACTCAAGGGATTACGGCAAGGATCACATTACGGAGGGTTATTTACTAGAAGTCATGAAGCTTTTGAAGGGAAAAAAACATCCTGTCCTTCACCATGCTGAAACGGCTATCGCCGAATATTATTATAATGAAAAACAATATGAACTTGCTGTCCAATATTATGAAAAGGTCATCCAAGACGAACAGGATGATTGGTTAGCAAAGCATTATTTGAATTTGTCTTGGTGCTATTTAAAATCTAAGAATTTTGAAGCTGCAATCCTTTCTATTAACAATGCTTATAAATTATCTAAAAATCCGTCTTATGTAAGTGTTCGTGAGCAGGTGCTAGAAAATATTGGACCATTTTATGTTTATTCTGGAAAACCACTTGAGGGGCTTGCCTTTTATGTTAATAACGAAAAAGAGCCTCTAGACCATCTTTTAAATTTAGCAAAGAAAACTTCTGATAAAGGTCATCGCAGCGAGACTCTAAAAATTTTAAATACTGCCCAAGAGCTCGTCACGGCAAAAAAACTCATAAATTACCAAGAAGATGTCTTTCATGCTTACCTGGACTATTATAGACATTATGGTCTTTTTGCTGAATTTAATGAAACTTCTAGTAAATTAGTTAATTTTTATCATTCAGTTAAAACAAAAAAAAGTACTGACATTAAATTACTCCAAGAGACAATTGAGAAGTTAAGCTCTTTGGCAAGCTTCCTTCAAACAAAGGTTTCTAAAGATATTAAAGAGGATGGGGGAAGTTATAATCAGAAAGAATTAAATCTTATTTTGAATTTATTTAATCAGCTTATTTCAATAGATCCTATCCGTACAGCAGATTATCAATACTTTCAAGGTGAGACCCATTTCGCTGTTCGTAATTTTTTATTCGCCGGAGAAGCCTATTCCATAGCTTTAAAAACGTCTAAAACTAATGGCCAGACACAACTACGTCAGAAAATTCTCCATTCATTCCTTGCTTTAACAGCTTCAGAAGAAATACCAAAAGATAAGAATAGGGAGTTTTTAATCCTTGCTTATAATGAGCACATTGAATTTCTTCCAAAGCATGAGACGACTTTAAAAATTTATCCCAAGCTCTTTGAAATTTATCGAGAACTTAAGCTTGACCTTAAAGGCGCTGAAGTTCTTAAAAAATATGAAACCTCTTTTCCCCAAGATTTAAAAAGTCAGCAAGGACTTATGACAAAACTGATTGATGATTTAATTGATCGTAAGGATACAAAGAAGATTGCCTACTGGATTCATGAGTTTAAAAAAGGTTTTCTAGCTTTCCCAGAATCACTCATTGTGCAAACTGAAGTAACCTTGGGGAATATGCTTTTTCTTGAGTACCAGGCCTTTGCTAAGGCCGGGCGAAAGTTGGAAGCTGCTGAGGGGTTTGAGTCAATTTATAACAATGATCTTTATACTAATAAAATCAAATCTCTTTCAGCTTATTTTGCCTCCCTTATTCAACTTGAGCTCACTCAAACCGACTTGGCCTATGACTGGCAAATAAAATCATTTAACATTATGTCAAAGGAAGACCGTTTAAATAAAAGAGAAGAAATGGCAAGCATTGCTGAAAGATTTTATTTTCTTCAAGACTTTAAGTCGTCTTTTAAGCTCGCCACCTTCTATCTAAAAGAGTTTTGTTCAATGAAAGATAAAATTGAGGATAGATTTTATGAAATATCGATTGCCACCGCCATTGTCGAGAATAATCCTAAAGATGCTCTTGAGATAGTGGATGATTTATCCATTTGTACTTCTCATCCCATGCTTAAGGAAAATGCTATCACTCAAGTCTTCAATGCTTTTGAGAAAAAACACGATTTTAAAAAAATGAAGTCATTCGTTCATAAGTATCCGTTAGAAATTTTAAAGAAACGGTATGCTTTTTCCTTGAAAAACTTATTTTGGGATAAAAATCAATCTCATTTGAGGGAAAATATTTTACAAGAAATTGCTTGGGTCAATGAACCTGGAACTCATGCTTGGTTAGCGGGTATAAAGATTTTTGATTCGGCGGTTTTAGAGTCCAATAAATTAACAGATTTTGTTTTCTTTAGAGAAGGTGAGTTTAATGCTGCTCTTTTTAATCAGGATTTAAGTAGTTATTTATTGCAGATCCAGAAATTTCGCTCAAAATATGAGCATTTACTTTCATCTGAGATTCAAGAAGTCTCTATCTCAAGTGCTTTGGTTTTCGTAAACCTTTACAACAATGTTGCCAAAAAAATTAAAGCCATTCACCCATCTGGCATGAATTCGGAGACTTTAAAAGATTTTCAGGCGGCGATGACTCAAGTTGCTACAGCCTTCGAAAAGTCTTCTCATGATTTTAAAAAGAAAACGACATTGTTAGTGAATAATAAACTTCTCTTAAGCCCGTCCTATAAAATGTTTGCTAGCCTACAAAATATTGAGCATCCATCTTCTTCAGCTGTAAGCGGATTGATCATGGATATGAGCTTTAAGGACTAATTATGAAATGGATTCTCTTTTTTATGACCTTGCCACTCTTTTTTTCCTGCTCAGGAAAAATGATTAAGAGAGATATAAAGGATGCATCTTGGGATGCTTTTTCCAATGAAAGTTTCATTCGCATGGATCAACAAAGATTATTAAAGGCGCTTGCTCAAAAAGACAATATGGGGTGCTATGTTGGTGACTTTAAGAAAACACTCGCCAAATTTAAAGATGGTTATGAAAAACAAAAAAATGAATCCTACTGGCTTGATATTGGTACCTGTTTTTATCTAGAAGGGGAGTATGAAAAGGCTGAATTCTACTATCGGTTGGTGATATCTGAATCTAAAAATATTTCAATAAAGTCAATGACTCTGAATAATCTAGGTCTCATTTATCTCCATTTTGGTCTTTGGGAAAAGGCCCATGATTATTTTAATCAGGCGATTACAACGGCTCCTGCTTTCAGAGTCCCTCGATTCAACCTTGCCTTGCTTTATCTCCAATTTGGCCTCTATGAAAAAACAATTTCTATTTTTACTTCAACTCATTTTGCAAGACTTAAAGATGTAGATATCTATTTAAACTTAGCGAGTGCCTACTTATTTAGCGGTGACCTCGCCAAGGCCGAAGAGGTTTTTAAATTAATTCCGACCGAGAGTTACAGACGTGAAGATCTTGCAGGGGCCTATGCTCTTTTTCTGGTTGAAAAAGGTAATATGGTGGAAGCTTCCAAGATTTTGGAACAAAGAGAAAAAAGCGATGTTGCTCCCTTTCATATAATGACCCAAAAGATAGAAAAATTAATTGCCCTTAAACTTCATAAGGATTAGTCCATGACGACACAATTAATACAATCAGCCTTTCTCTTGCGTTGTTTAGATCAACGAATGACTCAAGAAATTAGGCTTCATAAGATGAAGTCCATTTTAGGTTCTTCTGAGTCTGTAGACGTTATACTATCTGATCCAAGTATCTCGTCTGTTCATGCCTTTATTTTTATAAATGGCAATGAGGGACTTATTGTCAAAGACTTATGTTCTGAGGCCGGTGTATTCGTTAACGGTAAAAAAGTGTCAGAGTCTTTTGTCGGGGCAGGTGATGTCTTAACAATTGGGACATTAAGTTTTTCAGTGGATTGTTACTTAGATGATAGTCCACTACATAACCCTGATTCAGCTATTGAATTGATCTCAAAGGGAGATCATTTTGTTGAATTGCCCCAAACTGAGGGTCTTTTTTATATTGATGGGGACTACTGTGATATTAAATTTGATGATTCACTCTTCAGACCAGTTCAATCTCTTCCAAACTTTAGCGGACCTAAAGATTTTATAGATCTTGATGAAAAAGATAAATCTCTTGATCTCGTCAATTCTGTTCAAAAGAAGAGACTTGAAATTATCTCATACTCTGGTGGTCTGATCTCTGATGTTTCATATTTAGAACTCAAAAATGGTGACTATTTTTTAGATCCTGAGGGAAAGGGACATTTTAATATTCTTTTTCACTCGATACATAGATTAAAAGTATTTACTGTACAAAAAGGAGACATTCGATTTCATGATCTTAGTACTTCAGGTATGACTGTTATGGGAGATGCCTCTGTACTCAATAGCCCACTGATTTTAACTTTTGGCATGGAACAACTTTCATTACGAATTGTGGAGACGAAATTTAAATGGAAGGGGATACCTCTCTTTTTTAGAGACAGAGATTTTTTCAAGCAATCGGGGAAAATTTTTGCTTCGCTTTTCTTACCGTTTCTCTTTTTACTCATGATTGACCTTCCCAAAATGGTCAACGAAGAGGTTGAGCTTGCTGTGGTTTATAAGCTGCCTCAACCAGAAGTTCTTAAACAAGTTTCTCAGGAATCATCGGCCAGTGAAAGTAAAACTACTCAGTCCAATAAAGCAGACTCATCAGCATCCAAGAAAACTGATGTTGTCGCCAACAATTCTCAACCAAAAACTCAAGCCCAGCCATCTATGAAGGCTTATGAGTTTAAATCTTCAGTAGATCTTGGATCTGTTGTAGGTGATTCTACCAAAATCAATACATCTGGTAGTAGTTCTCAAGTGAAGCTCAATGAGGCTTCATTTAATGCAGGGAAATCGAGTGGAGGGTCTTTGGTTGCCGGTACTCAGATTGGGGTTTCAAAATTAAATGGACAAGAAAATGGTGGGAATGGCGTTGACTACGGTTCACGTGGCCTGGCCTCAAAAAAAGCTTTTGAAACCTCTGCGATTGAGACACGAACCGTCGTTATGGGCTCTATGGATCCAGAACTCCTTAGAAAAATTTTAAGAGAATATATTCCTCAATTTAGGCACTGCTATCAGCAAGAGCTGATTGGCCAGTCAGATAAAATAAAAGGCATTATTGATTTAAATTTCACCATTGGACCACAGGGTAAAGTAGCGACCCATCAAATTAAGGCCAAAGATGCTAGGTTTTCTCAAAAGGGCATTGGATGCATGGGTCAGGTTCTTAGCTTAATTGATTTCCCAAGACCAAAAGGAGGAGGAATGGTGGATGTTAAGCAACCTCTCAATTTTTTCGCAGAGACTGAAAAGATTTAAGATCACTAGGCGGCGTTTCTTTCGGCTTTATTTTTTTTCTTATGCTTCTTCGTTTCAAGGGGAATGATTTTCTCTTGTTTCTTCAGCATATTTTTTACGATCAACTTATTCATGTATTTTTCAATCTTTTCCATCATCACCGAATTGGTTGAAAATCTAAACGATCCTTTTTTACCATCTGATGTGGCCCACTCTAGTTTTCCCCAGATAAATTTTGGAACAGATATTTTAAAATGCTCCATTTCATCAAGTTTCCACTCAAGTGTTTCATTTTTTGCGGCAAAAAGTGCAGCCCAGGTCCTTTTAATCAATTTTAGTTTATGATCATGAATTTCTAATTTGTAGGTTGGACCACTTAACGAATAAAAAATCATCATTCTCTCCATTGAGCGAGGCGCTTTCTTATCGATCTTTTATGTCTCTACTGTAGTAAAAATTACTCATTTTTCAAAAAAAGCCAGCATGATTTAGTTTCTTGTAAAGGATAAGCTTATGGCGCACATTTACATGTAAGAAATTGTTTATTTTTTGCCAAATTATCGAGAAAATTTATCGGATATTTCCACTAAATCTAGTTATAAACACTGTCAAAAAAATGTCGATACTACTATATGTAGATTTTTTTCTTTTCAATTGTCAGAACTCCCACTACGCTAAATTTAAGACAGACAAACACCACCACACACATCATGAAGAAGGAGATGGGGTATGAACACAAGCACGGAGCAACTCTTAAGAAAATCAAATGACCGATTTGTACTTTTTCCTATTAAGTACAATGACATTTGGGACATGTACAAAAAGGCTATGGCCAGTTTTTGGACGGCGGAAGAAATTGATCTTTATTCTGACTTAAATGATTGGAATAATCTTAATGACCAAGAGCGCCATTATATCTCCCATATATTAGCTTTCTTTTCTGCTTCGGATGGCATCGTTAACGAGAACCTAGCACTTCGTTTTTATAATGATGTTCAAATTCCTGAGGCCCGAGCTTTTTATGGTTTTCAGATTGCCATGGAAAATATCCATGCTGAAACCTACGGTCTCCTTATTGATACCTATATTAAGGACCCAAAACAAAAAGATTACCTTTTCAAGGCAATCGACAATATCCCATGCATTAAGAAGAAAGCTGATTGGGCGATGAAGTGGATTAATGGCAATGATTCTTTTGCTGAAAGGCTCGTTGCTTTCGCTGCCATTGAGGGCATTTTCTTTTCTGGCTCTTTCTGCTCAATATTCTGGTTAAAAAAGCGTGGTTTAATGCCAGGCCTTACTTTCTCTAACGAGCTTATCTCTCGTGATGAAGGTTTACACACAGACTTTGCTTGCTTACTTTACAAAAACTACATCGGTAATAAGCCTTCTGAGACTCGTATCCGTGAACTTATCACTGAAGCCGTTAATTTTGAGTGTGAATTTATCACAGAAGCACTTCCAGTATCTCTTATTGGTATGAATGCAGACATGATGAAAGAGTACATCAAGTTTTGTGCTGACAGACTGATGAGACAGCTTGGTTACTCTAACATTTATAATGCTAAGAACCCGTTTGACTGGATGGAACTTATTTCTATGCAGGGAAAAACTAACTTCTTTGAGAGAAAAGTTTCAGAATACCAAAAGGCCGGGGTTGTTAATTCAACCAAAGAGTCTGCGGGGTCTAACTTTACTTTCTCAACTGATATTGATTTTTAATTTTTAAAAGAATTCGAGAGGAGATACACATATGTTCGTCATTACACGCTCAGGAAAAAGAGAACCTGTACAATTTGATAAAATTACTCACCGTATTTCTCAATTAACCTATGGACTAGACCCGAAATACGTAGATTCTATGCAAATTGCTAAACGTACTATTAATGGTCTTTTTGACGGTATTACAACTGAGGAATTGGACAATCTATCAGCTGAAGTTTCTGCTTATATGACGTCTGTTCATCCAGACTATGCTCGTCTAGCTGGTAGAATTGCTGTTGCAAATTTACACCGCTCAACTTCAGATTCATTTCAAGAGACTTTTGATGTTCTTTTTAATTATAAAAATGAATTTACAAATGAGGCTCAGCCCTTAATCTCTCAAGAAATTTATAATTTTGCTCGTGAGTACAAGGACAGAATCTCTACTGAAATTGCTTATTCTCGTGACTTTGAATTTGATTATTTTGGATTTAAGACACTAGAAAAATCATATTTATTAAAAGTTAACGGAAAGATTGTTGAGCGTCCTCAACACCTTTTCATGCGCGTTGCCCTAGGAGTTCAAATTGGAAACATTGAAGAAGCCATCAAAACATATCACCTTATCTCTGAGGGCTGGTTCACTCATGCTTCTCCGACTCTTTTTAATGCCGGTACTAATAAGGCGCAGATGTCGTCATGCTTCTTGGTAGCAATGAAAGATGATTCTATCGAAGGAATCTATTCAACACTTAAGCAATGTGCACTCATCTCTCAGTCGGCCGGAGGAATTGGTCTTTCTATTCATAACATTAGAGCTAAAGGATCTTTCATTCGTGGAACGAACGGAACTTCTAACGGTATCGTGCCTATGCTTCGCGTGTTTAACGACACAGCAAGATATGTCGATCAGGGTGGTGGGAAGCGTAAAGGAGCTTTTGCGATTTATCTTGAGCCTTGGCACGCTGATATCGAGGACTTCATCGAGCTTCGCAAAAACCATGGTAAAGAAGAACTTCGCGCCCGTGACCTTTTTTACGCTATGTGGATCAATGATCTATTCATGAAAAGAGTTGAAACAGATGCTGACTGGACCCTCATGTGTCCGAATAAATCACCAGGACTCGCAGATTGCTATGGCGAGAAATTTGAAAAACTATATCTTCAATATGAAGCTGAAGGTCGTGGGCTTAAGACAATTAAGGCACGTGATCTTTGGTTTAAAATTATCTCATCTCAAATTGAGACAGGTATGCCGTTCATGCTTTATAAAGATGCGGCCAATGAAAAATCAAACCAAAAAAATCTTGGAACTATTAAATCTTCAAATCTTTGTACTGAAATTATGCAATATACTTCAGAGAAAGAAATTGCAG
>Ga0315907_10009016_pt1 | contig 10160 bp, 9 predicted proteins | sample LakEriMetagenome_3_FD_203525 | JGI IMG/M metagenome (GOLD analysis project Ga0315907, IMG submission 203525) | Freshwater fungal communities from buoy surface, Lake Erie, Ohio, United States - Buoy 12 MA123 | ecosystem: Environmental > Aquatic > Freshwater > Lake > Lake biofilm | place: USA...
CCTCGGGCTATGCGGGCCTGGATAACGAGCTCTTCTACATGGACAAGACCATGATGGTCTTCGGCGACGCGAAGAAGGTGGTCGAGGACATGGTCAAGGCCGTCGAGTAACTGACCGGTCAAGGCTTTGGGAGTACCCGAACGGTCGAGCACCGCTTGAATGACGGCGCGGGTGCCCCCATCATCCTGAAGCGTCGGCTTGACGCGACCCGCAGGGGCCTCTCATGAGCACCGATCACAGTCAACTCTCCGCACCCAGGCCCTCCGGGGAAGACCCCGAGCGTCTGGAAGCGCTGCGCAAGATCTGCCTGTTCTACTACCTGCTGCACATTGCCGGCGCGCTGCTGTCTGCCGGGCTGTTGTCCGTGATTGCGCTGATCGTGAATTACGTCAAGCGCGACAATGCCCGCGGCACGATCTATGAAAGTCACATGGCCTGGATGATCCGCACCTTCTGGTGGACGGTGTTCTGGATGGTCGCGATTGCCATCCCTGCAGGCCTGCTCAGCGTGGTGAGTTTCGGGTTGCTGAGTTTCCTGTTCCTGGTACCCGGCTTGTGGTTCTTGTACCGGATGATCAAGGGCTTGCTGCGGCTGAACGACGGTCAGCCCATGCCCCTCTGAGTTGATCCAATTGCCTTGAGCCCGTCTTTAAATCGACAGGCTCGCCGCCTGGGGCGCGAAGACTGATTTCAGGAGGGGCGACGGGGCAGCGGGGCAGGCGTGGCCACCAGCGCTGCAATGCCTTGGGCGGGCTGCTGCGCCGCTTGAGGCTCGGCCTCGGAGGCGCGCTCGCGCAAGCCCACCAGGCCAAAGAGCGAAGCTACGATGCATTCGAGCCAAGCCACCCAGGCGGGACCTGCAAGCACTTCACCGAGCACCAGTGCCGCATGCACAATCAGCAGGCATGCGAAGACGGTCGTCCAGATCGAACGGCGTTGAACCGTTCCAGGCGAAACCTCTTCAAAAGCAACCGCACGCGTATTCATCAGATTCCGGACAACAAAGGATGACAACCAAAGGCGACAGGCAACGAAAAAATTCTATTCTCTTCCTGTGCCATCCCTATGACAAAGTGCATCCAACCCGTGACGACATTGGAAATTCACGCGGAAATCTGCCGAATCTGGGCAAATGAGCATGCACCACAGGGCAGTCCGACCGCTTTAAAGTCAACATCGAAATGCAGCGCGACACTGCGACCGCTTTATGTTCCTTCGATTCGACCAACTTCTCGATGCTCCGGGAATGACAGCACTAAGGCCGAGCACCGGGAATTGACGCCCTGCGAAGCAGTCTTTCCAGGCCGGCCCGCCAGGCGGCTACGGTCCAGGCTGCCCACTTAAGCAAATGTTTGGGCTGCAGCAGTAGCGTGTAAGCGACTGTGGCCAGTGGGGCGGCCACCATCATCTTGGCCACATATGCCAATCCGGCATGCAATCCAACATGCTTTTCGATCGCAAGATGGCGCGATCGCAGGTAGTGATAATGCTTGCGCAACGTGATGCGCCAATCCGGAGCTGAGGATGCGCCGCCCGCATGCCTCGCCTGCGCAGCAGGCTCGAAAAGACAGGCATGACCAGCCTCCTGCAGGCGCAGACACAAATCATCATCCTCGTAGTAAAGAAAGAACCGCTCATCGAATCCACCGATGCGCCTGAAGACCTCGGTGGGCACCAACAGGCAACAACCATGCAGCCAGCGCGCGCAACAGGTCGCCTCGGGAACGGCATAAGCCGTGCGAACCGGCGGCTCAAAGAAGGCCTGCCTGAAACACATCTGCGCTGACCCATCAGAGCGCCAGCTTTGTGGCGCCACCGCACCGGCGCAGGGGTAACGTTCCAGCGTTCGCACCAATTCACGCACATCGTCAGGACCGAGATCGCAATCAGGATTCATAAGTAATGCGTATCGGGTCTTCACGTGACGCATCGCCTCATTGTTGGCCGCCCCGAAACCAGCATTGGTAGTACGCGCAATGACGGTGGCTTGTGGCAGCGCCTGTCGAAGCGTACGCACCGTATCGTCGTCGCTCGCATTGTCGACGATCACGCTGGGGCCCAAACCTTGAAGGGTGCGCGCAAGGGTTGGCACGAGAAACGCGCTGCGGTACGTGACGCAGACAACCGTCACATCGTCCAGGGCATCGGTCATGCGGACAAACCCCGCTTGTGATCGCCGACGGAAGCCACTAGAGGGATGCAAGCCAGCAGCAGAATGAAGACGTGCCGGTGCGAGAAATCAAACCACAGGCAGTTAGCAAGGCCCGCAGTTAGAAAGATGATCATCAGACAGGCCCAGGCATCGCGCTCAGCAGCCTGCAGCCGACTGAGGTGGCGACCCAGCGCAATCATGAGCGCTACAAACACCAGCAGTCCTATCACCCCTTCCTCCGCTAAGATCCACAAGTATTCCTGGTGCGGATGGTCAGCCACAAAGGCTGGGTAGTCAGGGAGGTCACGAATGGCGTCACGGTACATCGGCCCCCAACGGTTCAGTCCATGCCCCCACAGCGGCGACGCATCAATCATCGGCACCGTATGGCGCCACATTTCCATGCGGATACCGGTCGACGTCGGTTGCCGGCCCGCAGCGTACACATTGATTTCCTTTTGTACCGCCACGACCCGGTCGTGCACAACTGGCAGGCTCCATAGCGTGGCGGCTCCCAGCCCCAGGCTGATCGCCAGCACCACGACCTGACGAATGCCAGGCCCTTTTCGTGGTCCGGCCAGGCGCCAGACAAAATAGGCCATGACCATCACGATCGTGATGAGCGCGGTTCGACTGTCAATCAGAAAGAGTACGTTCGCAGTCGCGAGCAGCACCACGCTAGCCAGCACGAGGCGCACATGACGCGCATGCGTACCAAGGAAAGCAGCGAAAGCGATGCTGGCCAGAATCAGGAACGTGAGGCCCTGCTGCGTGTACTCCTTGAACACCGTGTTGCGCATCCGCGCGCCCGACTCAAGCAATGCCAGGTCACGCTGAGGCACGATACCCATGGCCTGCCCCCATGAAATCAACAGCACTGCGGTGACAGCGATGCAAAACGCCAACACGGCTCGTTGTCTCCAGCGATTGCTGTCCAGCAATGTGGCCACCAGAAGCGGATAGGCCAGCGCGAACAGCGTGGAGCCACTCGGAAATTGGCTGCCGTGCGCCAGTTTTGCGTGCAGCGCACTGAGCGCGAGGACACCCATCCAGATCAGCGCACCCCTGACCACCGGCTGGCCCAGACCCGTACGCAAGCGTCCTGGCAGATCGGGAGCCAGCAGGGAGCACAGCAGCGCGAACGCCAGTGCAATGCTCGTGGCCGGTTTGTTGAGTGGGACGCAGAACAATGACACCACCACGGCCCAGCGCCCGGCGTCGTGAATCGCGCCGCGCCACCCGCCGGAACGCATGATGTTGGCGTCGCGTTGATCCGCGCTGGCGGCCTGGGCTGATGCCTCCCAGGCAGATGAGGCTGCCTGACGATCAGGCGCCGGCGAAAATGGTTCAGCCTTCACGCCTGCTGCCTGCATCCCGCTGCAAGTACCACAGCTTGATGTACTTGTAATAGCTCGCTTCACCCAGCATCAGTGCCACGCCAAAACCTTGCGCGCCATCCAGAAATCCGGCGCGAAATACGTAAGTGCGCACGAAAGCCCACAGACCGTGCACCACAGCCGTCCATGGCGTGGCGCGCTTGCCTCGCTCAAAAGCCTGCCGCGCACCGAGCGTGGAATAGCGATCGATCTTCGTGAGCACCTCGGTGTAGTCGGCGTAGGTGTAGTGCATGAGCGGTTCGCGCAGCATGCCTACTGAACCGCTCGCCACGACGCGTTCATGGACCAGGTCGTCGCTGAAGCGAGCCTCGCCTCGACGAAACAGACGCAGCACAGGCTCCGGGTACCACCCCGCGTGACGAATGAATCGGCCGCAAAATCGCGACAGCCGCGGCAAGCGATAGGCGCCATACGTGCCAGAGGCCGTGGCCGCAAGGATTTCGTCACGCAGCGCAGGGGTCACCCGCTCATCGGCATCGATGGACAGCACCCAGTCACTGTGCGCATGGGACAACGCCATGTTTTTCTGGGGTCCATACCCGGGCCAGTCCGTTGTCTGAACCACCTGAGCGCTGCAAGACCGGGCAAGTGCCACCGTGTCATCAGTGCTGCCGGAATCCACCACGATGATTTCATCGCACCAGGCAACGCTCTGCAGGCACGCCTGAATGTTGTGCGCCTCGTTTTTGGTGATGACGATGACCGACAGGCTCATGCGCTGGCGTGAGTCGTTGGACCTCGGCTCAAGACCTGATCGACCCACTCCACCCAGTGGCGCACCGGCACGGACGTACCGGCCTGCAGGTGGGTGAGGCAACCGATGTTGGCCGAGACGATCATCTGCGGGGACTGTGCCTGCAGATGGCCCAATTTTCGGGTGCGCAATTGCTTCGAGAGATCGGCCTGCAGCACGGAATACGTGCCTGCCGAGCCGCAGCACAAATGTGATTCGGCTACCGGCAACAGTTCGGCGCCGCAGGCGGTGAGCAGCGACTCGACCACACCGCGCACCTGCTGGCCGTGCTGCAGTGTGCAGGGCGGATGAAAGCTGATGCGTTGCGGCACACCCGCTGCGCCCACATCGGCCGCGCAGCGCGCTGCCAGCGCATCACGTTCGGTGGCGAGGTACTCGGACAGATCGCGGGTGAGTGCCACCACCCGCTGGGCCTTGTTGGCATACGCCGGATCGTTGCGCAGCAGATGCGCATAGTCCTTGACCATGGCGCCGCAACCCGAGGCGTTCATGACGATGGCCTCCACACCCGATGGCGACCCGGACTGTGTCGCTGCGCCAGCGACAGGTCCCTGGGGTGTCGCTGCGTCCGGCGCGCTGGGCGCGATATACGGCCACCAGGCGTCGATGTTGCGCCGAGCATCTGCCCGGGCACCCTCAGGATCGCTCAAGTGCTGGCGAATTGCACCGCAACACCCGGAACGCGGCGCCACCACGGCCTGAATGCCCAGTGCATCCAGCACCCGTGTGGTGGCTGCATCGATGGACGGCGCCATGGCGGGCTGCACGCAGCCGTCGAGCATCAGCACCTTGCGGGCATGCGTACGGGTTGGTGTGTGCCCAGGGTCAACCCGTTCAGGCACCTTGGCCTTGAGCGCCGCGGGCAGCATGGGCCGCACGGCCTGACCCAGGCGCATGGCCGGATCGAAGAGCGCGCGCCGTGTGAGGCCCTCTCGCAGTGCCGTGCGCATCAGCCGCTCGCTGCGCGGGCGCTCGACACGCGACTCCACGAGTTCACGCCCAATGTCCACCAGATGCCCGTACTGCACGCCCGACGGGCAGGTGCTCTCGCAGTTGCGGCAGCTCAGACAGCGATCGAGGTGTACCTGCGTTTCACGGGTGGGCTCCACGCCCTCCATCACCTGCTTGATGAGATAGATCCGCCCGCGGGGGCCATCCAGTTCATCGCCCAACAGTTGATAGGTGGGGCAGGTGGCCGTGCAAAAGCCGCAGTGCACGCAGCTGCGCAGGATATCGTCGGCTTCACGACCCAGCGGGGTATCGCGCAACCAGTCGGCGAGCCGGGTTTCCATCGTGTGCGCTCAAAAATAAGGGTCAGAGGCCAGGCACCAGCCGGCCGGGATTGAAGATGCCGTGGGGGTCGAATTCGCGCTTGATGCGTCGATGCAGGGCCAGCAGAGGCGCCGCCAGCGGCTCGAAGACCGCCACACCCTGGGGCGCGCCGCGAAACAGCGTGGCACTGCCGCCCACTGTGGCCGCAGCCTGCCTCACCAGGGCTGCTTCGGCATCGGTCCGGAACCAGCGCAACGCGCCGCCCCATTCCACCAGTTGTCGGCCCGGAAATTCGAAGATCGGTGCAGTCGATGGCACAGACAGACGCCACAGCGGCGCATCGCCATCGAAAAACGCATCGGTCTGTTCACGCAGCGCGCGCCAGGCCTGGTCCGCCGCATTGCGATCCAGCGGCTGTGCGGCATGGTCCTGTACAAACCGCTGCGAAGCCGCCTGAACAGCCGCTTGCGCGCCCGACAAGCGCACCATCAGGCGCCCATCAGCCCAGCAGGTAGCCGAGACTGGAAGCGGCTGGCCTGCCCAGGCGTTCATGGTGGCCAGCGCCTCGCGCAAGCCACTTCGCATCACCAGGGTCGATTGCGCAGCCGGCAGAGGCAGGACTTTGATCGACACCTGCAGGACCGGGCCCAGCACCCCCATCGAACCGGCCAGCAGGCGCGACACATCGTAGCCCGCCACGTTTTTCATGACCTGACCACCGAAATGCAGGAGTTCGCCGGTAGCACTCATGAGTACCGCACCGAGCACGAAATCGCGCACCGCGCCTGCGCTGGCTCGCCCGGGGCCAGACAAACCAGCCGCCACCATGCCGCCCACGGTCGCTCCGGGGCCGAAATGCGGCGGTTCAAAGGCAAGACACTGGCGCTGCGCAGCAAGCGCCTGCTCGAGTTCAACCAGCGGCGTCCCGCAGCGTGCCGTGACCACCAGCTCGGTCGGCTCATACGACACGATGCCCGCGTAAGGCCGCAGGTCGAGCACCTCGCCCGTACACGCCTCGCCATAAAACGCCTTGGTGTCGCCACCGCGCAGACGCAGGCGCACACGGTCGGCATGGGCCGCACGCACCTGCTCACGCAAGGCATGCAACGCAGCCTGGTCGGGTGAGGCGGCTATGGCGGCTACAGAGGAATCAGGTGTCGACATCACACAGGCGCCTCAGAACCGCGGCAATTCGGGAAACGCGATGCGCCCGCCATGCACATGCATCTTGCCGTACTCGGCGCATCGGGCCAGCGTCGGGATGGCCTTGCCGGGGTTCAACAGCCCTGGCGGATCAAAGGCCCGCTTGACCGAAAAGAACGCAGCGCGCTCGGCAGGCGAGAACTGCACGCACATGGAGTTGATCTTTTCGATCCCCACACCGTGCTCGCCCGTGACCGTGCCGCCCAATTCAACACACAGCTCCAGAATGTCGGCACCGAAGCGGTCGGCGCGCTCCCATTCACCGGGCTGGTTGGCATCAAAGAGGATCAGCGGATGCAGGTTGCCGTCACCTGCATGGAACACATTCATGCAACGCATGCTGTAGGTGCGTTCCATCTCGGCAATGGCAGAGAGCATGCGGCCCAGATTCTTGCGCGGGATGGTGCCGTCCATGCAGTAGTAGTCGGGCGATACACGGCCCGCCGCCGGAAACGCGTTCTTGCGCCCCGACCAGAAGCGCAGCCGCTCGGCTTCCGAGCCCGACACCACCAGTTGCGTAGCGCCCGCATCACGCAGCACCTGCTGCATGCGGGCGATTTCCTCTTCGACTTCCTCGGGCGTGCCATCCGACTCGGCCAGCAGGATGGCTTCGGCCTGCAGGTCATAACCGGCCTTCACAAAGGGCTCGACCGCAGCCGTGGCCTTGCGGTCCATCATCTCCAGACCTGCCGGGATGATGCCTGCGCCGATGATCGCAGCCACCGCATCGCCGGCCTTCACCACATCGTCGAAGGAGGCCATGACCACCCGTGCCAATTGCGGCTTGGGCACGAGCTTGACCAGCGCTTCGGTCACCACGACCAGCATGCCTTCGGAGCCGATGACCAGCGCCATCAGGTCAAGGCCCGGGGCATCAAGGGCGGCACTGCCGAATTCGACGATCTCGCCTTCAATGGTCAGTCCCCTGATGCGCAGCACGTTATGCACGGTCAGGCCGTATTTGAGGCAATGCACCCCGCCGGAATTTTCGGCAATGTTGCCGCCGATGGAGCATGCGATTTGCGACGAAGGATCCGGGGCGTAGTACAGGTTATGGGGCGCCGCCGCCTCGGAAATGGCCAGGTTGCGCACTCCGGGCTGCACCCGCGCCGTGCGGCCGACCGGATCGATCGACAGGATGCTGTTCAGACGTGCCAGCGACAGCACGACGCCTGCACCATGGGGCATGGATCCGCCCGACAGACTGGTGCCGGCACCGCGCGCCACCACCGGGACATCGTGTTCGCGGCAGATGCGCAGCACCTGCTGAACCTGCGCCTCGGTATCGGGCAGGCACACAGCCACCGGGAGCTGGCGAAACGCCGACAGGCCATCGCATTCGTAGGGACGGGTCTGCTCGGTGCGCGACAGCAGCGCGCCCACAGGCAGGATCGAGGTCAGCGCGGCTATCAGCGCGTCGCGGCGCTGTGGCTCGAGCGTCGCGGTGACGTCCGACCAGCGCTGCTCCGGCTCAGCCGGATGCACGGCGGGTTCGGGAGCGTTCATTTCACCGTTCCTTGCGTGATCTGGACGGATTAAAACCGGCCATTGTACTGGCGGTGTCGGCCTACCGCGTCGTAAGCCCACCCGACGCCAGGGACAGCAGCACTCGGGGGTCGGTGTCTGCGGAGCGCTCAGAGGCCAGCACTGAAGCCAGGCCGCTGAACTGGCGTCAAAGCGCAGGTTCGCATCGGCCCTCTGTGTCGGCTTGACACCCCGCTGCCACGCGGGATACCGTCGCGGCAGTCTCATCGCCGATGCGGGAGAGACCGGCCTTCGATGCACAGCATCGGATCGCGCCGGCGCCGAAGGTGTATCGCCCCGGAAACTCTCAGGCAAAAGGACCGCATCGGATCGGACTCTCTGGAGAGCAGGCGCTGTGCAAACAGTGGCCTCGCCGAAGGTCAATCTCTCAGGCAAATGGACAGAGGGGGCGTATCGCATCACGCAAGTGATGTGCATGCGTCCGCACATCCTCTTCGCCCGTTGCGCCCTGAATCGATTCCATCCGACCTTCTCCGGAGAGCCTCAATTGACCAGCCCTGACGACCTCAAATACACCGCCTCCCATGAATGGGTCCGCAGCAACGCTGACGGCACCGTCACGGTCGGGATCACGCTGCATGCGCAGGACGCACTGGGCGAACTCGTCTATGTCGAACTGCCGGATGCGGGTCGCACGCTCAACCAGGGTGAAGCCTGCGCCGTCGTGGAATCGACCAAGGCCGCCTCCGATGTCTACGCGCCCATCGCCGGCGAGGTGATCGCCGTCAATGACGCCCTCTCCGATGAACCGCAGAAGGTCAATTCAGAGCCCTACACCGGGGGCTGGCTGTTCAAGCTGCGCCCGGCAAATCCTGGCGCTGTGGTGGGGCTGATGAACGCCTCCGATTACGACAACGGCCCTGGCGCCTGAGGCACGACCCATGAATCATGCTGACTCACAGGCAGGCGGATTGCGCAGCCTGCTGGATACCGATGCGTTCCACGCCCGCCATATCGGTCCCTCCAACGCGCAGGAAACGCGCATGCTCGCTGCGATCGGCTATGCCTCGCGGCGTGAGCTGATCCGCGACACGATTCCGGCAGCCATCCTGCGTGATGCGCCGCTCGCCATTGAAGCCCCCATCACCGAGGCTGATGCACTGGCCGAACTGGCCGCGATCTCGCAGCGTAATCAGATCTGGCGCAGCTACATCGGCGCGGGCTATCACGGCACGCTCACCCCTGAGCCGATCCGGCGCAATGTGCTGGAAAATCCGGGCTGGTATACGGCGTATACACCCTATCAGGCTGAAGTGGCGCAGGGCCGGCTGGAGTCCTTGCTCAACTTTCAGCAGATGGTCATCGACCTGACCGGTCTTGATGTGGCCAATGCCTCGCTGCTGGACGAAGCCACCGCCGCTGCCGAAGCGCTTGGCGTCATCCGTCGCGGTTCCAGACATGCATCGAACGTCTTTCTGGTGGATGCGAGCGTGCACCCGCAGGTGATCGCGGTCATCCGTACGCGGGCGCGCTGGATGGGCGTGGACGTCGTGGTGGGCGATGCGCTCACCCATGACCCCGCCGGCGTGTTTGGCGCGCATGTTCAGTGCCCCGACACCGAGGGGCGCCTGCGCGACTTCTCTGCACTGGCCGATGGGCTGCATGCACACGGCGGCAAGCTGAGCATCGGCGTGGACCCGCTGGCTGCGCTGCTCGTGAAATCGGCCGGCGCCATGGGCGCTGATGTGGCCATTGGTTCGGCGCAGCGCTTTGGCGTGCCGCTGGGCTACGGCGGCCCGCATGCCGCCTTCATGGCGGTCAAGCAGGATCTGCTGCGCACCATGCCCGGGCGCATCATCGGCGTATCGAAAGACGCGGCTGGCAACCCTGCCTACCG
>Ga0315907_10009017_pt1 | contig 10159 bp, 9 predicted proteins | sample LakEriMetagenome_3_FD_203525 | JGI IMG/M metagenome (GOLD analysis project Ga0315907, IMG submission 203525) | Freshwater fungal communities from buoy surface, Lake Erie, Ohio, United States - Buoy 12 MA123 | ecosystem: Environmental > Aquatic > Freshwater > Lake > Lake biofilm | place: USA...
CAGCGACGAGAAAGGCGTGAGCCGCGATGGGTGATCTCGGGCAGCCGCGCCTCGCGGCGGTGATCATCACGCGCAATGAGTCGCTCGACATTGCCGCGTGCATCGAGTCTTGCTCGTTCGCCGAGAAAGTCTTCGTTCTCGATTCGCTCAGCACCGACGACACGGCCGCCCGGGCGCGCGCCGCCGGAGCCGATGTTCAGTTTCGGGAGTTCACGAACTACGCCGACCAACAAAACGTGGCCCTGTCGCTCGTCGCTGACTTCGATTGGGTGTTGATGATGGATGCCGACGAACGGGTGCCAAAAGACATGGCCAGCGAGGTGCGAGCCGTCGTTTGCGACGCATCAGACGACATCGTTCTCTATCGCATCCGACGCAAGGACTTCTTTTTCGGCAGATGGCTGCGTTGTGCGACTGGATACCCGACGTGGTCTGCGCGTCTGATGAGGCCGGTCCGCGTTCACTTCACGCGAGACATCAACGAGGAACTCGTCGCCCACGGGAAGACCGCCTTCCTATCGACGCATTTCCATCATTTTCCTTTCAGCAAGGGGATTTCAGCCTGGTTCGAACGGCACAACTCTTATTCCACCATGGAGGCCATCCGGCTTGGCGAGGAGCAATCATCGCGGATCGGCTGGAGGTTGTCCGACCTCGGCGACCCCGCGAGGCGTAGGCGTGTCGCGAAGCAGGTGTTCTACCGGTTGCCTTGTCGTCCCTTGATCGCGTTCCTCGGCTTATATCTGCTGCGTGGCGGCTTTCTCGACGGCTGGGCCGGCCTGCAGTATTGCCGCCCGCGATCGATGTACGAATACATGATCGCGTTGAAGATGCACGAGCGCCGGTTTCTCGCTGCTGCACGCAGGACATGACGTGCGGACCGATCTTCCTCCTGTCGCAAGACTGGCGTGATGCGGCGAACTGGAGGTGACGAAGACCTGCTGATTGCCAGCACGCTCTCCGCAGATGGCGGACTGCCCGTCGCGGTCGGCCGATTGGCGGGGTTGCTTACGCAATATGGCCGACATGTCGTGGTGGTCGGCCCCGGAGTCGGGCCAGACTGCACTGCGATCACGGAGTCGGCGGCGGAGATCGTGCGCCTACCAGCATCTGCCGGACTGACGAGCACGCTGAGGGCAGTGCAGGCATGCCGGGCTATCGTCTACCAGGCCGCCGTCCTGGGAGCGGCGAGGCCGCGGCCAATCGTTCACATTCATGGGATCTGGACACCCCCGGTGGTTGCGGCAGCCCGCGCGGCGCGACGAACAGGCATTCCTTACGTGATATCGCCGCACGGCATGCTGTTGAAGCCCGCGATGCGAAAGAGCCACTGGCGTAAACGGCTCGTTTTGGCGATGGAGATGCGACAGGCGCTAGCCCAAGCGAGGGCGGTTCATTGCGCCTCCGACGAAGAGGCGGAGGCGGTGCGACATCTCGCCCCTGCTGCACATACGCGGATCATTCCCTTCGGCGTTGATGTGGCTCAATCCACTGTCACACAGCCCGTCAACCGTCCCAAGATCGCGGGCTACCTAGGGCGGCTCACGGCGATCAAGAACTTGGAAACGCTCGTGGCGGCATGGGCTGATGTTCGGCCTGCCGGGTGGCAACTCCGAATCGCCGGTCCCGACTGCGACGGCACCCGCGCTCGCGTGCAGGAGATGGTCCGCCGATTAGAATTGAACGGAATCGTGTCGGTCGACCCACCGGTAGCCGCGCAAGCGGTACCGAAGTTTCTGTCGTCGCTCGCCGTCTTCATCCAGCCGTCTCTGTCCGAGAACTTCGGGATGGTTGTCGCGGAGGCACTGGCGGCCTCTACGCCCGTGATCGCCACGACCGGAACGCCCTGGCATGCGCTCGCAGACCGGGGCTGTGGCTGGTGCGTGGCACCGAGTCAGGCCGCGCTCGCAGCAGCTATTCGCGCGGCCACCTCCGCCTCAACTGACGAACTTGCCCATATGGGCCGACGAGGGACCGATTGGATCGCAGCCGAGTATTCCTGGCCCGTCATTGCTCCACGCTTCTTGCGCGAGCTTTATGAAATTGCCTGAATCGCTCGTCCGGCATGGTCCAGCGGTTACGCGGCGGATTTTCGCCTGTAGCAGCGTTGCCTTGGACTACTTTCGCTTTCTGTGCGTCAGCCTAGAGCCTTCCGCCGCGCAGGTCATTCAGGTCGCGGCCGTCTCAGAGGATGATTATCGTCGCGATGCACGGGGCTCGGCTGGCAAGCGCATTCGTCTGCGGCTGCGAATGTACGTCGGCTACCCGCTGCAGCTCGTGCTGTCCACGTGTCGTGCACGAAGCGGCGACGTGTTCATCGTGACCAGCAACACATTCTTCGCCCCGATGCTGGTCGCGTTGTTCGTGCGTTGGCGGGGCGTCCGCGTCGTGCACCTGCTATACGACCTGTTTCCGGATGCGTTGGAGGTATCCGGCAGCGCTCGCACCGACGGGCCGCTGTCGCGGGTGCTGGGCTTAGTGACCTGGGCCAACCAGCACTTTACCGACGGAACGGTGTATCTGGGGGATTTTCTCCGAGATTATGCGGAACGCCGCTGGGGGCGAACGCGCCGGCCGGGCGTGGTGCCGATTGCGACCGACGTCAGACTTTACGATGACGGTCTGTCGTGCGATGCCGCTTCGACCGTTCTAGCGATGCACTACGGCGGACAACTAGGCCTCATGCATGATGTTGCGTCGCTCGTCGAGAGCCTGCGGGCGGTGTCGATCGCGGGGCTGCTCGGCTACCGAGTCCAGTTCGAGGGGCTCGTCAGCGGAGCCCGGGCGGCCGCGCTTGAAAAAGCGGTCGGTGGCATGGACGGCGTCAAGGTCGGGGCGACGTTGTCGAGTGATGCCTGGCGACGACACGTCGAGCACTTTCAGCTCGGGATTGTCACGCTCAGTCCGGGGGGGGCGACCGTTTGCCTGCCGAGCAAGACGTACGCGATGATGGCGGCAGGACTGGCGGTAGTCGCCATCTGTCCCGCCTGGAGTGATCTTGCCCGCCTTGTGGAGGAGTCTGGAGCCGGCTGGGTGATCGACAACGCGGCCTGTCCTCGACCGCTGGACGAGGTCGAGTATCTGCCCGCCTGCCGATCCGGGCGCCCCGCGGCGGAGGTCGCGAACGACTTTCAAGCGTTAATCGCCCGGCTCGTCGACAATCCCGCGGAAGTGTCTAAATGCCGAAGCAACGCGTGGCATGCCGTGCGGGAACGCTTTTCGCCCGCCCACATTAGCGAAGCGTGGGCACGTTATCTGAGGTCGCTTTGAATTCGAGAGCCCCTTGCATGAGCGAACTGCCCAGGTATCCGCGCGACCGCTTTGTGCTCCGCTGGCACCCGATAGCCTCGGTCTGCGTCGTGATTGCGTGCTGCAACGTTGCCGCACCGGCCGACGATCATCCCGATCTCGCGGCGGCTGCACGGACCGTCGCCGCGATGCACGCAGCCGGCCGTCCATCGGCCGAGTACGTGATTCGCCTTGTTGAACTCGGCCGGCTGTATCGCGCCCACGGCGAGCCAATCCGTGCTGCCACGACGCTTGACGAGGCTGTCGCGGCGAGCGACGTGGTATTCGGGCGTGAGCACCCTGAGACGGCCGCGGCCCTCGACAACAGAGCAGAGTTGGCGATCGCGACCGGGGACGTCGAAACGGCGTGTACCGCACACCGGCGTGCGCTTGCGATCCGCGAGCGCACGCTCGGCGGCAATGACCCGATGACCGCCCGCAGCCTAAACAATCTCGGGCTCGCCAGGCTCGCGGCCGGCGACAAAAAAGAAGCGGTCGACCTGCTTGCGCGCGCACTGACGCTCAACGAAAAACATTTCGGCTATGAACATCGAGCGACCGCCGCGAGTCTCGTGAACCTGGGTCGAGCCCAGCTAGCGGCCGAGGATGCCCACGCGGCGGTTGTGTCGGTGGCCCGTGCCCGCGACATCCGCTCCGCGACCCTTGGGGGAGACGATCCGCGGACCATCCAAGCGGCAGTGATTCTCGCCCGGGCCATGGTGGCGTCGGGCGCTGTGGCGGACGCCGAAATCGCGCTCGACAAAGCCTATCCGTTGCTGGTCAGAACCCTCGGCGAACGGCACCCCGACACGCTCGAGGCACTCGACGCGCTGGCAAGCGCGACGCGCATCCTCGAGTCGCGGCACCTGAAGCAGCCAGGCAGCGAGCCGCGGGCAAAAGGTCGGAGGCGGTTTTACGTCCGTGAGTTTCTCGGCATTGACTGGAAGGACCAGTTGCTTTCGTATCCGATCGAAGCGGTCGCCGGGGAGTGCAGCCCACAGCGGGCACGGTTGAGCGGACCGGAGGGTGATGTTCCGGTTCAGTTCGTCGATGTCACGACATGGGCCGATGGCAGTATTCGCACGGCCCGCGCATGCTTTTACGCTGATTTACCCCCGTTTCGGAACGACGCCTATACGCTCCGGTTCGATGCCGCGACTGAAGCAGCCCCGGCAGCCCCGCCCGCGCGGTTGGCGATCGCCCGCCGGGGCGATCGCGTCGAGGTCCGCGGAAAATACCTCGGCGCCGAGTTTGACCTCTCTCCGCGACAAGCTGAAGTCGGCCGATCCAAAGGTCTGCCGCCGCCCCTCGTGGCGATGATCGCACCGGATGGCAGCCGGTTTGGCGGAAGCGAGTTCTTTGGTAACGCCGTCGCCGAGAACGTCACGGCCGCAATCGTGGCCGAAGGGCCGGTCCTGGCTGAGTTTTCGTGGCGTTATCGTTGCCGCGATGGCCTCGCCTATGAGCTCCGGGCGACCATCGGTAACCGAGACACGGCTGTTCACTGGGACATGCGGGTCACCGGAGATCGGCCTAACGACGGCTGGCGAATCCGATTGAACGATCCTGGCGATGCTATGGATTTCGTCTTCCAAAAAAAGTCGTTTTCCGCATTCGATTCGGATCCGAAGGTGCGACAAGCGGGAGAACTCGAATGGGTTCGGGTGCCGCTTACGCCCGGCCTCAAGCCCATCGGCCTGGCGCCGTGGTATCAGCAGTATTTCGACGACCAGCAGACAGTGGTACTGCTGCGGTCCCCGCAAACCGCTCAGACACGATACGTTATGCTTCGCGATCCCGGCGTATGGGTCGATCCCAAATGGCCACGACGGTTTTCCGAGCCATATCCTGCGCGACTGGCCAAGTCGATGCCGATCTCAGTCAGCGAGGCCGGTATCGTCCACCTCACCGCCCACTGCGGCACTTCGCTCGGCGGGGGAGTGCGGCGATGGACGGTGGGAATCGCCCGGCCCGATCAGACCGCGGCCATCTCCAAGATGGCTGCCGAGACCAGCCCCATGCCGGCAAGCATGACGCTGGGAAAATGGCGAGAGCCGAACATTAATGACCTCTTGGACAACCGTAGGCTTGACCGAGTCAAGGACTATGTTCTGCGTTGGCCACGCTCCCGGTCTCGGCCCGGTTTGTTCGCAACTCGCCCGCAGATCGCGCAGGCGAGAGCCCTCGCCGCGCAACTCCCAGGCCCGGCTCAAGCGCGAACTTTCACGTCGTTTGACTCGTTCGTCGATCATCTCGCAGCCACGGGCGACGGGCCATGGTACGAGCCGTGGCATCACGACGCATTCGCCCTGGTGGCTTTTCTGCGAGGTGACAAGACGGCGGCGGAGATGAGGATTCGGGACCGGGTCTTCCATCATCTCGGACTGCTCGGCCGCATTGACTGGATGCGCGATGCCGGGATCGTGGCCGCTCTATATGACGGGACGGTCGATTCAGGCGTGTTCTCCGAAGCGGAGTCACGGCTGCTCGATGCCTGGATGGCCTATCTGTGTTATGTCTACGCCGATCCGAACGTGACGTCGATCGAGCGGGGATACAACCCGGGGCCCCCGAACATCACCATCTCCTACGTGCTGAGCCTGGGCGTGTGTGCGTGTGCCATTCCAGAACATCCGCTCGCGCGGGAGTGGACGGAAGAAGTGTCACGAAAACTGCGTTACTGGCTGGATGTCGAACTAGGCCCCGAGGGGGAATGGTTCGAAGGAGGGCACTACGACAATGTGACTCTCACGCAGTTCATCGCGTTCGCGCTCGCAATGCGTCACGCAGGCTTCGCGGATTTGCCGAACGACCCCCGGCTGAAACGAATGGCCGAATGTCTCGCGGAATACGCCACGCCGCCGGATCCCATGCGCGACGGCCGGCGGGTGGCGCCGCCGCTCGGGCGCCGCGTCGCGGGCAATACTTGGGCGTTATCCGGACTGATGGCCCGATCAACGGCGGATACGGATCCCGACTATTCAGGAAGGATGCAGTGGGCCTGGCACAAAGCCGGCGATTCCTGGCGCATTCCGGACGATCGGATGGGCGGCCTGGAGATGCTGTTCTTGGACCCCCGCCTTCCAACTGTAGAGCCGTCATGGAAAAGTCGTTGGTTTCCCCGCAGCGCGGTGGTTCTACGTGCCGCGGTTGGCAAGCCAGAGGAATCGTATTTCTTGCTTCCGACACATTGGAACGAGGCACTCGCCCCGTACCAGGTCGGAAGCATTGCGAAATGGTTTGCCCGCGGCGCTCCCATGGGTGGCGCGTTTTCAGACGGCGACGTCGATCGCCATCAGCTTCTGGCCAGCCACGTGGTTCCGGCGTTTCGTCCGCGAGATGGCATCGAGTGGCAGCTGCGGTCCTACAACTATTCCAGAGGCTCTGTGCAGGCGGCCGTCATGCAGCCCATGGCGGACTACGTGGATGTCAAAGTCGAAACACCTTTTCCCGCCTACCAGCGCGGCAGCAAGGTCGCGATGCCAGGCCCCGCCCGGCCGTCCACGATGCCTGAGTGGCCCGAGGTTAATCGCGGCGGCGATTCTCCGATCGAGTGGAGGCGGCAGGCGCTGTTCGTCAAGTCAACAGATGCCGGCACGCCTGAATACGTTGTCCTCCGGGACACGGTAGTCTCTCGCGAGCCGAGCATGTGGCTCTTCTGGACGCTCACTCGCGGGCTCGTGGAAACTGGCGGATCTCCGTTGAAGGACGGAGCGACGAGTCGCCCCACACGACCCCTCAGCGGCAACCGATTCACGGGCCGCGGCCAATGGGGCGTCGACCTGGAATACTTTGTCGCGGAGCCGCAGGGTACGCCGAGGCACACGTTGCGCTGGGGAAAGAGCCAGGGAAACCCGCCCCCCGCGGTCGACGAATACCAGGATCTCCTGCACCTGCAACTCCCCGGCCCAGGAGCTTACTTCGTCGTGCTCTATCCGCGCGCAACCACGACGCCCGCGCCATCGTTCGAAATGCTTGCACCCTCTGTCGTTCGGATTCGCGACGCATGGGGTGAAGACGTTGTTGTCATGGGCGATGACAAGGTGCGAAGCACACGCGATGGCATCACAATCGAGGCACGCGTCGGCGTGGTTCGCCGCTTGCCCGACAAGGACATCATCTGCCTTCCCGCCGGCGGCCGCTGTCAGACCCCGCGCCTCGATGTGAAGGATAGCGGGCCGACGACGAAGATCGGGCAATAGGCGCTACCGCGACCTGAAGCAGGTTTTCCCCGTCTTTGCTATCGCTTACACTTCGCCTCACCGACTCGTCGCAACGCTAGGAAAGGTATGGACACGGGCATGGCCGACATTCGATCAATACGTGGACGTCCATGCTTGATCTGCAGCGCCATCGTTGCGTTCCTGGGATTTCTTTTGGCGACAGCGTCTGCAGATCCGATCCGCGGCTATCACATCGGCAACTCATTGACATGGGGGGCAGTCAGCCCTGGGTTTTCCGATGCCTTCCAATCGATCGGTGCGTCTATCCAGATGGGCTATCACATACGCTGCGGCTCACCCCTCGAAAACATCGTGGCCGATCCATCTGTCCGCTGTGTACCTGCTCCCGCCCCGTTTGCGGACTGGCACACGGCGATGACTCAATACACCTGGGATTACGTTACCCTGCAGACCCATGCCGGCACGGCTGCCGGAGAAATTCAGGCGGCAATCGACGTTGTGACAACGACGACCGCAGCGGGCCGCAACAGTGACACCCGGTTTTTCGTGTACAGCGCGTGGCCGACGCTATCGAACTCATTGACGTACCGGCAGGTTCGTACGCAGTCTTTGACGTCCTTGGCACTGAACACGAATGCTTTCCTGGGGACGTTGCATTCACAACTCGCGGCATCATTTCCGACGATCGACATTGGGTACATACCCGCTGGCGAAGTGCTCTTGCAACTCGACGATATGCTGCGGGCAACGCCGGTGGCGGGCCTGAACAACGCATGGGATCTGTATGGGGATCTCTATCACCTGAATGACTCCGGAAGATACGTCGCACATGCGACGATGGCTTCTGTGCTCACGGGGACTCGGCCGCACGAGCTTGCATTTCCAGCGCTGTTCAACGGCATTGACCCAGCCTTCAAGGCGTTGGCAAACGAGGCGATCGAGAATGTCATTTCCAACGATGCCCGCGTGATGCCCCTGCCGGAACCAGAAATGCCCTCGGTGCTGGTGCTTGTTGCCGGTGCAACATGCTGGTATTTGACAAGCAAACGCGTTTACTTCGCCCGGCAATCGATGAGCTAAAACCTACATGCGGTGAGCCACTGCGATGATCGCACCGACTTGGCCTACCACTTACGACCGACTCGCACCTGGTTCAACTAGACTGGCCATGATTCCTGGTGTTCTCTTTATCCGCGGCCGCGTTCGTCAAGTTACGCAGGTTCTTCGGGGATTTTCGTGGTACCGGGCGGTCGTTTCGGAGACTTCGATGGCGTAGAGTGCCGGGATGGAAACACTCTCTGCGCATTACGCCCGTTTGTTCGGGATCGATGACTCTTGGCGGGTTGACTCGGTGGCCCTTCGACTCGAAGAGCGTGTGTCCTTCCGGCAAATCTGCGAATTCTCGGCGGCGAAAGGGTTGCCGGGGGGGCCGCATCAGGGCTCAGAGCACGTCGAGCTAGCCGTCGCCGTAGCGTTCGGCTGTCTCGAGGCGACTGCAGAGTTCGAAAACATCGTCCTGCAACGGGCCGGGCTTGGTCTGGTTGATCGAGCAGCAGAGGTTGCCGATTAGTTGCTCGAGGTTGAAGCGATCGATCGGAACCCACTCGATGTCTTGGCTCGCTGCACAGGCTTTGAGAGCAGTCTCACTCTCTGAGAATGGATAGCCGTAGCGAAGTAGCGGCCCGCGTTCTGCCGCGGTGAGGCGCATCCTGATCACGTCGTGAGCCATGGCGATCAGCTTCCTGGTTTCTTCCGGGGCTAGTCTACTCGTGGCCGCCTACGCGCGGCCGCAATCGCCTGAGTCAGCCTGCGACCAGGCACTCGAGCCGCCTCCGCTAGTTCCACGGCATCCACTCACCCGGAGCGGCGGCGACGGCAGCGGCATGCCGCTGAAGAGTGGTCAGGTAGTCGAACGGATTGCCGCCGTTTAGCTCACACGTGTGGATGAGGCTCAGATACAAGTCACCCACCGCCGCCCCATGCTTGGTCTTGAAAAACAGTGCGTTCTTGCGGTGCAGGATCGCCTTCTTCAGAGCGCGTTCGCAGATGTTGTTGTCCAGCGGCGCACCGGCCACGCGGAGGAACAGCGTCAGCTTCTCCCAGCGCTTGCGAAGATAGTTGACGCCGTCCCCAGCCCGGAGTTCGGCTCCACCAGCTTCTGTTCGCTGTGACGCTTGTTAGTGCAACATACGTTCTGTAAATCGCCGGTGCGTGCCTGACCGAGGCGAGCGCAAGCGAGCCGAGGGAAGGCACGCACCGGCGGCCCGAGTTGAAGAGGTGGGCCATCGAGGTTTTCTTGGAAGTGCTTACTCCACCAAGAAGGAACCTGCGATGACCCACCAAGACAAATGCCCAGCCATCAACGACCTCACGGCCCTGCTCATCGAGCACGGTCCAGCTGCCATGGCCTCTGCCCTTGCCACGCTCATGAATCACGCGATGCAGATCGAGCGTGAGCAGGTGCTCCAGGCCGAGTCTCATCAGCGAACTGCCGATCGTCAAGGCTACGCCAACGGATTCAAACCCAAGACCCTGAAGACCCGCGTCGGCCGGGTCGACCTGCCGATCCCACAGACCCGCGACTACCGCGATGAGAACGGGCGGCCGTTCTAACCCCGGTCGCTCGAGCGGGGAGTGCGCAGCGAACGGGCGATGACCCTCGCCGTCGCCGAGATGTACGTGCAGGG
>Ga0315907_10009018_pt1 | contig 10159 bp, 3 predicted proteins | sample LakEriMetagenome_3_FD_203525 | JGI IMG/M metagenome (GOLD analysis project Ga0315907, IMG submission 203525) | Freshwater fungal communities from buoy surface, Lake Erie, Ohio, United States - Buoy 12 MA123 | ecosystem: Environmental > Aquatic > Freshwater > Lake > Lake biofilm | place: USA...
TGTGTTGATAACGAAGGAAATTTTAGTGTTGGCGATGCATTTTTTGTAAATCAAGAAACAGGAGATGTTTTATTCAGTGGCCAGTCTTTGAATATAACTGTTCCTGCTGGCATTACATTTACAGATGGTGTAAACTCTACAACAATTACCCCAACTAATATTGATACTGGTAATATTCGTATTAGCGGAAACACAGTTGAAAGTATTACAGGTCCAATAAACGTTACTGCTGAAAATGGTGTAATAAATTTACAAAACAACACTTATGTTACTGGTAATTTAGATGTTACTGGAGATATTACTCTAGGTGGAAATATTCAAGTAGGCGATGCTAGCACTGATACAATTAATTTTGTTGGCGGAATCAGTAGCAATTTAGTTCCAGCAACTACAGCAACATATGACTTAGGTACTAGTAGTCTACGTTGGGGTAATGTTTATCTAAGTCGTGCAGAAATTGACGGAGTTGTAATTGACAGCAATACAATTCAAACTACCATTGGCAATGATGATTTAACCTTACAAGCCAACGGAACTGGTATTATCAGTATTCCTAGCAACAATGTTGAAATTAATCAAAATTTAACAGTAACAACTGATTTAACAGTAACCACAGGAACAAGCAATTTAAAGAATACAAATATTATTGGAACAGTTACACAAACAGGTGATATTGATCAAACTGGTAACTTTACAACTAGCGGTAATACAGAAGTTACTGGAAATATCACTGGCACAGGTTACTTACGTTTACCAAATATTGAAATTAGTGGTAACACAATTACAACTAGAACCAGCGGAACTGATTTGCAATTAACTGCCAACGGTACAGGCAATGTTGTATTTGAAGGATTTGAAGTTGAAGATAACATTATTAGAAGCACAGCAACAAATTCTAATATTACACTAACACCTCAAGGAACTGGCGGCGTTATTATTAATAGTAATCAAAGTTTAATCATTCCAGTAGGTGATAATAGTGAACGTCCGGCAAGCCCAACAAATGGTATGATTCGTTATAATGACGAACTAGGCAGATATGAAGGTTACAATAATGGCTACTGGCTAGCACTAAGCGGAGTTGAAGATGCTGATGGAAACACATATATTACAGCAGAACTAACACCAGGCGCTAACGACAACACTATAAGATTTTATACAAATGGTAACTTAATGGTTACCATTGACAGTACTAAATTATTTGCAGAACGATTACAAACAACTAATTTAGACATACAAGGCGACACTATTAGTTCAATAACTACTAATAGTGATATAAATTTAACATCAACAGGCACAGGCAGTGTAAGAGTTGGTAATTTAAGTATTAAAAATAATACTATTACCAACGTAGTATCAGGAGCAATTACAGATTTTGCTCAATCATCTACTGGTTATGTAAAGATTTCTGGCACAAGCGGTATAGTTATCCCAACAGGAGATGACTTTAATCGTCCAGGAAATCCACAAACTGGAATGATGCGATATAATACTGCACAAGGACTTGTTGAAGTTTACAACGGAACAATTTGGCAAAGCGTAGCAGGAACAGGCGGAGGCATCAACTACAATGATGCTGTCAACATCGCTGTTGAATACGTATTAACTTTTGGATAAAATATGGCAACCACGTTTAATAATGTACTAGAATCAGAAATTGGAACAACAGAATCACTAGCATTAACATCCGCGTCAAACGCTCGTGTTACTGTAATTGGTCTAAGTTTAACAAATTTAACAGGAAGCGTGATTTTAGCAAGTATCAGAGTATTAAATAACAGTACAAGCGAATCTGCATATTACTTGAAAGGCGTACCAATACCGCCAAACCAAAGTTTACGTGTCATCAACGGCGGCGAAAAACTAGTACTAAGCTCAGATACTAGTTTATATGTTCAAGCAAGTCAAGATGATAGTTTAGATTTGGTAATGAGTTATGTGGCGATTACGTAAGGAATAAATTATGACATATTATATTGGACAAGTTAGCGCAGTAGATTTATTAGGAGAAGGTAATCCTAGATTTTTCTATGCCTTACGTAGAACTGACGAAGGTACTTTATTTTTTAGCAAGATTGACCAGTTAATTGATGTTGCTTCTATTACAGTAAATATTTCTGGACCAGCATCAGATAACTTTGAAGACTTTGAATATGGTGTAGATTATTTTGACGGACGATTGGAAGAAGATCACAGCAGGCCATACGCTAATTTGAACTTTGATCAATATAGGTGGGATGGTCGAAACATGTATTATTACATCAACAATAACGGTGAGTTAGTGGCACGAATTAATCAGCTTTATCAGTATCCACCAGAACAAATAGTTTCACCATAAAATAAATTTAGGAAAAAGACAATGGCATCAGAATTTAAAATTGCAAGATTAAGATTTAATTATCTAGGTTATTGGGCTCCCGATGTTGACTACAATAAAGATGCGGTAGTTACATATGAAGGTAAAACTTATGTTTGTTTAATACCTCATACATCAGGTACTGATATTGATTCGTTTTATACAGCTCTATATTATCAAACTCCTGCTGGCGCAGATCAACCCTATTGGGATTTAGTAGTTGATGGCCGTACATGGAAGGGTATCTGGACGCAAGCCACATTTTATAGTTTAGGAAATATTGTATCTTACGGCGGCGGACTTTATGTATGTACAGAAGCTCATTCTAGCGGTTCAGTTATTGACCTCGCTAAATTTATTACATACGGAGAATTTGCATCTTGGAATCCTGGATGGGACACTAGTACAGCATACGCAATTGGTGATGTTGTAAAATATGGAGGAATTGTTTATACTTGTAATGCAAATCACGTGTCAGCCTCAACAGTAGCTTTAGGATTAGAAGCAGATCAAAGTAAATGGACTTTAATTAACAACGGTGTTGAGTTTAAAGGAGAATGGACTGGTGCTTCTTATCGATATAGAAAAAATGACCTAGTTAAATTTGGCTCTGATGTATGGATTGCAATATCTGGACATGTATCGTCAACTACATTTGACGTAACTAAGTGGACATCTTGGTTACCAGGAATTGAATATGTTGCAACTTGGGGCTCTGCTATAGTTTATCAACCAGGAGATGTAGTCAAGTACGGCGGTTATTCATATACTAGTTTAACTACAAATAACACTGGAAATATTCCTTCAGTAAGTTCTGCAAACTGGGAATTGTTAACAACTGGTTATAATGCAGCAGGACAATGGAACGGAGCTGCAAATTATAAAATTGGCGATGTAGTACAACGACACGGTTCAGTTTATACTGCTAATCAAGATAATACTGGACAAGATCCATCTTATGTTTTAATCACAACATCATATGTAGAATTAGGTAGTGCAGGTACTATTATAAAAGTTTCAAGTGCTCTTGGAGCAATAACAGGCCTAACAGTAGTTGGCGCTGGCTTTACTGTTGGACAAACTATTGTACAAGTAATTGATAACACAACTATTCAATTAAATTTACCTCCAGACGGAACTCCTGTTGACGGCCAAGCCATTACATTTACAGGAATATCCAGCGGGTGGGATATGGTTATTCCAGGAATTGAGTGGTATTCATTCTGGGAAGCTGCTACTACATACGTATTTGGCGATATTGTAGTTTGGAAAAATGGTACTTACAAATGTATTAAAACACATCTTTCTGTTGGAACTATTGCCGAAGCTGATCGCCCAGACTACGATTCAACAAACACTTATTGGATTCCGTTCTCTTTACATGCAAGAAGAAATGCCTTAATCAATCAAGGCGACATTATTACATTTTCTAACGGGCAATCTTTAGCACTTCCTATTGGAGACGAAGATCAGGTATTAGTAGTTAATAATTCGTTGCCTGAATGGAGACAGATTTTAGTAACACCAAAAGTATTTTATGTTGCTCCTAACGGACTAGATCAAGCCGATTATGGAATAACATGGGATCGACCATGGAAAACTATTAGATATGCTGCTGAGTTTGTTGGCAACGGAACGGAATACCCTGGAATCCGTCAAGCACTTACCGCAAATAAAGAATACTTAATTGCAGAAATGTATCAGTGGATGTTGTATCAAAAAGCCAACAGCCTAAGTCCTTTTAGTCCTGCATCAGTATTTGGAGAAGTTAAAACTAAAAGAGATGCAAGATATATCATAGACGCACTGGTTTACGATGCAAGCAGAGTTGGAAACAGCCAAACAGTAGCTGCTGCTCTAGCATATTTTAAAGATAATGCAACAGGAACTTTTATTAACGATGCAGTAGAACAACAAATGCCGTTTTTTATTGCTGCATTAAATTACTTAAAAAATCTAATATTAAACTACGCATTATCTGGTATTGCTCCTCCAGTTTCTTATCAAGCATTGAATAATGTAGCAAGCCCAATTGCATTTAACGGCGGCTTTGGTTCTCAACCAACAGATCTTGTTGAAGAATTGTTAGACATTGTGATAACAGCACTAGTTGATCAATCTAAGGATAACATTCCTCTTCCTAATCAAGGAATTAGCTCAACTATTATGGTTAAAACCGGAACTTATCATGAAACATTGCCTATCGTTGTTCCAGCTCAGGTAGCAATCGTTGGAGATGAATTACGAGGAGTTGTAGTACAACCAGCGTTAATCATAAACACGTTCGCAATAAAATCAGAAAGTGCAGATAACACGTTTACAGTCTATTCAACAGAAGGAATGTACGATGAATGCCCAATTCAGATTGTAAGAACTTCTGATTTTATTACAAACTTAACAGGTGTTGTTGGAGGAGCCAGCGTTGTTTCTGGAACAACCTACTACGTCATCGGAGATAGTATAACTCCTACAAAATTTAGTATAAGTGCTGCTCCAGGAGGATCTGCTATACCTTTACAAGATGTATTGACTGGCGGATTCAATCAAATTATTGGCGGAGATGCAATTAGTGATATGTTCCGTTGCCGAAATGCAACTGGGTTGAGAAATTTAACATTATCAGGATTGCTTGGAACACTAACTGAACAAAATGAGTTTTTTACCAGCAGACCTACAGGCGGCGCCTTTGTAGCATTGGATCCAGGTCTCGGGGTGAATGACACATCGGCATGGATTCAGAAAAGAAGCCCTTATATTCAAAACGTTACTATGTTTGGAGTAGGATGTTCAGGAATGAAAGTTGACGGTACACTACACGGCGGCGGTAACAAATCTATGACTGCAAACGATTTTACTTGTATTATCAGTGATGGTATTGGTGCATGGATTACCGGAAGCGATTCAAAAGCAGAACTTGTTTCAGTGTTCTCATACTATTGTTACACCAGTTATTTTGCAGAAGACGGTGGCCGCATTCGAGGAACTAACGGTAACAGTTCTTATGGTGTGTACGGATGTGTTGCAGAAGGTTTTGATGCAAACGAAGATCCAATTACTGCAACAATTGATAACAGAACAACACAGGCAACTGCTGAAGTTCAACAAGCGTTTGGCCAAGATGCAAATGTATTAAAATTAGAATACAATAACGCTGGTAGTGAATATAATCAAGCAACTACTAACTTAATCACTTATAGTAACAATTACATTGATCCATCTTGGGTTACCGATGGTAATATAACCATCCAACAGAATTTAATTAGTCCGTCTACTTACAACGATGGCTGGACATTTACGGGATTAACAGCAAATACAGATAGTTCATATATCTATAAAGATATTACAATTAGCCCAACAGGCGCAATTTATACAAACTTATTTGGATCCAACATATCTGGATCAGGATCAGGGGCATCATTTGACATCACAGTAAACGCTACTAGTTACGCTGTTGTTGTGTCAACGTCAGGAACAGGCGGTACTGGTTACGTTTTAGGAAATCAAATAACTATTTACGGTAGTCAAGTAGGTGGTGTTGACGGGCTTAACGATGTTACACTAACGGTTTCAAGCCTAGTAGGTTCAACAATTATTAGTGTAACACCAACTGGTACAGTTCCAGCAGGTAGTGCATTAAACTATACAGCTAGTGTACACGTTAAAAAGGGAACTTCAAATTATTTTGATTTGATTGCCTACTATACTGGTGCAGTTCAAAACGGCTCAGGCATATTGTTTAACTTCCAGACATTGGCAATTACTCCGTATGCTATCACTGGCGGAGTAAATCCAACGCAATACGGGGTTATAAGTTTAACTAACGGTTGGTACAGAATTTGGTTTACAACATATGATACAAATGCTTTGAATAATAATTTAAGATTCACAATATATCCTCGAGGATTGGCATTTCCCGCTGGATACTCGCACGTATACGGGTCACAACTTGAAATTGGATCTGCTCCAGGATTTTATTTAACAACAACTTCAGCAGGTCGATTTACTGCATACGCAGATTATGTTATTAGCGGAGCTGGTACAGGAGCAGTTATTGTTGCAGATGAAATTAGAAGTAAATCTGTTTATGAAACTAGAATTACAGATCCTTTGGAATCAGGAGCAGGAGGATCTGGATACTTAACATCTAGTAATAATGCTAGTGGTGGTGATCCTTACTTTATTCTATTATCTGGAGCTGAAGTTGGAACTGCTGCAGAATACAACGGAATGCGAGTCTTTATTAACAGCGGAACTGGTGCTGGGCAATTTGGATTTATTGCAAACTATGATGCCGGAACTAAACAGGCTTTTGTATGTAAAGAATCAGTTGCGCCTTTAACTATTTCTGTTGCAAGTTCAGACGATAATACATTCTCGTTGGCTAACACACTAACAAATGAAACAGATGTAACAGCTTTGTATGTAGATCAACCAGTACAATTTTTACCAACATATTACAATACTACAGTTACGTCAACATCGCAACGTTCAATTGAAATTACAAATATTACTGGCGGTACTACTAACACAATGAATACCGCAGACACATCTGCATTGTATTATAATATGGCTGTTACTTTTAGTGGTACTGGAGTTACTGGCGGTGTTGTAGAAAACTTTACATATTACATTTATGAAATAGGTGATCAAACAACTTTTAAATTGTCTGCAACACCATTTGGTAATGAATTACTTTTAAACAATGTTGTACCAACAAACATGTTTATGGATATTCCTACAAGTTCGTTCCAAATGACCACAACAACGACCAATAATATGTTGGCAAACATGCCAATTCAGTTTACTGGACAATCTTTGGGAGGAGTAACACTAGGTAACGTTTATTACATTAACGATGTATTAAACTCAACTACATTTACCATTAGTTTAGCATTAATAACTCCAGTAGTAACTGCTACTACAGCAGGCACTGGTCCAGGCTTACTATCTGATAGATTAACAGTTTCGTCAACAAGTAATTTAGTACCGTTAAATCCAATTGTTTTTAGCGGAGAAGGCCTTGGCGGATTATTAACAGACACAAAATATTATATTTCTAACATTCTTACTGCAACACAATTTAGTGTATCACAAACTATTTTAAATGTGTCAGTAACTAACACAGAATTTGGAACAAACTTAATTACTTGTAATAGTACTTCAGGGTTTATTATTGATAATCCAATTAAATTTTCTGGAAATTCATTTGGCGGAATTAATAACGAAACAACATACTATATTCTAGCGATTAACGATGGAGCAACTTTTGCAGTATCGACGTCTAAAGGCGCTTCGTCAATAACACTGACAACAGCAACAGGCTCAATGGTTGGAAGAACTTGTCCAACACCTACTGTTGTTTCGTCAGAATCTGGTACTATGGCAGCAACTACTACTAGTTCTAAACTTGCATTAACTACAACTTATGGCACTATGACTGCGGTGTTCTCAACACCTATATTTGGTGGAGTGGATCGAGGAACTACTTACTATGTTCGAACAATTACACCAGGAAACCCAAGTAAATTTACAATTACATCAGCACCTGGTGGACTCTTAGACGTAGCATTGACACACGGTACCGGAACCATGCAGATGGGCGAAGTTGGGTGGGATCATGTTAATCCTGGAACTCCTTCAGAAGCAAACTTAGATTCTACTAGTTTATATTTTATTGAACCAAGATTAACATTTAGTCCACCAAATTTCCAACAAAACTCAACAACATTACCAACTTCTTCAGTTGGTACAACATACGCATCTATTGCTTACGGTGCAAACTACTGGATAGCTGTGCCTAACGGTGGAAACCAAGTGGCAAGAACTGACGATGGTATTACTTGGGAATTCTTCACACTTCCAACTGTACCAACAGACTGGAGCGGAGTTGCTTACGGAAATACAGTTTGGGTAATTATATCGTCAGGAAATGATAAGGTATTGTATTCTTTCTCTAACGGTCAAAGCTGGAAGTCAACAACACTTCCTTCTAGCGATACATGGTCAAGTATTGCATATGGCGCCGGAAACTTTGTTGCTCTAGCAACAGGCACAACCAAAGCTGCATACTCAACAACGTTTGGTGCAACCTGGAGTGCTGCAACTTTACCTGGTGCTATAGGTGCATGGACAAATATTGCATACGGTAATAATCGATTTGTAACAGTTGCCAATGCAAGTACACGAGCAGCATACAGTACAAATGGCGGACAAACATGGACTGCTAGTACATTACCTGGTGCAAGTTCGGATTGGACTGCTGTAGCATACGGAAATGAACGATTTGTTGCTGTAGCTGGAACTAGTAGAAAACCAGTTTATAGTTTTGACGGAATTACATGGTACACTTCAAACTATTCATTTGCAGCAGACCATGTCTGTTACGGTAACGGTGTATTTTTAGCTTTAGAAACAGGTGGAACAACAGCTTATGTTAGTGAAGACGGCACATTCTGGAAGCAGAGAACTGTTTCTGATGACGATTATGAAGCATGTGCCTTTGGATTTACGGCCACTGACAATGAAGGCGTATTCATAATTACTGCTGGAAATACTGTAGGAAGTATAATAGAAGCAGGAGCTAAAACTAAAGGCCGTCCAAATGTCGAGTCTGGTGTTATTACTTCTGTTACATTATTTGAAACAGGATCTAATTATGACGGCGTTCCTACAATTACAGTCTTTGATCCTAGTGCAACATCAGTTGCTACATTATTACCTAGAGTAGGTAATGGAGTATTAAGTGCTCCTACTTTTATTAACAGAGGATTAGGTTACAACACCAGTTCAACAGAAATTAGTATTAATGGTAGCGGATATGCTGATCAGTATCAGGTTGGTTTAGGAATCGCAGTTAGTAATTTAACTTCATTGCCAAGACCAGGTGACGACTTAACCATTGACGGCGATGATATTATCTATAAAGTAACAAGTGCCACAGCAATTAACGGAACAGTAGCACCAAATATTACTGCTATTATTGAAATATCTCCGCCAATGAGTGTTGCATTGAGTCCAGATCATGATGTAGATGTTGTTATACGTGAAAAATATAGTCAAGTACGTTTAACAAATCACGATTTCTTAAATGTTGGTTACGGAAGTCAACCAGAATCTGGATATCCAGGTGTACCAGCTGCTACTGAATTACAGGCACAAAATCAAACAATTGAAAATAATTTTGGACGAGTATTCTTTACGTCAACGGACCAAGACGGTAATTTCAAAGTTGGTAATTTGTTTGGAGTTGAACAGGCAACCGGTATTGTTACATTGAGTGCCAGCCAATTTGGTTTAACTGGTTTGGAACAATTGAGCTTAGGTGGTATTGCAGTTGGTGGGTCAAGTGTTGTTGTTACTCAGTTTAGTACAGACTCTACGTTTGTAGCAAATAGTGACACAATTATACCAACGCAAAAAGCAATTAAATCTTATCTAAGTGCTCGTCTAAGTCAAGGTGGTTCAAACACATTTACTGGACAAACAACAGCTGGTACAGTTGTTATAGGAGGCCCAAATCAAATTAACAACACAATTCCAGCAGGGCAGGCAGGATCTCGAGTAGAAATGGTCAATAAGGTTAACTTCTTTGGAACAGATGGTGGTTTAATTGACGGTGGTTTAATGGCACTAGATTTCTTCATGACAAATGCAACAAAGCGTGGTGGATCACGCTGATAATAACTATAGATTATAGTTTAGATAAATATGATTATCAAAGGAATAAAATAAAATGGCAGAGTTTATACTAGGTAGAATTAAGTTCGTATATCGAAACAACTGGGCTACAGGTACTGCATACGT
>Ga0315907_10009019_pt1 | contig 10158 bp, 8 predicted proteins | sample LakEriMetagenome_3_FD_203525 | JGI IMG/M metagenome (GOLD analysis project Ga0315907, IMG submission 203525) | Freshwater fungal communities from buoy surface, Lake Erie, Ohio, United States - Buoy 12 MA123 | ecosystem: Environmental > Aquatic > Freshwater > Lake > Lake biofilm | place: USA...
AGCAAGTTTCCTTCCCGATCAATTACAAAAAGACCTGCATTCTGCGTAGCTAAGGCTATGTTTCCTTTGTTTAGCCGGAGGCTGTAGTTGATCAAAAATTCATTTCTCCAAAAATCACCTTTCATCAAAAAAGGGACACTACTCCTACCGTCGTACAAAAACAAACCTTGAGAAAAGGTACTGACAAGCCACTTGTCTTTATCGTAAGGCAAAATATTGGACACCCGCTTGTCCTTGTAAAAATCCCCGCCAGGAATTGGACTTAGCGTAGCATCGGTTACTTCAACTAATCCCTCTCCTAAAATTTGAGTATACAAGCGCTCCCCAAGCTGAAAGGGAATATCCAATCGTTTTTTGGTATCGATTACTTTTAAACCCAGTCCATCGTAGACATAAATCCGGTTGAACGTGCAAAAATAAATCCGCTCTCCGACTACAAATATTTTCCAAGTTTCATCAAAGCCTCGTACCTCTTCCGGCAAGCTGTCTGCCAAGGAGACATAGGTTAATTGCCCAAGTTCATCTGGATGTAGAAATCCAAAATCACCTTGACTACCCACATAAATCCGGTCTTGATCCCCTACAAAAGCAGAACGGACTTTCGTATTGTTCAGTCCATAGCGAGTCCAGTTTTTACCATCAAACTCGAGTAGACCCAGGTTATTGGCCACGAATACCCTACCCATGTCATCCTGGACAATGTCAAAATTTTGTATTCCTGCGCGGTAATCCAAAGCGGAGTAATTGGTCACAAAAGGCTGACCCTGAAAAACGGAAAATTGCTGGGCCCTACCCTCGATTGGCCCACCTAAAAAGAATAAAAAAAGCAATCCAAACGCGCTGCAACAAAAAGAAATTACAAACCGAGTGATGGGTAGCATTGTGAAATTGTTTGTGTACAAGAATTAACCAACAAATAGGCTTATTGTTGTAATTAACCTTATTTATTTCAATTGATGAATTATTGATGTAGTATTTTTTTCAGAATGATGAATAGTTGTAGTTATCCTGAAATAGGTTGCTGTTACAGACTTCTTCATCTTTACAAAAAAAAAGTAAACCCATGAAAAAAATTGTATCTAAATGCTTTGCGCTTTGCGCACTCCTCGGCATGCTTTGGGCCTGTGATAATGGATTCTCAGAGGTTCCAATTGTTGACATGCCTCCAAAGATTACCTTAGGCGCTATTACTAGCGGCTTAACCGAAAAGCAGGACTTTATTGTGGATGTCTCCTTCTTTGATGGAGTGGACGATGGCAAAATCAGTTCACTAGCAAGTTTCTCCTACACCATCAAACGTGGAGCCACTCAGGTGAGCACAGGTTCTAAAGACCTCAGTGGTGAAAATGAAAAAGTAACCATCAAAGTGGTGGGAGGTTTTATCCCAGGTGTTTACAACCTAGATGTGAAAGCTAAGGACACCAACGGTAACGAGGCAGTTGAAAATGTTTCTTTTACAGTTGCTTCTAGCAAGCCTGCTTTTGATATCACAGGCGTATGGTCTATGGAGCCAATCGCTGGCGCGATGAAAGTGGGTCCTACTCCTGGAAGTTCAGAGTGGTGGCAAAACTCTCTTGGAGATGTTACTGCAAGAGCTTGTTTCTTTGATGACAAGTACACCTTCGAAGAAAACGGAGCCTTCAAAATGGCATTGGATGGGGTAACCTGGTTAGAAACATGGCAAGGTGTAGCCGCAGACGGATGCGGTGCTCCTAAGTCTCCTTTTGACGGAACTAAGGCCTACACCTACACTTACACCAGCACCACACTTACACTACTAGGACAAGGCGCACATGTGGGTCTTGCCAAAGTGAATAACGCTGGTGAAATCTCAAATGGTGCTGCTATCGCAAATCAAATTGCCTACACCATTGTAGAACAAACCAAGCAAGGCAATACCCGTAGAATGACCCTACGTGTGCAGGCTGGAAATGGCGTGTGGTGGGATTTCAAATTGATCTCCGGACCAGCAGCAAGCGCAGCAATTGAAGGCAACTGGAAAATGGAGCCTGTTGAAGGAGCCATGACTGTAGGCCCTACTGCAGGCAGCAGAGAGTGGTGGTTCAATACCGCTGCAGATGTAACTACACGTGCTTGCTTCTTTGACGATGTATATACCTTCAACTCCAACGGTTCGTATACCATGAACTTGGGTACGCAAACTTGGTTGGAAGGATGGCAGGGTGCAGACGGATGTGCTGCTCCAAAGGCTCCTCATGATGGAAAAGGAACGTACACCTATACCTACGATGGTGCTACACTTAGACTTTTAGGACAAGGAGCTCATGTAGCCTTACCAAAAGCAGTAAATGCCGGAGAACTTCCAAACGTAGCCGTTCCAAGTGAAGTATCCTACAAAGTAGTCAGCCTTGTGGAAACTGCAGGTGTTAAAAGAATGACAATACAGATTGAGACAGGCACCGGAGTTTGGTGGACTTTTAAATTAATCTCTCAATAAGTAACTTACCGCCAGAGAATTCTCTGGCGGTTTTATTTTTACACATATGCATAAACTACTTTTATCTACCTTATTAATAGCACTTGGGGTAATCGGATGCGTACCCGAGGAAAAGACAGGTCCAGATCAGACCGGTAGCAAAGTAACCATCCCAAAACTTGGAGCTACTTCCCCAACTTCCTACACCAACATGAAGTTAGTTTGGGCAGACGAGTTTGATGATACAGCACTCAACTCAGATTTCTGGAGTTTCGAAACTGGCAACGGATCCAATGGTTGGGGTAACAATGAACTCCAATTTTACCGGACACAAAACACCAGCATCCAAGATGGACATTTAGTCATCACTGCCAAAAAAGAACCTTTCGGAGGGAAAGAGTATACCTCTTCCCGGATCATAACAAAAAGTAAGAAAGAGTTTAGATACGGACGAGTGGACATTCGCGCTGCACTCCCCAAAGGACAGGGCATCTGGCCTGCACTTTGGATGCTTGGATCCAATTTTGACACGGTGAGCTGGCCAGCCTGCGGAGAAATTGACATCATGGAGATGATAGGCGGGGGTGGTCGTGAAAACACCGTCCATGGTACGGTACACTGGCAAAACGAAGGAAAGCATGCCCAATTTGGAGGAAAAACTACGCTTCCTTCTGGTACCTTCTCAGATCAATTTGCAGTATATTCCATTACTTGGGACGCAACCTCTATCCGCTGGTTTGTAGACAACAAACAGTACCATGTGATCGATACTACGCCGGCAGAATTGGATGAATTCAGACGAAATTTCTTCTTTATTTTCAATGTGGCCGTAGGTGGCAACTGGCCAGGATCTCCTAATACCACCACTACTTTCCCCCAGCACATGATTGTGGATTATGTGCGGGTATTCCAATCAAATTAATTCCAGAGTTATCTCAAAACTCAAATCTGCAACCGAAAAAATTAGCTAGGTGAGCTAAAAAAATTAGGTTACTATCTTTAAAGGCTAGAGGCTGTCCCCATTTAGGAGACAGCTTCTTTTTTTTTAGCGAAGCCAATCCCCAATAATCCGATTGACTTCTTCTGGCTTTTCGATGCAACTGCTGTGCCCTGCCCCTGCAATAGTCACTAGCTTGGCTCCAGCAATCCCCTGATGAATAAAGGCGGCCTTCGCTGGGGTCGTCGCCACATCCTCATCTCCTACAATCACCAAGGTAGGGCAAGAAATTTTGGACAGCTCCTCCTCCACCCCTTTGCGATAGATCACTCCTTCTACAGGTCCTGTGATGGATTTTTTGTTGGAAGCCAATTCCTTTTTCCAATGACGAATGGACTCCCTATTCCTAAGATCCTCCAACCAGCTTTTTGCAAACATGATTTTCATGACCTTGCTCGCGATGGGAGGAATGATCCCAATCCAACGCACCATCCCATTGAGCAACTTGTATTGGGGTAGGTTCTCTAGGGGTTCCGCATTGGCAGAAGTCTCGAGCAAAACCAAGCTTTTGACCAATTCAGGGTGACGAGCAGCGAGACGCATGCCCACAAAACCTCCCATGGACAAGCCTATAAAATGCACTGGGCCACCCACCAGGGACCGGATTAATTCTGCAGCATCTGCTGCCACCGTATCCATATCGTAGGGTCCTCCAACTTCACTGCTGCCTTGTCCTCGGTGATCGTATGCAATCACCCGGTACCGCTTCGAAAGTTCAGCCACTTGCGCAGCAAACATCCTGTGACTCCAAAGTAAGCCATGGGCAAAAACCAAGGTCTCGGATCCAGATCCATGTTCTTGGTAAAATAGTTTGGTCTGGGAAAGTGTTACAAACGGCATAGTTTAAAGCGGTTAGTGAATGAGATTTAATCCAATTTTCAGGTTACAAAAAAGAAGGAGAGGCCATTAGGCAAGCTCTCCTTCTTTCTATTCAAAAAGCCAAATATGGCAAGCTTACCAATCCAAACCTGGCTGGGTAATGCGTGCCTTTTCTCTGGCCTTATGCTGATCTACAATGGTGCGCACATCTTTAAGTAGTTGCTTCGCATCGTACACAATGCCATCTTTTACAGTGTACTTGACACCACCTACTCGAACTGGCTCATTCTTATCGTTGACACGGACGGCTCCTGTACCATACAATACTTTCAGGTTTTGAAGTGGGTTTTCTTCCAAGATGACAAAGTCTGCCAACTTCCCTACTTCTACCGTGCCCAAATCTTTATCCAAGCCCAAGGCTTCCGCCCCATGCATGGTCGCAGCACGAATCACTTCCAAAGGATGGAATCCTGCCTCGCGCAACATTTCGAGTTCACGGATGTAGGCAAAGCCATACAGCTGGTAAATAAATCCAGAGTCAGAACCTGCAGTTACTCTACCACCACGATTTTTGTATTCGTTGACAAAGGTCATCCACAGGCGGTAATTGTCCTTCCAAAGCACTTCTTCTTCGGTAGTCCAATCAAACCAATAAGAACCGTGAGATTGACGATTGGGGGCATAAAAACGCCAAAGGGAAGGCAGTGTATACACACCATGCCACTCCTGCGTACGTGCACGCATGAGGTCTCGATTGGCCTCGTAAATATTGAGTGTAGGATCCAAGGTGAAATCCAACTCCAACAACTCATTCATTACTTTATTCCAATGCTCGGAGAAAGGTGGTGCTGCTTGCTGCCATAGTTTCCCTGCCTCTGCAAAGCGATGCTGCTCGTTCTGGTAATTGTAGTCCAATCTAAAATTTTGGATGGTACGATCCGTAAATAACGCCTCAGGAAGTCCATACCAGTGTTCCATGGAAGTAAGCCCTGCACGGGCAGAATGAAGCACATTCCATCGCGCTACATCCAACTGCTGGTGGTGCATGGCAGACTTCAATCCAATTCGCTTATTTTCAGAGATTGCAGCTTCCATTACTTCGGGCTTCGCTCCAAAAAACTTGATTCCATCTGCTCCTTTTTCCTTGTTCTCATTTACCCAAGCCTTTGCTTGCTCTGCATTGGTGATGGGACCTTTTGCACCCTGTCCAAAGGATGTGTAAGCCAAGATTCGTGGGGCAGTAATCTCATTGGCTGCGGATTTTTTCTTGTGGTCCAAGACCCAAGGGAGTCCATTTCCTGCCGATGGGTCACGCACAGTCGTAATTCCGTGCGCCATCCAAAGTTTGAATACGTATTCTGCTGGGGTACCTTGACCTGAACCTCCGATATGCCCGTGCATGTCAATCAAGCCCGGCATGAGGTAGTGCCCGGTCAAGTCCATGACCTTCGTTTCATCGTCTGCTTTGGGGCGTCGATTTTCGTTGATCGGTACTCCAGGATAGCCTACGGCTTGAATTTGGGTGATTCGGTTTTTCTCTACCACGATATCTACAGGTCCTAGTGGCGGCGCACCCGTACCATCGATAAGCGTGACGCCACGAATGATCAGTTTCTCATAAGGGCCCTTTCCTTCTGCTCTTGCAGGGGAAGGCATGATCTGTGCACTTGCCCAGCTGACGCTAGCAACCAATGCGAGACCTAGGAAAAGTATTTTTTTCAACATAGCTAGTTGGGGTTCTTAAGGTGTTTAAGTTAGGGGAAATCCAGAAATGAAAAAATGTTTTTATGATTAACGTAACCCGTCAACTGTTGACAGCCCACAGTCCACAGCAAATTGAAACGAACTTCAAAGTATATTTTTTTGGTCAGCGGGGTGAATAAACAGAGGTTCATGAATTCTATTTTATGAAGCAGCAATAAAAAAGCCCCGTACGGACGGGGCTTTAAATACAAACTGCTGTCGAAGGTGAACTGTCAACCGTTGACCGTTTTACAAGTCTTTGAACTTTTCCATAATCTCTTCAGAAATTCCTGTAAAGGAATATCCTCCATCGTGGAAAAGATTTTGCATGGTCACCATTCGGGTCAAGTCTGAGAACAAACTGACGATATAGTCTGCACAAGCATCTGCTGGCGCATTACCTAGTGGGGAAAGGGCTTCCGCAAAATTGTAAAACGAATCAAAGCCTCCGATGCCTGTTCCTGCAGTGGTTTTGGTAGGGGATTGAGAGATGGTGTTGACACGCACCTTTTTCAACTTACCAAAGCGGTAGCCATATCCTCTGGCAATGCTTTCTAGCAAGGCCTTGGCATCTGCCATATCTGTGTAGAATGGAAATATTCGTTGAGCGGCAATGTAGGAAAGTCCTACAATGGAACCCCACTCCTTCATCACATCCATCTTCTCAGCTACCTGCATCATCTTATGGAAAGAGATGGCCGATACATCGTAGGATTTCATAGCCCAATCGTAATTGAGATCACCATAGGCTCTTCCCTTCCGGATGTTTGGAGACATACCAATGGAGTGAAGCAAAAAGTCAAAATCTGCTCCCAAGAACTCTTTTGCCTCAGCATATAATTTTTCAATATCCTCCACAACGGTGGCGTCTGCACCAATTACGATGGTATTGCACTCTTCTGCAAGTTCTTTGATCGCTCCCATACGCATGGCGATGGGTGCATTGGTCAAGACAAATTTTCCGCCTTGTTCCTTTACCTTGAGCGCAGTTTTCCAAGCGATGGAATTTTCATCAAGTGCTCCAGTAATGATTCCTACTTTTCCTTTAAGCAAATTTTCTGACATATAGCGATGGGGTTGAATTCAAAGTCTGCGGTAAAACTACATAAAATTTAGGAGTTAGCCCTTCAATTCATCAAGAGCTCTTTGGCACTCGCCTGAGCAGCAGGAGATGGATTGGCTCCAGCGATCATTTTGGCAAGCTCATGCACGCGTTCCTCGGTAGTCAATTGCTTGACCTTGGAGATGGTTTTTTCTGCACTATGATCCTTGTACACAAAGAAATGCACCACTCCCTTAGCCGCCACCTGCGGCAGGTGTGTAATGCAAATCACTTGGTGGTTCTGGGCAATTACCTGCATCATTCGTACCATTTGCAAGGCTACTTCTCCCGAAATACCAGAATCGATCTCATCGAATATAAGGGTTGGAAGGGCCATTTTGTCGGCCATCAAATACTTAATCGCAAAAAGTAAACGGGAAAACTCCCCACCGGAAGCTACTTTTTTCAATGGCTGCAGTGGCATCCCTTTGTTGGCCGAGAAAAGCAACTCCACCCGATCTATCCCGCTACCATTGGGTTCAAAAGCCTGCCTTTCAAATTGAACGCGAGCATTTTCCATCCCCAACTCATGCAGCAAGGCTTCCAATGCCCCTTCAAAAGACGGAAAACAACTCCTACGCTTTTGGCTAAGCAGCTCAGCTGCCTGAAGCATTGTCTTTTCTTTTTCAACTAACGCCCTCTTGGCCTCAAGCAACTGATCTTCGACTTGCTGCACTTGAAAAACCTGATCCGCCAAGTGGCTTTCCAAAGCCAGGAGTTCCTCAATGGTCTGCAGGCCATGCTTCTTTTGCAATTGGTAGATTTTACTGAGGCGCTCACGGGTACGCTCTAGCTTTTCAGGATCCACTTCTACAGTACTATCCTCATCTGCCAAACTTTCTGCCAAGTCCTTCAATTCAATGAATGCCTCCTGAAATCGCTGTCGGTAACTGCCAAAAGCCTGCGCCAATCGCTCCAAACCTTGCAAACTCGATTGAATCTGTCCCAATCCCTGAAGTACTCCAAACTGTTCGTCTTGGAAAAGGGAAAGGATCTCCTGAATTTTCACTTTAATATCTTCAGCATTTTCCAGGATCTCCTGACTCGCCTCCAACTCCTCTTGCTCTCCGGCTACAAGCGATAAACTACTCAACTCATTCAATTGAAATTGATTGAAGTCGAACTCTTTTTTGAGTGTTTCTGCCTGACGAGTAAGCTCCTCTAACCTTTTTTTGGCAGATTTAAATTCTTTAAAAACCTGTTGATAGGCAGCTCGCTCAACTCCTGTTTGGGCAAATGCATCCACCAATCCCAATTGAAAATCTCCTTCTCCAAGGAGTAGGGTATCGTGCTGGGAGTGCACATCCATGAGCTTCTCCCCCAAGGTCTTCAGATGATCCAATAATATCGGCGTATCATTTACAAAAGACCGGGATTTGCCATTTGGACTGATTTCCCTTCGGATAATGCAGCTGTCCTCATAGTCTAGTTCGAGCTCCTCAAAATATTCCTGTAAGCCGTAGGAGCGAATGTCAAAAACCCCCTCCACCACACATTTCTTCTCTTCGTGAAGCAAGACCTTGGTGTCTGCCCGATTGCCAAGCAAAAGGCCTACCGCTCCAAGCATAATCGACTTACCCGCTCCCGTTTCACCTGTAATCATGCTCAATCCTGCACTCGGCTGCATGGCCAAGTGGTCGATCAACGCATAATTGGATATTTTAAGTGAAGTAAGCATGAATTAAGGTTGGCTTTCCAGCAAAACTAAAGGATAGGAGTTAGCTTTTGAGCAGCTCGTTGTATTTTCTAGCGTTATTCGGATCAATTTCAAGGAGTAATGGAACTGCTTGTTCACGAATGTCAAATGGAGCATTCTTGAGAATGGACACCAGTTCATCACTTTTAGCATCAACAAAGCTGATCGTAAAGATCCCATTGGGCTGCAATCGATTGGCTTCCGCCACGCGTTGGATCGCTCCCAAAATCGAATTATACGCTTCTTCTGGCGCGGTAGCGAGTTGGTCCATCCCCTTCCTGTGATACAAATAAATCGCCTCCCGAATAGGGGCATACACGGTTGAAATGTAAATGTCATTGATCAGCCAGTAACGACTTCTTCGGTCATTGGGATTTTGAACCCAGCCGACACGTCCCGATTGCTGGGCATTGTTTACGATATCATTCGCTACTTCAAAATAGGGGTTCCCCCCTTTCAGTTCAAAGCTGTCGTAATCCATTCCCAGCGCGATGTACGCATAGTAAGAAAGTAGCGAACTGATGTTATTCAAAAAAGAAACCCGGTTGAATTCCAGAGGTTGTGATTCTTGGTATTCAAAAGACCAATTGCGATCAATAAAGTTCAGCACGACTGTCTCATAGTTGGTGCCATATACCGGGCGTACCACCTGCACCTGAACCGTTGCACTGTAAACCCCTATTTGAGGCACTTGATTGATGGTGATCAATAAGTTTCCTTTGATGCGCTCCACGGGCCTAAATTCATCTGAAGTCCAGGTTCTCCCATTCAAAAACTGTTCAAAGCTGGTTTTCATCTGGCTAAAGACGTCTGTACTTTGAAATCTAGAACGATCACTATTGATAATGACCCTAAAATCCAGCTCTTGAGCCTTGCTCTCTATTAAAAATCCAAGAATTCCAACTAGGATGAGTATCCCTTTTTTCATGTACTAAACTTACAAAAAATCTTTAGCTCCTCGTCAAGAAGCAGCTTTTTTGACTTCTTCCAAAATAAGTTCCGCAATCACATCCTTCGGCAAAAGAGCGGACTGAACTTCATTTCCTCCTTTATGAAAAATACGAACCTGGTTAGTGTCGTGCTTAAAACCTACTCCATCCTCAGTTGCTGAATTCAACACGACCAAATCAAAGTTTTTGCGTTCCAATTTGGCTTTGGCATTCGCTTCTTCCTGCTCTGTTTCCAAGGCAAAACCCACGTGAATCTGTTTGGCGCTTTTTGTTTTCCCAAGCTCAAAGGCAAGATCCACATTTGGGACCAAGCGAAGCGTAAGTTCTTCCCCTGCCTTTTTTATTTTTTGAACAGCTGCATTTTCAGGCCTAAAATCTGCCACTGCTGCGGCAAATACGACTACATCCATCTGT
>Ga0315907_10009020_pt1 | contig 10155 bp, 8 predicted proteins | sample LakEriMetagenome_3_FD_203525 | JGI IMG/M metagenome (GOLD analysis project Ga0315907, IMG submission 203525) | Freshwater fungal communities from buoy surface, Lake Erie, Ohio, United States - Buoy 12 MA123 | ecosystem: Environmental > Aquatic > Freshwater > Lake > Lake biofilm | place: USA...
CAGGATGAGTCCAGGTTTCAGCGCGGCACTGTACATATCGCCCACCGACCGCCCCATCTGGTCGGCCAGCACGATGAGTACTAGCGAGGGGGGAATGATCTGTACCAGCGTGCCCGCAGCAAGGATGGATCCGGTGGCGATCGACCGGTTGTAGCCGTACCGCAGCATGATGGGAAGGGAAATCAGGCCCATAGAAATAACTGCGGCAGCGATCACGCCAGTAGTTGCTGCGAGCAAGGCCCCGACGAGAACCACGGCAATCGCTAGCCCCGCGCGCACAGGCCCAAAGAGTTGGCCGATAGTGTCGAGGAGGTCTTCGGCCATACCGCTGCGCTGAAGAATGATTCCCATAAACGTGAAGAACGGAATAGCCAGCAGAGTGTCGTTCTGCATGATGCCGAAGATGCGCAACGGCAAGGCCTGGAAGAGTGCGGGGGTAAAAAGTCCGAGGGCAACCCCGATAAGGCCAAAGCCTAGCCCGACGGCCGCCAGCCCAAAGGCTACCGGAAACCCGCTAATTAAGAGAACGAAGAGCCCCAGAAACATAAAGACGGGGAACTGGGACGTGAGTAGTTCGATCACGTCGACGCCTCCTTGTCGTCTTTGACTAGATCGATATCCTTGTTGCCATCGACGGCGAGCGGATCCGGCCCTATATCGAGTAGAAAGCTCAGCCGCTTATGGAGTTCTGCCATGGCCTGCAGCAGCAGCAGGCCCATTCCAAGAGGAATGGTGAAGAGCACGGGCCATCGAATCAGTCCTCCCGCATTTTGGGACATCTCGCCGCTTACAAACGCAATCGAAAAAAGTGGCCAGGACAGCCAGGCAACGAAAAAACTGGTGGGAATCAGAATGAGGACGATGCCGGCTGCGTCTATGATATTTCGGGTCTTGGCCGTGAGCCGTGCCGAGATAAAGTCGATACGGACGTGGGCGTTGTGCAGAAAGACATAGCCTGCACCGAGCATGAAGACTGCAGAGAAGAGATACCACTGTCCCTCGAGTAAGGCATTCGAACTGGTGGAGAACACCTTACGCACAATGGCGTTGCCTGCGCTTAGGAGCACCGCTGCAAAAATAAGCCAGCGCAGCCCGTGACCGATCCAGGCCGATAGACGATCGATGACGGCAACGAAGGGTGCGGTGATGGTAAGTAGACTTTTCACTGTAGGCATGATTGTGCCTGACCTTTAACCCAAGCTCGCCTGTTTTTACGCCACCGACTATGCTGCGACGGCTCAGTAATTTCCCTAGATCGACGTAAAGTAGTAAGCATACGTAATGCGATTGAACAATTTGGCGTAGCGGCCGTCCTCTTCGGAATATGGCTTGGGAGGGTCTGCTCGATTTTTGTAAGGATGGCGGGGAAAGCCCCACGCCCGCGGAGATGCAGCGCCTGCTGTATCCGTAGTCCGCTACGGCCCCCCATACTTTCATGGACTCGAAAGGTATGAAACCATTGATTTCTATTTCCTTTAGAACGCTTTGCATGGCACTCAGTCTTGGGGCGCTGATCGGGTGCAGTGCAGAAATGAAGACAGGCTGTCCAGACCCCGGCGCCCTAACACCCGATCAGGCGACGGCAGCCGAAAGAAAGTTGGCAGGTTTTAGAACGGGATTTGATCCGAACTGCAAGTAGACAGGTCTGGCCCAAGCGGGCCAGGTGCTCGCGGGCTTGCGGGCCGCAGGCCGTCGATCACCATCGGCTGCCCCACGGTGTTTAGGGCTGGCTGTCCTGGCGAGACCTCCATCGCCACACAGAGTGCGCGGGCCTCGACCTGCGGTTCCTGAAAAACCTCTGCGATCGACTGCACTGGTGTGCAGGGCACCCCAAGGGCACTCAGAAGACCAAGCCAGTGTGCGCGCGGCTGGGCCGCCAGAAGGGCAGAGAGCTCGGCATTCAGTAGTGCTCGGTGTGCGACGCGTGCGGGGTTGGTCGCAAAACGTGGATCGGCAATCCAGGCCGCCCGATCCAGGGCCTGCGCCAGGGCCGCGAACTGGCCATCGTTGCCTACCGCGAGCACGAGGTAGCCATCTTGGGCCGCATAGGCCTGGTAGGGAACAATGCTGGGGTGTGCATTACCCAACGCCTGCGGCGACTTTCCAGAGACGAGGTAGCTTGACGCCTGATTGGCCAAGAGTGCGATGCCGGCGTCTAAGAGCGAACAGTCAATCGTGGCCCCTTGGCCGACCTGCGACCGACGCAGCAGTGCCGCGGTAATTGCATTGCAGGCATAGAGCCCGGTAAACAAATCGATCACCGCGACGCCCACCTTTTGTGGCTCGCGGCCCGGTTCTCCGGTGATCTGCATGAGGCCTGTGAACCCCTGGAGTGCGAAGTCGTAGCCGGCCTGACTCGCCATAGGTCCATTCTGACCAAATCCGCTGATCGAACAGTAGACCAGCCGCGGACTGGCGGTGCGAAGTGACTCGGCATCGAGGCCATAGCTGCGCAGGCTGCCGACCTTAAAGTTTTCGATCACCACATCGGCCCGCTGGGCGAGCGCCTTGATCTGGGCCAGGTGGTCGGGGTCGTTAAAGTCGGCGGTAATCGAATGCTTGCCGCGGTTGGTGCAGGTGTAGTAACTGGCAATCTCGGGGGTGTACCAGGGCGGGCCCCAGTGGCGGGTGTCGTCCCCCGCGCCGGCGCGCTCAATCTTGAGAACCGTGGCCCCGAGGTCGGCCAACAACTGGCTGCACCAGGGGCCCGCCAAGACGCGAGAGAGGTCGAGCACTCGAATACCTAAGAGCAGGTCAGCCTGCCCTTGGCGAATCTCCTGCTGGTGACCGACCACTTAGAAGAAGGCCTGAATACCCGTCTGCGCCCGACCGAGAATCAGGGCATGGATGTCGTGGGTGCCTTCATAGGTGTTGACAACCTCGAGGTTCACCATATGGCGCATCACCCCAAACTCGTCGGTGATGCCATTGCCGCCGAGCATGTCGCGTGCGGTTCGTGCAATGTCCAGGGCTTTTCCACAGTTGTTGCGCTTGAGAATCGAGGTGGCCTCTACGGAGGCCGTACCTTCTTCTTTCATGCGGCCTAAACGCAGTGCAGCCTGATAACCCAGGGTAATCTCGGTCTGCATGTCGGCGAGCTTTTTCTGAATGAGCTGATTGGCTGCCAGCGGCCGGCCGAACTGCTGTCGGTCCATTACGTACTGCCGTGCTGTGTGCCAGCAGAACTCGGCCGCCCCAAGCGCTCCCCAGGCAATACCAAACCGTGCGGAGTTAAGACACGTGAAAGGACCCTTCAGACCACGAATATCGGGGAAGGCATTCTCTTCGGGAACGAAGACCTGGTCCATGACAATCTCGCCCGTAATCGAGGCGCGAAGGCCAATCTTTCCGTGGATGACGGGGGCTGAAAGGCCTTTCATGCCTTTTTCGAGCACGAACCCGCGAATCTCGCCGGCATCGTCTTTGGCCCAGACCACGAAGACATCGGCAATCGGGCTATTGGAAATCCAGGTCTTTGCCCCCGAGACGCTATAACCGCCGTCGACCTTCTTGGCGCGGGTCGTCATGCCGGCGGGGTCAGAGCCGTGGTTAGGCTCGGTGAGTCCGAAGCAGCCAATGAGGGTGCCCTTGGCCAGCCCAGGAAGAAACTTCTGCCGCGTGGATTCGTTGCCAAAGGTGTAGATCGGGAGCATGACGAGCGAGCTCTGCACGCTAAACATGCTGCGATAGCCGCTGTCGACCCGCTCGACCTCCGCTGCGATGAGTCCGTAGGCAACCTCACCTACCCCAGCACCGCCATACTCCGTGGGGATGGTGGGCCCGAGAAATCCCAGGCTACCCATCTCGGGGAAGATGTCGGGTTCGACCTTCTCGTGCCGAAAGGCCGAGAGGATTCGCGGCGAGAGCTTGTCTTGGCAATATTCGCGCGCCGCCTGCCGAACCATGCGCTCTTCGTCGGTGAGTTGCGCCGACAAGAGCAAGGGGTCTTCCCACATAAACTTGGTCTGCGGTTTGAGCATGGTGTTGCTCCTTCCTGGTCTGGTTTGTGTCGCGTGTTGAATGCCTGATAGCCTAAACGAATTGCTCCGGCCTGGCACTAGGGCTTTATCACACTGGCAATGGCCTGAGAGACGCGTGGCAGGTTTTTGTTGTTGAGGGCGGCGATACAAATCCGGCCGGTACCCACCGCATAGATGCCGTGCTCCTCGCGCAGCCGATCGACCTGCTTTTCGGTGAGGCCGGAGTAGCTAAACATGCCTTTCTGACGGGTGACAAAGGACATATCCTGGGCCACGCCAAGATCTTTGAGCCCCTGCACCAACCCCTCGCGCATGGCGCGGATACGGTTGCGCATGGCGGCGAGCTCTTCTTCCCAGAGGGCTTTGAGTGCGGGCGTGCTCAGCACCATGGTGACCAAGGCACCCCCGTGGGTCGGCGGGTTGGAATAGTTGGTGCGGATGACCCGCTTGACCTGGCTCAGCAGCCGTTTGGTCTCGTCGGCGCTACCGGTGACGATCGATAGGGCCCCCACCCGCTCGCCGTAGAGCGAAAAGGATTTGGAAAAAGAGCTTGAGACAAAGAAGTTCAGGCCCGCATCGGCAAACTTGCGCAGGGCAACGGCATCTTCGAAGAGCCCCTGGCCGAAACCCTGGTAGGCCATGTCTAGGAAGGGCACAAGGCTCCCTGAGGCACAGGCTGCCACCACCTCGTCCCACTGGTGGTCTGACAAATCGGCCCCGGTGGGGTTGTGGCAGCAGGCATGCAGCACCACGATCGATCGGGCGGGCAGGGCCTTGAGGCTCGCCATCATGCCGGCAAAGTCCACGCCCCGGGTGGTGGGGTCGTAGTATTTGTAGTTGTGCACCGCAAACCCCGCCGTTTCGAAGAGGGCCCGGTGGTTTTCCCAGCTGGGGTCACTAATGGCCACGGCCGACTGGGGCAGCAGCTGTTTGAGGTAGTCCGCGCCCACCTTAAGCGCCCCGGTGCCGCCGAGCGCCTCAATCGTCACGACTCTGTCCTGGGCGAGCAGCGGGTGGCCTGCCCCGAAGATCATCTGCTGCACCGCCTTGTTGTAAGCGGCCGCGCCTTCTATAGGCTGATAGCCCCGCGCGGGGGACTGGGCTGTTCTTTCTTCTTCGGCCTGCTTTATGCAGTTAAGTAGCGGCAATTTGCCATTTTCGTCGTAGTAGACGCCGACCCCCAGGTTGACCTTATCGGCCCGGGTATCGGCGGCAAAGGCCTCGTTCAGGCCAAGAATGGGGTCGCGGGGGGCCAGACTAACCTGGGCGAAAAGGGAGGGATGCGGGGCGTTCATAGGTGGGTTAAGCCCTAAAGTCAAGAGGTTGGGGTGAAAAAAAGAATTGGAAATTTGGCCTAGGCCTCGCCACAATATGCGGTTGATTCCTATTAGCGCTCTTTGAAACACACATTGCCACTTTAGCATGTCTGCTCAGTCACTTAGCCCATTTCAACTGGCCAGTCCGTTCCCGCCTGCTGGCGATCAGCCGGCGGCGATTTCGGCATTGGTGCAGGGGGTCGAAGACGGCCTTTCGTTCCAGACCCTTCTGGGCGTTACGGGCTCGGGCAAGACCTACACCATGGCCAATGTCATCGCGCAGCTCGGGCGCCCCGCTTTGGTGCTCGCCCCCAATAAGACCCTGGCGGCCCAGCTCTACGCCGAGATGCGTGATTTCTTTCCCCGTAATGCGGTGGAGTACTTCGTTTCGTATTACGACTATTACCAGCCCGAGGCTTATGTACCGCAGAGAGATCTCTTCATTGAGAAAGATTCTGCGATTAATGAACATATCGAGCAGATGCGGCTGTCGGCCACCAAATCGCTCTTGGAGCGCCGAGACACCATTATCGTGGCCACAGTGTCCTGTATTTACGGTATCGGTAACCCCTCCGATTACCACGCCATGGTCTTGGCGGTGCGCACCGGAGACAAGATGAACCAGCGCGAGCTCATCGCCCAGCTGGTGCGGATGCAGTATCGCCGTAATGACACTGAGTTCGGTCGGGGCGTCTTTCGGGTACGTGGCGACACCATCGACATCTTTCCGTCGGAGCATGCGGAACTCGCATTGCGGGTGGAACTCTTCGACGACGAGATCGAGTCGCTGCACCTCTTTGATCCGCTCACCGGGCGTATTCGCCAGAAGATTTCGCGGTTTGTGGTCTACCCCTCGTCCCACTATGTCACGCCGCGTGAGGTGGTCCTGCGTGCCATTGACACGATTAAGGCGGAGCTCCATGAACGGGTGAAGTTTTTTGTCTCTGAGGGCAAGCTGGTGGAGGCGCAGCGGCTAGAGCAGCGCACCCGGTTCGACTTGGAAATGCTCGGCGAACTGGGTTTTTGCAAGGGCATTGAAAACTACTCGCGCCATCTTTCAGGCGCGGCGGTCGGTGAGCCGCCTCCCACGTTGATCGACTATCTGCCCAGCGATGCCTTGATTTTTCTCGACGAGAGCCATGTCATGGTGGGGCAACTCGGGGGCATGTATCGGGGTGACCGGTCGAGAAAAGAAACCCTGGTGGAGTATGGGTTCCGGCTGCCCTCGGCTCTAGACAATCGTCCTCTGCGGTTTGATGAGTTTGAGCCCAAGCTGCGTCAGGCCATCTTTGTTTCCGCTACGCCTGCCGCCTATGAGCTGGAGAAGTCACAGGGGGCGGTTGTCGAGCAGCTGGTGCGGCCCACCGGCCTTACCGACCCTGATATCGAGGTGCGCCCGGCGCGGGCCCAGGTGGACGATTTGTTGTCTGAAATTCGGCTGCGTGTTGGGGCCTCAGAGCGTGTGCTCGTAACGACGCTCACCAAAAAAATGGCGGAGCAGCTCACCGACTATCTGTCGGAGAACGGCGTACGGGTGCGCTATCTGCATTCTGATATCGATACCGTCGAGCGGGTCGAGATTCTGCGCGACCTACGTCTTGGAAGTTTCGATGTGCTTGTGGGCATCAACCTGCTGCGCGAGGGGCTGGATCTGCCCGAGGTTTCGCTAGTCGCTATTTTGGATGCAGATAAAGAGGGCTTTCTGCGCTCTGAACGCAGCCTGATCCAGACCATTGGCCGTGCCGCGCGGCATCTCAATGGCAAGGCGATTTTGTATGCCGATCAGATCACCGAGTCGATGCGTCGCGCGATTGACGAGACGGATCGTCGTCGGGCACGACAGAAAGTCTTTAATGCTGCCCATGGTATCGAGCCGCGCTCTGTCGCCAAAGATATTCGCGAGCTCATCGACGGTGCGGTCTCGAACAAAGAACAACAGCGCAGGCAGGCCGATGCCGCCTCTGTGGCCTCGGTGTCGGGCGTACCGGTGGAGGCCCTGTCTGAGAAGGCCCTAGCCAAAGAGATCTCTCGCCTTGAGAAGGCCATGCTCGAACACGCCCGTAATCTTGAATTCGAGAAGGCCGCAGCCGCCCGTGATGCCCTGTCTCGCCTGAAGGCCCAGGCCTTTGGCGCTGGGCGGTTAGAAGACCAGGTTCTTGAAGTGTCGTTGTCTCCCCGTGTGCAAGGGCCACAGGCCCGCGCTGCATAACCCTTGAACGTTTGTATAAAGGAACTTTTTAAAATGAGCCGTACCCAGAATAAGAAAATCGACTCTCCTCCTACCAAGCCTCTGAAGCCCGTCGGCGTGAAGACGCGGGTCTTGTTTGTCTGCATGGGCAATATCTGTCGCTCGCCCATGGCAAAGGGGGTCTTCGATTCGATGGTCAAGGCCGCCGGCCTGACTGATCTGGTGCTGGCAGACTCCGCAGGTACCCACGGATTTCATGCCGGGGAAGCCGCTGATCCGCGCGCGATCGCCGCTGCGCAGAAGCGGGGCTACGACCTCACCGAACATGTGGCCCGCAAGATTGAGCTCTCCGACTTCAGCGAGTACGACTACATCCTTGCGATGGACTGGGACAACCTCGCCCTGATGCAACGCACCTCACCCCGAGGTCTGCAGCATAAGCTGCAGCTGCTGATGCGTTTTGCGACCGAGTTTGAGGCGGCCACCATCAGCGACCCCTATCACGGGGGTGCTCAGGGGTTTGAGCAGGCGCTCGACTACATCGAAGACGCCTGCAACGGCCTGATGGAGGTGGTGCGTCGTCGGGCGAGCATGGTCGCTGCAGCGTAAGTCCCTAGAAAATAAGGGAGTAGCCCAAATTACTTGAGTGTTTCGCTCAACTTCTGTAGACTACCCAGTAAATTAGTCGGAATTAGACGACAGGGAGCCCGTTCCCGCCGCGTTGTGCGGCGGGCGTTCAGGCAATAGTAAACAGGAGCGTATGTATGCGGCTTACCACCAAAGGGCGGTTTGCAGTAACGGCGATGATTGACCTTGGCCTCCGGCAAGAAAAAGGGCCGGTTACCTTGTCTGCTATCAGCCAACGCCAGAAAATTTCTCTCTCTTACCTCGAGCAATTGTTTGGGCGCCTGCGCCGGCACGAGCTTGTCGAATCGATGCGGGGTCCCGGGGGCGGATATCGTCTGGCCCGGTCTGGTCGAGACATTACCGTGGCAGACATCATTTACGCGGTTGATGAACCACTCGATGCTACCCAGTGTGGGGGAAAGCAGAACTGCCTAGATGACCAGGTCTGCATGACCCATGAGCTCTGGGCGAGCTTGAATCGGCATATGGTGGATTTTCTCGATTCCGTATCTCTACAAGACCTGGTGGATGAGCAGCGTCAGAAGCACCGATCCGGGGCGGACGCCCCAGTCACCCGGCAGGTGGTCTTTCATGAAGAACGTGAGCGTCGCCCGGTGGTCGCCGATCCTTTAACCAGCGCCGTGGTTAGCCGATAGACGAGAGAGCCCACAAGAATGAATACGCCCATTTATCTCGATTACTCGGCCACGACCCCGGTGGATGAACGGGTCTTGGATGCCATGCTGCCCTATCTGCGCCAGGATTTTGGTAATCCGGCCTCGCGCAGTCACGCCTTTGGTTGGAAGGCAGAAGAGGCTGTGGAGCATGCGCGGTCTCAGGTGGCCCGGTTGGTGGGTTGCGACCCCAAGGAACTTGTCTGGACCTCCGGTGCCACCGAGTCGATTAACCTGGCGCTCAAGGGTGCTGCCCACTTCTACAAAGACAAGGGCCGCCACATCATTACGGTGAAGACCGAGCACAAGGCTACCCTTGATACCTGCCGTGAACTCGAGCGGGAGGGGTTTGAGGTCACCTATCTTGATGTCTTGTCCAACGGCCTGCTCGACCTGCAGGCTTTTGAGGCAAGCCTTCGGCCAGACACCATTCTTGTCTCCGTGATGTATGTGAACAATGAGATTGGTGTGATTCAGGACATCGCTGCGATTGGTGAACTCTGCCGTGCGCGTGGCATTGTGTTTCATGTTGACAGTGCCCAGGCAACCGGCAAGGTGGTAATCGATTTGCAGGCGCTCAAGGTAGACCTGATGTCTTTTTGTGCCCATAAGACCTATGGCCCCAAAGGCGTGGGCGCCTTGTTTGTACGCAGAAAGCCCCGGGTGCGGCTTGAGCCTCTCATTCATGGCGGTGGCCATGAGCGCGGTATGCGTTCGGGCACGCTTCCTACCCATCAGATCGTGGGTATGGGTACGGCCTTTGAAATCGCCCAGGCCGAAATGGCCACCGAGAACGAGCGGGTTCGCATGCTGCGCGATCGGCTCTGGTCGGGCCTCTCACAGATGGAGGCGGTCTACCTCAATGGCGATCTTGACCACCGCGTGCCCCATAACCTCAATGTGAGTTTCAACTATGTCGAAGGCGAGTCGCTGCTCATGGCAGTGAAAGATATCGCGGTCTCTTCGGGGTCTGCCTGTACCAGCGCGAGTCTCGAGCCTTCGTATGTCTTGCGTGCTTTAGGGCGTAGCGATGAGCTCGCCCATTCGTCGATTCGGTTCTCGGTTGGCCGATTCACCACCGAGGCCGACATCGACTTTGCGGTTGCCCTTCTCAAAGAGAAAGTGGCCAAGCTGCGCGAGATGTCGCCGCTCTGGGAGATGGTGCAAGAGGGGGTCGACTTGAATGAGATTCAGTGGGCGGCGCATTAGGCGTCGCTCTAGGGGTAGCACTAGGTGTCGTATCGAAAATTGGCAGTCTGGCTTTGTTGATTGGTAGAGGAAAGAAACGATGGCATACAGCGAAAAAGTGATCGACCATTACGAGAATCCCCGCAACGTCGGGGCGCTGGATAAGAACGATCCCAGCGTCG
>Ga0315907_10009021_pt1 | contig 10154 bp, 16 predicted proteins | sample LakEriMetagenome_3_FD_203525 | JGI IMG/M metagenome (GOLD analysis project Ga0315907, IMG submission 203525) | Freshwater fungal communities from buoy surface, Lake Erie, Ohio, United States - Buoy 12 MA123 | ecosystem: Environmental > Aquatic > Freshwater > Lake > Lake biofilm | place: USA...
CTAGGTCGGGTTCTTCCTGTCGCTTGGGGCGATGGTCCCAGGCGGCCAGTTCGTCGGGGGAAGAGGTAAGCGGTCCCATAGGTCAGTCCTCCACGAGGGCATGAGCGGCAGCGAGAGCGGCCTGATGGTCTGGGTCTAAGTCATCCTCAATCTGGCAGAGCGCCCACAACAGGGCGTCCCTCAAATGTTGGATGTATTCCCCGACTCCAGGGGGCAGAACCTCAGTGCGGGCAAGCCCGCAGGCGGCCTGTAGTTCGTTCATAGGTCAGTCCTTCGTGGCGGCAGCGATGGCGGCGCGGGCATAGCAGCCCATTCCCTCGCGGGTGCTGCCAGAATCTTGAGATGCAAGGCTGAGGCTATGCAATGCGGACAGCAAAGTGTTGCACCGCGCATCAAGGCGGCGTAGCTCTTCGGCGGCGTAAGGCAGTAAGTGCAGTCTCGGGTTCTCAGTGTCTTCAAGCCGTTCAGCCAGCTGCAAGGCGGTAGATTTTTCGTGCATAGGTCAGCCCTCCAATTGAACCCAAACGTTGGACTCGGCCTCGTACCAGTCCACCGCAGTAAAGTTACCGTGATGCACCTTTATCTCGCCGTCGCGGTCCCATTCCACATCGTCGATCAGAAAATTCTGACGAGGGTTTGAGAATGCCATCACCATTCCGGGCATGAGGCACTTGGCTTGCATAACTTTCAGCATAGGTCAGTCCTTCGAAAAGGCCGGGGCCGGAGCCCCAGCGGGTTAAAAACGCGGCAGGGAGCGGATCCAGGCATCGCCCCGCGTGTGCGTTTCGATGATCTGATAAGCCCGGCCAGACTGCGCCAGGGCACGGAGGTATGCGGGGCCGTCGCAGTCCTCCTCAAGCCACGCCAAATCGCCGTCGCGGTAGCTGTAGCGTGAAATTTTGTCGGCCAGCCCCAGCGATGCAAGGGATTGAACATCGGCGGCAAACCAACCGTGGCCAGGGTCTTGAACGTAGTCAATTTTCAGCATGGTTTTTCTCCTGTCGGGCAACATGCCCCCATAGGCCACCGCATGGCCTATAGGTGCCTGTCAGTCCTCAGAATAGGCGGGTTCAATAGCACGGCCTGAGTGAGCACAGATGATCGGGTCACCCTCCCAGTGGACAAAGATAGCGGCAGGCGTCCAATCCCTTGAAGTGCCGTGCTTGAGTGAGTCCAGTATCTGGCGGAAGTTCTCGCGGGCAGACTGTGCGTCAATACACTCGCCATCCATCATGAGGAGAGCGCATGGATAACCTCCAGGCCATGCATAGCCGTTCGAACGGATAAATTCTTTCAGGGCAGAAACTTTCACGGGTTCTCCAAAGCGCCGTCAGGCGCAGCAGTTCAAATGACCCCCAGCAGCACCAGAACCAGTGCCACCAGGGAAACGAGAATCAGGGCTTTGTCCACGGGTTCCATGGGTCAACCCTCAAGTATTGCAACAGCCACAGCAAGGGGCATCTTCGCACCGGCCGGCGCGATTCCGATAGAACTCACGGCCACCAGAGTTCCACACATGCGATACGCCACGCTCCAGGCTTTGCCGCAGGTATCGTCCGGCATGCGCTGCAGCATCCGTGTCCGCATCCGCTAGTTCTGGGTCAATCAACCGGGCTAGGGCTAGGTCGGGGTCAACAGCCGGGATTAGGTCGGACAGATAAGCCCGGCCCTTCCCTGCGTATACGATCAAGTCTCCCGGGCGGATAGGCGCACCAGTTCTGGCGCACTTTCCAGGGTAACGGGCTTGCATGGTCTTCATAGGTCAACCCCTTACGCCCGCTTGAATCATGGCAAGGGCCAATGCTTGCTTTTCGCGGTTTTGCTTTTCGGTCAAAAGATGAATGATCCGTTTTTGGTGACCCGGTCCATGATCGGCGATCACGATAGAGCGAGCTTGCTTTGACGTACCAGCGCAGAGCATGCAATCAGAGCATTGAGCCTTGCGTCCCCCTTCAGCGCTCGCAGGGCAAGAAACCTCCAAAGGCTTGCGATCCACTCCAATGCTCACCCTGAAATAGCGCATGCCCATTTTCTGAGCCTGCAGGGCTTCGCTCTCGTTATCAGCGCTTGCCATAACGAGTGGGGACCATGCTGCAGCATCAAAGCCCACGGCTTGCCACTGGTGCGTATAACCTACATGATCCGCCGCTAGCGATACCAGCAATTGCCACAGCGCCACGGGAGCCGCAGCCGGATCGCCGTAAGTGCCAAGCCGTAGCTTGCGGCCCTTCAATAGCTGCGCCACTTGATCGATTGACGATGCCTTAGGGTAAGAGCCCCGGCGATATGCTCCCCAAACCGCTAACACGCTATGCCCTACGTTAACGTAGCATGGTGCCGTGGGCACGCCGGCTCGCTCCAGCATGCGAGCGATCAAGGGACGATGTGGGCAAAGCCCGCAAACACTGGCATCGTCCCCGGTTTTGAGTGCGTCCGTGGGGTCAACATCCGCCCGGATGATGAAGGATTGAACGAGGTTCCCGGTTTTGCTGTTTTCGCTTGAATCTGCAAGCCCTGTCAGGATCACCACAATGGGTTTACCGTCAATTCTTGAAGGGCCGTCATACACAACGATGCTGTTAGGTGTTGCCATGTTAGTTCTCCTTTGTTTGTGTCAGATACCAAAGCCCACAAGGGCGCCAAGTGCAAGCCCGAACGAGCATGCGAAAGCCACGTTAGCCAACAGGGCGAGCCTAGGGCGAGCCGCAGCTTTAACGTAGACCGAACCCCCAAAGGGTCCGATAGACCAAAAATACATTCCGCCGTGCTTTTTCACTTTGTGCCCCTTAGAAGTGCAACGATGCCGAAAACAGCCAGGACAACAGCGGCAAAAAACAGCCGTGTCCCAAAGTAACCGAGAGAAGACAAGAATTCCATGGTGAGGGTTCTTCTGTTAGTTGCAACTCATGCAACAGATGCAATCCTACCAGTCAGCATGCAGAGTGCAAGTGAAACTTTCCAATGGGATGGGCTGGCTTGATAGGGGCGGCCTATGGCACCAGGGAAGGGGCTGCGCCGGGTGTCTTCAGCCCGCAGTGAGCGCCAGCGAACAGCAGTCCTATTGCTTTCCCTCCTGTTCCCCTATACTGTATAGAACTACACCACTGTAAAGAACACCAGTGAAGCTCTCACGTAAGACCCTAGAGTCAGCAGCTAAGGAACTACCGATAGAGGCAATCTTAGGCAAGACCGTCTCCGGTGGTCTCACTCATAAACAAAAGAAGTTCGCCCGCGAGATAGCACACGGCGCGACTAAAGCTGACGCATACCGGAAGGCCTATAACCCAACGAGCGACTACAGCGTGAGAAGTGACCCGTACAAGATAGCCAGTGATCCACGCATCATCCGCGAGATAGAGGCTTACACCCTGGCAATAGAGGCGGAGAAACATCGTTCCCCTGCCGCGCTTCGGTCTTTAGTTATCCAGACCCTGACCCAAACCCTGATCGATCCTGAAGTAAAGCCGGCCGTTCGCCTGCAAGCTGCAAAGATTCTCGGCACGGTTACAGAGGTAGCAGCATTCACTGAGAGGAAGGAAGTCAGGACTATTTCCTCCAGCGAGGATGCTCGAGCCCGGGTAATGTCAGAGCTTCGCGGGCTTATATCTGCGAGCGCCACGGATGCAACGGTGATAGAAGCTGACGCGGATTCGCTACTGCGGGAGCTTGCGGGATCGAGCGAGCCCACGGACGCGACCCCACCCACCCCGGACCCCCCCGAGCCTGCAGGCGGAGTCCCGCCGCCTTAAACATACTATTCCACTCAAACCGTCCCATGTTCGTGTCCATTCCACACCAACGACCCCATGTTTCTACGGAACCCCCCCCGTCACTCTTCCCACAAAAAAGTGGGGGGGGGGTATACCAAAAATTTTGGCAGCGATTCCCGACTGTTTTACTCAGGTCTAAATTTAGCGACACAAAAGTAAAACTTGAAAAAGATGCGCTAAGTCTATGATTTGTAATGGATTTTGCCTCAAAGCTAAATTTTGGCGCGCACAAATTTTGTTGCCTCTAAATTTAGCGACACGAAAGTAATGGTTGAGGAAACGTGGCTAAGTTGTTGATTTGTAATGGAAAGTTCTAAGCCGGCCAAAAAGTGGCGCACGAAGAAAGTTTTGCAGAGTCCGTTGAGGAAAGTGTACGGATCTAAGGAAGAGACGTTGGAGATGGGGATGACAGAAGCTCAGAAGGAAGTGTTCTTGGCGATAGATGTGTGGTGGGAGCGGTTTGGGTACGGGCCGAGCCTGAGGAATATTTGTGAGCTACGGGGCAAGCCTGGGCTTGGGAGCACCAAAAAAATTGTGGACCGTCTTGTGAAGCTAGGTGCTCTGAAGAGGGTTGAGGGGATGGGCAGGTCTGTGCGGCCTACGTACATCCACTTCCGCAACATGGAGTAGGCCCAGTGAAACTAGACGATCTAGTGGCAAGTCTGACTCCTGCGGATCAGGAGAAGCTGTTACAGCAGGTGCAGGATTACAAGGATGCTGTGGACAGGGAGAGGTGCCAGAAGAGCTTCATGGCGTATGTGAAGAAGATGTGGCCGGGGTTTATTCATGGGCGGCATCATGCGGTAATGGCCAAGAAGTTTGAGGAGATCGCGGAAGGCAAGTTGAAGAGGTTGATCATCAATCTTGGCCCTAGACATACAAAGTCTGAGTTTGCTTCGTATCTACTTCCAAGTTGGTTCCTTGGCCGGTATCCTGAGAAGAAGGTGATCCAGGCGTCAAACACTGCTGATCTGGCTGTGAACTTTGGCCGGAAGGTGCGGAACTTGGTGGGGTCTGAGGAGTACGCGAGAATCTTTCCGGACGTGGCGTTGAGACAAGACTCTAAGTCCGCAGGAAGATGGGCAACTAATAAGAATGGTGAGTACTTTGCTATCGGTGTAGGCGGCACGATGACGGGTAAGGGTGCGGACCTGCTGATCATTGACGATCCGCACTCGGAACAAGAGGCCGCCCTGGCCGCAGGTAGACCGGAAATCTATGACTCCGTGTTTGAGTGGTACTCGTCGGGTCCAAGACAGCGTCTCCAGCCTGGAGGGGCCATAGTCGTCGTGATGACTAGGTGGAGTAAGTCGGACTTAACAGGAAAGATCCTGAAGACCGCTGGAGAGTTGGGGAAGGAAGACCAGTGGGAAGTCATTGAACTTCCAGCCATCATGCCTTCGGGTAAACCCTTATGGCCTGAGTTTTGGTCGTTGGAGGAGTTGTCTGCTCTAAGAGACGAACTTCCTCCGGCCAAGTGGAACGCTCAGTATCAGCAAAATCCGACGGCTGAAGAGGGTGCAATTGTCAAAAGAGAGTGGTGGAAAATCTGGGAACCTGAAAAACCTCCTAAATGTGAGTTCATCATCCAGTCTTGGGACACGGCCTTCACCAAAGGCGAGAGGAATGACTTCTCTGCGTGTACGACTTGGGGTGTTTTTCACCTCAACGAAGACGAGAATGACGTAAATATTATTTTGTTGGATGCGTTTCAGAAGCGCATGGAGTTCCCTGAGCTAAAAGAGAAAGCTCATGCTCATTACATAGACTGGGAACCGGATGCGTTCATCGTGGAAGCCAAGGCTGCGGGCGCTCCGTTGATCTTTGAGTTGCGAAAAATGGGCATTCCGGTGTCTGAATACACGCCCAGTAGAGGCAACGACAAGTTTGTCCGCATAAATTCGGTGGCGGATTTGTTCCAGTCGGGTAAAGTGTGGGCTCCAGACACTCGGTGGGCCAGAGAGTTGATCGAAAACATGGCCGCGTTTCCCAACGCAGACCACGATGACCTGACAGACAGCGCTGTCCAGGCCCTAATCCGCTTCCGACAAGGTGGTTTCCTGCGTCTTCAGACGGACGAGCAGGAAGAAATGCGGTCATTTAAGCGCAAAGTCGCTTTCTACTAAGGATTTGACATGGCAACGAACGTAGATCAGGCCCTGATTCCGATGGAAATGGGCGTAATGACCGATGAACCGGCCATTGAGATTGAAATTGAAGACCCGGAAGGGGTAAAGATTGGGATTGACGGGGTGGAAATTGACCTCATGCCCGAATCTGAGACGGCAGACGAGTTTGACGCCAATCTGGCGGAGTTCATGGATGAAAGTGAGCTTCAATCCCTGGCTTCTGAGCTTGTAGCCCTGGTAGATGCGGACATCAACAGTCGCAAAGACTGGACAGAGATGTTTGTCAAGGGCTTGGAAGTCCTTGGCATGAAGTATGAAGAAAGAACTGAGCCTTGGTCGGGCGCTTGTGGGGTTTATTCGCCTCTTTTGACGGAAGCTGCCATCAGGTTCCAGTCAGAAATGATCACGGAGACCTTCCCGGCTCAAGGGCCGGTGAAGACGCAGATTATTGGTGAGTCCACCCGGCTCAATGAAGATGCAGCAGAACGTGTCCGCGATGACATGAACTACATGCTGACCGAGAAGATGATCGATTACCGCTCAGAACATGAGCGGATGCTGTATTCCCTGGGCCTTGCAGGTGCTGCGTTTAAGAAGATCTACCCCAATCCGAGCACGGAACTGCCTGCTGCTCCGTTTGTGCCGGCTGAAGACTTGATCATGCCCTATGGGGCGTCAAATGTTTACACCGCCGAGCGTGTGACGCATGTGATGCGCAAGACGGAGAACGAGGTCAAGAAGTTGCAGGTTGCTGGGTTCTACCGAGAGGTGGACCTGGGTGAACCGACCCGCATCTTGACGGACGTTGAGAAGAAAAAGGCAGAAGAGCAAGGATATTCCTTGACGGATGACGACCGGTATCAGATCCTAGAGATCCATGTGGACTGGGATATGCCGGGGTACGAAGATGAAGTTCCTCTGCCGTATGTCGTTACGCTTGATCGTGGCACTGAAGAGGTTCTGGCGATCCGTCGCAATTGGGAAGAAAGCGACCAAAAGAAGCTCAAGCGACAGCACTTCGTCCAGTACACCTATATCCCTGGTTTTGGCGCTTATGGCCTGGGTTATATCCACCTTATTGGTGGTTATGCTCGCGCTGGCACTTCCATCATCCGCCAGTTGGTGGACGCAGGAACCCTGTCCAACCTGCCCGGTGGTCTGAAGAGCCGTGGTCTGAGGATTAAGGGAGATGACACTCCCATCGCTCCGGGCGAGTTCCGTGACGTAGACGTACCAAGTGGGTCGGTCAGGGACAACATCATGCCCCTGCCGTACAAGGAGCCGAGCCAAGTTTTGGCCGCGCTGCTCCAGCAAATTACGGAAGATGGCCGAAGGCTTGCAGCTATTGCTGACCTAAAGGTCAGTGATATGTCTGCCCAAGCTCCGGTTGGAACTACGCTGGCTATTCTTGAGCGTCAGTTGAAGACCATGAGCGCCGTGCAGGCTCGGGTCCACTCAAGCCTGCGCATGGAGTTCAAGCTCCTGAAGGAAATCATCCGTGACTTCCTGCCGCCTGACTACTCTTACACACCTGAGGGTGGTAACCGGTCAGTTAAACAAGCCGACTACGATTTAGTTGAGGTGATCCCGGTCAGCGACCCGAATGCGGCCACGATGGCGCAGCGGATCATGCAGTACCAAGCTGCATTACAACTTGCACAAGGCGCTCCGCAGATCTATGACCTTCCCCAGTTGCACCGGCAAATGCTGGAGGTTTTGGGGATCAAGAACGCCGAGAAGCTGGTACCGATTGAAGACGACCAGAAGCCGCGTGACCCCATCTCTGAGAACATGAGCTTCTTGACCGGCAAACCGACCAAGGCGTTTATCTATCAGGACCACGAGGCTCACATTGCTACCCACATGGCAATGATGCAAGACCCGATGGTGATGGGGATGATCGGGCAGTCACCTATGGCGCAGCAGGTTATGGGGGCAATCATGTCTCATAACGCAGAACATCTGGCCTTCTTGTACCGCCAAAAGGTTGAGGAGCAGCTTGGTGTGCCCATGACGGCACCTGATGCAGAGCTTGATGAACAAACCGAAGTGCAGTTGTCAAGGCTTGTGGCTCAGGCTTCTACCCAGCTAATGCAAGTAAACCAAGCCAATGCTCAACAGCAGCAGGCGCAACAGATGGCGCAGAACCCTCAGTTGCAAATGGCCCAGGCGGAACTGCAACTCAAGGCAGAAGAGCTTAAGCGCAAGGAAGCAGACAGCCAGCGTGACTTCCAGATCGCTCAAGGCAAGCTGCAAATTGAGCAAGCTCGTTTGGCTTTGGAGGCCAGGAAAAACCAAGGCGAAGACCCAAGGTTCAAGGCTGCAAAAGCAAAACAAGAGCTAATGCACAAAGAGCAAGTGCATCAACAAAAGTTGCGGCAACAAACTCAGCAACAGGCCATAAAGGCTATGCGTCAACAACCTAAACAGTAAGGATTAAATATGGCGACTACTGCGTTTGACGTAGTCATTAAGGAATTAGAGGAGCGCCGGGAGTCCATCGCCCAGGCGCTTATCTCAGGCTCGGCAAAAGATTTTGCTGAGTACAAATTCATGACGGGTGAGGTCCAGGGTCTCTCACGCGCTCATGCTTTTATAACCGACCTTGTGCGAAAGATGGAAAGAGACGACGATGAGTGAACTACTCCTGAGCGACGGTACTAGTACCACGGTACTCCCGGAAAGTGACGCAGAAAAGGCCCGACAGGTGCCTGATCCGGTGACCTATCACCTGCTTTGCATGCTTCCAAAAGCCGTGGATGAGTACGAAAGCGGCTTGGCAAAGGCTGGTCAGACCATGCACTTCGAAGAGGTGATGAGTCCCGTGCTGTTTGTCGCCAAGATGGGGCCAGACTGCTACAAAGATCCACTGCGGTTCCCAAGTGGCCCTTCCTGCAAGGTGGGGGACTTTATTCTTGTTCGCCCAAACACGGGTACGCGGTTGAAGATTCACGGCACTGAGTGGCGGATCATCAATGACGACAGTGTTGAAGCAGTTGTGCAAGACCCTCGCGGCGTTCAACGCGCATAAGGAGTAGTTCATGGACAAAGAAGAAATTGTTGCCAACGGAGTCACCGATGACTTTGCTTGGTATGAGCTGTCTCGTGCGCGTGAGCGTTTGAACGAAGTTACGGCTATTTTGCGCAACTTGGAAGATACGCTGAAAGCCCGTTCTCGTGAGGTTTCAAGCTACACAGGGTACCTTGAGCGCAAGGTTCGTATGCTTAAGCAAGAACAAGAACAAAAGAAGGAGGCCGTAAATGGTTAACGTAGAACGCGAAGAATTTAAGTTCCCCGATGAGACCCCCGTGTCCACCTCTGAAGAAAAGGTGGAGTACGAAGTCGAAGATGCCCCAGAGATTGAAGTCGTAGACGACACGCCGGAAGCCGACAAGGGCCGCAAGCCCATGAAGGAAGCTCCAGCAGAGGTCACCGACGACGAGCTTGAGCAGTATTCCGATGGCGTCAAGAAGCGCATTCAGCACTTCTCCAAGGGGTATCACGAAGAGCGCAGGGCCAAAGAGGCCGCGTTGCGTGAGCGCGAAGAAGCTCTGCGCCTTGCTCAGAATCTTGTTGAAGAGAACAAACGACTCCAGGGTAGTTTGGGTCAAGGCCAGCAGGCTTTGCTTGAACAAGCCAAAAAAGTTGTTGCAAACGAGGTAGAGCAGGCTAAGCAAAAATACAAACAAGCGTATGAGTCTGGAGATTCAGATGCACTTGTAGCGGCCCAAGAAGAGTTAACTACCGCCAAAATTAAATTTGAGCGGGTAAACAATTTTAAGCCGGCAGTTGCAAAGCCTGAAACTTCTGTGGTACAACCCGCTCCACGACCTGTTGAGCAGCCGGTTCAAGTCGATAACAAAGCCCGTGCGTGGCAAGATGCCAATCCGTGGTTTGGTTCAGACGATGAAATGACCGCAGTTGCTTTGACAGTTCACAAAAAACTTGTTGAAAGCGGGGTGGATACAACGAGTGACGAGTACTACGAGAAGATTAACTCTCGTGTACGGCAAATTTTCCCAGATGCGTTTTCCTCGGGAAAGACCGCAAAAAAGTCTTCAGTTGTAGCACCAGCAACACGCAGCACAGCGCCCAGAAAGATCGTGCTGACACAATCACAAGTGAATATCGCCAAGCGGCTTGGGGTTCCTCTGGAACTCTACGCTAAGCAGGTTGCGGAAGGAATGAGGAAACAAAATGGCTGAGTCGAACCGTCTTGCTCGTGAATTGGACACCCGCGCTAAGGCTGAACGC
>Ga0315907_10009025_pt1 | contig 10153 bp, 6 predicted proteins | sample LakEriMetagenome_3_FD_203525 | JGI IMG/M metagenome (GOLD analysis project Ga0315907, IMG submission 203525) | Freshwater fungal communities from buoy surface, Lake Erie, Ohio, United States - Buoy 12 MA123 | ecosystem: Environmental > Aquatic > Freshwater > Lake > Lake biofilm | place: USA...
ATAGTTGAAATTGTCGAGTGCTTTGAACGAACTGTTGCCCAGATACACAGATAAAAAAGTAAGTTGATCTATGATCGAAACGCTCAATAAGATCAATTATAATCAAAAAGCTATCTGTGCATCTGTGGCTAAATTCCCTCTATTATTTATTCATTTCAGTAAAGTTCTTATAGAAGTAGGGTATTGTCTCAATCCCCCTGTAGTAATTGAACAATCCGTAGTGCTCGTTCGGCGAGTGGATCGCATCACTGTCCAGACCAAAGCCCATCAGCATCGTCTTCAGCCCAAGTATTTTCTCGAACATTGCAACGATCGGGATACTTCCTCCGCTTCTTACAGGAATAGCCTTCTTGCCGAAAGTTGTTTCGTAAGCCAATGATGCCGCCTTGTAAGCGATCGAATCGATCGGTGTCACTGCTGCCTCGCCCCCGTGATGTGGTGTTACTTTCACCTTAACTCCTTTGGGAGCGATAGATTCAAAATGCTTCATGAACAACTCAGTGATCTCGCTTGAAATTTGGTTCGGAACCAAACGCATGGATATTTTAGCAAAGGCTTTAGAAGCGATCACTGTTTTTGCGCCTTCACCGGTATACCCACCCCAGATCCCGTTCACGTCTAGAGTCGGTCTGATCGATCCTCTTTCAGGAGTTGTATACCCTTTTTCTCCGTAAACATCCTCCATATCCAGTGCTTCACAATATTTTTCGTGAGAGAATGGGGCTTTCGCCATTTCTGCGCGCTCTTCCTGCGAAAGTTCAACTACCTTGTCATAGAATCCAGGTATTGTGATATGATTGTTTTCATCGTGCATTGAAGCGATCATTTTCGCTAAAACATTGATCGGGTTGGCTACACAACCGCCATAAAGACCTGAATGCAGGTCTCGGTTTGGCCCTGTCACCTCCACTTCCAGATAACTCAATCCACGTAATCCGGTTGTAATTGATGGTACATCGTTTGCAAGCATTCCGGTATCTGAGACCAAAATGATATCTGCCTTCAATCGATCGATGTTATTTTGCACGAAAATCCCGAGGTTCTCGCTACCCACTTCTTCCTCACCCTCGATCATGAACTTTACATTGCATGGTAGTTCACCAGCTTTGATCATGGCTTCCACTGCCTTGAGGTGCATGAACATCTGACCTTTGTCATCACATGCACCACGTGCAAAGATCGCCCCATCAGGATGGATCGAAGTTGCTTTTACAACAGGTTCGAAAGGAGGACTTGTCCATAGTTCCAATGGATCTGCCGGTTGAACATCGTAATGTCCGTAAACGAGAACAGTCGGTTTCGAAGTATCGATGATCTTTTCACCGTAAACCACAGGATATCCTGCTGTTTGACATATCTCAACCGCATCAATACCGATCTTTTGGAGGTGGTCCGCGATCGATGTGGCAGTTGCATGCACATCCTTGGAAAATGAAGGGTCGGCTGAAACCGAAGGAATTTTTAGTAAATCCAATAATTCATTCAGAAAACGTTCTTTGTTCTCTTTAATGTATTTCTGAGTATTGTTCATGCTTGAAATGATTATTCTACAAATATAGAGTTTTCAGTTTCTGTTCCTTTTCATTTTAATTTCCTTCTCTGAAAATCCTTGCCTATATTTGTTTACTTGCATTGTTGGATGCAACTATTTATCCTTTATTTGAGTCTGAAAGTTATGATCAGAAAAATTTCGCTTTTATTTTTGGCCTTTGTCATTGCGGGAGGTATCTCTTGTTTTGCGCAGATGACGACAACTACCGGGATGTCACCTGCAAATTACGTTCAAAACGTTCTGCTTGGAGGTGGAGTTACGGTATCCAATGTGTCTTACACCGGATATGCCAATGCAATTGGTGAGTTCAGTATAACGGGAGCGAACAACCTTGGTATGTCCAATGGTTTGGTAATGACAACCGGCACTGCTATGCTGAACGACCCCACTTATGGACCCAATATGGGACCTCATGGGCCAAACAATACATCCGGCGCTGGTACTGACAATGCCACTCCCGGAGACCCTTATCTTACAGCGTTGGCTGGTATAACAACCTACAATGCTGCGATTCTGGAGTTTGATTTTGTTCCGAATGGTGATACTATCAGTTTTAATTATGTTTTTGGAACAGAAGAATACATGGAGTGGATTACAGGAGGATTTGCGGATGTATTCGCCTTTGTTCTTTCTGGTGTTTCTGTGCCTTTAGCTCCAGTCAATATTGCCACCCTGCCGGGCACGGGACAGCCTGTTACGGCTTTGAATGTGAATTTAAATGTCAATCCAGCATACTATGTAGATAATGGTGATGGTTTTGGCTCAGGCACTGCACCGGATGGTCCCACTGTGCAGTATGATGGTTTTACAACAGTACTTGAAGCAAAACATGCTGTTGAATGTGGTGAGACATACCACATTAAATTAATGATTGCAGACGCGATCGATGGGGCAGTAGATGCAGGTGTATTTCTTGAGGCAGGAAGTTTAACGTCATCCGGTGTTGAGGTAGCAGTTGCAACCGTGACAGGTGACACATCGATTTACGAGGGATGTACGACTGCGAACTTTATCTTCTCAAGACCGGCTTCTCAAACAACGACTACCCTCGAGATAGACTATGATATTACCGGAACAGCGATTGAAGGAACAGACTACAATAATTTCCCGAACCCAATTCAGTTCTTACCTGGAGAAGATACGATTATCGTGAGCTTGACACCAACCAACGACGGTGTTCAGGAAGGGCCAGAATTTATTACTATTACTGCGTATACACTCAATTCCTGCGGTGATACTATTTCATCTACCGGTACCGTCTGGATACTGGATGAACCAATTCTATCCATTGGCCTCGTAGATACAACGATACAATGTAAAGACGATTCGGTACTTGTTAATGCAATACCTGCAGGAGGTTTGCCGCCTTATTCCTTGACTTGGAGTAATGGTGCTGTAGGAAGTCCTGTTTACGTGTCGGGAGACCTGTATGGTGATGTGGATTACCTCGTAACAATGACCGATGCTTGCGGAAACACATTCACTGATACCTTGACCATAACAGTCGCTCAGACTTTGGCGATCGACACGCTGATTTCAGGTCCTTCAACATGTGATCCAACTGGTTGGGTATCCGCAGTAGCCAGTGGATTTTCGGGCACACCACTTTACAATTGGGCGGGACCAAATGACACCACTGCGTTTGTGGTAGATGGTACCGTAGCAGAAAACCTTGCTTCAGGCTGGTATTATTTTACAGTCATCGACAATATTTGTAGGGAGACAGATAGTGTTTTCGTTGATATTTTAAATCCACCGAATGCGGAGTTCACAGCTTCGCCGGTTACGGGTTGTATGCCTTTGAATGTCTCATTTTCGAACTCAAGCGAGAACTTTGATAATCTAGAGTGGGATTTTGGAAATGGGCAAATATTGACAACAACTTCAACCGCCGTTCAGCCCCAGACATACAACCAGAGTACCATCGTTCGATTAATTGCAACGCAGGGATCGAATTGTGCAGATACGGCTTATGCAGTGATCACGGTTAATCCATGTGGTTGTACAGACCCAAATGCTTTAAACTACAACCCGATGGCAACGTCGGATGACGGTTCCTGTATCTATCCTGTTCCTACAGTCATTGCTCCGAATATTTTCTCTCCGAACAATGACGGGGATAATGATCTGTTTTTCCTGACGACAACAAATACCACAGAGATAGAATTGGTCATTCTGAACCGTTGGGGTGGAGTGATGTATGAAAATACTGGATTAAATCCAGCCTGGAACGGAAAAACCCAAAATGGATCCCTGGCAGATGACGGGGTGTATTTCTACCGATATACTGTGAAAGGTTATGACGACGCATTGTTGGAAGGACATGGCTTCTTCCACCTGGTTCGATAAGCGACCATTTGATATAAAATAATAGAGGGGGGAATACCTCCCTCTATCAGTATAGAAAATTATTGTACGGATAGCGAACTTTAAAGATCCGGTGCACCTCTTCGTAAATAACCTGTTTCAATTCTTCGATGTTCTCCTTGTTTTGAGCAGAAATGAAAACACATTTCGTGTTATTCAATTTCGACATCCAGGTTCTTTTCAATTCATCGAGTGAATACTGAATCTCATTTCCTTCCTCATCGATCGGATGATAAGCATCGATCTTATTGAATACAAGAATCACCGGTTTTTCGGTTTTGTCCAGTTCGGTTAGTGTTTCGTTCACCACCCTGTAATGGTCTTCAAAATTAGGATGCGAAATGTCAATCACATGAACCAACAGATCTGCTTCCCGCACCTCGTCCAAGGTTGACTTAAAGGATTCAACCAGCTGATGTGGTAATTTACGGATGAATCCTACAGTATCTGTTAGAAGGAATGGCAGGTTCTCTATCACTACTTTTCGAACGGTTGTGTCAAGCGTCGCAAACAATTTATTCTCCGCGAAAACATCCGATTTAGAAAGCAGGTTCATTAAGGTACTTTTACCAACGTTCGTGTAACCTACCAATGCCACTCTGACCAATTGCCCGCGATTACTTCTTTGGACAGCCATTTGTTTGTCTATCTCACGCAATTTTTCTTTCATGAGCGCAATTCGTGTCTGTATGATTCGACGGTCGGTCTCGATCTGGGATTCACCCGGACCGCGAAGTCCTATACCTCCTTTTTGACGTTCAAGGTGCGTCCACATTCGGGTCAGTCGAGGAAGCATGTACTGAAGTTGTGCTAGTTCTACCTGTGTTTTTGCGTGTGAAGTTCTTGCCCGGCTCGCAAAAATGTCCAGGATCAGTATATTTCTGTCGAGGATCTTGCACTCCAGTTCCCGTTCAATATTCCTGAGCTGTGAAGGTGAAAGTTCATCGTCGAAGATCACAAGCTCTATCGAATGTTCCTTGATGTATTCCTTTATTTCATCCAATTTTCCCGATCCTACAAAGGTTCTGGGGTTGGGCATCGGTAATTTCTGAAGAAACTTCCTCTGGGTCGTCGCTCCGGCAGTTTCAGCCAAGAATTCCAATTCATCCAAATACTCGTTGGCCGTATCCTCCTTGATCTCCGGCGTGATCACACCGACAAGCACACATGTTTCCTCAACAGCATCTACCGTTACATGTCCTTCTTGCGTACTCATTTATTCATTGATTTTACGTAGTCTGTGACTGACTTAATGTTCTCATCCGAGCCCAATAAACTTTTCATCGGAGGCATCCCATTCTTCCCGTCACGGATGATCTTTTCGATCTGCTCTTCGTTCATGGTGGAAGTCGTCAGATCTTTAGCACCGGAAACACCCAACTTACCGTCGCTACCATGACAAGCAGCACAGTTCTGTTCGAAAAGGGTTTTACCGGAGTCTAAAGGAGTCCCTTCGTTATTTCCTGGTGCTACAGTGTCATTGTTACCCGAACAGGAAACAAATGAGAAGGCAAACGAGAAAAAGAAAACTGTTCTTAGAACCATCCTTCTACGCGCAATGCTTCTCTGAACGGCCAAGGAATTGCTGCAAGTATAATTAACAAACCAATGGAATACCACAATACGATCTTTCCGTGCTTTGCAGAAGCTTCAGTTTGAGATTCTGCTTTTTTACGACCGATCGTGATCACTACGATCGCGATGATCATCATTAGCAAGTGCTCAAGATTAAAGAAACGGTACATTCCTCCTTCAGTCTCGCTGGACATCCATTTATCAACAAATTGAACCTTTGGGGAAATGAAATAAAGTCCCAATCCGATCAGCAACTGCGTGTGCATGGTGATCATTGCGAACAGGTTGATCATCTTGTCCTTCTTCTCATAGGTATTCTTACCCTTTGAAGCTAGTGCATTGAAGACAGCTACTAATAACAAGATCAGTGCAACCCAACGTAATCCGGAGTGTGTATGCAATAAAGCGTCGTACATAGAATTTTATTTTGGACAAAAATACACAAAAAAGAAACGAGTAGGAAAACCATAGAATGATGGCTTTTGTTTAAATTCACGTTTTCAAATTTTCAATGCAATCATGAGGTATTTATTTCTTTTTCTCTGTTTGTTGAACCTATCGGTACTTGCTCAGTTCGAACCAATAAACGGTACACGTGATTCCAAACCGAAAATGATCGCTTTTAAAAATGCACGTATTCTTGTTTCTCCGGATAAAACAATCGAACAGGGTACACTGCTCATCAAAGGTGACAGGATTATGGATGTCGGAATGCTTGTGATCGTTCCGGAGGAGGCAATTGTTGTTGATTGTAAAGGTAGGACGATCGTTCCCGCATTCATTGAGACGAATACAATGATCGGTTTGACAAAACCTGTTTCCGGTAATCAGTCATCAAGACCTCAGCTGGAGTCATCCAAAGAAGGAGCCTATTACTGGAATGAATCCATCCATCCAGAAGTGAATTCAGGGTCAATGTATCAATCAGATCAGAAAGCAAGTGATGAGCTGATCAAAATGGGATTTGGTCTTGCGGTTACGCATGTTCAGGATGGTATTTCAAGAGGCACCGGAGCGTTGGTGTCATTAGGCGGTGCGGAAGAGAAGAAGCATTTGATCAAAGCAGAAGCAGCTCAATTCTATTCTTTTAACAAGGGAATTTCGAAGCAGACCTATCCTTCCTCACAAATGGGGTCGATAGCGCTTTTGCGTCAGACGTTCTACGATTTGAAATGGTATATTGAGTCCAAGCCAAAAGAATTGAACCTCTCACTGGAGAGCATGAGAGACGATATTGGACTTCCCTTCTTATTTAAAACAGCTGACAAATGGGAAATCCTCCGAGCGTCAAAGATCGCAAAAGAATTCAACTACCGTTTCAATTACATTGGATCTGGGAATGAATATATGGCGGTCAGGCAATTGAAGTATTCTCTTGATCAAATTATCATCCCCGTGAATTTCCCTGAAGCTTACGATGTGAATGATCCTTATGTGTCAAGACAGATTCCTTTGAGTGATCTTAAGCACTGGGAAATGGCACCGTCAAATCCTTTCATTCTTCTTCAGAATCAAGTTCCGATCTGTATAACATCAGAAGGGAATAAGAATGCTGATGGATTCTGGAAGAACATTAAAAAGGCCATGGAACGAGGGTTGACGGAGAAGGACGTATTGAATGCATTAACTCTGCAACCTGCAAAAATGCTAAAGATTGAGGATGAATTTGGCACCCTTGAGAAGGGCAAAAGAGCTTGTTTCATGATCTACTCGTCCAATCCGTTCAATAGTGCTGCAAAACTTTATGAAGCCTGGTTGTTAGGTGAGCAAAAGGTGATGAGTATGTCTCCGAAACATGAGGTTGCGGGTCGTTACAATATCCTTCTGGATGGAAAACAATACCCGATCGAGATCACAGGTGAAGGAGATAAACTGAGTGCCAAGATACAGTCGGTTAAACAGTCCAAGGATACTAAAAAGGGAACGGTATCGTATGACACGCTATCTCCAAAAGTGAACATTCAGCTGATCGGTGATGACATCACATTGCAATTCAACCTCGACGATGAAAATTGGAAGGGTAGTGTTAATTTGCATGGAAAGGTAAGCAGTAAGTTTGGTGTTTTTGAAGGAGATGGGATGCTTCCTACCGGGAAATGGATCCAATGGTCGGCAATAAGGAATGATAAGATAGAAGGTGATAAGGAGAAAGATTTTCTTTCAACAGTAGACACTTCATTTTCATCAAAACTTTGGTTTCCTCACATGGCTTACGGGTTTGAAAAGGTCCCCGAAGCAGAAACCATTGTGTTCGAGAATGCAACAGTTTGGACAAATGAGCAGCAGGGAATTCTTAAAGGAGGAACCGTGATCGTTCAGAATGGCAAGATCAGTTTTGTCGGGACCGGAAACTACATGGTTCCGGGAGGAGCAAGGGTGATCGATGCCAAAGGAAAGCACATTACATGCGGTATCATTGATGAACATTCTCATATTGCTATTTCAAAGGGTGTAAATGAAGGCGGCCAGGCTGTTACTGCAGAAGTGAGTATTGCTGACGTGGTAACGTCGGATGATATTAATATTTATCGTCAGTTATCGGGTGGTGTAACAGCTGCGCAGTTACTGCACGGATCGGCAAATCCTATAGGTGGGCAGTCTGCTCTCATCAAACTAAAGTGGGGACATTCTCCGGAGGAAATGCTGATACAGAATGCACCCAAGTTCATCAAATGTGCATTGGGAGAGAACGTGAAACAAGCGAATTGGGGAGATAACAATTCCGTTCGATTCCCTCAGACTAGAATGGGTGTTGAGCAGGTATTCTTTGATGGTTTCCATCGAGCGAAATGCTATGAAAAAGAATGGAAAACCTACAATACTTCAACCGCTGTTGATAAAATCGCACCGAGAAAAGACCTTGAACTCGAAGTGTTATCCGAGATCCTGAGATCTGAACGTTTCATTACGTGCCACTCTTATGTACAGTCTGAGATCAATATGCTAATGCACGTGGCAGATTCAATGGGATTCAAGATCAATACCTTCACCCATATCCTGGAAGGCTATAAGTTAGCAGATAAAATGCTGAAGCATGGAGTGGGAGCCTCTTCCTTCTCGGATTGGTGGGCTTATAAGTTCGAAGTGAATGACGCAATCCCATACAATGCTTCTCTTATGCACGAAATGGGATTGACAGTCGCGATCAATTCGGATGATGCTGAGATGGGTAGACGATTAAATCAAGAAGCTGCAAAAAGTGTAAAATATGGCAGAATGTCTGAAGAAGATGCATGGAAGATGGTGACACTGAATCCTGCAAAACTGCTTCATTTGGATGATAGAATGGGTAGTTTAAAAGCAGGAAAGGATGCGGATATTGTGCTTTGGACAAATAATCCGCTGAGTATTGACGCCAAAGTAGAGATGACGGTGGTGGATGGAAAGGTTCTTTTCGACAGTAAGCGCGACAACCTCATGCGACTGCAGAATCAGGCTGAAAAAGCGCGGATCATTTCCAAAATGCTCGAGTCCAATGAAAAGGGAGAAGGTTCGAAGCCTTTTGTTAAGAAGCGCAGCCGCCATTTCCATTGCGATACCATAGGAGAAGAGGGCTCCGAAAGCGAAAACACACATTAATGAAGAGAATTATGAAATACCTAATCATTCTGCTTATTGGCAGTTCGTTCGGTGTACTGGCGATTGCTCAGCAATCCCGCAGTATATTGTTGCTGAATGGTTACCTTCACGTAGGTAACGGTGAAGTGTTGGAAAGTGCACTGATCGGAATAAAGGATAATAAGATCAGTCTGATCAAAAACTCACTTGCCTACACGTATGAACGATCGGACTGGGATACGATCATAGATCTTCAGGGAAAGCATGTTTATCCTGGATTTATAGCTCCCAATTCAACGTTGGGTCTTACAGAGATAGATGCAGTAAGGGCTACCCGCGATTTTAATGAGGTTGGGATCTATAATCCCCATGTTCGTTCTCAGATCGCCTATAATGTTGAATCAAAAGTGATTGCGACAGTTCGAACGAATGGAGTTTTAATGACTCAGGCCACTCCCCGCGGGGGTGATATCTCTGGGACCTCTTCTGTGATGGCACTTTCAGGATGGAATTGGGAAGATGCAACGGTTCTCAAGGATGATGGAATTCATGTGAATTGGCCGGAAAGCATGCAGGGAGGTGGCTGGTGGGCAGAGCCTGAAGATAAGAAGCGCAATGAAAAATACGACGAGCAAAAGCAAGCCTTGTATAATTTCTTCGAAATGGCCAAAACGTACTCAGGATTGGATGAAAAAGAACGAAATGATCTGCGTTTAGATGCAATGATCACTTGTTTCAGGGGAACAAAGCGGGTTTATTTCCACGCCAATGATCTGCAACAGCTTCAGGATATTATCGATTTCACGAATCATTTTGACATTAAATTCCCGGTCATCATTGGGGGTTACGACAGTTACCTAATTACGCGCAAGTTAAAGGATGAGAATATCCCTGTAATGCTTTTAAGAACCCACAGTTTGCCCGAAAATGAAGAGGATCCTATCGATCTTCCGTTCCGACTTGCGGCATTGTTACAGGAAGGCGGTGTAAAATTTTGTCTTCAGAACGAGGGTGAGATGGAGGCAATGAATGCCAGGAATCTTCCTTTTCAGGCAGGAACAGCAATGGCCTATGGGTTGACGGAAGAACAGGCAGTCCGAA
>Ga0315907_10009026_pt1 | contig 10152 bp, 19 predicted proteins | sample LakEriMetagenome_3_FD_203525 | JGI IMG/M metagenome (GOLD analysis project Ga0315907, IMG submission 203525) | Freshwater fungal communities from buoy surface, Lake Erie, Ohio, United States - Buoy 12 MA123 | ecosystem: Environmental > Aquatic > Freshwater > Lake > Lake biofilm | place: USA...
TTCAGCAGCTGTCACAGGAACCACGGCAAACACACTTGTCAAATCAGTATTGATCCCTGGTGGTACTTTTGCTGTTGGTGATATAATAAGTATACAATACAGAGTAAGAAAAGTTGGTACAGCAGCTTTAACACAAATGCGTATTTATGTTAATACCACGGCTGCAATTGCTGGTGCTACGGTGTTAGCAACTAATAATACAGCAGCTGGTACATTATTTTCTCAAATAACAAGAGAGGCAGTAATTAAAACTGCAACCAATACGGAAGTTTTTACAGCTACAAATACAGCAGGCACAACTGATATGATTAATGCTACAGGAGCTGCTTCTGCACTTAATATTGATTGGACAACTGACAAATATTTTATATTTGCCATTCAAAATAATAACACTGGAGATAGCACAACGGCATCAATGTATAACATTAAGCAACTTGAATAATGGATGAACTAATCTATACCAATGGAATAATAAGCTTTCGTGGATTCGACTATCCATTTGAACAAACTGAAAAAATAGATGATATGTGTGTGCATGTATTCATGGGTGGTCAGGTAGTTGCCCTTGTAGGTAACCATACAGTAATCAATGGAAAATTATTATTAACAGCTGATGAAATAATTGCAGAATTAAATAATACATAGTATATTTGCTATGCTTTGATAGTTCATATGTGTTAAATGTGTTTTGCAAAAGTCCCTAGGAAATACCTGGGGATTTTTGTTTATTTGCTACCCCAATATACAAGATCATGGCAGATACAACTTTTAACCTAGACACACAAGACAACGAAGCTTTTTATAGGCATCTCCTTAACATATGGGAAATAACCCCTGAAGCTGTGAAAGAAAAATTTAAAAGATCACAGCAGTGTATGCTTTGTAAAGACTGTAAGGAATATATTGAAAACCTGCAGAGGGATATAAGAGAAGCCAAAATGCTCAAATACGCAGAGCAAAATAAATAATGGTTGTTGCTCAAGTAAGATTTTTATTGTATATTATAATAAAAGCTTACTATGGGATCCAAGAAATTACAACATAAGTATAAGTCTAGTAGGAAGAATATCCTCAAAACTGAAAGGTTAATTCAAAATAACCATGCAGTTATAAAGAGGATCAAGGAGTCTATTAACCTATAAAAAACAACCAAAATGAAAAAATTTATTGCTGGAATGTTTGGTGGAGGTGATACTTCTATCAAGCGTGTAATAGCCTTTTTGGGCTTTCTTTTTATTGCAGTTACTATGATACTTAATCTATATACAAGTGCTCAACCATCTAAAGATCTTATAGATTCTTTAGAAACTATTGTACTTGTTTGTATTGGTGGTAACGTAGTTGAAAAGTTTCTAGGTAAAAAATCTGAAGAATCTAAGTAATTACTATGAGTCTCAAAACTTTACAAACTAAAATTGGTGTAACAGCTGATGGAGCTTTTGGTCCTGGTACATTTAAAGCTGCTATGGAGTACTTTAAATTTACTCCTGAAAGAGCTGCTCACTTCTTTGGTCAAACAGCCCATGAGACAGGTAACTTTGCTGCCTTTTCAGAAAATCTTAATTACTCAGCAGATGGACTTAAGAAGATATTTCCTAAGTACTTTCCTGGTAACTTAGCAGATCTCTATGCACGCAATCCTGAGAAGATAGCTAATAGGGTCTATGCTAGTAGAATGGGTAATGGAGATGAAGCCTCTGGTGATGGTTGGAAATTTAGAGGTAGAGGTGCATTGCAGTTGACTGGCAAATCAAATTATGAAGCATTTGCTAAGTACTTGAAAAACAGCAACATACTTGTTGATCCAGGACTTGTTGCTACAGAATACAGCTTTGAGTCTGCACTATTCTTCTTTGACAATAACAAACTATGGTCTATCTGTGACAAAGGAGTAACAGATGAAGCTATCCTAGCTCTAACTAAAAGAATCAATGGTGGAACCCATGGCTTAGCTGACAGGGTAGAGAAGACCAAGAAATTTTATAACTACACTAAATAACCATTACTATGTCTATAGGAAATTTAAGAGATCAAGGGAATCAGGGTAATAATTTTCCTTATCAGTTAAAAAATCTTCAACTGCTTGGTGCTATCAACGATAATGTTATTGCCAATAAGACACCTATTGTAAGTCTTGCACCAATGGCAACTGATGCTTTTGGTAGACAAAGAGTATCTGAACCATTGACTCTGTTTGATTCTTCTCATAGATATTCAGATAATAATTTATGGAGTACAGCTGTAGCCAGTGGTGGCACTGCTGTTTTTAGTCCTAATGAAGGTTTGGTAAATCTAAATGTAGATACAACCAATGGATCACAGGTATTAAGAGAAACTATAAAAGTATTTTCATACCAGCCTGGTAAGTCACTACTTGTTTTAAATACGTTTGTAATGGCACCTGCTCAGACTAATTTAAGACAAAGAGTAGGGTATTTTGGTTTAGATAATGGACTATATTTAGAACTTAACAACTCTGTAGTTAGTTTTGTAGAAAGAAGTTTAGTTACTGGTCTAGTTACAGAAACAAAAATAAGTCAATTTGGTGGCGTATATGGTCCATCAGATACAGGATGGAACGTAGATAAACTAGATGGTACAGGTCCTTCTAAACTAACACTTGATATAAGCAAGGCTCAAATCTTGTTTATGGATATTGAGTGGCTTGGTCTTGGAACAGTTAGATTGGGATTTGTCATTAATGGACAATTTGTTCTTTGTCATACTTTTGACCATGCCAATATTATTACGTCAACTTATATTACAACTGCTTCATTACCATTAAGATATGAAATAACAAATACTGGAGTTACTGCAAATCCCAGCACACTAAAGCAGGTTTGTTCTACAGTTATATCTGAAGGTGGATATGAATTAAGAGGAGCACAACAAGCTGTAGGAACTCCAATTACTGCTGCCAGAACATTTGCAGCAGCTGGTACGTTCTATCCAATAGTAGGTATAAAATTACTTTCAACTAGACTAGATGCTATTGTAATTGTAACAGCAATTTCAATACTAGGAACAGGTAATGGTAAAAACTATGCTTGGAGAATAATACAAAGTGGTACTATATCTGGGGGTTTATGGGTTCCAGTAGGAGCTAATTCTTCAGTAGAATATAATCTAACAGGAACATCAGCAACAGGTGGAAGAATATTGGCACAAGGATATGTAAACTCATCTAACCAAGCCTCACCTAGTATAAACATATTAAAAGAAGCTCTTTTTGCTAATCAATTAGAAAGAAATAGTTTTACTGGTACAGCTCATGAGTTTATTGTAGAGGTGGCTGTTGCCACTACAAGTGGTGGTGAAGGTGTTTATGCATCAGTAGACTGGGAAGAAATAAGCAGATAATAGAAATAAAGAACAATATAAAATAATAGTCATGTCAATAGGAAATCTAAAAGATCAAGGTAATAAGGGTAACAACTTCCCATATCAGCTCAGTGCACTTAAGCTTGCTGGTAAAGAACTTAATGCTAATTTGTCAGAGTTAACAGTAAATGGAGCTACACCAGCAGCTCTTACCATTAATATCAATGGAGCTCTTTCATCTAATCCTGGTAAGTTCTTGGTAGCAAAAAGCGTAGTATATGACTCTGCTACCAGTACATACCATGCATTTTTAACTTTAGCTACTATAAGCTAAAAAAGATTTTGGTATTTTTAAAAAAATTAACTATATTATAATATATAGGTTAAAATCTTACATTAGTAAGTATAACTACTAATGAAATAAAAAATACTAAAGTCATGAATATAAATAATTTTAAGGCCCTTATTAGCCAAGGTAGGTTAGTAGACGCAACAGAACTTAGTTCAGAAGATCTACTTATAGTTGGTAGGTATATCCAAGGTACACGTAATGTAGACCAGTATCCTGACTTTGTTGTTTCAGCTAAACAACTTGCAACGCTTTATAGAAGCGAAGTAGGGTATTGTTATGTTAATGGTGTAATTCCTTATGATTTTATTGGAACTGAAACCCAATATTTTTTAAGTCAATCACTACTTACATTTCCTAATTTTGCAAATGCACCTGATTTAATTGAATTTAGAGCAATGGCAGGAGCAGCTGTACAAAAATGGGTAGATCTATCAAATACTAAGTTAAAAATTTTTGTAGTAAATGGTATTAGTGATTTTACACCATATATAACACTTACAACATTTGATGGCTTAGTATTTCCAAATACAATAGAAGATATTGATTTACAGGGTGATATAGATGATTATATAGATGTTAATTCATCTACTTTCAGTAATCTTAAAACTTTATCATTTATTAATTCAACACTATTGTCTCAAGCAAATGTTGATGCACAGTTACAGTCAGTCTATGATTTAGTAACAGGACCACACAATAGTAATTCATTTACTACACTTGATTTGTCAGGTGGAACGATTTCACCACCCTCACCTGCTGGAGTAATAATTGCAAACAATTTAATTGCACTGGGTATTACAGTAGCAACAAACTAATTAGAGAGATGGGAGCAGAACAACTAACATTTACACTAGGAAATGTTATTTCTATTATAGTATTCATTACTACCGCAGTAACTATGTGGTATGGTCTTAAAAGATCTGTAGATAGAGCTATTATGATATCTAAGCAACACAAATCTGAGCTTGAAGAGTTCAAGCTACAGGTAGATAAAAAAGAAAGTCAAATCTATTCTAGAATAGAAGAGATAAAAAAAGAACAACATGACTCATCTCAAAGACTTTGGGAAAAGCTAGAAGTAATAGCTGATGCCCAGGTTGAGATGAAAGTCTGTTTAGCCAAGATCACAGGTGTCTTGGAAACAATTAACAAAAAAAAATAAATAATCATGGGAGCCCAAGATAAACTCGTCCCTGCAGCAGGGGTAATTGCCAATAACCTTTATGGCACTAAATTTTCTACAAAGTCAACCTTTAGGATGACTCCAGATGTTAAAACCAAGTATGCTAATCCAGTTATAGATGCAGTAAACTTCCTTGGAAGCATTCATGCTAAACAACTTAGAATAGCTGATAACAATGCTATTTGGAATGGTACACTTGCTAATAATCCTCCTAGATCTGGTGGACTTAGTGATCAAGTATTGTCTCAATATGTTTTAGATAAAGGAATACATGATGAAGTGCTTCCTGGATTTGCTGCTACTACAATAGAAGAGTGGAATGAACTTCAAACTGGTATATCTAGAGCATATAATATTATTAATACTCTTGGTTTAACAAATCCACCATATAATAATTCTGAACTTAATGATGGATTAGATCAAATGGGTATTTTTAGTACTAATCAAATTTTAACTGATGCAATAGGAAATCCTCTTCCAGGTTCTGGAACTTTAGCAATTTGGGAAGCATATGCAGATGCTTGGAATGAATATAAAGTTCCTGCAGATGCCGCATTAGGATTTGATACACCCTATATAGCACCTATATTACCTAGTCGTTTTTTAATTGCACCTGCACCAGGTTCTAGAGCTTATTATAGAATTACAGGTAAATCAAGATGGGCATTCCCATTTACTGGATGGAACCTTACTAAATAATATTTCTTGCGTGTGTTTTTGAGACCCTAGATTATGTCTAGGGTCTTTTTTTGTAATTTAATTAGGTAAATTTTTTTTGTTTAAACTTTTATTATATATTTGTATCAAGTTTAACCTATAAAGTTTAAAACCATGTCAGAAGAAACCACCAACAAAACAACTGAGCAAGATGAGCTCACCCCACAACAAATTGAAGCCATGCGCAAAAACATGGTTGCTTATTACAAAGAGCAGATTAGCACACTAAAGCTGCAAGCTGAGTATGAAAAACTACTAGCTGATATTGAAGAGTCTAGGGCTAAGAGAGTTATGAACTCAATTAGGATAGCTCAAATGATGGCAGGACCAAGGCAAGAAGAAGAGGAAGAAGAACCAGAAGCACAAGACCAGCCTCAACCAGAAGAACCTAGAAAACCCAGAAAACTTAAAACAGAATAATCACTAGATCATGGCCAAAGTAAATCTTGTCAATAAACAAGTCAGGATGGGCCTAGATGACATAATCAGATTCCAACTCATGAGTCACTGTTATGTAAATAACATTGTACTTAGTGAGTTGGACCTGGAATGTCTAACAGAACTAGGTAAAATGGGTGAAGCTGAACTAACTGAGTTCTGTGCCTACATGGCAGATCTTAGATTAGAAAAAAAGCTTAAGACCTGGAAGCCTGATCCAAATATGCCTCTACCTAAAAGACCTGAAGCTTCTCCACAAACCATAAGGAATGTGTTGATTAAAGTAGAAAAGGAGAAGCTACTTATTAGATCAGGTAAAAAGCGTAAGGTAATAACTATTAATCCTGATCTTAAGGTGCAGACCAAGGGTAATATATTGTTAAATTTTAAATTTGTACATATTGATACCAAAGAAGCACAGTGAGATAATTAAGCCTACTGCAGACAAGTTTAGTGTTGAAGAACAACTTGTTAAGCATCTTGTTGAGGCGTATTGGAAAGATGTAAGGAAAAGTCTTGTAAACTGTGAAGGTCACAATATTGTGGTTGCAGGCTTGGGGACTTTTATAGCAAAGCCTTGGAAAGTAGCTGAGGTTATTAAAATGTATCAAACTGTTGTAGATAGATATAAGCAAACAATTGATAGTGGTACTAAAATATCATTTCAGAAATTTGCTCATATGAAAGACAGTGAGAAAAGAATTGAAGTGCTACAGACTCTAGATGGTGAGATAAAACAAGATCAGCAAAGAAAAAAGATTAAAAGAACAATGAGACATGAAAAAAATTCTCAGTAAAATATGGAAGGATAAAGCTCTTATTCTAGAAGGAATAAAGAACTCATTCTTTGTTAAAGATGAGATAGAAAAAATAGCTCAGTCAAGACTTAGGATATGTGAAGCATGTCCTCTTATTGATAGAGAGGGAAGCAAGTGTTTTGCACCAGGCACTCAACCTTGCTGTGGAGAATGTGGTTGTAAACTTGCCTGGAAGACTAGATCACTTGCTTCTGAATGCCCTCATCCTGATGGTGCCCGCTGGGTAGCTGTAGTATCTCAAGAAGAGGAAGATGATTTATATAAAGACATTAATTATAATCCTGATAAACCATGAGTTTCCAAAAATGTCCAATATGTTTAGGTACAGGAGATAATCCGTTTATGCTAGAATTACCTAAAGAAACCTGGCCTTGTCCTACTTGCAAGGGTGCAAGAATAATTAGTGAAATAACAGGCTTACCTCCTATAATAGAAGAAAAGCATAACATTTTTGAACCAGTAGATCCTTGTGAATCAGATATCCAACATAAATGGGTATGTGATTTAATGCAAAATAGAAACAACATAACACCAACTCAAACAACAACTCAAAATGACAGTCATATTCAAACCAGAGAATCACATTTACCAGAGTCTGGATCCTGATGAAAGGATAAACTGGCTAAGTGTAACAAAGTTTGTAGGTTTATTCAAACAAAAGTTTGATCCTATTGCTGTATCTATAAAGTGTTCTAAGAATGAGAAATCTAAGTGGTATGGTATTCCTCCAGAGGAAATACAAGCACATTGGGCTCAAGAAACAGATAGAGCAGTAACTGCTGGTACTTTTTATCATGACCAACGTGAGTCAGATCTAGTTGAGATAGATACAATAGAAAGATCTGGTGTTGCTATTCCAATCATTAAACCTATCTATCTAGATGGTGTAAAACATGCACCAACTCAAAGACTGACTGAAGGAATATATCCTGAGCACTTTGTCTATCTAAAGTCTGCAGGTATATGTGGACAATCAGATAGAGTAGAGGTTATAAAGGATACTGTAGACATAGTAGACTACAAAACCAATAAGGAGATCAAGAAAGAAAGCTTTAAGAACTGGGAAGGCATAAGTCAAAAGATGACTGGTCCATTAGCTCATCTTGATGACTGCAACTACAACCACTACTCACTGCAGCTCTCTACCTACATGTACATGATCCTTAAACATAATCCTAGGTTTAAGCCAGGTAAAATGGCTCTGCACCATGTAATTTTTGAAAAAGATGGTGAAGATAAATTTGGAAACCCTATCTTACGTAAAGATGATAAGGATCAACCTATTGTAAAAACAGTTATCCCATATGATGTGCCTTACCTAAAGTCTGAGGTAATAAGTATGATTAAATATTTACAAGACAATCCAGATATAATAAAATGAGTAAGTACACATTTAAAGTATCATTTAGTACATACAAAGGAATAATCTTTGGCATAGGAGTTCCTATGACAGACTACGTTGACCTAACCTTATGTATAGCTTGTTTTGCCATACATTTTAAATTTAAAAAGAGATGAAGGAATTTCCTGAGTTAGATGGTATTCACTGGGTATCCAATGATAACCCAGATATTGTAATGGTTAAGACAAGGGCAATAGAGACAAACTTGATTGATATAGGTATTGATACTGAAAATGAATTTGAGATAGATTTTTATCTTGATCTAAGTAAAATTTCAGCAGTAAGAGAATACTTTGTCAATGTAAATCAGGCAAGTGATAAAGAATGTGTTGTTGATTTTGGAGGTGACTCAACATACGTAATAGATGTAAATATAATTGAGCTACTTAGAGCTTGGGAATTTTGTAAAAAATGGAACAATGCAAATAAAAATATTTGACATACATAATGGCAATGTGATTATAAATCACAATTGTCTTTCAATACCAGAATTAAAAGCAGTGCACGATGCATATGAGGACCCTCTTCCTGCATTTAACTTTCTACACTACATGTATGATATAGAAAGCCCATATGCTAATATACCTGAAGGAGAAAAAGAAGAAGTAATCATACATGATTTTCCAGGGGACTATACTTTGGAGGATGAAGAAATGATCAATGCAATTAAGAAATTAGAACAACTTTATGTTACCCCAACTTATAGATACTACCAGGATAACAAGATACTGCTTGAAAAACTTGGTGAATTTGCTAGAACAGCCAAAATTACAGCAGGACGTGATGGAAACATTAGTGCTCTTACTGCTCAGATAAAGTCAGTAGGTAAAACAATCATGGAGTTTAAACAACTTGAAAAGGTAGTACTGGCTGAATTAGAAGAAACCAAGGGTCGCGCACGCGGGGGCAAGAAATTAGCATATGACCAATAATTATATAGAAATACCAACTTGGGATTGTGGTACTTGGACAGTAACTGAGTTTGCTACCCTAGATGATTATAGGGATTTTGTAAGACCATTGTTTAAAGAACCAGGTCAATATAACTTTGATGAAACAGCTTCTGAGTTTAATGCTCAGGCTAGAAAGTTTCAAAGAAATGGATTCTTTTGTCCATATCCTGAAGGATCAAGAGACTTTAGAGAATACTGGGATGACCAAAAGCTTAAGTGCAGAAATGGTGTAATATTTAAGAATGGTAAGGATACTTGGTACTTACCTAGGGAATATTATATGTGGATCAACTTCTTACCTATCAATGATAAGGTAAAGAAGAAGTTTGACTTTCCTGATGTTTGGGATAGTCAGTATCACATGGCCTTGTATGAGCTTTTAGCAGAACTGCACTGGATGCACGCCTCAGTACTTAAGAAGCGTCAGTTTGGTTCTTCTTATTACCACTGTGCTAAAATGATTAACCTAATATGGTTTGAGGAAACTCCAATCATTAAGATGGGTGCTAGTCTTAAAGACTATATCAATGAGAAAGGTTCCTGGAAATTCTTAAATGAATACAAGTCATTTTTGGATGATAAGACTGCTTGGTATAGACCTATGAGTCCTAATAAGGTACTTATGTGGCAGCAGCAAATTGAAGACACTGACTATAATGGTAGAACAACATATAAAGGACTTAAGGGAACTATCCAAGGTGTTAGCTTTGAGCAGAGTGACACAACTGGTGTAGGTGGTGCTACAAGGCTATTCTTCTATGAAGAGGCTGGTATTGCCCCTTCTATGGACAAGACATTAGAGTATCTCTTTCCTGCTATGCAATCAGGAGACATAACAACAGGTTTGTTTATTGCTGCAGGAACTGTGGGTGAACTTGATAAGTGTGAACCACTAAAAGACCTTACCTTAAATCCAGTATCTAACAGTATCTATCCTGTAGAGACTACTCTACTAGATGATAAAGGTA
>Ga0315907_10009027_pt1 | contig 10152 bp, 6 predicted proteins | sample LakEriMetagenome_3_FD_203525 | JGI IMG/M metagenome (GOLD analysis project Ga0315907, IMG submission 203525) | Freshwater fungal communities from buoy surface, Lake Erie, Ohio, United States - Buoy 12 MA123 | ecosystem: Environmental > Aquatic > Freshwater > Lake > Lake biofilm | place: USA...
CGTTTGCAATTTAACTCCTCTTTCTCACTATAATTATCGCATTGGAGTTCCTCAAAGTGGAACTTATTCGCTCATATTTAATAGCGATGCGTCAATTTATTGGGGAAGTGGTCTCGAAACTTCTCGGAAATTCGAATCTGCAAACACCCAAATGCATGGTCGAATACATTCAATCCAACTGGAATTGCCTCCTTTGTCAGTATTGGTTATTAAACCCACTTAAAAGCAGTTCCAAATTAAATTTCTTTGGGGAATTTATGCCAATTTCACATCTACAGCACTCTTTCCTTTAGGAGTTTGTTCTGTTGTAAAGGTCACTTTATCATTTTCTTTCACTTGGTCAACCAAGCCATTGATGTGAACAAAAATACTTTCTTGGCTCACGTGATCTTTAATGAAACCATATCCTTTCGATGTATTGAAAAACGAAACAGTCCCTTTTCGAAGTAATTCCTCAGGTTCTTGATCTTCCTGTTTCGCAACTCCAATCCGGATTTCTTCAATATTTACAACATGTTTTTTAGATGGATCGGGTGGGGTAGAAGTAATGTTCCCATTTTCATCCACATAAGCAATCATATCATCAAAGCTTTTTGCCTTCCCAACAGTCGATTTTCTGTCTTCCTTCTTTTGCTCTTTGTCCTTCTTTTTCTTTAAGCGCTTTTTCTCGTTTTCTTTTTTGTTGAAGGTTTCAGATGATTTTGCCATGCTTTGCTTTGAATGTGGTTAAGGAACCTGCCTCAAGACAAAGTTCGTAGGTTTGAATAAGTTGCAAATATAGTTCTTTTGAACAAGAAATTAACCTCTCTCCTCAATCTATAGGATGAAGAAATGGAAACTCTTTAACTCAAATCAAAAATGCACGATACAATTTCAATGTATCGTAAATGAATTCATAATTTATTGGAACATCGCAGCTCCCAAAATCAACATATTATCAACCGGATTCATTACCATAACTGGCAATTTCATTTCGTTTGCAATAATTTCTTGTTCGTGTGTTCCTGTGAAAAACTCTGCCAATTCGCGCTCTTCATCAGTCATGATGAGAATTAAATCGGCTTCTTTAGCATTCGAATAAATCATGATTTCTTTGTGAAAAGCAGTTAATCCTGTAGCTGTTTCAATGGAGTAACTGCAACCGTGTTGACCCAAGTATTTTTGAGCAAACTTCATGTTATTCTGGATTTTATTCTGAATAAACTCATCTGTTTGACGCTCTGCAATAACCAAGAAATGACAAGAAAATAACTTAGAAAGGTGAATGGCCCATGCAAGTTTTTGGCGACTTTCAACGGTGAAAGAGAATGGAAGAACAACCGTTTTTATTTCGTCTCGCTTGGGCATATCTTGCACTACAATGTACGGCGTGTCTTTAGTGTTTTTGATAACTCTGATGGCGTGACTTCCTGTCCAACGCTGAAGTCCATGAACTCCTTTTGTTCCCATTACGACCAAGGTAGCATCGAATTCTTCTGCTAATTCACCAATTCCTTCATGAAAATCTCCACGACGAACAAGTACTTTGCAAGCTATTCCACTAGAAGCATAAATGTCGTCTGCTAAATTTTGAAGTTTCGACAATGCTTCTTCTTCTTCTAAAAGAATATCTTGCTCCTTATCACCCCAACCTTTATCAATTAAATGAACCAATGTAATAGGCTTTTCAAAAATTCCGGCATACAATTGTGCGTGTGCGAGAGCGGGTGCTGTAATTTCAGAAAAGTCAACAGGGACAAGAATTGTTGTAGTTAGTTCGGGTGATTTCATGGTGAAATTTTATCAAAAATTAATGTTGGTGAAATTAAGGATTTCAGAATTACATTCGCTACATATTTTCAATTTAAAATATCTGCTGATATTCATGGATTTACGAGGTAATAATCAGGTTATAAGAGCATGGACCGTTTTTGACTGGGCCAATTCGGTGTATCAATTAAGTATTACATCCGCCATCTTACCTGCATATTATGCTGCAGTTGCTCAAGGAGATGCCAATGGAATAGTGGATTTTTTTGGATGGGAAGTTTTAAATACATCCTTATATGCATGGACGGTTTCGGCTTCATTTTTAATTGTCGCTTTTTGCTCACCACTTTTAGCATCTATTGCCGATTATACCGGTAGACGTAAATTGTTCATGCAAATTTTCACATGGTTGGGTGGAATCTCATGCATGGCTTTGTATTTCTTTACAAGCTCAAACCTCGAATGGGGAATCATTGCGTTTATGTTGGCAGGAATTGGATACAGCGGCGGATTGGTTTTTTACAATGCTTGGTTACCCGAAATTGCTCCTAAAGGAATGGAAGATCGCATCTCGGCAAGAGGTTATGCACTTGGATACATTGGTGGAGTTGTTTTATTGTTAATCAATTTAGCCATGTTACTAAAGCCTCAGTTTTTTGGTATTCCTCCCAAAGGGATGGCAGCACGAATCAGTTTTATTACGGTAGGTGTTTGGTGGATAGGTTTTGCACACTACACTTTTGCCTATTTGCCCAATAAGATTGAAGGAAAAGTTTCAAACCAAAATCCCATTTTAAATGGTTACAAAGAACTTCTTCTGGTTTGGAAAGAATTCAGAAAACACAAATCTCTCCTCGTTTTTCTTGCCGCGTTCTTCTTTATTATGATGGCCGTGCTTACAGTCATGTACATGGCTGCAAACTTTGGGAAAAAAGAATTGGGTTTGAAAGATGAAGTCTTAATTCCTACCATCTTAATTATTCAATTGGTGGGAGTTATTGGATCTATAGGTTTTGCCAAACTTTCGGAACGAATAGGAAACATCGAATCGATGATGATTTCGGTTGTTGTCTGGATTGGAATATGTGTAGGTGCTTATTTCGTATCCAATTCAACCGGTTTCATGCTTTTGGCCAGTTTTGTTGGTTTGGTGATGGGAGGAATTCAAGCCTTAGCGCGTTCAACATATTCCAAGATACTTCCTCAAACGAACGATCACACGGCCTATTTCAGCTTTTACGATGTTGCCGAAAAAATGGCCGTGGTCTTAGGAACTTTCCTCTTTGGATTGCTCGAAACATTAACGGGTTCCATGCGATCCTCCATCTTATTACTAGGTGTATTATTTCTTTTTGGATTGATTTTCCTCATTCAACTTAAACGAATCAGACCCAAATCCTTAATTAATTAGGATGCGATTTTAAGATGAGCACGCTTGGGATATGTTCCAACCAAAGACTTTTGCTTTCAATCAAACCTTTCCAACTTGGGTAATTGATAAGCATTAAATCTTGATGTGATAAAAAGTCTTTCTCGATTGTTTTTACTTGATGAATCGAAATATTATTAGGGAATTGCGACTTAAGCAGATTGAACTTCTGACGAATTAATGAATCCTCTTCCATTCTTCCAGAAGCGTCCATGATGGAAATGTCAGATTTGGAATTGAGTATAAATTTACGCGCATAGTCAAACAAAAACGCATCATCATCATCAAACAAAGGCATAAAAATCGTACTCGAATCACTAAAGTCGCGGTCGAGCAAAACTCCTACATCGCATTGTGAGTCTTCCATGAAATGTTTTGCGCGATCATCAATAAGGTAATCTGTTCGGAACAAAGGATTGGTCCCTGTTATGGTTCCCAATAAATTTTCGGGCGATAAAGTCTTGGCCACACCCACAATATTTCCGAGTAGTGTTCCGGTATAAAGCGATTTGCCCGCACCGAGTAAAAGCAGTTTGGTTTCTTCTTTTTCGATGAGTCCGCTTACTTCTTTATATAAATCGTTACTCAGTTTGTAATGAGAGCGAATATCTACTTGCAAACGTTCCGCTTCTGTGCGAATTGGCCGGAAACTTTGCTTTTCAAATTCACTTACATTCAATAAGCTCACATCAGCACTAGGCGTTACGTGAATGGCCGAATACTGCACCTGTTTGGGGTTTACACCACTCATGTGTGAAGCGAGTCGGAGCAATTTGCGCCCGCTACTAGCTAATCCAAATGAAATTAAAATCCGATCTGAAATAGATTCTGTTTTGGAATCAATGGGACTCGTTTCAATTTCAATTTCCTTCTCTTTGAAAATCCAATTGATAAACGACAATGTTGGTCCTGTCATGAACGTTGTAACCAGTGCCATAATCACCATCATAGCGAACACGGTTGGGGAAAGAATTCCCAGATCATAACCGATGTTTAGCACAATAAGCTCCATCAATCCCCGGGTGTTCATCATGGCTCCAATGGATAAACTTTCTTTCCAGTTTTTCCCAATGATTCGAGCCGCCATAGAAGTTCCTATAAACTTCCCGGCAACGGCAACACAAATAATTAATCCGCACAAGAGCCAAAGGTGGCTATCGTTTAGCAATCCAATTTGTGTTCTCAATCCAGTAAAAACGAAAAACAAAGGGAGGAGCAAAACCAAGGAAACATCTTCAATTTTTTCAATCAAAATCTTACGGAAATTTAGATTGGGTGGCATAATAACACCTGCGATGAATGCACCAAACAAGGCATGAATTCCAATAATCTCAGTCAGGTAGGAGGAGATCATCAAAATAACAAACACCAATGCCACGATGCCTTTCGAGATGGTTTCGCGGTTCGAATAAATATCACCCAATCGTTTCAAAAAGGGGCCAACCACAAAAATCATGAAGCCCACATACAGCATCGAAAAGCTTATGGTAAATAATGCAGTGAGCAAAGTCCCCGCTTTCACAAAGGCAATCACAGCGGCTAGAATACACCAAGCGGTTATGTCGTCGGCTGCGGCACTGGTAATGGCTGTAAATCCCAATCGTGTTTTAGAAAGGCCTCGTTCTTGAATAATACGAGCTAATACAGGAAATGCCGTAATACTCATGGCAATTCCCATGAACAATCCGAACGAAATAAAGGGCGTGTTGGCAGGGGCAAAATCATCGTAGAGGTAATAGGCGAGACCTATACCCAGAGAATACTGAAGAGCAATTCCGGAATGTGAAATTAAAATGGCTTCATGAACTTTGTTTTTCAGGATTTTCAAATCGAGTTCCATGCCGATCACAAACATGAAAAGAATCAATCCTACCTGACTTAAAAACTGCAAATTCCCAAGAGACTCGACTGGAAATAGGAAATGCGAATATTCTGGAAAATACATTCCAAGCAAGGATGGCCCGAGAACAATTCCAGCTGTAATTTCTCCAATTACTGTTGGTTGTCCAATGCGCGTAAAAAGCAAACCGAATAAACGAGCCGCAACAATGATGGAAATTATTTGGAGAATTAATATGGCCAGGGGATGATGCAGATTGGTCAAAAAACCATCAATCCCTTTGGATACGATATCTTTTGCTTCGATAAATGGTGGAGCTATAATAGGACGTCCAATTTCGAGCAGTTTTCCTTGACGAAGTATTGCCCACGTTGCAAGAATTGCCGCTGCAGAGATGCTTATGTAAAACAGTACAATACGGCGCATGAATGGACGATGATGTTTGCTGCGAATATAGTTTACAAATGGAAGATTTGGTTAGGCCTCCAAATTATTTTTTCGTTATTTAAGTAGATTTAAATCAATTGATGATTGTCATATTTAGGTAATAATGAAATCGATAGATTCGCTTAGTAACATTGTTCGTTATGCTATTTATCTCAAATTTATGTTTGTGAAAACCCAGAAAATGTTATAAAAATAGATGGTTCAACTTCCAACTTTGAATTCACTAGTTTTCTCTATTGCTCAACTTGATTAATCATATCTAGGCTTCGGGAAATTCCTCATCAAGAACTTTCTACTTTTCCCTTTCCACTCTCCCCTCACTCGTACGAACTTTCAGATTTCTTATTTGGAGTCACTAAAACTTCAATTGGCAATCCAGCATCCTTCCAGGAATCAATTCCATTATCCAATACAATAGCAGTCGAAAAGCCTTCTTCCAAAAACCATTCTGCGGCTAAGTTGCTGCGGTAACCGCCCTGGCAATAAATGAAAACAGGTTCGTAATGAGGAAGTTTTTTAGCAATTTCCTTAAAAGTTTTCGAATCCCAATCGATGTTTTTAGCGCCATTGATATGCTCAGCTTTAAATTCATCTGCATTTCGAACGTCGAGAATCGTTCCTTTTAGATGCACCGTTTTAACTTGGAAAGCTTTGGCATCGAGTTTTTCGAGTCGGCCTTTTTTCTGAGCAAAACCAGGAATTGCAATAAGAATTGAGATTAAAATCAGGACGTTTTTCATGATTGTTTAAAAAGTAAGAACAGCTTCACCTAAATCATAAACAGGCAGTTCCACATAAGGTTGGATTATACTTACGCCCGCAGCAGAGCGATATCCTCCAGCGCAATGAACTAAAATGGGTTTATTCGTTGGTATTTCCGAAATGCGTTCACGTAATTCGGGAAGAGGAATCTCGAGTGCACCAGAAAAAATTCGTTTCGATGCAGTTTCTCCTGGATTACGAATATCAACAATGGTATAATGAGAAGGTGTTTGACGCACTTCATCAACATTAACTTCATGGATAGTTTCTCTCAACGAAGAAGGAGATGTCAATGCTCCTTTAATCCGACTTTCATACCCAATTTTTGCTGCTTTTCTTATGAGGATTTCAATTTTTTCAGCACTTTCTGCAATAAGATAGAAGTGCTCATCAGGTCCAACAATCGAACCCAACCAGGTCTCAAATTTTCCTCCATCCATGATGTTGATAGCGCCATGAATATGTCCTTTTCTAAAATCAGTTTGGGGACGAGCATCAATAACTAATACCCCATTTTCGAGTTCTGAATTTTCAGAAATACGAGGAACCGCATTCACACTTGTTTCAAATGACGAAGCTCCTTTTTTGTTGATGGCAACATCATAACCAAAATACTTTGGTATAAATGGTTGGTCTTGCAAAAGCGCATTAACAAATTCTTGCTCATTGTCTATTTGAAAAGCATAATTTGTTTTTTGCTCTCGACCAATGCTGCTCGATAAATCGCTGCTTAGGTTTTTTCCACACAAAGAACCTGCTCCATGCGCCGGAAAAACAAGCACATCGTCATGAAGTTTCTTTAATTTATCTTGAACAGAATGGTACATCGCACGTGCAAGCTCTTCCCGCTTAGCGGTCATGTTACCCACATTTTCGCGTAAATCGGGACGTCCAACATCACCTACAAAAAGCGTGTCTCCAGAAAAAAGTGCATGTTCTTTTCCGTATTCATCTTTCAATAAAATGCAAATGCTATCTGGCGAATGTCCAGGTGTGTTCATGGCCGACAAACTCACCATTCCAACTTTTAAAGTGTCGCCATCGTCGAAAGTTTTATGCGGATAATCGGCACCCAATAATTTGCTTACATAAATCTCTGCACCAGTATGTTTCGAAATTTCGTGGTGACTGGAAACGAAATCAGCATGGGGATGCGTTTCAATAATACCAACAATCTGAACTTGATGCTTATGAACGAATTCATAATAGGGTTGAGGATCTCTTGCTGGGTCAATTACAATCGCTTCTCCTTTACTAATAATCACATAAGAACCATGAGCAAGGCCTTTATCGTAAAACTGTTCAATAATCATTGTTTCCTCAAAATTAATAAGATGCAATATTCGTAAAAATAAGCAACCTCAACAAGCCAGTTAATTAAAATCCCGAATATTGATGTGTATTATGAACGTATTTATAATAAAAGAAAATCGAGATAATTTTAATGTTTTTCCGAGCAAATATTTCATTCAATAACTTTATTAGCATGAAACTTGTCAATAAGTTGGTTCTGAATTCAGATTCATTTTCCAAAGAAACAGATTGATTCGCACATTGTTTATTTTGTAAATTTCGGCTCAATTTTTTTTGTTAATGTTTAAAAAGATACTTGTAGGAGTTTGTGTTCTCCTGGTTGCTTCCATTGCTGCTATCGCCTTTTGGCTTTATTCACTTGTTCCAAATTATTCGGGTGATTTAAATTTGAAAGGACTTAACAAACAGGTCGATGTTTTCTATGACAATTTTGGAGTTCCTCATATTTATGCGCAAAATGAAGAGGACGCCTATTTTGCTTTGGGTTATGTTGTAGCTCAAGATCGATTGTTTCAATTGGAAATGATTAAACGACTTGCATCAGGTCGCTTGTCCGAATTGCTAGGAAATTCGATGGTTAAAACCGATCGCTTTTTTCGAACATTGGGTTTAAATCGCCACGCAAAATGGTCTGCTCAAGAATTTCTAAAACGCAGTCCAGAGCCTATTCAAAAAAGCGTAAAAGCATACATTGCTGGAATTAATCAATACATCAATCAAGGGAAAACACCCATTGAGTTCACGATGTTGGGCATTGAAAAAGAGGCGTATACCTTGGAAGATGTTTTTCTTGTTTCGGGCTATATGGCATTTGGATTTGCAGAAGGTTTTCGAATCGACCCGATGATTGAAGGCATGTATCGGAAAGTGGGCGACAAGATGATGTCGGAGCTCGAATTGGGTTGGCCAACAGGAAGTGTCACAATACCAGTAAATCCAAGGGTTATTTCCAATGCGGTTCAACTAAGTCAGAATCTAGATCAAATATTTGAAAAATATCCCGTTGCTCCATGGATTGGTTCGAACAGTTGGGTTGTTGCACCTAAAAAAACCAAAAGTGGTAAAACGCTTTTGTGCAACGATACGCACATGGGATACGCACAACCATCCATTTGGTTTGAAGCACATATCGAATATCCAGGTTTCCACTTTTATGGAAATCATTTAGCTGGCTTTCCATTTGCCATGACAGGCCACAGCGATTTTTGTGGAAATGGTGTTACCATGTTCGAAAACGACGACGTGGACTTTTACATCGAGCAACGTGATGGTAACAATGTGCTTTTCAAAAATACTCCCAAGGCGCTCAAGGTTTTTTCAGAAACAATTCATGTGAAAGATTCTGCTGATGTTGTTCTTCAAGTAGAAGAATCTGAACACGGACCCTTGATCGATCGCGTTATGGATAATATTCCAATTTACAATCAGGCGGTATCTGTATGGTGGTCGTATTTGAAATTTCCTGCTCGTACACTTGAAGCAGTTTATGAAGTGAATCATGCTCGATCGATGGATGATGCCCGCACTGCAGCTTCAAAAATTGATGCACCGGGATTGAATTTAATGTATGGCGATAAAGACGGACACATCGCTTGGTGGACAACTGCTAAATTGGTAAAACGTCGTCCGGGTTTATTTAGTAAACGCTTTTTGGACGGAGCAACGGGTAATGACGAACCTCAGGGCTGGCTCGAGTTCAGTCAAAATCCTCATTCAGAAGATCCTGCATCAGGATTTGTATATTCGGCAAACAATCAACCAGCAAGCATCGAAGGTGATTTATATCCTGGGTATTACGTTCCAGAAAACCGTGCACTGCGAATCGTTCATGAGTTAAGCAAGCAAGATAAATGGGATTCAAACATGATGAAAAAACTCATCACCGATGGGAAGAGCGAAGTGTATCCCAAAACTGCCAAAGAATTGCTCAATATACTAGGAACCGTTGAACCCGAAGCGCTCAAAACGGAAGCAGCAAATCGATTAAGAAGTTGGGAAGGAAATCATGGATTGGAATCATCAGGAACCTTAATTTTTTACCGATGGATTTATAATATTTTGAGGTTGACATTTGCAAATAAAGTGGGAATAACGCTGTTTAATTCCTACATGAATTCTCATTTCATGAAGACATCGTATCCTGCATTGTTAAACAAAACGTTTTCTTCTTGGTGGGATAGTTGGGCGACAAAAGGAGAAGAAAGGCGTTTCATTATAGTTCAACAAGCATGGCACAAAACAATTGATGACCTTAACGCAGTTTATGGAAAAGATCAAACCAAATGGAAATGGAGTAGGGCACATACCATCGAACACGTTCACCCTATTGGGAGAAAAAAACCGTTCGATATGTTGTTCAATGTGGGGCCAGAAAGTGTTAGTGGCGGAAATGAAGTAATCAATAACATTGCATTCAATCTCGATTCAACGGGTTATTATCCGGCTAAATTTGGTCCTGCAATGCGTCGCATCATCGATTTTTCAGACACCGAACATTCCTTGAGCATATTGCCAACTGGTCAATCGGGCTATTTTCTCGCACCTCATTATGATGATCAGTTCGATTTGTACAACAAAAATGCGTTTCGCCCTCAATTGATGAATCGTGCTG
>Ga0315907_10009029_pt1 | contig 10149 bp, 7 predicted proteins | sample LakEriMetagenome_3_FD_203525 | JGI IMG/M metagenome (GOLD analysis project Ga0315907, IMG submission 203525) | Freshwater fungal communities from buoy surface, Lake Erie, Ohio, United States - Buoy 12 MA123 | ecosystem: Environmental > Aquatic > Freshwater > Lake > Lake biofilm | place: USA...
TGGGGTAACACAAAAACGTCCGTTGTGCTCGTCCAGAAAGTCGGGCTCGCTGTGATCGATGTATTCGTAGTCTTCGCGGTAGCGACCGAGCGGATAGGTTGCGTTGATGGGCGGACCGGCGATTACCGTTGTGCCATTGGCATAGGTATTTCGCACCGTGATGTTGCGTAATTGATACCCAGACTTCATCCGAGTAATTCCTCCGGTTCCATCAGTATTTAAAAATCCATAAGCACCGTAGATCGGAAAACCATCATAAGCGTATCCAATCAATGGGGAATGTGCGTTGGCATCAATTACATACAATCCATCGGAAGCATAGATATCGCACACATCCGAAATGGGCACCAGGTCCATATCGAACGCACTCGGATTTTGATGGTGGTGATAGTTGCCCATGGCAGGGTGCCCTTTAGCGCAATCGAAGCCCACTCGCTCTGCTACTATTGCATCGCGATTCCAAACACCTTGTCCGGGAGGACCCATGATGGGGCCGCCGCCTTCTGCCTGTGTATTATTATTCCAGCTCACACCATCGCGATAATCGAAAAGCGAAACGCCGTTGATGAAAATACCGATGTTGCCCCCGTTGGTATTCGTGGGTGTTCCCGTATTGGGTTGTGGATTGAGCGAAATCTTATAAATCGCATTTTGATCGGTTGCTTGTGATGGATTTCCATCTTGAAAAGGACCTGTGGGATAAGCCGGTATACCGTTGGTGCTCACATACACCCAAGCATCGGAATACTGAACAGTTTGCACATTCACCGGAACGTTGTCTTGTATGAGGGTGCTGTTGCCCGCTACATAGTGAGCACCTGTGGTTCCTTGTGGATTTTGAATCCAATGAAGAATAGCGGGATTCGTTTGAGCGGGCATGCAAACGCTTGCAAACAGACCGATCAAGAAAGCAAAGAATGTTTTCATGTGATTAAAGGTATTCAGTATTCGACTCCTTTTGTTTCAAATAGTTTAAATGGATACTGAAAAGATTTTTCGAACACAAACGAGCTGTCTGAAAGCGTTAAGAGAAATGCCATTAAATCGACGCGCTGCTCATCATTGTTCAGGCCGACATCCTTCATTTCTGCAGATGCCTTGCTCGAAAATTTACCACTCGCATAATGACTCACTACTTCGCTAAGCTTTGCCATTCGTCCATCGTGCATATAAGGTCGCGAGTAGTGGATGTTACGTAACGTGGGCACCTTGAACAGACCGCTGTCTGCGACCAGATTCGTTACCTCTGCCCTACCCGCATCGCCCGTGCGTGCGGCAATTCCGTTGTTGCGAAACTCTTGGTTGGTGAATAGCGGTTCCGTGTGACAAGCGTTGCACTGTTGTTTGAAAATCGCATATCCTCGAGTTTCCTGATCCGTAAAAACGGCCTCTCCTCGTAGCATCTTATCGTACCGACTATTCGTACTTTCCAATCGTATAAGGAAAGCCGCAAATGCCTTGAGCATACGTTCGCTTGTGACTGTGCTGTCGCCATAGACTCGTGCAAACATTCTTCGATACAAGATAGAATTTTGCAGCTTAGCCAACACGTTAGGCAATTGATCATCCATTTCCTGCGAATTCTCAATAGGCGCGAGCGGTTGCATGTCGAGGTGATTGATGGCGCCATCCCACATAAACGATTTGCTCCAGGCCAAATTCATTAAAGCCGGTGCGTTTCTGCGTCCAATACGATCATCGATACCGTGGCTGACCGTATGATCCACGTGCGTAAAAGCCACATAAGACAAATGGCAGCTAGCGCAAGAGATCGTATTGTCGCGCGACAGAATCGGATCGTAAAAAAGAGCGCGCCCCAGTTGAATGCAATCATCCTGCATTTGCACGCTCGATGGCTGATAGACTCGCGCAGGCCATGACACCGGCTTCGACAAACTAAACGCGATGGTCAGCAAGGCAAGAACGATGAAGGCAACTACTCTCAATGCGATACGATTTGGAAGCACGATTGAAATCGATCAGACAGCTCCATGGCCTTGTCGCTGGGACTCATCACTTCTGCAGGTGCGATTACCCGCCAGTCGTGCAGCAAAGTGTCGAGTTGAAGCCCACACTGAATGGAGTCGGCATCATTCATTAGTTTCAATCTCACAGCACGTTGTGTTTGATAAGGTGCGTGATAACCTCCCACGTGCCACTGAATGGCATTCGATTGACCGGCATGATTCACTTCGGCCTCCAGCTTCCAGTTGATATAACCACTTTGCCACGACCAGTACATTCCTAGAATAGGATCGAGCACACCCGAATGCGCGCCGGTAGTTTGCAAGGTGCTATCGACACCAATTACAAATGAAAGATGGTCGACCTTTGATTGCGTGGATAACTTAGTTAGAATGCTGGTTCCGTCTTTTTCAAATACATCGATAAGAAAATGTTCATCGCCGGAGCTCCACACAACTCTATTCTCACTTTCAAGCTGAATATTAAATACGTAAAACCGAAGGGTAGAAATACGCAACGAATCGGTACTAGTTGCGATTGAAAAAACAGAGTCAGCGGAAATGACCTTGCCTTGCCACATCGGGATAAAAGTCAAACCAGCTAAGCCCTGGGCGAATACCTTCAAAGAAATTAAGCAAAGAAGAATGGGCAATAGGGCCTTCATTTCAATATATCATTTGACACTAAAATTCGAAAAATCAATATGCCTGACTCGATCAATACAATTTCTGTCGCTTAATCAAGTATTCCATCAGCACCGGATTGAATCCTGCTTGTATATCAGCTTCGACAAAATCGACCCTATACTGTCCGCACTTCAATTTTAAATCGCGACGGAAATCGGCCATACGATTCACATAGGTTTCCCGGATATCTGCCGGATTTACCTTGATCTGCTCTCCGCTTTCCATATCGGTGAACGTATACGGCCTGTTTTCAAAATTGAAGTCGACTTCCTTGCCTTGGTCTACAACGTGAAAAAGAATAACGTCGTGCTTGCGATGACGCAAGTGCTGGAGCGCTGCAAAGAGCTCATCTGCTTTCGATGAATTGTCGAGCATGTCGCTGAAAATAACAACCATCGAACGCTGATGGATGCTCTCGGCAATCTCGTGCAGTGTATCGGTTACGAGTGTTGTTTGCTTGGCTTCCACATTCACAGTATCCAACAACTTTTCGAGCTCTGAATACAGGTAGTTATGATGCGATTCACTGGCACTCGCGCGGGTATTCATACGAATTCCATCCGCAAAAACGGTAAGTCCCACGGCATCTCGCTGACGCTTCAACAGCTCAATCAAAGCCGCTGCAGCGTAAACAGAAAATTTAATTTTGTTGAAGTCCGGACCATTTGCATCGACGCCTTGAGGAAAATACATCGATGCCGATGCATCAATCAGAATGTGGCAACGCAAATTGGTTTCCTCTTCATAGCGCTTCACGAAATACTTTTCGGTGCGCGCCAACAGTTTCCAATCGAGGTGACGCGTGCTTTCGCCGGTGTTGTATTGTCGATGCTCGGCAAACTCGACAGAGAAGCCATGAAAAGGACTTTTGTGCAAGCCCGTGATGAATCCCTCAACAGCTTGCTTAGCCAGAAGCTCAAGCCGTCCGAGTGATTGTAATTTTCTGCGATCGATGTTTACGGGCATAGCGACAAAAATACACGTGTCGAACACTTATCGATGTGACACTTCACCGATTTAGAAAGATTAGGAAAAGCGAATCTTTATCGCATCGAGCAACATGGGCAGTGCATGCTTCCAAAGCACAACCGAGCTTTTGCCGGCATTTCGAAACTCGGCCGGCACGGTTCGAACCATCAAACCTCTCTTGCGCGCCCGATGAATCCATTCGATATCGGCAGCAAATCCGTTCAGAGACGATTGCTTAAATACAATCTCGATGCAACGCGCACGAAATCCTTTCATACCGCATTGCGTATCGCCCATTCGTTGCGACATGATAATGTTGACTACTGCAGAAAAAACGCGCGTTCCCAGTTGGCGAATCCACGACGTGTTTACAAAATAATCGGACTGTCTGCGATCGCCTGTCACCATGTCCACCTCGTCGGCTTCAAACAATCGCAACATGTTTTCTGCAGATTCATATTGAAAAGGAATATCAGCATCTGTGAACATGCGGATGTCCTTCGAAGCAGCCAGCATTCCGCTGCGCACAGCTGCACCCTTGCCTCGATTTCTCTCGTGGTGAATCAGTACAAAATTTCTATCTGAGCAAAAACGATTCAACTCGTCGGTTTGCGAAGCGCCGTCATTGACGACAATCGTTTCAACGAGGTGCCCTGCCTTATTGAGATGCTCCAAAAAAGGAGGTAACTCCCGCATAAGTTCATCTGCATTGTTGTAGCAGGGAATGATTAAACTGAAATGCACCTGTTCGAATTCTTGCTAATGTTCAACGACTGATTTTGCGGCCGCAAGATGCGACAATTCATTCATCTTCGAAAGCAGGCACAACTCGCTCTCAGCCATTCACCCGCTTTTCAATTCGAATCTCGATGAATTTACTGACTGGAGTTTTACTTCGATCCGCAAAACTGTCGATGGGCACGAGGCAATTCGTTTCAGGGAAATAGGTAGCGCAACATCCTCGAGGTATATCGAACGGAATGACGTGAAACAACTCTGCTGTGCGAGTCACGCCATTGTATTCCCCAACCAAATCGACCAGTTCACGCTCTTTCAAAAACAATGCAGCCATATCCTTTGAATTCATCAGCACTACACGACGTTCATTGCGAATGCCTCTGTATCGATCATCGAGTCCGTAGATAGTTGTGTTGTATTGATCATGACTTCGAATGGTCATCATCACCAAATGTCCGGGACGAACATCGATTGCAGGAAGCTCGTTTATCGTAAACAACGCCTTTCCGCTTGTTGTTGTGAAGCGACCTTCGCGAGGTCCGTTGGGAAGATAAAACCCATCGGGCTGACGAACGCGTGCGTTGTAGTTTTCAAAACCGGGAATTGCTCCTTCGATGTGGTTGCGAATGAGGTCGTAATTGTCTCGAGCTGCCAACCAGTCGATGGGTTTGCTGTTGCCAAAAAGTTCGGCAGCCAGCTCGCAGACAATCGCCGGCTCGCTGCGCAAATGCGTTGACGCAGGCGCCATATTTCCGCGCGATGATGAAACCACGCCCATCGAATTTTCAACCGTCACAAACTGTTCGCCTGCTATTTGAACATCGCGTTCGGTGCGACCCAAACACGGCAAAATGAGAGCATGCTCGCCGGTAACAAGGTGCGCTCGATTCAATTTCGTTGAAATTTGAACCGTGAGTTTGCAGTTCTGCATGGCCTTGCCTGTAAACTCACTGTCGGGAGTTGCAGAAATGAAATTACCACCCATGGCCACGAATACTTTTACTTTTCCTTCATTCATTGCCTCAATAGCTTCCACGGTATCGTAACCATGATTGCGAGGCGTTTGTATGTGAAAGTAACTATCCAGTCGGTCTAAAAATTCAGGCTTCGGTTTTTCGTAGATGCCCATCGTGCGGTCGCCTTGCACGTTGGAATGTCCGCGCACCGGACACAAGCCGGCTCCCTTCTTCCCTACCGCACCGCGCAGCAAATGCATGTTCACGACTTCGCGAATATTGTTGACAGCATGTTTATGCTGTGTGAGTCCCATCGCCCAACAAGAAATGAAGCGGTTATGTCTGATGAGTAGCTGCGCCACTTCCTTCACCAACGATTCTTCTATGCCACAATCGCGCAACGCGCGTTCCCGATCGAGTTGTTTCAATTCGTTTATGAACGCATCATACTCCAACGTTTGACCGTGAATGAAATCATGGTCGAACACACTTCCCGGCTCGCGTTGCTCGGCCTTCATCATTTCATACATGAGCAACTTGAAGAGCGCGATATCGCCCCCAATTTTTACCTGAAGAAAGTAGTCGGCGATTTTGGTACCGCCCTTCAACACATCGATCGGACTTTGCGGATCGACAAACCTGGTTGTGCCCGCCTCGGGCAGCGGATTGATGTGAACCACCTTGCCACCACGTTGCTTGCACTTCTGCAAGGCCGAGAGCATGCGCGGGTGGTTGGTGCCCGGATTTTGTCCGATGACCAGCACTACTTCCGCATCATAAATATCTTCCAAGGTAACGGTTCCCTTTCCAATACCGATTGTCTCGCCCAACCCTACACCACTGCTTTCATGACACATATTGGAACAGTCCGGTAAATTGTTGGTGCCGTAATAGCGCACCAGTAATTGATAGAGAAAAGCCGCCTCGTTGCTCGTTCTGCCAGATGTATAAAACACCGCTTCATCGGGTGAGCATTGCTTCAGCTCATTGGCAATCATAGCGTATACCTTTTCCCAATCAATCGGAACGTAATGCGAATTTCCCGGAGCCAGATACATCGGCTGTGTAACACGACCGCTCTTACCTATTTCATAATCGCTCCAATGGCTCATTTCCTCAACGCTGTGCTTGGAGAAGAATGCCGGATCACATCGAAACTGCGTTGCTTCTTCAGCCACTGCTTTCGCTCCGTTCTCGCAATATTCACCCAGCTTAGAGCGATGCGCCGGCTCGGGCCATGCACAACCCGGACAATCGAATCCATCGCGCTGGTTGAGTTTGGCCAGCACTTGCAGCCCTTTCCAGAGGCCAATTTCGTGAGCGATGTGCTGCATCGAAACCGTGACGGCTCCCACACCAGCAGCCTTACCCGGAAGTGGTGTCAATTTCAAACCCGTGAGTTTGGCCGGCGGAACAATTTGAACCGAACGCGCTGAAGTCATTGTGTCAGACATGCGGAGATAATTTGGTGGGGAAAATACGAAAAAGGGGTAAGGGGTAAGGGATAAGGGGTGAGGGGTGAGGGGTGAGGTTGGAGTGGTTTACTCAAAATGATTGCGACTTAGTAAGGCTATCTTGTGGGGATTCGAAATCTTGATCTAGAGCATTCGTGGCTCTCTAATCATCGTCATCTTCCTCGCTTTGTGATTGATCAACTGCAACTCCGCTAATTTCCGTATGTCTTATTTGCCCGCCGAGATATGCCGCTCTTCCGACCACCACAAGACAAAAAACAGCAAGTACCAGAACGATACGCGTCATGGCGATTGAGAATGTTGATTTCGTGCGCGTGAGAAAAATGGCCAAGACTGAAGCTACTCCGAGCACCAGCATCGAAACGAACGCCCAGAATCCGGCATCTTCATGCAACTCGATGGCGCTTTCCAAAACGCCGGGAATGTGTTCTACGGCCTCTTCAGCACCTTCACCCGTGAACTTAGCGATGGCTGCACCGATAGCAGAAATGATGAACACGTTGAATGCCGCAATCGACGTTTGTTCGCTTTTGTGCCAAAGGCCATGCGCCAATACTAGCATTCCGAAAAACGCTCCGAACAGTGGCAAGTGAACAATGAGCAGGTGGATGTGGGCTTGGTCCATAGGTGTGTATTTGGTTTGCGAAGAAAAGGAGTTTATTGGATTGCCGGCGTTGAGGAATATCAGGAGGAAAGGATTGTAGGATTGTAGGGGTCGCCCACCGCTCGTTCTCATGATGATTGTGTTTCTTGTTCTAAAGAGAAACTAGAATGAGAGCGAAAAACAGAATGAGAAAGAGTAGTCTGATTACGCCCCCCTACAATCCTACAATCCTACAATCCTATAATCCTACAATCCTCGCAAATCAATTTTCCCCTATGTTTGGCACTCAACAAACACCAAACTATGACATCTACAACCAAAACCGGTCACCCCAAAGGGCTGTACTTCCTGTTCTTCACTGAAATGTGGGAACGCTTCAGCTACTACGGCATGCGAGCTATCTTCATGCTGTTCATGGTAAAAACATTGCTCCTCTCTGACCAGGAAGCATCTGAAATCTATGGCAGTTATACAGGACTGGTTTACCTCACACCACTGTTGGGAGGTTATTTGTGCGACCGATACCTGGGGAACCGTCGCAGCATCATCATCGGTGGTTTGCTGATGGCTCTTGGTCAGTTCTTCATGTTCCTTTCAGCCAGTGCAGGCGCAGAGGGAGGAATCGCGCTGATGTGGACCGGTCTTACCGCACTCATTATTGGTAATGGTTTCTTCAAGCCGAACATCTCTACCATGGTAGGTCAATTGTACCCTGAAAACGACCGTCGTATCGACAGTGCCTTCACCATCTTTTACATGGGTATCAACCTGGGCGCATTTTTCTCACCCCTGGTATGCAGCTCATTCGGTGACGCTAAGTGGGGTTTCTTGGCGGCATGCTTCGGCATGTTGCTCGGACTTGTTGGATTCATTGCCTTGCAAAAGAAGTATCTGATTTCAGAACAAGGACAAGAAATCGGTTTGCCGGTGAAGCCACTCGATGCAAAGGCCATCGCCATGATTGTAGGATCCATCGGCATCATCTTTTTCATGTTGAACTTTAAGCAATGGTTTGGCGCAGAGCATGACATCATCAGTTATTTCATCTATGGATCCATGGTTCTCATGCCCATCATCATCCTTACCGATAAAAGCTTGCGCCGCTATGAGCTCATGCGCATCTTGGTGATTCTGATTTTGGTGTTCTTCGTAATATTCTTCTGGGGCGCCTTCGAACAAGCGGGTGCATCGCTCACCTTGTTTGCCGACCGTCAAACCGACCGCAGTGTAATGGGCTGGGAAATGCCGGCAGCATGGTTCCAGTCTATCAATCCACTTGCTGTAATTACACTTGCTCCGCTGTTCACTATTATCTGGGGCTTTTTGTATAAGCACCGCATGGAGCCGTCTTCGCCCACTAAAATGGCTTGGGGTCTAACGCTGGTGGCTGTAGGTTATGCCATCATTGCCATCCCTGTTAGCGGATTGGCTGCAGGTGAAAAAGTGAGCATGTGGTGGCTCATTGCCCTTTACGTAATCCACACCATGGGTGAGCTTTGCCTATCACCAATTGGATTGTCCATGGTATCGAAACTCGCTCCGCTTCGATTGTCATCGCTGCTCATGGGAACCTGGTTCTTGGGTAATGCCGCAGCGAATAAGTTTGCGGGTACACTGAGTGCCCTCATTCCTCCGAGCGAGCCCACGGCCGATCAGGTATGGCCTACCATGCTCGGTTACGAAATCACGAATCTCTATCAATTCTTCATGGTCTTCATCATCATGACCGGCATCGCCGCCGGTATTCTGTTTGTGCTGAGCCGTGCGTTGCAGAAGATGATGGCAACGGCAGAATAGTGCCGAACGGCGAATGACGAGTGGCGAGTGAATTCGCCCCACTCGTGACTCGCCACTCGTCATTCGCCATTAAATCACTCCCCTATGTGGTCCAAACACCCCAAAGCCCTACCCTATCTCTTCCTCTCTGAAATGTGGGAACGATTCGGGTATTACCTCATGATTGGCATCTTCACGCTATACCTGAAAGACCGCGAGAGCGGCTTCGGTATGACGGAAAAAGAATCGGCCGACTTGTATGGAACGTTTATCGCACTCGTGTTCTTGACGCCGTTCATCGGCGGCTTGCTTGCCGATCGCTATTTGGGCTATCGCAAGTCCATCATCATTGGAGGCTTGCTCATGGCAGCCGGTTATATGATGATGGGGATTCATTCGCTGCCTATGTTGTATGTAGCGATGACGCTGGTGATTTTGGGTAACGGATTCTTCAAACCGAACATCTCCACCTTGCTCGGTAGTTTCTATTCGAACGAACAATACAAAGCCAAGAAAGATGAAGGCTACAACATCTTCTATATGGGCATCAACATCGGAGCGTTTATCTGCAACTTCTTTGGTGCAGCGCTCATGATTCTGCTCGGGTGGCAATGGGCGTTTTTCGCTGCAGGTATAGGTATGATCATCGGGGTTATCGTATTCATGTCGGGCACTCGCCACTACGAAGGCCACACCGATGCCAAAGGAACACAGCCCGGCGATATGCCATTGAGCAAGATTGTATTGCTCATCCTATTGCCTTCCGTGGTGTTTGGTGTCATCGGTTGGCTCATTAAAGGCGTTGAGTCAGCGGCCAACCCGAATGCCGCCATCTTCGGTTCCGACAGCACTGATGCATTCATTTTCGCTTGCATTCCCGTGATTCTATTTTACGCTTCCTTATTTTTCCGCGCTCGCCCGGATGAACGCAAACAGATTGGTGCGCTGCTCACCATCTTCGCAGTAGTGATTCTCTTCTG
>Ga0315907_10009031_pt1 | contig 10148 bp, 4 predicted proteins | sample LakEriMetagenome_3_FD_203525 | JGI IMG/M metagenome (GOLD analysis project Ga0315907, IMG submission 203525) | Freshwater fungal communities from buoy surface, Lake Erie, Ohio, United States - Buoy 12 MA123 | ecosystem: Environmental > Aquatic > Freshwater > Lake > Lake biofilm | place: USA...
TCAGCAGTTTTAGGGCTTCAGTTGTGGATGTATTGGAGATTCGCTTTGGTTCAGAGGTGGCCTCTTCCTACCTGTCAGGGATGGATAAATCCTCAAATTTCACTTCTTCTCCAACTACCAAATCCAAAACAAGTAATGAAAAAGAGGGAATCCAGCCACTGACTGGTTTAGGGTTAGGAAAGGATGAATTACTTGAAAAATTTCAATTTTTCTTAGTTCATGGATTTACACTGGCTGATAGTAGAAGTTCTTCGTACCGATTTAGAAATATCAACACTTTATTTGGAGCGCTATTAGGGCAAGATTTTGATGGGCTGGTAGCCTTTTTGCTAAAGTATGGAAAGACACAGGCCATCAAAAAACGTTTTCTGGACAGCTTGTCACAAGAGGCAATTCTGTCTTTTTTCTCTAAAGTAGCCCCTCAAAAAAGAAAGCTATTGGAGTGGGTTGTAGATGTATTTGAACAAGTTCAAGAGGAGTATCAACCCATCAATCAGACGCTTATCCAAGTAAAAAAATCGATCAACGAAATTACTTTTGAGCTCTTTCTGAATAAAAATTTACAATCCATTTCCGATGAAAATTACCTCCGTCTTTTGTTCAAAAAGACCGCTCTGAAGTATGGGATAAGCTATAAAAATTTACTTTTCCTTACCTTAAAATCTATTTCAACCGGCGAAAAAAAGCATAAAATCTATTATTTTAACCAGACCTTGGGTGTTTTATATGCCAAAGATATCTTAAAAAGGAAAGACTATAGGTCTATTGACTTGCTCTTGTTCACCACGAATGAAAAAGAACAAGATTGGAGCACCAATTATCAAAATAAAGAGGCAATAATTTCCTTGTTTGCTGGCTTGTACCAAGATCAGTATGGATTAGTACCTGCTGCAGTAGCGGCTTGGTTACAAACAAAAACGCAGGCACTCTCCTTGATGAGCACTCCTCGACTTTTTGAACTTTGGGAGGAGTTTTCTGAAAAGTATACCCTTCCTCCAGGTGAGCTATTGATTCCTATCCTGTTAGAAAAGAAATCCAATGCTAGTCTAACCTTAACTACCGCTGAATTTAATTTTTGGATTAAGAAATACGGTATTCAAGGGATTTCTCCTACGCAATCGGCAGACGTAGTTCAGCTCCTTACTTTTTTGCATGCCAATAAGAAAATGGTTTCTACTGCCATGATCAAAAAAATAGCAATGGGTCTCCCCATTGCTGGTTCGATCAGTAAGCAATTATTTTTAAAGGTTGCTGAACTTATGCGGCCTAGTTTGTCGACTGTTTTGCCTGGATATTTGTTGTGGATTCAGCAGCTCCTTACTAAAAACAATGCGGAGAGGCTGGAGGTAAAACTATATACTTGGCTTTACCATGAGCTTATTTTACTTCCCCAAAGCCAACTCACGTTGGCTACCCTTAAAGAAAGAGTAGAAGAATTTTTGAGTTTGAATGAGCGAGTTGTATCTGGTGAGGAAGTAAAACCATCTTCTATAAAAGCCAAAATGCCATTGGTTCAAAAAAGGAGACTAAAGAATAATTCCGCAAAGTTAGTGGCAAGGATCTTTGGAATTCTTGGTTTTGATGAAGTATATGGAATATTCTCAGAAGCAAAGCGATACGATGAGGAGATTTTACTCAAACTTTTGACTTCAAAATATGCCAAGTCATTTTATCAGTTGGTGCAGCTCCATCGGTACGATTCCGAATTTCAAGACGCTATCTTGGTTCAGTCCCCGAAGTGGCTAAAAAAACAATTTTTGGACTTTTTAATCCAATATTCCTCATTTGATTGGAATGCGAGTATCGCTGATTTTACCAGCTATTTTGAAGAGACCAAATGGGTGAAATTGGAGGGGGTAGCCTTGGAAAGTTTCCTTGAAAAAATTCTTTGGAAGGAAATTTTTGAAGGAGGATCTTTTGCTCGAGATGAAGTAGTATTAGAATTTCTAGGGAATGCATGGGATGCTCAGTTGATCGCAGACAAGTTTTGGGAAGACCTACAGGGGTACGGCCAAAAAAGAGAACAACAAAAGGACATCAAAAACACAAAGTCCTTTTCAAATTTGGCTTCCCTTGAGCAAGCAGATGGATTTGCATCCTTCATTGCGCGCAGTGGTTATAAGAAAGAGGAGCCTTCAATTTTACCGATCCTTGGAAGCTTGGTTTATGAATCCACTTTTCCTGTAGCTCATCCCTTTGAAGGCAGTTCATCCGAGGAATTTAGTGACTACAACTCTAAATTGGCGGCTGATAATAAAAATGAATTTTTGAATTTCTTTGCTACTAACAGGCATCCTTATTTTAGCCGAAAGTATTTTAATTTATTGAAATACGAGGACTTGTTGGGGTTAATCAAGGAGAAGCACATGCAAGCTGGTTTAGCTATTTCTGTTGACCAGCTGGAAAAAATAGTGAAAATTTATAATGTCCAAGATCAAGTAAAAATCGAGTTTTTTTTGCGGGCTTGGATGGTCTTTCTTTTTCAATCTACTGCACTCCAAAGGACTGCCGCATCCCTTGCGGTAGAGGTAGGAGAACTCTTACTTGAGGAAGGAATTTTGGAAAAAAGTAAGGTAGACTTCTCTTCTGTGTTTGCCCGGTTGGCAAAACTTTTTGTCTGGAAGGAAGAAGAAAAAAAGTACTTTTTTGAACAGGCTAGGCTTTGGGAATCAGGATCAACTCCTCCGGATCCAATTTTAGAATTGACCACGGATGAGCAAATCTATGCCTATTTTAAGCCATTGAATGACCCAAATTTGAAGGACTTAAAGGGTAAGACCTTCTTGAAGAATTGGTTGAAGTCTTTTTTTGATTCGGCATCTATCAGTGTTTTAAAAGCTTTTGTAGAGGTATTCAGAAATAGCTTTTATGATAATAGCTATAGTGAAGCGAAGAAGAGAGAGCTGTTTTTCAAACGCTTTTTTCAATTGAAAGATGGGTATAACTCTTTCCAGCAGGCCTTAAGTGCTAATCCTCAAGTTTGGCCTGAATTCCGACAAAATAGCCCCTCTTTTTTCGAGCAGTATGTACAAAAAGCTGCCCCAAAGCCAATGAGCTTTATTGAGCTGCTCTACTTTTTCCTAGCCCATGGAGTTCTTCCCAAGGAGGAGGGGAGTTTGCAAGCCTTTGCCAAGAAATTAATGGATTTAAGAGGTGCAGATTTAGCTAAGTTGCGAGGCATATTTCTTGCGAGTTTATCAGATCCCAAGAAAAAGAAAAATCTAACCAACTTGCTTAGGTATGTAAACGAGAAGTGGTTTTTTAGCCTTTTACATCCCAAACTTTCTTCTGAACTGGAAAAGTTGGCAGAGGAAGTAAGAATAAGGACAGGAAGTAATTTTTTTGCAGATTTACGCATCCAAAATCCTGTAGATAGAATCCTGTTTTTTGCAGATAGCCTATCCAAAATGGGTTCTTCTAGCAAGCATTTGGTAGAGCTATTGCTACCTATTTTTGAGCAGTGGATGGATTCCAAAAGTCCAGCTGTGATCGTGTCTATGTTTAGGAGTAGAGATCAGAAAGCTGAAGTTTTGGTCATGCTCCAACATGCGAGTAGGAAGGTGAAAAAGGTATTGGAAGAAGGGATTGAAAAAAAGAAAGAAGAGGAGCAGCCAGTAATCGAAATCGAGGAGGTGAACCTTGGGGAGGGCGTGAGCATCTCTAATGCAGGAATGATCCTTTGCTGGCCTTTTTTCGGTCGATTTTTTGCGGCGGTAGGTTTGGTTGAGCAGGGTAAATTTAAAGGGCAGCAAGCAGAAGAAAGAGCGGTTCAATTGTTGCAGTACCTTGCCACAGGATTGACCTCTTTCGAAGAATGGGATTTGAGTTTAAATAAGGTTTTATGCGGAGTTCCTTTGAATATGCCTATCTCTCCAAATCTAGAAATAACTACGGAAGAAGAGGAGCTTGTGAAGAAATTGATCAATGGTACTATATTTAATTGGGAAAAAATGCGTGGTACTAGATTGGAGACTTTTAGGGAAACTTTCTTCATGCGTCAAGGGATGCTCTATGAAAAAGACAACAGGTGGGAGTTGTTCGTTGATCGAAAAGCGTACGATGTGTTGATGGATACCTTGACTTGGAATATTTCTATGATAAATTTAAGCTGGATGAAGAAAAGATTAAATGTTCAATGGAAATGAAAACTAGTACTGATAAGTTGATACAGCCCATCTTGCAGGACCTGGTCTGGTTAGAAACCATTCTTGATCTACGGATGAGTACCTATTTTGAGGAGACGAGTCCTGATTTTCTTTTCCCAGAGCCTCCAAAATGGGCTGGTGAACCTAATCCGTATTCGGAATTTGTAACAAAATATGCCTTGGATCTAAAGGAACGAGTAATACTCTTGATGAGTATGGTTCCTTTGCTTAGTCCCCAAACTTTTGATTGTTTTTTTATCCAAAACAAATCTATTGGAAGGCCTTTTTCAGAATTCGGAGGTGTGGAAGCTAGGTCTCATAAAGGTTTTATTCCTACCGTGGAGACCGTCAATTTTGTGCTGAATGGCAAAGATTTGTTGCAAAGACTTGATTTATACAAGGTCTTTTCAGAAGAACATTTCTTTTCAAAGCACCAGATACTTTCTTTGAAAAGAAACTCTGAAAATGAATCTTTTTGGTCCAATAGTCTCCAGATTAATGAAGATTTTTTTTACCACCTGATATCTGGAGAAAAGATTTCCCCCAAATTTTCCTCACAGTTTCCAGCCAAAGAGCTGACTACTCAATTGCAAATCGATGATCTGGTTCTGAACAAGCAATTGATGGATGAACTGGGGTTGATTCTAAATTGGATCAAGTATAGGGAGGAAATTAAGTCCTCGGCGAATTTGCGTAAAAGCTTTAGAACAGGGTATAGAGCCTTGTTTTATGGCCCTCCAGGTACGGGTAAGTCGCTAACGGCGGCCATTCTTGGAAAAAATAATGACCTGCCAGTTTACCGGATCGATTTGTCTCAAGTAGTTTCTAAGTATATCGGCGAAACTGAAAAAAACCTTTCCAGGTTGTTGGATGTAGCGGAGCATAAAAACTGGGTTCTGTTTTTTGATGAGGCGGACTCACTTTTTTCCAAGCGAACAGAGATCAATGATTCGAAGGATAAGTATGCCAATCAAGGGACTTCCTACTTGCTGCAACGATTGGAAGAATACGATGGCTTGGTGATCCTGGCTACCAACCTTCGCCCCAATATTGATCGCGCATTTGTCAGGAGATTTCAATCTATTTTGTACTTCAACCTACCTTCGGTTGAGGATCGAATAAAGCTCTGGGAAAATGCATTAAAAAATTTCAGTCTAGCATCCGATGTTTCCATTAAAAAATTGTCTGAGAAATATGAGATTTCGGGTGCTGCGATTAGTAATGCCATCCAATTTTCCTGGCTGAGTTCTAAGCGTGATCATCGAAATGAAATTTCGTCGCTGGACTTAGAAGCTGGTATCCTACGAGAAATGGCTAAAGAAGGTAGAGCAGGGAAATAGGGGCTCCATGCAATCAAAGTTGATTGCATGGAGTGGATTTCCCCAAAGAAATCTTAGATTGAAGGAAATTTCGATAAGTTAGTCACCCGTTAATTTAAAGTAGAATGTTTGATTACTGCTATTGGCCAGAAGGTCTGGAAATCGAACTCAATAAGCAACTAGACAACTTTCACCACCAGGCCCAACTGTTTATTGACGGCCAGGTTTTTCTGGCTTTGGCCAACAAAATACTCAAAGCCCAGGTGGCTGGAAAATACTTTGAGTTGATCATTTTACTTCCAAAGGGATACAGGACCCTGGAAAATGCAAATCTCTTTCACCGGATTACCCAAGCAGGTGCCAAAGTAGGGATTATTGAAATCACTGTATTTGATGAAGGTTTCGAACAGTTTTCCATTTTTGATAACCGACTGTATTACAGCAATAAACGTTTGGAAGGGGAGGTAGATTTTGCAGACTTTTTTTTCAAAAAACATCAGGATTTTGAGAGTTTAATGGAGAGTAGCCGTTTGGTCAATTCTTATTCTCAGGAAATTAAATTAAGTTTTACTGCTGAAAAGTATTTTGCTACCAAGGGAGAGGAGCTGAGTATCTTCTGGGAGGCAACCAATTCCAATTCCAATATACTGACACCAGGCAATAAAATGCTTGACTCACAAGGGGAAGAGCGGATTACCATCGAGGAGGATACTTTTCTAACAATTACCTCCAAAAATGAAAAAAGTAAAACTTCTTTGTCTATTTTTATTAAGTGTTTGGAAATCGAGCATTTAAAGTTTTCAGTTTCCATTTTCAATAAAGAAATTGACGATTATGTACCCATAGAGTCTGTTTCAAAAAACAATGAAGTTTTCGCAGTTTACATGAGTGATGTGGTCAAAATTGAATGGGTTTGCAAACCGGGAACCACATTAATTGAATCACGACTAGGTAGGTTAAACAACATTGGGTTTCACAATTTTGTCTGCTTGGAAAAGTCAAGTTTAAACTTTGAAATGCATTATTTAAATACGGTAACAAGTAAGGAAGTCCACTTTTACCCAGTAAGTAAGGATAGTGCTCGATTTGAGGAAGAAGAAAACCAGGATATTGCAAAGCAGATGCGTAAAGGCAGGAAAAGAAAAGAGGTACAATCATCAGAAAAAGAAACCTTTTTATCCAAGGTGTTTTCACTATTTAGATTAAAAAATTAGGATGGGACTAAGTGCTTTCTTCTTGTTTTGCTCTGGTGTGAGCAAATCGGTTTTGGATAAATGTCCAGATACCGAAAAGATAAAGCACGTAAGCATAGGCGCCTCAGTTCTGTTTACAGGTATTCTGGCTATGCTTTCTTCCTATTTTGCATTTAGCTTAATTTTTGAAGGATCGTACATTAATTTTTTTCTAGCCTTTTTTTGGGGATTGATTATTTTCAATCTGGACCGTTACATTGTGGCGACACTGAGAAAGAAGGGTGATTTTTGGAGGGAAGTAATTCAGATTAGTCCCCGCTTATTTTTATCTACCTTGATTGCATTGGTGGTTTCCAAGCCCTTGGAGCTTCAGCTTTTTAAGTCTGAAATTGATGAAAAGCTCAACGAACAAGTGGTCTCGCGCGTAGCACTTGCTGAAAAAGAATATTTCACAGCCATTGCCAACATAGATGAGGAAAAAAAGAAGTTGGATGTACAACTTCGAGAGTTTTTTGATTTGAAAGAGTTTTATTACCAAGAATACAAATGCGAGTGTGATGGAACCTGTGGTACGGGCCAATACGGTAGTGGAAAGGAATGCGAACGTAAGCAAAAGAAATACGAAGATTTTATTCAAGAATATGAAACCAAAGAGGTGGATATTCGCGAGAGTAAAATGGCACTAGAGAAAAGTAAGGGAGAGCAATTGACCTTGTTTCAAGAAGACAAAGAAAATATCAAGGCTAACTTTTCCTTGGGACTACTTTCTAGACTTCAGGCATTACATAGTTTAGAAAGCTGGGCGCCTTGGACCATTACCTTGATGATTCTTTTTGTTGAAATTGCACCCGTTTTGACTAAACTATTTTCCTCTAAGGGGCCTTATGATGATTTTTTAGCCTTAGAAGAAAATAACTTTAAAATGGAATACATCAATAACATGTACCAAACGGGACAGCAAGTGGAGCAAGGGTATTCCAGTAAGTTAAGGGAGGTCCAGAGTATCAAGAAGGAGCTCATCTCAGACAAGCAAAAGAAAGTACAAGACCTCTACCGAGACTTAGGGAGAGAGATAACTAAACAGATAAACAAGTGATTTACTCGATAATTAGAAGTCTGTCGATGATTGGATGCTGGTTTTTTGTACTAGGATCCCTACAGGCCAAAGAGAAAGCCCCGTTGTTTGCTGGTCCTAAAATCACCCAGAGTGACACCGTGTTTACTCAAATATTTAACTCAGAAAGTGAATTAAGCCTATTCATTGCTGAGGAGTTAAAAATAACCGAATCCCCCACATCCTTGAACAAGCAGGAGGTAGATAGCCTTCATCAGTTGTTGAATACCACAAAACAACTTCTCATTTCAAAAGAAGACCTCGTAAAGTTTTTAGGGTATTCGGTAATTAGACCCGAGAGTAAACTAGTCCTGGGCCAGGGAGTCGAACTGTCCCCAAAAACTAGAGTCCAACGGCTAGAATTGGATGCAATTAAAGGGGATTCTTTCACGCTAAATTATGTAGTAGAGGAGGGGATAGGCAATGCGGCCTACATAGAAGTATTGCTCAATCAAGTAAGGGTTGCAAAATCTTTAACTGTAAAGCGAGGAAAGAAAGTCAACTTGGAATTTTTCGCCAGTGAGACAGGCGTCATAGAAGTTATCCTTCGGAGCATGGGTCCCTTCGATGAGAAAGGAAATATTGAAATTCATGTGACCCCTAGAACCGAACAGGTTGAGTTAAAAAGAATTATTGCTCCCAAAATAAGAAAAGAGATTGTGGATGCAATTGTTGCGGATACGCTTTATCAAACGCTAGTGGACGAGCAGGTAAAGCTCACCCACAGAGCCAATCTTAAAGGTAATTCGGTGCTGCAGAAGCAACTAGATTTTGGTACTGAAAACGATGTTATAGGCTTTGCAGTGTTCTTTTTTCCTCTCACAGATAAGGATAATTTACAAATTTCAAGAAGGGAAACTTATAGAGAAGATCCTTTGGAAGATTTTTCTTTGAAGGAATTGATTGGAAAATCGTTTACTTACCTTCCCGAATACAATTTTCCTGAGCTAGCTATTTCAATTTCCGATGCCCAGCGCAAGTTGATTTGGTCCAATGGGAGCTATCCTGCCCCAGAGAATTGGAAAGTAAGTGCAAACAGTAAAGCCAATTATGCATTTTTCCAATCCAAAGAAAAGTTAGCCGGAGGTACAATTCAAATGAAATTTTCCAATATCTCTGAACTGTATGACCTGAATTTTGGATTAAAAATTATTAAGCTCATCGTTAAAAATTTCGCAGTAAAGCAAGAAGTAGACGTGAAAGAATTTGAAGAGACTATACTATTAACCATCCTATGAAGCATTCTGAATTAACCTACGCAGGTCTCTTTCTTATTCTATTGCTAACCTTTGTGGGTTGTAAGGAGGTCAACAAGCTAAAGTCTGGTGGCAGGAAGGTTACTTCAGGAATCAAAAAGGTTCAGGGGACCACGGATAAGCTCATGGCAAAATTGGGTATAGCAGACTCAACAGCACAAAATACGGATAGCCTTAACAATTTGCTCTCGCCCTTAGAACAGAAGTCGTTCATCAATAAATATACCACCGTCTATGATGTGTTAAATGGTGCCAAGAACAATCGCGATTTACAGGCACTTGAATATGACTCTGCCACCCTTACCTACAAGCGGCAAAGTATGGATAGAAGGGTGCTTCGCGATAATGTAGAGGTGTATACTTGGTATCCCTATTGGATGGGAGACGTTTGGAAAACGTATGATTTCAACTTGATTTCCACGATTTCCTTTTTTTCATTTAAGATCAATCCTAATACAGGAAGCTACATCAATCCTGCACAAATTTCCCAATGGAGGCAAACAGATTTACTGGATTCTGCAAAAAAGCACCAGACCAAGGTTTTGTTGAATCTCTCTTTGGAAGGTGAAACAAATAACCTAGCATTCCTCAAAGATGAGGCCATGTGGAATACCACACTGGATTCGGTGTCAGCGCTCTTGCAGGAGCGAGATGCAGATGGAATTGAACTTGAATTCACCAATGTTCCCTTAGACAGGGAGACTAAATTTTTAGACTTTGTTGAGTTCTTAAAAGGCAATTTAGATACTCGTTTTATCACCAAAAAAATGATCGTGTCTTTAGTAATTCCTGCCGATGATTCTAAATTTCCTTTTGACTTGGGAAGATTAAATGAGTCGGTAGATTTATTTATTGTCAAAGGCATGGATTACCATGAGATTGATGGCACCGTAGCTGCCGTTGCTCCCATGAGAAATGAAACCCCAGGAGGTCCTAGCCTTGAAAACACACTACTCAGATACCTAAACCGAGGACTTGTTGCGGAAAAATCCATCCTTGCCCTTCCACTTTATGGGTCGCAATGGGCTGGAACTTATGATCCTGCGGAAGGATACTACAGCACTGATTTTGAAAGGAAAGTTACTTTGTCCGAGGTTGAAAGGGTATTCCAATCCAAGGAT
>Ga0315907_10009033_pt1 | contig 10145 bp, 7 predicted proteins | sample LakEriMetagenome_3_FD_203525 | JGI IMG/M metagenome (GOLD analysis project Ga0315907, IMG submission 203525) | Freshwater fungal communities from buoy surface, Lake Erie, Ohio, United States - Buoy 12 MA123 | ecosystem: Environmental > Aquatic > Freshwater > Lake > Lake biofilm | place: USA...
TAGCGGTGATGCAGAACCGATCTGTTGCATTCATCGCGCACGCAGGTGCGCCGAGCGCCTCATTCGCTTACCCTTGCGCGTTTTCGCTGTTTGCCGAGTGCATGTTGCGCCCCTATTCCGCATCCCCGTCGACTTCGCCCCGTTTTCGCCTGATTGGCGAAGCGCCTTCCATGCGCGCATTACGCGAACAAATTCTGCGGATTGCTGACAGTGAGGCCGCAGTGGCCATTGTCGGTGAGTCCGGTAGCGGCAAGGAACTCGCGGCGCGTGACTTGCACGCCCATAGTCGGCGTCACTCGCATCCTTTCATCGCAGTGAATTGCGGCGCAATTCCCGAGGCGCTGATGGAATCGGAGTTTTTCGGCCACCGACGCGGTGCTTTTACCGGTGCTCACGAAGAACGTAGCGGTTTTTTTCAGGCGGCGCATGGCGGTACGCTATTTCTTGATGAGGTGGCGGAACTACCGCCATCGATGCAGGTGAAGCTGTTGCGCGCACTGCAAGAGCGCAGCGTTCGTAAGCTGGGCGGTCAGCGCGAGGAGATGGTTGACGTCCGGATTGTGTCGGCGACCAATCGTGATCTCTCGGATGCCGTGCGGCGTGGCGAGTTCCGTCAAGACTTGTACTACCGCTTGCAGGTGATTGAGTTGCGGCTGCCGACATTGCGCGATCGCCGCCAAGACATTCCCCTGTTGTGTACCGCCATCTTGAACAGATTGGCCGGGGATCATCAGCCGAAGTTATCTGCCGCTGCCATGGCGCGGCTGTGCGCCCATGATTTCCCGGGGAATGTGCGTGAACTCGAGAATATCCTCGAGCGCGCGCTGGCCTTGGTGCCGGACCAGATGATTGAGGCGGAGGATTTGCAGTTTGAACCTGCGCTGCGCTTGAATTCAGTTCATTCATCGGCAGTGCTTCCCGTTCATGCCGATGTAGCGTTGCCGCTCAGTTTGCCGGCCCACCTGTGCGTGGTGGAGCGAGCCCTACTCAGACGTGCTTTGCGTCAGGCGCGTTTTCAGCGGGCCCAGGCCGCGCAACTGCTTGGGATAAGCTTGCGGCAGTTGAGATACCGCATGCAACGACTGGCCATCCATGAGTATGACTGAATCAAGCTATTCCATCGACGACGCAGGTTGGTGCCGCAATGCGCGGCGCGGCGAGTGCGGCAATTTCGATGCGCGTCCCGAAGGCACCGAGATTAGCCTGCTGGTGGTACACAACATCAGCCTGCCACCCGGCGAGTTTGGCGGGCGCTATATCGAGGATCTGTTCGCTAATCGGCTCGATTGCGACGCGCATCCTTACTTTGCGCAGTTGAGAGGCCTGCAGGTTTCGGCCCACTTTCTGATTCGGCGTGACGGGGAGTTGCTGCAGTTCGTTTCCACCCTTGACCGCGCCTGGCACGCAGGCGCGTCGAATTTCAATGGCCGTGAGCGGTGTAATGATTTTTCGATCGGGATCGAAATGGAAGGCACGGATACCGACGATTATTGCGATGCGCAATATGCAACGCTAGCGGCGGTCACCGCAGCGCTGCTACGCGCGCATCCGATTGCCGATGTGTGCGGTCACCAACATATTTCGCCTGAACGCAAGACCGATCCTGGGCCCTGTTTCGATTGGGCGCACTTTCATGGTGCGCTCGCGGCGCTGCAAAAAGTAGATCAGGTGGCTGATTCGAAAGTAGGCCGAATAGTAAGTTTTCCTACTTGAGTCAGCTTAAATACCGGTTGCAAGTTGACCGCTTGAGCACTACAATTAGTACCTGCTTGCCGCTAATCCACTAGATATAGTGGCAAAGCGTTCCAACTGATCCGACCAAGCATCACAAGTGCGACCGCTGTTTTTCGGAACATTCCGAGCAAAATCGGGATTGGTCGGAGCCCATCAGCAGTAAACATTTCTCCAAGCTGTGCCGGCATCTTCAGGGTGCGCGGTATCGGATTGGGGAAAATCGATAACAGTGTCGGGATATCACCCGGCATAGCTCAAACAACCGGATCGCCGAATCCGGCGTTTTTTTCAGGAGGCGCAGTGCTTACATCCCAGGATACTTCCGGCAAGGCCTTGTCCGAGTTCGTGCCCGTCGCTCCCGCGCTCGCGCCCTCCACAGCCGCCCAGACGGCGGCGCTGTCCGATTACCGGATCATCCGGCGTAACGGAGCAGTGGTCGGTTTTGAGCCGTCCAAGATTTCAATCGCGATGACCAAGGCCTTCCTCGCGGTGAATGGCGGTCAAGGTGCTGCTTCAGCGCGTGTGCGCGAACTGGTTGAGCAGCTTACGCAGGGCGTGGTGGGCGCGATGATGCGTCGTCAGCCTGCTGGCGGTACCTTCCATATCGAGGACGTTCAAGATCAAGTCGAACTCGCGCTGATGCGCTCGGGCGAGCATGATGTGGCGCGTGCTTATGTGTTGTACCGCGCCAAGCGGCAGGAAGAGCGTGCGCAGCAGCAGCAGGCCAAGGCGGCGACCGAGCCGCACGCTACTATCCAGATCGACGTCGACGGCCAGCGTGTCGCGCTCGATCACGACAAGCTGATGAAAATGATCAGCGCTGCGTGCATCGGCTTGGAGCAGCACGTCGATGCTGATGCAATCCTGCATGAGACCGTGCGCAATCTGTACGACGGCGTGCCGGTGGAAGAGTTGTACAAGTCGGCGATTCTTGCCGCGCGTGCGTTGATGGAAAAAGATCCGGCTTACAGCCAGGTCACCGCACGTCTGCTAATGCACACGATTCGCAAAGAGGTATTTGGTCGCGAGGTAGCGCAGGCCGACGCCAAAGAGGCGTACATCGACTACTTCCCGCGCTTCATCAAGCGTGGCATCGAGGCTGAGCTGTTAGACGATAAGCTGGCGCAGTTTGATCTCCCCAAGCTGGCGGCTGCGTTGCTGCCGGAGCGTGATCTGCAGTTCGGTTACTTGGGTCTGCAGACACTGTATGACCGCTATTTCTTGCATGTGCAAGGTACCCGTATTGAGATGCCGCAGGCATTCTTCATGCGCGTTTCGATGGGGTTGGCGCTGAATGAGATTAATCGTGAAGCGCGCGCCATCGAGTTCTATCACTTGTTGTCGAGCTTCGATTTCATGAGCTCGACGCCGACCCTGTTTAACTCGGGCACGCAGCGCTCGCAGCTGTCGTCCTGCTACCTGACCACGGTTGCAGATGATCTTGACGGCATCTACGAAGCCATCAAAGAAAACGCATTGCTCGCCAAGTATGCGGGCGGCCTGGGCAATGACTGGACCCCGGTGCGGGCGCTGGGCGCACACATCAAAGGCACCAACGGCAAATCGCAAGGCGTTGTGCCGTTCCTGAAGGTGGTCAACGACACCGCAGTCGCGGTCAACCAGGGTGGCAAGCGCAAGGGCGCGGTCTGCGCATACCTCGAGACTTGGCACATGGATATCGAGGAATTCCTCGATCTGCGCAAGAACACCGGTGATGATCGCCGCCGTACCCACGACATGAACACTGCGAACTGGATCCCCGATCTGTTCATGAAGCGTGTGATGGAGAAAGGTGAGTGGACGCTGTTCTCCCCGTCCGATGTGCCTGACCTGCACGACCTGTACGGCAAGAAGTTCGAGGAAGCCTACTTGCGCTACGAGGCACGCTGCGCTTCTGGCGAGATGAAGTTATTCAAGAAAGTACAGGCGATCGACCTCTGGCGCAAAATGCTCTCGATGCTGTTCGAGACAGGGCATCCTTGGATTACTTTCAAAGACCCTTGCAATATCCGCTCGCCACAGCAGCACGTCGGTGTGGTGCATAGCTCTAACCTGTGCACCGAAATTACGCTGAACACCAATGAGAGCGAGATCGCGGTCTGCAATCTGGGCTCGGTGAATCTGCCGGCGCACATGAAAGATGGCAAGCTCGACCACGCCAAGCTGCAGCGTACGATTCAGATCGCGATGCGCATGCTGGATAACGTGATCGACATCAACTACTACTCGGTGAAGAAGGCGCGTGACTCGAACCTGCGTCACCGTCCGGTTGGCATGGGCATCATGGGCTTCCAAGACTGCCTGCACATGATGCGTTTGCCGTACGCATCGAAAGAAGCAGTGGAGTTCGCTGACCGTTCGATGGAAACGGTCTGCTACTACGCCTATATGGCGTCCACTGAATTGGCCGAAGAACGTGGTACCTACAGCTCTTACCGTGGTTCGTTGTGGGATCGTGGCATTCTGCCGCAGGACTCGCTGAAACTGCTGGCGGAAGAGCGTGGCGGTTATTTGGAAGTCGACACTGCCGAGACCATGGACTGGCCGGTGCTGCGTGAGCGTATCAAGCGCCACGGCATGCGCAATTCGAATTGCGTGGCCATCGCGCCGACGGCAACCATCTCGAACATCATCGGCGTCTCTGCCTGTATCGAGCCAACCTATCAAAACCTGTACGTCAAATCAAACCTGTCCGGCGAATTCACCGACATTAATGAATACTTGGTGCGTGACCTGAAAGCTGCCGGGCTGTGGGACGAAGTGATGGTCGCCGATCTCAAGTACTTTGACGGTAGCCTGGCACGCATCGACCGTATCCCGGAAGACCTGCGCGCGCTGTATGCAACCGCGTTTGAGGTTGAGCCGAGCTGGCTGGTAGAGGCTGCCTCGCGCCGCCAGAAGTGGATCGATCAGGCGCAGTCGCTGAATATCTACATGGCGGGCGCCTCCGGCAAGCGACTGGACGAGACCTACAAGCTCGCTTGGTTGCGTGGTTTGAAGACGACCTACTATCTGCGTACCATGGCAGCGACCCATGTTGAGAAGTCAACCACCAAGACGGGTTCGCTCAATGCGGTGTCGGCCGACATGCCGCCGGCTTCGGCCGCCGCTGCCGACGGCGCAGCTTGCTACCTCCGACCCGGAGATCCGGGCTTCGAGGAATGCGAAGCTTGCCAGTAAACATTAACGCGCTTGAGCAGACAGATGCTGCTCAAGCCGATTCTGTAATAAACATCTATCCTTGACGACTCACGCACCAGAAGGAATACAACATGCTCTCTTGGGATGATGAAGCGGCGGCAGTTGCCCCGCGTACCGCGCAACCTGCGCCTCGCCTGCAGGCAGTGATGCCGACCCCGCCGTTCGCTCCTTTGGCGGATGCAGCGCTGGATCCCGGTATCCTCGCCCGCACCGAACCGCGTGCGGATGCCAGTAACCGTGTTAACGCGGTCGACAAGCGCATCATCAATGGTCAGACCGACGTTAATCAGCTGGTACCGTTCAAGTACAAGTGGGCCTGGGACAAGTACCTGGCCGGCTGCGCCAATCACTGGATGCCCCAGGAAATCAACATGCAGCGCGATATCGAGCTGTGGAAGAATCCGAACGGCCTGACCGAAGACGAGCGTCGTTTGGTGAAGCGCAACCTCGGCTTTTTCGTCACTGCCGATTCGCTGGCCGCCAACAATATTGTGCTTGGTACCTACCGCTTCATCACCGCGCCTGAGTGCCGCCAGTATCTGCTGCGCCAAGCCTTCGAAGAAGCGATCCACACCCACGCCTACCAGTACATCGTCGAGTCGCTGGGTCTGGACGAAGGCGAGATCTTCAACGCCTATCACGAGGTGAAGTCGATCCGTGACAAGGATGAATTTCTGATCCCGTTCATCGACACTCTGACCAATCCCAGCTTCCAGACCGGGACTGTCGAGGCGGACCAGCAGTTGCTGAAGTCGCTGATCGTGTTCGCCTGCATGATGGAAGGACTTTTCTTCTACGTCGGCTTTACCCAGATTCTGGCTCTGGGCCGTCAGAACAAGATGGTGGGCGCTGCCGAGCAGTACCAGTACATCCTCCGTGATGAGTCCATGCACTGCAATTTCGGTATAGATCTGATCAACACTATCAAGCTCGAGAACCCGCATCTGTGGACGCCAGCGTTCAAGGAAGAGATTCGTTCGCTGTTCTTGAAGGCGGTGGAGTTGGAATATCGCTATGCCGAGGATACAATGCCGCGTGGCGTGCTGGGACTGAATGCGCCGATGTTCAAGAGCTATCTGCGTTTCATCGCTAATCGTCGCGCGACGCAGATCGGTCTTGAGGCGCTTTTCGAGCATGAGGACAATCCTTTCCCTTGGATGAGCGAGATGATTGACCTGAAGAAGGAGCGTAACTTCTTCGAGACGCGCGTCATTGAGTACCAGACCGGTGGTGCGCTGAGTTGGGATTAATGGCTGGAACACGGTGGGCGGGTAATTTACCCGCCTGTACGATTGGCTGATAAATGAGCGTCATATGAAAGGTCACTGCCGTACCTGATGCACAGAGCTCACACTGACCTGACTTTTTCGATTGCGCCGATGCGCCCGAAAGTGCCGGGCAAGGGCTTCCTTTCCCTGAAAAAGGAGTTGGCCTTTCTGTAACTGAATCCCGACGCCGGCGTTGCTGCCGGCGTTTTTTTTGGTTGTTGCGATTCTGGTGATTCGCACACCCGAAGGAGCTGAACTGCTGCATCGATCAAGCGATGCGGCAGCTCAGCTGGCGCCGTATTCATTAGCGCAAGCAGCATGTTCTGCTTGTGCCGATGAATAATCCGACCCTGCATTTTGCCCGGTCGGGTTTTAACCTTGTACCTGAGTGATAGCGATCACGTGAAGGAGAAAGTCATGGCAACAGCGAAGAAAAAACCAGCAGCAAAGAAGAAGCCGGCGGCCAAGAAAAAGGTCGTCGCCAAAAAGGCTGCTCCGAAGAAGAAGGTCGTAGCGAAGAAGGCAGTCAAGAAAGTCGTGAAGAAGGCCGCAGTCAAGAAAGTCGCTAAAAAGGCCGCGAAGAAATCTGCGCCCAAAAAAGCAGTGAAGAAGGTTGCAAAGAAAGTCGCGAAGAAAGTCGCTAAAAAAGTAGCCAAGAAGCCAGTTGCGAAAAAGGCTGCCAAGAAAGTGACCAAGAAGGTCGCGAAGAAGGTAACGAAAAAAGCGGCACCCAAAAAGCCAGCGGCCAAGAAAAAGGTCGTTGCTAAGAAAAAAGTCGTCGCCAAAAAAGTTGTGAAGAAAGCGGCAGCCAAGTCACCGGTAGCCAAGAAGGTGGTCGCCAAGAAGCCAGCGCCCAAAAAAGCGGCGCCGAAGAAGGCTGCGCCAAAGAAGGCAGCACCCAGCAAAGCAGCACCTAAAAAAGCTGCACCGAAAAAGCCAGCAGCAGTAGCGAAACCGGTAGTGGCAGCGCCAGTACCCGCGCCGGTAGCGCCTGCACCAGCGCCCGCACCTGCTGCGCCAGCCACGACGGTCCTGAGCCCGGCGGCTGCCTGGCCGTTTCCGACAGGCCTGCGCCCATAAGCGCTTGCCGCTCGGTGCTCGCACAGGGTCCGAGCGAAAAAACCGCTGTCGGCTTAAGGGCTGCAGCGGTTTTTTTTCGGTTTGGAGCTGGCCCAGAGTTTCGGGCAAAATCCACGCACCCTGCTCGTCGGACATGGCGCGTGGTTCCGGCAGACCTGCAAATTAGAAAGCCCACCAGCCAACAAGGTTCAACGTGCTCTCCTCGATACTCAACCTGATCATCGATACCGTCGCGACCATTCTTTCGGGACTCATGCTGTTCCGTTTTTGGATGCAAGCGGTGCGCGTTCGTCCACCGTTTTCGCTTGGGCAGTTGATGTTCCGCCTGACCGACTGGCTGGTACTACCGCTCAGGCGCGCGCTACCTGGCTTGGGTGGACAGGATTGGGCCAGTCTGATGGGCGCCTGTTTGATTACGCTGGTCGCGATTGCGATTCAACTCGGCGTGCGATCAGCGTTTGCGGTTGAACCATGGCTGTTGCTGTCACTGCTATCTTTGGTGCATACCATTGCGTACAGCTTCATCGGCCTGATTATTCTGGAGGTGATCCTGAGTTGGGTGAACCCCTATGCGCCGATTGCGCCGACGGTACGCGCACTGACGGATCCTCTGCTGAAACCGTTCCGTCGAATCTTGCCCTCAATCTCAGGTATCGATCTGTCACCGATTCTGGCTTTTCTGGCCCTGCGTATTTTGGTGTTTGTGGTGGAGAACCTGGTCTACGCCATCTATTGATGGCGCAAGACGTGACATGAATCGCGAGCGATGCCAGCGATGGGCGTCGCCGATCTTTTAAACAAATCGGTAGCCGAATGCTTGCTCGAAGCGAGCTTCAATGTCTTCAACCGTCGGCGCATGATTCTGTCCGCCTTGGCTTTCGATTTTGATGGCGCCCATCAGCGAGGCGAGTCGACCGATCGTCATCCAATCCATGCCGCGCGTCAGGCCGAACAGCATGCCAGCGCGGAAGGCATCACCACAGCCCGTGGGATCAATCACTTTGTCGGTTTTGACGACCGGGATGTCGTAGCGTGTTTCTGCGGTGAAGATTTCAGCGCCTTGCTCGCCACGCGTGACAACAAGCGCTGAGACCCGCTCTGCAATTTCTGCCAAGCTCAGACCGGTACGCTCGGTCAATAATTCAGCTTCGTAATCATTGACCGCGACGTAGGTCGCCATCTCGATGAATTGCTTCAGCTCCTCGCCGCTGAACATCGGCAGACCCTGACCCGGATCAAAGATGAAGGGAATGCCGAGCGCTGCGCAATCGCGTGCATGTTCAATCATGCCATCCCGCCCATCGGGAGCGATGATGGCGAGCTTCACGCCTCCCGCATCTTGCACCTTGTTGTGATGCGAGTTTGACATCGCACCCGGGTGGAAAGCGGTGATCTGGTTATTCGATTCATCGGTCGTGATGAAGGCTTGAGCGGTATATGCATCCTCATAGGATCGTATGCAACGGGTGCTGATGCCTAGCTTATTCAGTCGCTCGACATAGGGAACACCATCTTGGCCCAGCGTTGCCATGATCAAGGGGTCGCCGTTCAGCAATTTCAGGTTGTAGGCGATATTGCCGGCGCAGCCGCCATATTCACGCCGCACATCCGGCACTAGGAATGCAACATTGATCTTGTGGAGTTGGTCCGCTAGCAGCGCTTCCGAGAAGCGTCCATGGAAGGACATGATGGTGTCAAAAGCGAGCGAGCCGCAAATCAGAGAGGTCATGGCAAAGATATCAGGGGTAGAAAATGCTCACGGCGAAGCCAGCCGGTGGCTCGCCGGTTAGCGCGAGTGGAAGACGGATTTCGCGCTCGGAGCGCGCGGGCATACCCTCGGGTAGCTCGTTGGGTGTGACGTAAGTATTCGGCAGGAAGATTTTACGAACCAGCAGCGTGCCATCGCTATCGCGTAGGGTCACCTCCAGCGCTGGCCAAGTCTGTGCGGTATCGGAGGTGTTTTGTAGCAGCGCGATTAGCGTCATCGGCATCGCACCATCGCTGCCGTTTGCAGCGGCACTGTTGACTGATTCGGCTGGCGGTGCCTGTTCCAGTCGGCTAGCGCTCAGGGATAGCTGCTCGAGATTGAGGGGCAGTTTGATTTCGCAATGCAAACGCGCGCACGCGGCCCGAAGCAGTTTGCCAGCCTGTGGCGAATGTGCCGCGATCTCATTGCGAAACATCCAACTCAGTTGTGCAGCCAGTGCGAGCAACAGCAGCGGGATGCCAAGCCAGAGCATGACACCACGGCCACGCGTACTGCGCTCTTGTTGACGGGCTTCTTTCACAAAGCCTGGAGGCTCTTCTACCGTCGATGCTGTCCCCGAGGAGGCAGGTGGCTCCTCAGCGAAATCTGTGCGTTCAGTCGTGGACGATGGCGCCCAAGGCTTGCTCTGCAGGTCGGAAATGGCACGCGAGAGCGCGTCCAGTTCTTCTTGCATGTTGGATCCGCCGGCAGCATTTTTCGTGCTGCCGGGCGTGCCAATATCGAACAAGGTCATTCGATTCGAGAAATCTTGCGTCTCGCTATCTGCGCTCGGGGCGGCACTGGGTTCGCCGGTGTATTCGAAAACCGTATCGATACCATTGAATACTTCACGACAGGTACCGCACCGCACTTTGCCGTCGCGCAGCTCTAGTTGTGCGAGTGTCACTCGGAACTGCGTACTGCAGTGGGGGCATTGCGTCGCGAGTTGCTCCATGCTCAGTGCTCCTTGCGGCCGGCGAGCGCCACCCAGCCCTCACGCTCAGCGGCCACTGATAGTGTGATGTAAGGGGCGTAGCTGGCGATAAGCTCATCAGTTTGGCGCGCCAAGATACCCGATAGCACCAGCGCACCACCGTTGGCCACTCGGCTTGCGA
>Ga0315907_10009039_pt1 | contig 10141 bp, 7 predicted proteins | sample LakEriMetagenome_3_FD_203525 | JGI IMG/M metagenome (GOLD analysis project Ga0315907, IMG submission 203525) | Freshwater fungal communities from buoy surface, Lake Erie, Ohio, United States - Buoy 12 MA123 | ecosystem: Environmental > Aquatic > Freshwater > Lake > Lake biofilm | place: USA...
TGGCAGGATATTGCCATGCAATTTGAGCATGGTGGGGAAAATAATGCAATGGAAAACGATGTTATCCTTACCGATAAAATGCACCAGTTGTGTGTCGTTGTCGTACCAATAAGGTTTCCAGTCCTTTTTGTTATCGATTGCCCATTGCTTCGTTGCAGATATGTATCCAATGGGGGCATCGAACCATACATACAGTACTTTACCTTCAGCATCGGCCAACGGCACCTTGACACCCCAATTCAGGTCACGTGTCACTGCCCTGGATTGCAACCCGCCTTCAATCCAGCTTTTGCATTGTCCTACAACTGATGCTCTCCAATCATCCTTGTGTTGGGTCAGGATCCAATCTTTCAAAAATGCTTCGTGCTTGGCCAGCGGCAGGTACCAGTGACTGGTCATTTTCTTTACCGGTGCTTGTCCGCTGATGGTGCTGACCGGATTGATCAGTTCATCAGGACTCAATGCCGTTCCGCAGGATTCACACTGGTCGCCAAAAGCACGATCGCTTTTGCAATGGGGACAGGTTCCTTTGATGAAGCGGTCAGCCAGAAAAGTAGAAGAGGCTTCATCATAATATTGTTCTGTTTCCTTGGTTTCAAGTTCTCCTCGATCATGGAGGTAGGTAAAGAATTCCCGGGAAGTTTCGTGGTGCAGGGGATCGGAGGTACGGTGATAAACATCGAAACTGATCTGGAGATCAGCGAAGTCTTCTTTCATGGCCTGATGATACTTGTCGATGATGGCCTGGGCTGTGGTGCCCTCTTTCATCGCCTGAATCGGAATGGCTGTGCCATGTTCATCACTACCGCAAACAAATACTACGTCGCGCTTTTGTGCACGCAGGTAACGGACATAGATATCGGCAGGGATATAAGCTCCTGCCAAATGGCCAATATGCTTAAGCCCATTAGCGTAAGGAAGGGCTGAGGTAATCAGGTAGCGTTTGGGACTCACAATTCAAATCATTGGTAAGTGCCAAAATTAGTCAATTGTGCTAACTTGCCCTATCATAAATAACGCATGACCCTATCTTACCCCCAGCCCCTCCAACCCGGAGATACCATTGCCATCGTTTGTCCGGCAGGTTACATGCCTGCAGAGAAAGCTGCTGCCTGCATCCGCACCTTAAAAAAATGGGGATACAAAGTGATCAAAGGCAAAACCGTTGGGGGGAAATCCAGGAATTATTTTTCAGGATCCGATGCAGAGAGATTGTCTGATCTGCAGCACATGCTGGATGATACCGCTGTTAAAGCGATTCTTTTTGGCAGGGGCGGTTATGGCACTACCCGGATTCTTGATCAGATTGACTGGAAACGTTTTTTGAAAAAACCAAAATGGATCATCGGATTCAGCGATATCACAGTGCTGCACGGCTACCTGCACCAACAGCTTCAGGTGGCGAGCATACATGGCCCCATGTCGGGTGCCTTCAATGAAGACAATGGAATCAATCGGTATACTCTTTCCTTGAAAGATGCACTGGAAGGCAAACCGGTTCAATTCATGTCAAAGCCTCATCCCTTCAACCATCACGGGAAGGTTCGGGGAACATTGATAGGAGGCAATCTTTGTCTGATGGCCCATTCGATAGGAACGAATGCAGCCTATGATACCAGGGGGAAGATCTTGTTCCTGGAGGATATCGGAGAGCAGCTGTACAATATCGACCGGATGATGTTGCAATTGAAGCGAGCCGGTAAACTGGACAAATTGAAAGGATTGATCATTGGAGGATTTTCCGATTGCAAGGATACCGAAAGACCCTTTGGAAAATCAGCCTATGATATCATCTTGGAACATGTAAGGGAATACAACTATCCTAAGGCATTTGGCTTTCCGATCAGTCATGAAAAAGAAAACCTGGCGGTAGTCATTGGGCAACAATATACCTTGGACATATCATCAGATGCAACCATCCTTCACCACTAACCTACCAGCTGCTTGAGTGCTGCACCTATGTTGGTATAGATAAAATTGAAGCCCGATTGTTGAAGCTTTGAGCTGTCGACGGTCGTACTTTTCAATACCTCAATGCTCATTTCCCCCATGATCAACTTTAATAGAAAAGAAGGAACATGCATGGGCAGGAAAAGATTGCCATTCATGGAATGGGCAATTCCCAAGGTCAGATTTTTGTTGGAAGTGGGATGGGGTGCCACCAAGTTGTAAACGCCCGACATCTCAGGTGTCTCTAAGGCATGGATGAATGCCCTGCAAAGATCATCGATGTGGATCCAACTTACGATCTGTTCACCTGATCCCAGGATAGCCGCCACACCTGCACGAACGGGTTTCTTGAACTCCACCAAGGCTCCGCCTTCATTGCTCAAGGCAATTCCCAAACGAAACTTGACCAACCGCTTTTCCAACACTTTTATCTTTTCTATGCTGTCTTCCCAAGCCTTACAGGTACTTCCCAAAAAATCCGTAGCGGCAGGATCATCTTCTTTGAAGGGGGTTCCGTTATCAGGCCCATACCAACCAATCGCTGATGCAGAGATAACAGAGCGAACTTTATTGGGTTGTTCCGACAAACATTTGAAAAGGCATTCACTGGATTTGGTCCTGCTCAATCGGATCTCTTCTTTTCGCTTTTTGGTCCACCTTTTCTTTGCCACTCCTTCACCTGCAAGATGAACAATATGATCCGCCTGTGCCATGGCCTGAGGATCGATGGTCATTTTATCCGTATCCCATTTTGCGTAAAAGATCTTGCCACTGGGACGAAAACTGTTCTCCTGTTCACCCGATTTGTAAACCGATGCGGTTTCAAGCGGATTGCGGGAAAGGATGATCACATCATATCCCTGCTGCAACAGGTGACGGCTCAATGCTGTACCGATCATACCGGTTCCTCCTGTGATCATTACTGTGGGCATGGGTAAAGATTTTGACAAAATTACAATAAAAAAAACCCCGACGGATCAATCGGGGTTGGTATGGTACGGTGCGGTTTTTGATCAGTCGGGTTTCTTTCCCTCCAGGAAGGTATTGATGGTGCTGATCTGAGCCACATTGTTTTCGTCGGTGCCCACTGCATAACTGCTGTAGAACTTTTCTACTGAAGCCAGGGTAGTATTGTGGACCTGAAGATTATGCCTTACATAGGCAGGGATATTTTCATATTCACTGCTGGCATCAGATGAGTTAAAATTAAAAGAGAGATTTCTCAATTTCTGAAGACGTTCTGCAGCCCTTGCCTTTTGTGCGCCAGCTTCATCAAAAACAGGTGGCGTATCGATCAAAGGTGCTTCAAATACAGGTTCCTCTACTGTTGGAGTGAAATCCTTTATCTCCTCTTCATGATAAACCAACTCAATGGATTCCTGCAAAGAATTATCGGCTTCGACTTGCGTTGTGCGGATCTCAGCAATGGGTTCTACCGGTTTTTCCTCTACCATAGAGACAGGAGCCATTTCCTCTTGGGTCACCAGATCAAGGGAAGCTTCTTCTTTCAATTCCTCAACCATAGAAACAGGAGCCATTTCTTCTTTGGTCACCAACTCAAGGGAAACTTCTTCTTTGGACTCTTCAACGTAGATCATGGCAGGTTTCACCAAAAATCCTGTTGGAGTTGTTATGGGCTTTTCTGTTTCGGCAACAACCTCCTGTTGAATAGCTTTCACTTCTTCTGTTACCGCTGGATAAGATGGCAATTCCATTGCAGCAGCCTCTTCTTCCTGATCAACTATTCCGAGATCCAATTCAAAGATGATGGGCTTTTCCGCTTCCATTTCAACAACCTCTTCAACCGCTGGCTCTTCTTCCAATTGTTCTGCAGCAATCTCCTCTTTCTCTTCCACCAGAACTGGCATTTCAATGAGGGTCTCCTGAACGGTCTCTAGAGAAACGGTAACAGGCTCTTCGACAAGGGTTTGAGCAGGCTCCTCAACCGGGGTGTGAACTGGCTCTTCCACAAGGGCTTGAACTGGCTCTTCTATCAGGATTTGAACAGGCGTTGCTTCCAAAACCGAAGTTTCTTCCACTACTTGCTTTTCTTCTACTGGCAACAGGGAAACTATTTCAGGCTTTGGCTGAGGATTGATATCCAGTGTGAACATGATCCTCTCATCCTTTACTTCTTCTTGCTTGGCTTCAGGTTTCTCTCCAAAGGGTGATTTTTGCTCAAACCCTGTAGCGATGATGGTTATGCTGATCTCATCCCCCAAAGAGTCGTCATATCCCAATCCAAGTATCACATCTGCATCCGGACCAGCCTGTGTAAGCAAGTATTGCTGGATGGTTTCTACTTCATCCATGGTAAACTCGGTTTCACCGGCTCGGGAATTGATGTTGATCAATACCCACTTGGCACCACGGATATCGTTGTCGTTCAGCAATGGTGAATTCAGTGCCTGCTCGATGGCCATTTGTGCCCTGTCCTCTCCTTTGGCCCTGGCACTTCCAAGAATGGCTACACCCCCATTTCTCATCACTGTGCAAACATCCGCGAAGTCGACATTGATTTGCCCGGTTGTATTGATCACATCAGTAATGCATTTTGCAGCTGTAGACAAGACATTATCGGCGGTTGACAAAGCAGCACTCATGGTGAGGTTTCCAAATTGATGTCTCAATTTGTCATTGCTGATTACCAGCAATGTATCCACTTGAGATTTCAGTTCTTTGATACCTGCTTCGGCAAACAAGGCTCTTTTCTTTCCCTCATAGGAAAAAGGAGTAGTAACAATTCCGACTGTCAGGATACCCATGTCCTTGCAAATCTTGGCAATGATAGGAGCACCGCCAGTTCCGGTTCCACCACCCATTCCGGCAGTAACGAAAGCCATTTTGGTATTGACTTCCAATATGCGGCGAATCTCTTCCAGGCTTTCCTGTGTAGCCTGCTTTCCGATTTCGGGATTTGCTCCTGCACCCAATCCCTGTGTCAGCGAAGGACCCAGTTGGATCTTATTGGGAACTTTGCTCAAAGCAAGGGCCTGGGCGTCTGTATTACAGACGATGAAATCGACTCCTTCGATGTCGAGACTGTGCATGTAATTCACTGCATTGCTGCCACCGCCACCAACACCGATTACTTTGATGATGGAGGATTGTGCCAGGGGTAGGTCGAATTGTATCATATTTGGAGATTTAATGGGGTTTCGTTTTGGGTTTATGTTAAAATCAGAGATGGTTGTCACCTTCTTCCTTGAAGAGATCAATGAGTCCGTCTTTCATCTTGTTCATCAGGTCAGACAATGTTTTTGTACGCTTGATGGGATTGGACGCGACCTCAGGCGTTTCCTCAACAGAGGTTGCAGGACTGCCTCCAATGGGTTTGAGAATGACCTGTTGTTGATCAGGATACATGCGCTTGTAATTGTTCTCATAGATATTATACCCTTTGAGAATAAGACCAATACAAGTTGCATACATAGGCTTTTCGAGCTCTGACAAATGATTTACTGCCAGGTGTTCATTGGGATAACCTATGCGGGCATTCAAACCGGTTGCATATTCAGTCAACTGTATAAGGTGTTTGAGCTGAGAACCACCGCCTGTTAGCACAATGCCGCCATTGAGCATCTTGTTGTCGAGTCCCACCTGCTTGAGATGGAAAGTCACAAAAGCAAGTATCTCACTCATCCTCGCCTGAATGATGGAAGCCAGGTTTTTCACGGATATCTCCCTTGAAGGAAGACCACGCAAGCCTGGTATTTTGATGAAGGCATTGTTCTGTGCTGCATCTGCCAGTGCACTGCCGTACTGCACCTTCATCAATTCAGCCTGCGTCTTCAATACACCAAGTCCCATTTTGATATCATTGGTAATGTTCTCACCGCCAAAAGGAATGACCGCTGTATGCTTGAGGATCCCTTCGTGGAAAACTGCGAGATCGGTTGTACCACCACCAATGTCCAGGATGGCTATGCCGGCTTCAATATCCTGCTCACTCATGACAGCGGCAGAAGAAGCCAAAGGCTGAAGCATGAGATCCTTCACACGCAATCCGGCTTTTTCAACACTTCTGTTGATGTTGCGGATGGCATTGCGATCACCGGTGATGATATGGAAATTGGCACCCACTTTCACACCGGTATAACCGATTGGATCTGCTATGTTTTGGATATTGTCAACAGTATACTCCTGGGGAATGACATCAATGATCTGATCACCGGCAGGGATATAGGTTTTGTACTGATCGGCAATCAACTGATCGATCTCAAATTGTTTGATCTCATCATCCGTGATCCTTCTGACCATATCGCCTCTTGTCTGCAGGCTTTTGATGTGATGTCCTGCAATGCCTACATAGACTTCATTGATCTCCAATCCGGGGTTCGAAGCATAACAATTTTTCAAGGCTGTTTCAATGGCCTTGATGGTCTGATCAATGTTCAACACCATGCCGTGTTGAACACCATTGCTGCTGGCCAATCCAAATCCAAGGATCTCCAGTTTTCCGAACTCATTTTTTCTTCCGGCAATCGCTGCGATCTTGGTGGTACCGATGTCGAGGCCTACGATGATGGGTTGCTCTTGTGTCATAATGGTATGTTTTCCGCTGTTATGTTTTTTAGTGTTTTATATTGATACTATCCTTTATTGTTTTCATACTTGTTGAGTCTCCTGCTGGCAGGCTGTCAACCAACGCGTAAGGAACCCCCCGCTTCACACAGACCACCTGATCCTTGAATTGCAGATCGATGGTTTCATATTTTGTCCACCCATGTTCAGCCCCCAAGTGCCTGTACAACTTTTTCAATTTCCCCAACATGTCTTCCCAGTTTTCACCTGTCCCAAGCGTAACCGTCTGGTCACCCATCTGTGTGATCATTTCAAAACTTCCGTCGGGATTGATGTTAACCTGCTCTATTTGCGCCATCCAGAAAGGTTCCTTGAGGATAACTCCTGAAAATCCGGTGATTCTTTTCATCAACAAGGTATCTGCGTATTTGGCACCAGCCGGATTGATCAGGAAATTGGTAAACACCGGCAATTCAACAACATCCGAAACTTTGATGGGCAGAATAGCAAGAGAGTCGTCTATATAAAAGGAATTGCCATCAGGACTGAACAACCTGGCAACGGGACTTCGTTGCTGAACATCTACATGAAGTGTATTTTGCTGGTCAAGATAGATATCTGCATCCAAGACCCATGGATTTCTTTTCAATTGCTTTTCAAGTGCATAGAGATTGATCTTGCCAATATTCTTTCCTACCGGGTGATCGTTTGCTGCAGATGGCCAAAGGGCAAAAACGATCTCTGCCTCATCCAACATCCTGAAGGACTTGTTATCCGTGAAAGACACTTCAAGCGACCTGCACTTTTGCTGTTGTTCTTTTTGAACAGCACTCACCAGCAACACCATCATGCCGCTGCTGATGCCCACCCACAGCAGAATGCTCAATATCTTCAATATGATGGCTTTGTACTTCATGCGCTCAACATGATCTGTTTTATGGGTTCAACCATTTTGTCAATATCTCCTGCACCAGCCGTAATCAAAAGACCCGGTTTCGCTGATCCCAGCAGAGCAGAAATCTCTTTCGTATCAACCAAGCGTGCTGCTTTTTTCATTCTATCCGTGATCATACTGCTGCTAACGCCTTCAATCGGCAGTTCTCTGGCAGGATAAATAGGCAACAACCATGCTTCATCTGCCAGGTCCAGGCTTTCTGCAAATCCATCCACCAAATCTCTTGTGCGGGTATACAAGTGAGGCTGGAAGATGATGGTCAATTTTTTCTCAGGATACAATTCTTTTACACTGCTCAACAACATGCGAAGTTCTTCAGGATGATGAGCATAATCATCGATGTAAATTTTCTTACCAGTCCTGAGTATGTACTCAAATCTCCTCTTGACACCTTTGAAGTTTTCAACAGCTGCGATGATTTTCTCATCCTGGATATTGAGGTGTTTAGCGATGGCAATGGCCACCAAGCTGTTTTCTACATTGTGCATGCCACCCATGTTCAATTGGATGTTCTTCAACTGCCAATCAGGACCGATCACATCATATTGATAAGCACCGTCTTGAATTTTGAGAGAAGCAACATGGATATCTGCTGCAAGATCATGCACAGCATAACTAAGGTGATGGGGAACATTGAAATCTTTTTCCCGCTTCAATCCTTTCTTGGTCAACAGCAAACCATTTTCTTTCATGTTGCCCGCGAACTGAAGGAATGCCAATTCCATTTCCTCCGCTGTGCCATAGATATCCAAATGGTCAGGATCCATGGAAGAGATGGAGATAACATCAGGATAGAGCTTGAGAAAACTTCTATCATACTCATCTGCCTCGATAACGGCAACAGGATTGCGGTCACTCCAAAAATTGGTTTGATAATTGGTGGAAATTCCTCCCAGAAATGCATTGCATCCATATGCAGTATCCCGGAGGATGTGCGCAACCATGGTGGAAGTGGTGGTCTTTCCATGCGTACCCGCAATGCAAATATTGTAGGTTCCCTTTGAAATGATTTGCAAAACATCGCTGCGTTTCAGCAATTCAATATGCTGATCCCTGCAATATTGCATGATCCTGTTGTCAGCTGGGATTGCGGGGGTATATACAATGATATCTGCATCTACTGGAATACAGGATGGATCATCTTCATAATGAACCTTGATGCCTTCCTCCGCCAGTGTTTGGGTAAGTGCTGTCTCCGTTTTGTCATATCCGATTACCATGACACCCTGGTGTTGAAAGAAGCGAGCGAGCGCACTCATCCCGATTCCACCGATACCGATGAAATAAGCTTTTTTGATGGATGATATGTTGATTGCGCCTGTCATTTTCTTTTTTCCATTGTATTGATCATCAGTCTTGCGATTTCATCATCTGCATGAAGGGTGGCCATTTGTTTGGCGGCAGCTGAGAATGCATGACATTTTTCGGGATCGATCACCAATTCCAGCATCCTGTCAACGAGCTCATTTTCAGCACTGGAATCTTTTACCAAGATGGCGGCCCCATTCTTCACCAAAACAGAGGCATTGACAGTCTGATGATCTTCTGCAGCATGAGGATATGGCACCAATATGGATGGCTTTCCCAATGCACAGATCTCTGCCAAAGCAATGGCACCAGACCTTGACACAACAATATCTGCTGCTTTATAGGCATAGTGCATTTTGCTGATGAATTCGGTTACACAGAGTTCTTTTCTTTTTCTCAGCGCTGACGAAACCAATTCCAAATTTCCTTTTCCGGTTTGCCATATCAACTGCACACCTGAGGCAATGATCCGGTCCATCCCTTTGGCAACAGCAGCATTGATGCTCCTCGCACCCAGACTGCCCCCCATTACAAGGATCGTTGGCTTGCCTTGCTTCAATCCAAAAAACTCCATTGCATCTTCAATGCTTACAACTGCATTGACAATTTCATGGCGAACCGGATTACCGGTGTGGATAAGACGATCCTGAGGGAAGAATTTGGACATGCCTTCTGTTGCCACCATGATCAGATCGGCTTTCTTTCCCAGCATCATGTTGCTTTTCCCTGCAAAAGAATTCGCTTCATGCAGGAAGGTGGCGATGCCTTTTTGCTGCGCATACCTGAGAACCGGAAAACTTGAATATCCTCCCACCCCAAAAGCAGCGTCGGGCTTGAATTCATTGAATATCCTGCGCACCTGTAAAAAGCTTTTGATCAACTTAAACGGCAGACTCCAGTTTTTGTAAAGTGCTTTTCGGTTGAAACCGGCAATGTCCAATCCTTCAATTGTATATCCAGCCTGGGGAACTTTTTCCATTTCCATCTTTCCCTTGGCCCCAATAAAAAGAATTTGAATGGATGCATCTATTTTGCGCAGGGCATTGGCAACAGCAATCGCAGGGAAGATATGCCCCCCTGTACCGCCACCTGCTATGATGATCCTGCTCAATTTCATTTTTCTGAATCTTTTTTTGTGGTTACAGGTATTGCCTCTCCTTCTGCCTTTTCTACATTTCTTGCTACACTCAGGATGATGCCAATGGCAAGACAAGTAAAGAGGAATGAACTTCCCCCCATGCTCACCAAAGGAAGTGTCACTCCTGTTACCGGAAACAGGTTAACATTTACTGCCATATTGGCCATTGCCTGTATCACAAGAGTAAAGCTGAGACCGAGAGATAAGAAGGCACCGAAAGCATAGGGACATTTTTTCATGATCCTGATGCAACGGTAGAGGAATAA
>Ga0315907_10009041_pt1 | contig 10139 bp, 12 predicted proteins | sample LakEriMetagenome_3_FD_203525 | JGI IMG/M metagenome (GOLD analysis project Ga0315907, IMG submission 203525) | Freshwater fungal communities from buoy surface, Lake Erie, Ohio, United States - Buoy 12 MA123 | ecosystem: Environmental > Aquatic > Freshwater > Lake > Lake biofilm | place: USA...
CTAGCAATGAACGTCTTAATTGAGAGTGAAAAGAGATTTAGTAATATCTCTATGGCTTCAAATGATGCGGTTTGGGATTGGGATTTATCTTCAGATGAACTTTGGTGGAACGAGGGTATGTCATCAATTTTTGGTTACAAACAAGATGAGATTGATAATACCTATGAATGGTGGCTGGAACGTCTGCATCCTTCTTTCACTGATCAAGTTAATGAGAAGTTGAAACAGCATGTAGATCTTGGAAAAGAGTTTTGGTCGGACGAATATATGTTTAGAAAAAAAGATGGTTCTTACGCTTATGTCTTCGATAAAGGGTACATTATTAAAAATGAAAATGGAAAGCCGATTCGATTTATTGGTGGAATGGTAGACATTACCCACGTTAAGGAAAATTCTGATTTAGAATAACCTGTTTCATTCGTTCATTTGCATCATGGAATATAGAAGATTAGGAAAGTCGGGTTTGCAACTAAGCGAACTCTCATTTGGTTCTTGGATCACATTCGGGAATCAAATTGAAAACGGAATTAGCGAACGTCTGATGGACATCGCCTACGATGCGGGTGTCAATTTCTTCGATAATGCTGAGGTTTACGCAGATGGGCGAAGTGAAGAAGTGATGGGTGATATACTATCCAAAAAACAATGGAATCGTGATACATATGTAGTTAGCAGCAAAGTTTATTTTGGAGCTGGAGGAAAGCTTCCTACACAAAGAGGACTTCATAGAAAACACATAGTAGAGGCTTGTGAGGCTGCACTCAAACGATTGAAAGTTGATTATTTAGATTTATTTTTTTGCCATCGTCCAGATAAGGAAACCCCAATTGAGGAAACGGTTTGGACCATGCATAATCTCATTGCACAAGGAAAAATAATGTATTGGGGAACCAGTGAATGGAGCGCCCAAGAAATCATGGAAGCTCATATGTTTGCCGAAAGACATCATCTCATCGGCCCAACAATGGAGCAGCCACAATACAACATGTTGACGCGTCGTAAAGTAGAAGTTGAATACAGTCAGATTTATAAAACCGTTGGACTTGGAACAACAATTTGGTCCCCTTTGGCATCAGGATATTTGACGGGAAAATATATAGATCAAAAGCCTAATGATACGCGATTGATGCGTGATGAACTGAATTGGCTTGCCGAAAGAACATTCACTGAAGAAAATAATTCTAAAGTAAAAGCTCTTAAAACTTTAGCAGAGGAAATAGGAATCTCAATGCCACATCTAGGAATATGCTGGTGTTTGAAAAATCCAAATGTCAGCACCGTTATTTTGGGCGCAAGTAAGGAGGAACAATTGATTCAAACCTTGAAGAGCAAAGACTATTTACATTTACTTTCTGATGAGGTAATGAATAAAATCGAACTCATTTTGAATAACAAGCCTCAACATCCACCATACTGATATGAGAATTGATATTCTAACCATATTACCACGATTACTCGATGGACCATTTGCTGATTCAATTCTTGAAAGAGCTCAGCAAAAAGAGATTTGTGAAATTCATATTCATAATATTCGCGATTACAGCGAGCACAAGCAAAAACAAGTTGATGACTATCAATTTGGAGGTGGGGCAGGAATGGTCATGACTATTCAACCAATTGCGGATTTGATTAATAAACTCAAATCAGAGAGAACGTATGATGAAATTATCTACATGACTCCTGATGGCAATAGATTGGATCAAAGAACATGCAACACACTTTCATTGCGTAAGAATATTATGATTTTATGCGGGCATTATAAAGGTGTGGATCAGCGAATTCGCGATCATTTCGTGACGAGTGAAATTTCGATTGGGGATTATGTTCTGAGCGGAGGCGAGCTGGCTGCTGCTGTGCTCGTAGATTCTATTGTTCGCTTAATACCTGGCGCAATGAGTGATGAGACTTCGGCTCTAACTGATTCATTTCAGGACAATCTTCTTGCACCGCCGATCTATACGAGACCGGCTGACTATAATGGGTGGAAAGTGCCCGATATACTTATTAGCGGCAATACCCCTAAAGTAGAGGAGTGGCGAATGGAGCAAGCTCTTCAAAAGACTAAAGAGCGTAGACCTGATTTACTAGAAGACAATTAGAAAATGAGTGCTCCTCTTGCAGAAAGAATGCGTCCAAAAAATTTGGACGAATACGTGGGTCAACAGCATCTTGTTGGTCCTGGTGCTATTTTACGAAAGGTCATTGAAAGCGGAACGATCCCAAGTATGATTTTCTGGGGACCTCCTGGAGTCGGGAAAACCACATTAGCTCTTATTATTTCGCAATTACTCAAGCGACCATTCTATCAATTATCTGCAATCAATGCTGGTGTCAAAGACGTTCGCGAGGTGATTGATAGCGTTAGAGGATCTGGTATGTTCAGTCAAGGAGCAATTCTATTTATTGATGAGATTCACCGTTTCAGCAAAAGCCAACAAGACTCGTTACTTGGTGCTGTCGAACGCGGAACTATAACGCTAATTGGCGCGACAACAGAGAATCCATCTTTTGAAGTAATCTCGGCTTTGCTATCCAGATCTCAAGTGTATGTGCTGAAGCATTTGGAAAAGGATGATTTGATTTCCTTGGTTGACACATCTATTCAGAAAGATGAGGAATTAAAGCATCTTAATATTCAAGTGAAGGAATATGAGTCTCTTCTGCGTTTAAGTGGGGGAGATGCGCGCAAATTGCTGAATATTCTTGAACTAGTTGTGAGTTCTTTACCAAGTGATGATCGTACCATTACAAATGATCGCGTCTCAGATATAATTCAAAACAATCTCGTTAATTATGATAAAAATGGAGAAATGCATTATGATGTCATTTCTGCATTTATAAAGTCTATTAGAGGCAGTGATCCTCAAGCAGCAGTTTATTACTTGGCCAGAATGGTTGAAGGTGGAGAAGATCCAAAGTTTATTGCCAGAAGAATGTTGATTCTGGCTTCAGAGGATGTGGGATTGGCTAATCCAAATGCACTTCTAATGGCGGATGCTTGTTTTAGAGCCGTTACAAATATTGGCTGGCCTGAAAGCCGAATCATTCTTAGTCAATGCGCCATCTTTCTGGCAACTTCAGCCAAATCAAACGCTTCTTATGTTGCTATTGACGCCGCAATCGCCGAGGTAAAGAGATCAGGAGATTTGCCTATTCCATTGAATTTAAGGAACGCTCCTACGAAACTGATGAAGGACCTGGGTTACGGAACAAACTATCAGTATTCCCATATGTATGATGGCAATTTTGCATTTCAAGAATTCTTGCCGGATGGGCTGAACAATAGCGTTTTTTATAATCCTGGTAAAAACCAACGCGAGGATCAAGTGCGCGAATGGCTCAAGTCCAGATGGAAGGATAAGTACGAAATGTAATTAGAGCAAACCACGGTTGATATTTGCCGCTATACTTGGACCCTCGTAAATAAACCCAGTATAAACCTGAACCAATGCTGCGCCTGCATCCATTTTTTCTTTGGCATCTTCTGCTGTGAAAATGCCTCCAACACCGATGATTGGGAATGCACCGTTCGAATGGGTATGCAAATAACGAATCACTTCCGTCGAACGCTTTCTAACGGGCTTTCCGCTCAAACCGCCCGCTCCAATTGTTTCGACCTCACTTGAGGGGGTCTTTAAACCACTTCGATCAATTGTAGTATTTGTGGCGATAACTCCTGCAGTGCCACTTTCATTTATAATACTGATAATGTCGTCCAATTGGCTATCTGTTAGATCTGGGGCTATTTTTAGAAAAATAGGTTTGGGATTGCTTTTCTTGGCGTTCAAATCTTGAAGTGTTTTCAAGATGTGAAGCAGCGGAGCTTTATCCTGCAATTCCCGCAGGCCAGGAGTATTTGGTGAACTTACATTGACCACAAAGTAATCTACAACATCAAATAAGTCATTGAAACATATGATGTAGTCGTTAACGGCTTCCTCATTTGGTGTCACTTTATTTTTTCCAATATTTCCACCAATGATGATTTTGCTATTTCTCTTACGAATACGAATCGCTGCTTCTTTTGCACCGCCGTTATTAAAGCCCATGCGGTTAATTAACGCCTCGTCTAATGGCAATCGGAATAATCGCGGCTTATCATTGCCCAGCTGAGCAAGTGGAGTTACGGTGCCTATTTCAATGGATCCAAATCCTAAAACGTCTAATGAATCGATCCAACGAGCGTCTTTATCAAATCCTGCTGCTAATCCAACGGGATTAGGAAAGGTAAGACCGCAAATGACTTTTGATAATTTAGGATCGTCTAAGGAAAAACGAGATTTCATTATTCCTCGAACCCCAGGTAGTTTGCACGAAAAATGAAGCAAGTCCATTGCCAAATAGTGGGCTTTTTCTGGGGAAAACAGGAAGAACAAGGGTTTGACCAGGGACTTATACATGCCTTAATTTTTCGCAAATGTACAAGCGCTTGCCGGTATTGCCTATTAATTTGAGGATCTAATTAAACCAATAGAATCTACTTTCGTCATAATTTCGAAATGGCCGCTATTTGATAGACGAAAAAGAAATATTAAACCAATTAAGACAACCCGAGAGCAAAACTAAAGCTTTCGAGTCTGTACTAAACGCAAATCAAAAGAAGGTGTATTATTTCATTCGCCGTATGGTTTTGGATCATGATGACGCAGATGATATTACTCAAAACACTTTTATTAAAGCTTGGCGAGGTCTAGATAGTTTTAGAGGGGATTCAAAAATTTCTACTTGGCTTTTTAGAATAGCATACAACGAGAGCATTACTTTTTTAAATCAAAAAAAGAAAATTGTAGGAGTTTCAATCGAGGATGCAGAGGATGTCTTGCCGGGAGTTTTAATGGCGGATGTTTTGTTCACAGGAGATGAAATTCATGCAAGGCTTCATGCGGCTGTGGCTGTATTGCCAGAGAAGCAGAAGGCTGTTTTTATAATGAAATATTTTGAAGAAAAGAAATATGAAGAAATTGCAGAAATCACTGGCACTAGCGTCGGAGCCTTGAAAGCATCATTTCATCATGCGGTTTCTAAAATCGAAGCGCATATCATTTACAAAGGAAAATTATCATGAGTGATAAAGAACTATATAGTATGAATGATTTTGAAGTGCCAAACGGCTACTTCGAAAATTCTAGTAAATCGATTTTGACGTCTATCACTGCTTCAGAATCTTCGAATGAATTTGATGTTCCTTCAGGTTACTTCGAAAAAAGCAGTGCAAATATTTTAGAGAAAACTAAGGGCGCTAAAGTAGTATCCATTTTTCCTTGGAGGAAATTAGTACTCTTAGCAGGATCTGCAGCCGCGATTGCCGTATTAACATGGCAATTTGCTGGACAAGAAAAAGAGGTCGTACAACCAAGTTTTGCAGACCTACTTGAACAAACTGATTTGAATGAGGAAATAGTTTTGGAAGATGCGACCTTAGATGAATTACTGCATTTTTATTCTTTAGAAATAAATGCTCTTGTTTCGGATACTACTGTAAAATCAGAGGAATTAAAGAAAATTACAAAACCAAAAGAAAGGATTAAACCAAATACAAAGAAAGAACATCCAACAATAGATGAATTAAGTGAAGAAGAAATTCTGAAATATCTTATAGAAGAAGGAGAGAATAACTACGAAATTCAATAAAAACAAAACATCATGAAAATTATCAATGCATTAATGTTTGCATTTGCGGTTTTCATCTCAATTCCTGGAATGACTCAGGATAAAGATGAGCCGAGCAATGATCAAAAAGAAAGGGTAGAAGCTTTGAAGAGAGCATTCATTACCGAAAGATTAAATCTAACTGTTGCGGAGGCAGAAAAATTTTGGCCTGTTTTCAACGAGTTTGATGGCAAGAAAAAAGAAGTCAAAAAGGCAATTAGACAGTCTCATAAGGCATGCGAAGCAGATCCGAAAAATGAGAAATTGCTTTTGGAAAAAGTTGCATTAATTACCCAGAAAAGAAAAGAGGAGGCTGAACTTGATGAGAAATTTATCAAAGATGTACTGCCAATTTTGGGAGCGGAACGAGCAGGGAAATTGATTGGAATAGAGGAGGATTTTAGAAAAAAACTCATGGATGAATTGAAGGAGAGACGAGGCGGAGATGGACGAGGACCGGGCGGAAGGCCGCCTCATTCAGGTGGAAGAAAATAAACTTTTTAAAAGCGAAAAGGGAGATATCGAAAGGTGTCTCCTTTTTTTATTTCATTAAGTTCTTCTGGAATTTCTATCCATCCGTCAACATTTGCCAAGTGAGCGAAATCTCCAGAACCATTTCCATCAACAGGACTAACCATTTGCCCGATTCTTTTTACAGGCAAGAAGTGCGTTAAATTTCCTTTCTTGAAATAATCACCATCAATGGTCATCATTTCGATTTTTGGACTCACATTCAGCAAACGAAATTTAAGAAAAGGAATTAAGTATCGATAACAACAAACTAGCGTAGATACCGGATTGCCGGGAAGTGCAAATACTAGATTTGAATCACTCGCACCAAACCAAAAGGGTTTTCCTGGCTTTTGTTTAATTCTATGAAATAGCTCATTCACGCCTAGTTCTTTCAGCACAATTGGAATCAAATCGAACTTCCCTTTTGACACTCCACCGCTCAAAATGACAATCTCAAAAGATTGAAGAATTTCTTTCAGTTTGGATTTAATTTCATCGCTTTGGTCACTGACGTGAAATGTCATCGCATCTAAGTAAAGTTCTTTTTTTAGTGCAGCTTGAATAGCATAGACATTCGATTTTCTTATTTGAAAGTTGAGAGGCTGGTTATCGATATCCACCAGTTCATCTCCAGTCGAAATGATGGCTATTCGGGGTGCTCTTTCGACTAGCGGTTCGGAAATACCCACACTAGCCAGTATCCCAATCTCAGCAGGTGAAATACATGTCCCTTTTGAAATTAGGGTATCTCCTTTTTTGAAATCAGTACCTTGAAGATGAACGTTGGCTTGAAACTTCTTTGGAGGAATTGTAATTGTAGCAAATCCATTTTCGATGGTGACATCCTCATAAGGGATAACAGTATCGAAACTCGGAGGCAGCGATGCTCCAGTCATAATTTCTATGCATTGCCCGCTTATGATATCAAAATATTGTAAACTTCCTGCTGCCTGTATTCCTTGAATTTTGAATCGATTGTAGGACTCCAATTCCTCATAGCGAATGGCTATTCCATCCATCATTACTCGATTAAAAGGAGGAAGATCACTATCTGCTAATACATCTTCAGCTAATTTTTTACCAATGCTATCCATTAAACCAACTCGCACTGGTGTGCCTTGAATTCGATGGTTACAGATAATTTCAAAAGCCTCTTTTACACTTATCATATTAACCTCCTATTGTAGCCATAGATTCATTAACAGGATTGCGCATTCTTTCCGCTTCGTGACCATCAACAGGTTTTTTTGCAATTGATTCACGAATTATATCAGCTATTTTAGAATCGCTTGAGTTAGAGCGAAGCAAAGGAATTAGATGTGTTGATGCGTCGTCGTAAAGACAGGTCTTGAGATGACCTTGCGGAGTAATTCTTATTCTATTGCAAGTGCCACAAAAGGTTCTGGAATATGCTGCAATAATGCCTACTTTGCCCAAGAATCCTGGTATTTCGTAGTCATAAGATGTAGCAGATTTCACAAAAGGCAAGCGGTGCATTTCGGGATAATGCGCTTTGAGATGATCTGTTATCGCTATGAAATTCCATTTTGCAGCGTGACTTTTTCCATCACCATTAAACGGCATTTCTTCAATAAAACGGATATCTACAGGATATTGCTGTGCAAGCTTCGAAAGTTCGATTATGTCTTCTTCATTTTTGTTTTCCATTACCACAGCATTGATTTTGGTTTTGATTCCATGATCAAGCAATGAATGAAAAGTTTTTATGACCGCATCTAAGTCATTTCGCCGGGTCATTTTGAAGAAACGCTCTGTGTTAAAGGTATCAGCACTTAGGTTGACTGAGCTCACACCTAGAGCCTTCATTTCGCTAATATGTGGGTGTGTGAGAGTTCCATTGGTCGTGAGAGTTATCGTTTCAAAAGAATTTAACGAGGCCGTGGCTCTCAAGATATCCATGAAGTCTTTTCTTAAAAATGGTTCTCCTCCGGTAAATCGAACTTTTCGAATTCCTAAAGTAGCTAATATGTTTAGTAATCGAGTGGTTTCTTCCAGACTAAGAAGATCTTTTCTATTTATCCAATTCAACCCTTTTGCAGGCATGCAGTAAACACAGCGCAAATTGCAGCGGTCGGTAACCGCCAGTCGCACATAGTTTATTTCTCTGCCATAACTGTCGAGGAGCATTGTTTTACTTTACTTGTGTTCGCAAGGGAGATCTACTTCAATTAGAATTTTTAGACCTGGTTCTAAACCGTTTTCTACCACTCCTTCAATTGATAACTCCGAATTTGGTGTCCAAGAAATCAAAAGTTCACTTGGTATTGAAATATGCGTGGTGCTGGATTTGAGCTCAGCGCCAAAAACAGAAAGGTTCCATTGAGAAATAGAAAAGACCATTCTGTCTATAGGTGAAAAAACCGTAGTGTTTACTACGGTTTCTCCAGAAGCTATTTTAGAAATTTCATCATTCGTGCATCGAACGCGAATGGTGTTTCCTTTGATTCTTATTTTCATTTTTTCAATCCAATCTCAGCCAATCTTTCATCTAGAAATTCTCCAGCTGAAATTGGTTGCCAAAGGGCTTTAGTGCCTGCAGGAATGCATGATTCAAGGCAATCAAGTCTCATTTCGCTGCGTGGATGTAGGAAGAAAGGAATAGAATAACGAGGTTGTGACCACTTCTCTTTCGGAGGATTTACAACACGGTGAGTTGTGCTTTTCAACCGGCCATTGGTATGGCGCTGTAACATGTCGCCAACATTTACTACGATATGATCTGGTAATGCGGTTACCGCAACCCATTCGTTTTGTTTATTTAAAACTTCCAAGCCATCAGCACTCGCTCCAATCAAAAGTGTGATCAAGTTGATGTCTTCGTGTTGACCAGCCCTAACAGCGCTTTGTGGTTCGCTTGTGATAGGAGGGTAGTGAATAGGGCGCAGGATGCTGTTTCCATGGTGAATTTTAGCATCGAAGTAGTGTTCTTCTAAACCAAGAAAAATAGCCAAAGCACGAAGCATATATCGCCCCGTATTTTCTAAATCTTTGTAAGCCTTAAGTCCTACTTCATTAAATTTTGGAAGTTCGGCAACAGCTATATTTTCTGGATATTCCGATTTTATAGGATCATCGCCGATAACTTCCTGACCAAAGTGCCAAAACTCTTTTAAGTCACCGGCATTACTGCCTTTTGCATGCTCGCGACCGAAACTGGTATAACCTCTTTGCCCAGCGAGACCTTCAATCTCATATTTCTTTTTAATGTCAGATGATAGGGCGAAAAAATTTTGAACTTGATCGTAAAGCTCTTGCGTAGTTTGTTGGTCAATCAGATGGTTTCTTACGGCGACAAAACCTATAGTTTCGTAGGCATCGCCGAGCGATTGGACAAAGTTTGCTTTTTGTTCAGGTGTGCCGTGGATGAAATCCGCCAGATCTACACTTGGAATTCCCATTTCTGTTAAACTCATATTAGAAAATATTGCTTGGCCCCAAATGTAACAAAAGACCAATTGCAGCCTACGATTTGATAGTAATTGTTTGCACAGCTTCAGCGATGTTCCCGCAAGCGTCAGTGCAAGACCATTTTCTAGTTATTACATTTCCATCTCGCGTTTCGTTGAAGAAAACTTCGAAGTTTTGACCACTGTTATCACGTGAACTTATCATAACTGCTGCTGGAATAGCCTCTGCCGCAGTGATCTACTGTTCCGCAACTGCTCGTGGCGGTTGTAAACTCCAATTGATCCGTAGCGTCTACTTCACATTGAAATTGTTTTGGATAATCTTTTATTGCTATTTGTCCAAAACTAATTAATGACAGGAAAAGACATAAAACGAGTAAGGCGAAATATTTCATTTTGAGTAACTTTAGATTATTGCAAGTTAGTTCGAGTCAAATTATTGTGCCATGGTAATTTTTTACAAATTTCATTTCTTTTGTATATGGCAGTTATTCAGTCGATTAACTTTAATTCCCAAAAATTGTTTAATCTTTTTTCGAAAATCATTAA
>Ga0315907_10009048_pt1 | contig 10136 bp, 11 predicted proteins | sample LakEriMetagenome_3_FD_203525 | JGI IMG/M metagenome (GOLD analysis project Ga0315907, IMG submission 203525) | Freshwater fungal communities from buoy surface, Lake Erie, Ohio, United States - Buoy 12 MA123 | ecosystem: Environmental > Aquatic > Freshwater > Lake > Lake biofilm | place: USA...
TTACCATTATGATGAAACTTCTTTTTTACGGCTTCTTAATCTATGCGCTTTACCGCTTTGTATTTAACGTGGTAGTGCCTGTAAGTAAGGCCAGCTCTCAAATAAAAAGCACTTTAAAAGAAATGCAGGCGCAGCAAGCAGCTGCTGCCAGGGCGCAACAAGAACAGGCTGCTCAGGCCCAAAGACAAGCAAAAACAGAGGCAACCAAGCCGGCTCCCAAAGAAGATTACATTGATTTTGAGGAAGTTAAGCCTTAAAGGCCTACATTTTGCACGGTAAGACCCCCACTTAAATATAGGGTTCTAAGGCCCGCTTTTTGAGCCCCTTCTATATTACTAATGGTGTCATCAATAAACAGGGTTTGGGTAGGATCAAGGCCCGATTTTGCCAAAACGGCTTCAAAAGCAGCTACTTCTGGCTTTCTTTGACCAAGCGTATGGGAATAATGCGCATCTATAAAAAAGTGATTAAAATCTGGGTTTAAACCAGCCAAAGGGGCGGTTTGGGCATATATCGTAGTAAACGCCTTGTAATGAATAGCATTTGTATTAGAAAATAAATAAATATTATACTTGCTTTTGATTTGATCCAACCACAGTAGGCGTTCTATTGGAAAATCAAGCAACATGGCATTCCAGGCAGTTTCCAATTGGTCATTGGAAAGGGTTAATCCTGTGGCTTCCCTGAGGGCCTCGTAAAATGCCTCAGGTTCAATGGCACCCACTTCTAGGTTTTCAAATAATGGGTTGGCCTTGTGCTGGGTATAAAAAGCATCAAAATCTTCAACACCTAGGTCCTCAAATGCCTTTCGCGTTAATTGATAATTGAGGTTGATTAAAACGCCGCCTAAATCAAAAATGATATTTTTTACAGGAGTAACCATGCTGCAAATTAAACGCATTATTTTTTACAAATTGATTACGATTGATGCCCTCGGTTAAGTGTAAATATTTTACATTTGCCGCTCATGATTATTTGGGCAACCAAATTTTCAGGGCCTATAGCTCAGTTGGTTAGAGCACCTGACTCATAATCAGGGGGTCCCAGGATCATGCCCTGGTGGGCCCACGTTGAAAATCAAGGGTTTATGCTGTTAAAGGCGTAGACCCTTTTTGTTTGGGGCAAGTTCTGGCCAGGTTTGGGACAGGTTTTGTGTATTTAGAGGGAAAACAGGGGTGAAAGGAGGTAATAGATTGGAATTTTTAGAACCTGATTAATTTCTATTCAATTAATTATATCCACTACCAAATTGTTCTGAAGTTATTATAAATAATTGTTTTGGGTTGTGATTTGCCATAGGAAACTCCAATTGCTTTAGCGGCATCAATTGCTGCCCTTCTAATTGTTGCATCATCGTCTTGTGCCTTTAATGCTAGCTTCCATTCACGTGCATCTCTTTCCTTGGCAGCCTTCTTAACTTCCTCTATTAATTTAGAAGCCTCAATATTACATTTTGAATCAACTGGTATTTCACCTAAGTATCTACTAGCCTCTTCAATATTATAAGAAGCCCATAAGGCTTTAGCTTTACTTAGATTAACAAAACATTTGTGATCTTTTATCTCTTTTAGTAAAGTCTGTGCTTCTTTATAACAATCTGTATTCGGCATGATTGACAAAAGCAATATAGCTGCTTCATCATATTTATCCATATTTATTAAACCTCTAACATTTGCTAAAATCTTCTCGCATTCGAAATTGATTTTTTGTTTATATATTTCGACCATGTTATTTAAACTCAAATCATAGCAACTTGCACATAAATTAGGAACTAATTCTAAATTATATAATGCCTCATCAAATTTATTTTGTTTTGCTAATCTAATTGCAGCTTTCTGAATAAAATCGCATTCTGTATTATAATATTCTATAATCTTCAATTTTCCTTTTTCTAAAAAATTCAATATGTGATTTGATTTTGGATCAATCATTTTAATGGCATCATTGTATGCTTTATTTTTTGTATTACCGACACCTTTTATATTCAAAGAAATAGTATTAAATATTTTCTTTTCGTAAATATCAATAATATAAAAAATTACATCAAGATTAAAATAATATTGCAGTGACTCCGAAATTTGCTCTTTATTAATTTCATTGATACTTGCTGAAATTATAAACCTTGGATTTGAATAAGATGTTCCTCCAAGTCCATTACTAGTAATTATTTGATTCAACTTATTTTCTAAAAATATTTTTGAATCGTCAGGCAATCTAGAATCTTCAGGCAACAATGTATTTAAAGTGATTCTACTAATATCATCACTTTTACCAATACTATTCTGAGAAAATGAATATTGAGAAATCGTAAGTAAAAATAAAAAAATAAGTTTTTTCATGGCTATGGTATATAGAATCTAATGACTCCGTTTGAAATTAATGGAGTAGGTATTTTTGGTCTATCTCCGCCTTTAACTTTAATACATATTTCTGCAATATTTTTTCTCAACTCTTTAGCATAAGTATTAATATCATAATTAGAACCATCATTCGATTTTAAAGGAATTTTTATCTCTTCAAAATAAATTTGCTTTGAGGTTTGTGTTCTAATCTTATAATATCCTTTAAAAGAAGTTTTCTTAACCCAATCAATAATTAAATCCCCAAATGTATTCATGTCCTTGTCTTCATCATCAAGTTTATAAGTGGAAGTTTCTGTAGTTTCAAATAAAACTTGAATAGACCTCCCATTTAACGCTATACTTTGAAAAGCATTCGAAACACCATTGCAAAATGTTCCTATTGCATCACCCTCAGTTAATACCCTTTTTGCCAAATAAGCAAAATCAGTTGTTTTGAAACTTGGGGAGGTAAGAAGTGGGGACGCAAACATAGTTTTGCCACTTGCCTTATCTATTGCTTTCAAAGTGATTTGAACTGAGTTCAACCCGTTTTCTGTAAAAATATATATCTCTGCTTTTATTAATACATCGGCGCTTGTATTATCTAAAATTCTTTTAGTTGGATCAATCTCAACATTATTTATTTCATTTAAAACAGTGTTTTCTTTAATTCTAGAAATAATTTCTTGTAAATCTTGAGGCATAAATGAACCTCTGCCATTTATTGCATTGTTTATTTCATTTATAATTGCCCTATACTCGAACTTTGTTTCGTATAAACTCAATGCATCTTGTCCTGTTGTAGTAAAGGGTACAACTACTATAGTAGGTTGAACAGTAGCAGTGTTAGTTTGTGCATTTAATGAAATTCTAAATAACAGCAAAAAAAATATAAATTTAAATTTAAAAGCCATAATCGCTGATTATTTTATTTGTTTTCAAATCGTCTTTTAATGTTTGAATATCTACACTCAAAAGACACTTAAGTTTTCTTCTACTTCCTATTCGCTTTAATTTTGTACATTCTTTTTCGTTAACAAAAGATAAAAATCTTTTTTTTTCAAAAAAGTTATTAAAATATATTTGATTAAATTTCATTATTTCAACCTCATTTGTTCCAATTAATGGTTTTAGTGAATAGGGACCAGGAATGCCTCTAAAAAAGATACTTTTGAAAAGATCTTGCATTGCTTCTTTTTCGGCTGTTAAATGTAAAAATCCATACCCAATAACTTCTACAGTTAACTTATTTGATGTTGTTTCTTCTTTAATAACCTTTATTTCTGATCTAAATGTGTTTTGTGAATATGAATTAATGCATATAAGTAAACAATATAAAAGTATTGAAAGTAATTTCATAAAATAATTTATTTCGATTTAAATAAAATCAAATTTTTATGATTTAAAAATAAATCTTTTATTTGATTTCGATCACCACTAATAATTTTTAGGCTAGAATAATTTTCATTTAACACATCAATAATTGTGGCTTCACCAATTATTTGTGGAATTGGCGGTGTAAAATTATCGTCAAGATATACAATATTAAACGAATCACCTGCATTTAATTTTAATGTTGAACCTCCGCCAATTATAACTTCTTCAATAGCTTTATTTGTTTGTTTTAAAATCTTTATTAATGGAATTTGAATAGGGAATTTAGAATTTACCCAAGACCCAATTTGTGGGCCCATATTATTTATCGACTCCTGTATCGAACCTTCTTGTGTTAATGAAATTGATGAGCCTATACCGGAAAATTCATAAGAATCTAGAATTTTAGATGACTCTGTTTCTATTATTTTTAATACAAATTGGATATTTGATTTGTAACCTGGAGATGAATTACTAGCAATTTTTATAAATTTTAGAACATTAATTTGACCAATTACTAATACTTTAGGATTGATTTTAGCATTTAAACTTATCCAATTACCTTTATAATTTTCTTGTGCCCTCTCCACTACTTTATCTAAAGTTTTTGTTGAAGTAAGGTCTACTAAAAAAAACCTACCGGTATTGTTAATAATATCTATGGTCTTTTCTGTAAACAAATTTAAAAATTGACTAGCACCAGGTACTTGAGTTGAAAAATCAGCAATACCTACTGTGTCTTTTCGCACTTGTGCATTTAAATTACCAATTATTACAAAAAATAAAAATATAATTAATTTAATGTTTTTAAAACCCATACTTAATATGATTTTTTATAACTTTCTAGAACATTTTTTGCATTCTCTAATTCTAACTTAGAATTTTTTAAGGAGTTTAAAGTCTTGTCAACTTTAGACATAGTAAATAGTAAAATCGTCTTCATTCCGCCGCTTGAAACTCTGTTCACAAGTGTGCTATAACGATCATCGAGTCCTTTTGTATCAACATTCATCATACAACCACTTATTTGAGAATTTATAACAAGATACTGTGCAGAAAGTGATGTTAGATTTGCAATTGCTACACCAAGATTTTTGTTGTTACTATTAATTAGCTCCTTTAATACTTGTCCTTCCGTGTTATTAGATAAATCGAAATTTTTGCAATCTTTTAGTACTTTTACGTTAGTATAGGTTAATCCAGAGCTATCTTTTATTTCCTCAGAAGTAAAAGAATACCGTCTTATTTTTGCATTTTCAAGATTAGCTTTTTTCTCAATAGCAATTAGGTCGTTATTTAATGTAGCCATCTTTGAAACCAACTCTGGCTTGTTTGGACAAAGCTCATAAAGACTTGTATAGTCAAATTTAGCTGTTAGAAAGTCTTTGAGTTTTCCAGAAGGATCTGATGGCATTGAATTAATTAAAAAAGTCTCACCGTCCTCACTTATTGAGCCAGAAAATTGGAATCCATATGTTGCTGTTAACTCTACCAATGAATCATTGTAGTTATTGATACCCCCTTTTTCGATATAAGTCCATATATCTTTTGACATGGACTCATATTCAAGAGTAGGATAAACTCCTTCCATATTTTTTAGCTCATCTTTTTGATTATTAGCCATACTATTATTTCCATAAGCCTCCATCAAACCCTCCCCCATATCAGCCATCAGTTCACCAAAAAAACTTTTTTTCTTTTTTGGTTTTTCTGTAAAATATTTTACAAACACTTGATTTTGTTCGTATGTATATAACCTAGGGATCATGTCTTTTGCAATTTCATTCATTGTTGCAGATCCTTGTGTATTAAATAAATTCAATTTTGTAGTGATATAGTTGAAGCTATTTTTGGATGATATTTCAGGATACATTACTTTTTTTTGTGGATCATAAATGTAAATAATAAATCCATCATTTTCTTTAACCGAAATAGATGTCAATTTAGAATACTCAATATCATATGAAAAAGAACAAAAGTTACTTTGATTTATTTTATCAATAGGTAAATTGAAAATTTCAATTACTTCAGAATTATTTGTCGGCTTATAATAGATTTTAAAAGAATTTCCGAATTCCAATTTAAATAATCCATCCATAGTTTGTGTAAACCCATCAATAGAATTTTCGATTTTATTAGGATAAAAATTTTTATCAATATAAATCATTTTTTCATCTTTGAAATAAAGCTGAATTTTATCCTGGAATGAATTTAAATTATTTTTAGAAATCATTGCTACTCGTTTATCTAAATTCTCAAGTCTAGTCAATTCATAATTTAAAATATTTTCCTTGAGCTTTTTTCCATAGGTGAATGGAGTATTAGTAAGATAGTTTAATTGATCAACCTTAAATTCATAAAGTCTATTCATTTCACAACTTAACGGCAAAAGATATAACTTTTCATTTTTTTTATTAAAAACTAATGTCCCAAGTAAACTCTGCTTACCTCCTTCAGTGGAAATATTATTTTGTGCATTACTTAAACAAGAGCTACAAAGAAATAAAATGACAAATAAATGTCTGATTAAAATTTTCATATGCTTTTTCTTTAAATTTACATAAATATATAAAATTATTTAATACATCATTCGTTCAGGTTTTTTAGGGAAATAGGAATTAATATTACAAAAATGCTTCAATAGACCCCTTCATATAGTTTTAAGTAGTTCTATCATAAAGCTCTTGTTTAACTCATTTTCACTTAAATGGACCACTATCCTATCAGTTATAAATTGATACAACCACAACCACGTATAAAAAATATTACAGGCTAATTGATAAGATTGGAGACAAAAATAGTCCATATGTCATTGGACAGTTAATACAAATCAACTATACAGAAGAATACCTATTAGAGAGGAATAAAAAACTTAAAGCAAGATATAATAGTCGACTCAAAAAATTAGGTAAAAGACTTGGATTGACTCTGTCTCTAGATATTTCTATGGCAAGAGACGCATATGCAAATACTCATAAAAGAGCAGGTACTAACCCCTTAAAAATTAGTGAAAATATTAAGCACTCGGATCCGCGCACCACAGGCCTACACTACCTACATAACTTTGAGTTAGATTCAGATTTTGATGTGAATGAAGTGTTGCTGTAACAAATATCTCGGCCAGGTTCCCTGCCAGGTTTTCTCCAAAAACGTGTTAAAAAAGGTGAAATATGAGAAATATAAATCTATTTCAATCTTGTATCATATTGATTATCAATAAAAGAAAAGGTATAGAATACCACTTGAGACCCTCATAATCAGGGGGTCCCAGGATCATGCCCTGGTGGGCCCACAGTTAAAAATAAAAGCCACTTACATACATTTGTAGGTGGCTTTTTATTTAAGCTTTAGTTATGAAAAATGAGCCATGATATTGTGTATTTTAGCCATATAATATAGCGCTATGAAATTAACATTATGTCTAGTTGGATTATTTTTATCTATCAGTTCTTTTAGTCAAGAAATTGAAAACATACCTGCGCCCGATTTTGTGAATACAATTTATGCAGTTATTAATGATAAATTAGTTGCTCTAGAAAAAAAAGAAGCCTCTACAAAAGTCAAAACAAAAGCAGGCACATTCGTTCCATATGTTGGTTTATTAGCGGCTGGAACAAAAGAAAGTTTGTTTATTAAAGATGCAAAATCACCTGTAAGATTTAATACAAATAGTATCAAATTCATTTACGAACCATCGGTTATGGTGGATCCAGAACAAAGTGTAAAAATTATTCCTTTTGAAAGTGAAAATCGTAAGGATCAAAGGATTGTTCAAACAGGAACTTCATCTGCATTTAGATCTAAAAGTAACGAAATACCTAAGGTTCCTTTTACATATAGAAAATATAAAGAAAAATATATCATTATCGAAATTGACAATGTTCCTTCTGGCGAATATGGTATTGTATTTACATCCAATGATTATAGCAATCTAAATACAAATTTGAAATATCAATTATTTGGAATCAATTAGATTGCGCAATTAAAAAAAGTAAAACTTACACGACATAATGATACCTTTACGCCTCGGTATAAATAAGCGTAAATAATGGTGTATAAGATTCTTACTGTAATTGGTTTAGCTACTTTTGAAATTTATGCTGCAATCCCCGCCGGGTTTGCCTTTAAGCTACACCCTCTAGAAATATTCTCTTATAGTTTACTAGGAGGCTTGATAGGTGTTTTTGTAGCAGCATACCTAGGAGACATCATCAAAAAATGGATAAGCAAGTTTAGAAAACCAAAATCCAATAAAGCAACAAAAGAACCAGGATTTGTCTTAAAAATTTGGGAGAAATATGGCGTTATTGGTCTAGGCTTATTAGGAACAATGAGTGTTGGAGCTCCTATAAGTATTGGTATTGGGGTAGGCTTTAATGTACCCACCAATAAAATGGTATTTTGGTGCAGTTTAGGCGTGTTGCTACGCTGTGCCATTTTTACGGCTATCGGTTATTATAGTCTACAACTAATTTAATGGTAATCATTTAGCATACGCTAGCCTTATTGCTGCAACTATTTATTTGCTACTAGAATAAATTAGCCGCCAGTCTAAATGTATTACAATGCGCCTGCAAAATATCATTGATATCTGGTGAATAACCACCTCCCATAGCAATTGCAATAGGAACCTTATTATCATAAGCCATGTTTAAAACCATTTCATCTCTTCGCTTACATTCAGCTATACTAATATTAAATTTCCCAAATTTATCGGTCGATAAAATATCTACCCCTGATAAATAAAAAATAAAATTAGGCTGTACAGTTTCTAATAACATGGGTAGAGTCTTTTCTAAAATTTCTAGATATTCTTGACCACTAATGCCGTCAGGTAGTGGAATATCTAAATCAGACTGCTCTTTATGAAATGGATAATTGTTTTTTCCATGCATACTAAAAGTAAAAACTCTAGGTTCATTTTCCATTAATTTGGCTGTACCATTACCCTGATGAACATCTAGATCTATCACTAATATTTTTGTAACTAAATTTTTGTGAAGAAGATAATCGGATGCAACTGCCATATCATTTAAAAGGCAAAATCCTTCTCCCCTTTCGGCAAATGCATGATGTGTTCCCCCTGCTATATTTAACGCACATCCATGTTCTAAAGCAAATAAGGCACAATCAATGGTTCCTCTGGTGATAATTAATTCACGTTCAATCAATGCTGGTGATTGAGGAAAACCAATTTTTCTTTGTTCCGAAGGACTTAGCTGCTGATTAATTAATTTGTTGTTATAATCTAAATCGTGGGTGCGCAAAACATCAATTGCATCACAGGTATTTGGTGTAAACAAATTTTCTTGCGTAATCGTACCCTCATGCAATAGTTGTTCTGGGATAAGCTCATACTTTAACATCGGAAAACGATGTCCCTCAGGAAGCTTGTGATAATAGATGGGACTAAAAGCGATTTTAACCATAAAAGACACTGCAGTATTCAGGACTAAAAATATAATTATTTAACCCGATTAAATCATATAATATCTTATTTTCAATCATAATATCAAAAATTATGGAAGTACATCACCCGCACCATCCTACCCATAAGAAAAAATGGTCCGAATATATTACGGAGTTCATCATGTTATTTGCAGCCGTAACACTAGGTTTTTTTGCCGAAAACATAAGGGAGCATCAAGTTATTGATAATCATAAAAATCAAAATTTGATTACCATGATTGATGATTTAAAACAAGATTCCGTCGAAATTCAAAATAGAATTGATGAATACAGCAATGCTTTGGTTCAGTTTGAAAAAATGAAAGATCTTTCTTTTGCATTTAGTCATCAAGAAATCAGTGAAAATCAATTAGTAGATTCAGTAGTTAGAATTTATGTGAATACTAGATTTGGTATTGCCCTTTTTATTAATAATGCATCTTATAAAAACACGATCTCTTCAGGCAGTTTAAGTTTTATTAAAAATAATGAAACCAAAAAACTCATTGCACAGTATTACGAAGCTTTATACGGTAAAATTGTAGTAAACAATACCTTATTAGACAATGATAACCACGAGTTTGGAAGCAAAACTTTTGGATTTGGATTTGTTATTACTACAAATGAAAAACTTCCATTTCAATCTAGATCAAACGCCGTTCAGTTAGAAGACTTTAAAACCATTCCTGTGTTAAGAAAAAGAATTATTGACCCAGAATTTAGGTTATTGGTAAATAGAATTGAGAGTAGATGCGGCTATTACCTATATGTAATGCAAACAGCAAAAGATTTAAATACAAAACTACTCTCTCAATTAAATAAAAAAGAATTTTAAAAAAAACAACAATGGAAGTACATCACCACTCGCATCATCCAAAAAAATGGAAAGAATACGTTACAGAGTTTATCATGCTTTTTGCAGCGGTAACGCTTGGCTTTTTTGCAGAAAATCAACGTGAGCATTTAATTGAA
>Ga0315907_10009049_pt1 | contig 10136 bp, 10 predicted proteins | sample LakEriMetagenome_3_FD_203525 | JGI IMG/M metagenome (GOLD analysis project Ga0315907, IMG submission 203525) | Freshwater fungal communities from buoy surface, Lake Erie, Ohio, United States - Buoy 12 MA123 | ecosystem: Environmental > Aquatic > Freshwater > Lake > Lake biofilm | place: USA...
CTGGGCCAGTTATATGGGAAGTAACAATGGTATTTTCAGTTCTGGGAATGGAGGAGCTTGTATTTCGGATGATTGTGGGCTTTGGGATTGGAGACTAAAACTAAATGATACGACTTTAAGAGATTTCACTAATCTTCCAAGCGGTGGTACCACATGCTCTAATACCGTAAAAGGCCACAGTATAACGACTACTACATATTCATTCTATAGCAGAGCTTTTGAAGTCTTAGATCAAAACGGAGATAATGATGGGCTTTGTGAAATTAGCGAGAATTGCATTCTTGCACCTAATTTTGGAGCTTATCAAGGTGAAGGTCTCCCTAGTGACTCTACCGCCAATATATGCACTTTAAGTGGCGGAACTTTAAAGTACTATCCTACAAACGGAATTTAGATCTAAATTACGTCCCACAAAACGTATTCTTAATTTTCTCACTTTCTTCCGGCGGCCTTGAGAATTTATCTAACTCTTTTTTGTCTGAACTAAATGGATTTTTCAATCTTTCATGAAGTTCATAAAAAGGTGAATAATTCCCTTGATAGGCCGATTGGATGACAGATTCTATGAGATGATTCCTAGGGATATAAAGAGGATTTTGATTTTCTTTTAGTTCAGGCCTTGCCTCATACCAAGACTTGTAAAATTTTTGCCAGCTCTCGGTCTTAGGAAAAAAGTCATCAACCTGTGAAAGTCGATAGTGAGCAAGCGTAAAATCTAATTTCGTCTCATGCAAATAATTCAACCACTCTCCTACAACTTTTTCTTTTTGATCAGCGTCTTCATGAAGACCAAGCTTCTGAGCAAAAACATTTGTCATCGCCTGTTCTATTTTTTTAGGAATCTCACTCAGGATGGCATTGAGCTTTTCAATGGCCTTTTTTTCATCCTGATCAATCAAAGGCACAAGGCAATCGGCCAGCCTTGAAAGATTCCAAAGCAAGATTTTAGGTTGCTCGCCATAGGAGTAGCGCCCCTGTTTATCTATAAAACTATAGACCTGATAAAAATTAAAATGGTCCATGAACGCACAAGGGCCAAAATCAAGTGTCTCACCCGAGATGGACATATTGTCCGTGTTCATGACTCCGTGGATAAATCCAACTCCCATCCAATTTGCAATAAGATCCACTTGTCTCATGGCCACAGACCTTAAAAACTCCAAGGCCTTCTCAGGCAGAGATAAATGATCAAGATGTGAGTAGTGACGTTTGACAGAATAGTGAAGCAATATTTCTAAGGCCTCAAGATCTCTTCGGGCAGCAAAATATTGAAAAGTACCAATCCGTAAATGACTAGAGGCCACTCGCGTGAGAACTCCACCAGGAAGCTCTTCTTCTCTGGCCACTAAATCTCCAGTTGCAACAACTGCGAGAGACCGGGTGGTAGGAACGCCTAAGTAAAACATCGCCTCACTGACAAGATATTCTCTGAGCGCCGGCCCGAGAGCTGAAAGACCATCTCCCCTTCGAGAGAAAAAGGTGGGCCCCGAACCTTTAAGTTGGAGATCAAATGATTTTCCAGAAGAAGTTGTGATTTCTCCTATTAATGCCGCTCGCCCATCACCGAGACTTGGAACAAAATGTCCAAATTGGTGACCAGCGTAGGCCAAGGCCTTGAGCTCTGAGCCAGGAAGGGTTTTAAGACCCGTAAAAAACTGAGCAAGATCAGCTGAAGTGTAATCTGAAGGATTAAAACCTAAATCTTTGGCCAGTGAATCATTAAAAATAATAAGCTCAGGATGGCTAAACGCATATGGTTTGAATGGAGCGTAAAAGCGATCAGGCAATTGATAAAAGGTATTAGTAAATTTCATAGCGTCATAGTAGCGAGAAAGAGAGCACATTCCAACATCAAAAAATCATAGAGATTTTAAATCATCATTTCTATGATAGAAATGTCTAAGTAACTGGAGACCATCATGAAAGAAGTCATCGATTTAAATATTAAGGGCATGAATTGCTCGGCCTGTGTTGGTCGAATTGAAAAAGGATTACTTAAAGAAGATGGAGTTCTCAAAGTTCAAATAAACCTCGCGACAGAAAAAGCAAAAGTTGAAATTGAAGAAAAGACAATATCCCCAGCAACACTGATTCAATTAATAAAAAAGATTGGATATGAGGCCAGTATCCAGAACTCAAAAGGCAAAGGTTTACAAGCAGACGACTTAAAACCTGAGTTAATAAAGCTTATCCTTTGCTCACTTCTTACGATTCCCCTATTAATCCCCATGTTCTTTATGGGGGATAAACATCATCAAATAATACCATCCTGGGTCCAACTGATCTTGGCCACACCAGTTCAGTTTTATTTTGGCGCCAAATTCTACAAGGGAGCGTGGCTTTCACTTAAATCAAAAGTGGGAGATATGAATCTTTTGGTTGCTTTAGGAACAACCTCTGCTTTTGGTCTGAGTCTGTATGGACTCATTTACAATTCTCACCAAATCTATTTTGAAAGCTCTGCGACGGTTATTACTCTCGTATTAATGGGAAAATACCTCGAAGCAAAAGCTAAAAGGAAAACCACTCAAGCCATAAGTGCTCTACAATCTTTTAGACCTGAGCGGGTTTGGGTTCAAAAAGGTCAAGAGTTCAAAGAAGTTGCACTAGATGAAATTCAACTCAATGATATTTTAAGAATAAGGCCAGGTGAAAGGATTCCGGTTGATGGGAAAATAATCGAAGGTGAAACTCATCTAGATGAATCGCTGATGACGGGAGAAAGCCTTCCGATTTCAAAGGCTATCAATGATAAAGTGATAAGTGGTTCTTTAAATCATGAAGGCTTAATACTTGTACAAACAAAGGCCATTGGTTCGAACACTCTCCTGTCCAAGATTATCGAGCTCCTTGAATCGGCCCAATATAACAAACCAAAGATCCAAAGACTCGTGGATAAAATCAGCGCAGCGTTTATTCCTACGGTTTTAGTCATTGCCTGCTTAACGCTCGTTTTAACAGGTCTTTTTAAGGCCAATTGGGAGCTCGGAATCATGAATGCAGTCGCAGTGCTGGTTATGGCCTGCCCGTGTGCTCTAGGACTTGCCACACCAACATCCATCATGGTCGGCACAGGAGTGGCGGCCAAAGCAGGTATTCTGATTCGAGATGGTGAAGCCTTGGAAAAAGCTCAATCGATTTCAACCATTATTTTTGACAAGACAGGAACTCTCACTCAAGGCAGACCTGTCGTCGCTCACGTCGAAGTGATTGAAGGTGAAACAAATAGAGCAATGTCTATTATTAAATCACTTAATCAAGGTAGTGAACATCCCCTGGCCAAGGCGATAGGATTAGAATTAAAGACTTTACCAAAAAGTGATCTCTTTCATGTCGTAGATCAAAAAACAATTCCAGGTCTTGGAGTTGAAGGAAGAATAGAAAATAAAAGTTATCTCTATGGAAGCAAAAGAATTCTTACCACCCTCTCCATTGAAGATTTACCGCAGGCCCAAGAATGGCAAAAGAAGGCGGAGACTGTTTCTTATTTGGTTGATAAAGATGAAAAAAAAATAATCGCGATGATTTCATTTACAGATGAGATCAGAGAAAGTTCTAAACGAAGTATAAGTGAACTCAAAAAGAGCGGAATCAGAGTCTTGATGGTCACAGGTGATCATCAGCAAGCTGCTCAAAGAGTGGCGAATCTCCTTGAAATTGACGATATGACGGCCGAAGTTTCGCCAGCAGAAAAACTAGAAATTATCAAGAGTCACCAACTTAAAGGTGAGGTGGTGGCGATGGTTGGAGATGGGATCAATGATGCTCCAGCTTTGGCAACTGCTGATGTTGGAATCGCCCTCTCCACCGGAACTGATATAGCGATGAATAGCTCCTCCATTACTTTAATGAATGGTGATCCATCCCTTATCTCAGACGCGATTCTCATATCAAAAAAAACTTATCAAAAAATAAAACAAAATCTCTTCTGGGCCTTTATTTATAATCTTTTGGGGATTCCACTCGCGGCCAGTGGAAAACTGAGCCCCATGCTTGCAGGTGCGGCCATGGGACTCAGCTCGATTTGTGTCGTTTTAAATGCTCTCAGCCTCAGATCCTGGAGACCCAAAAAACCTTAAGGATTAGTGATTCTTTCGACTTTTTCTTTCATCATGAAAGTTTCGACACTTTGACGAAAACGAATTCTTCTTCTTTTCAAGGCACTCATCAACAACAGATTCTTTGTTATCAATACATTCCAACTTGAGTGCCTCTGCATAACATTCTCTCTCAAGATTTTCATCAAATTCCACATGGGATACTTGAGCAAAGGCAACAGTAAAACAAGATAAAAGAAACAACAAAAATAAATTCTTCATTCAAAAACTCCTCAATTTTATAAATACTTTACGCTCATTTTCCCAATCATTCGCCCGATCGCATAGGGAACTGAATAATCACGACTTGGTGAATAGGTATAGGCATGTCCAAAACCAACTTTGTGTAACCACTCATGAAAAAGATTCGCAGCAACACTATTTGCAGCATAGACATTAAAATATTTCGTATTCACGTAGATTCTTTTGGTTCCCGTATTTGTATAACCGACAACATTTGTACTTAAATTGGTATAGAGCTGAACCTCCATATCCATTGCATTATTCTTCAGTGGAAAAAGACGCTCAGCTGCTTCAAGAATTCTCTCATAGATCTGTGCATTACTTAGCCCACCATTGTCAACGAAGGTTTTAACTCCATTATAAGAGTGGTTTAAAACAGCAGATCGGAACTCTTCAGTTCCAACGACCTTTTTGATCAACTCGACGGCCGAATCAAACTTTCCCTGCTGACTGGATGTTGTATCTATAAAGATGAGATTACTGTCAAACGTGTAAGCTTCATTTGGCAAGGCCGTGTTCGTGATGTCATCTAAACTCAAATCAACGGGGCTACTAGGTTCTTGTGAAATTGACGTCGTACTAGAATTATCACTTAAAGATAATTCATCAAGAATTTTCTCCTTATCCTTTTTATCACAAGAAACTAAAACACTTAAAAAGAATAAGAGATAAAAGCTCTTATACATACTACCCTCCATGGCAAAAAAAAACATCGTCCTGATGTTTCATCAAAAAAACTTAGCAGCATGATTCCACAGACAAAAAAAGTAATCAAAGGGGGCAAAAACATTAATTATGTAAACATTGTGGAGAACAAAAATATTTACAAGGGCAGAAAATGGTCTAAGAATGATGTTTATGAAAACCATTCTCTTGATTCGAAACAAATCGGAGTATTCAGATCAACTCAAAAAATTCTTCGAATCATTTGACCTAAGAATTTATTTTACGGATTCTTTTTCTTCAGCTTGGGAACTAATCAAAGAACTTAAAATCCAAATGATCTTAACGGATTCCCAAACACATTATGGAAACGGAATTGAATTCTGCACAAAATTAAGATCACTTAATTATGAAGGGAAAATTGTTTTTCTTAGTGAAAACATAAACGAGAAAAATATATTACTTGCACTTGATTCAGGGGCAGATGATTATCTTTGTTTACCCATGTCTTTAAACGAGATCAAAGCGAGGATAAGAAAATATCTTCCTTTGAAATCAAATAAAACCAAATTGTCATTTGGTGAACTTTTAATCAATCCGCACATGAGGATTCTCAACTTCATGGGAAAATATGTAACACTTGGTAAGAAGGAATTTGATATTTTCTACCACATCGTTCAACGACGCTCCTCAATTGTTGAGCGTCGAGCTCTCCTTGAACTGGTGTATGAAGAAGGTCATCAATCTGAGAGAATCATTGACTCACATATCTCACATATTAGGTCAAAATTATGGAAATTGGGTGGCCCTAAGATTCAAATCCAATCAATCTATGGAAAAGGTTACACGATCATTTATCAGGATTAGAAAAACTAGGCCGGCATTAAAATTGAATACCTCATTTAAATTGGGGGAAAAATGATTCATGCCAAAATACCTTTAACCCGTGCTGAAGAACTCTTTAGGAGGATTCAAGATTTTCATGATCACAATCTTCCTCATTTAGAACAAATAAAATCAACTCTGTTTGAAACAGTAGAGATATTAGATAGACATAATATTGAATATATCCTTTTTGGAGGACTTGCCGGTTTTCAGCTTGGGCGCCCCCGAGAGACACATGATATTGATTTTCTTATCCATCCGACAGATGCTGAGAACACTTTAGAAGTTTTAGCAAAATATAATTTTGAAACTGAGCGAAGAGATCCGCAATGGATTTACAAGGCTTGGAAAAATGAAGTCCTTGTGGATTTTATCTTTAAATCCTGTGGGGATATTTTCATCGATGATGAGGTAAAAAGCCACGCTCGAAAGCTTTCGTATTGGGGAAGGATGATACAAACGATTTCGCCAGAGGATTATTTAATGATAAAAGTAGCGGCGAATCGAGAAAAAGCCTCTCACCATTGGTATGATGCGCTTTCTGTACTCAAAGAGGGACAAATTGACTGGTCCTATCTTTTAATCAGATCCCGGTATGCACCCCGAAGACTCCTCTCTCTTCTTATTTACGCTCATTCAATAGATATTGGGGTTCCCCAGGATGTGATCTATGAATTATACAAAAATATTTATGCACCAGGTTTAATAACTCAGGAAAGGGATTTCTCTTACTCGACATAGAATGAATGAGACTCAGCATGATTTGATTTTCGAAGCTCAATCCTGTTATTAATGGAAAGGACCCCCATAAGATCAGCGACAATATCTTCGACCAGCCACTTAATCGCTAAATCATCAACGACTCCAAATAAAATTACTTGCTGATTCATTACCTGGATAAAGATATTATACTTTTTCAACATGGGATGTTCATTCAACTTCTGCTGCACCATCTTTTTTAAATTTTCATCCTGGACATTATTTATTGCCATACAAGTCTCCATCTAGCAAAAAAAATTATCATAAGCATATCCCCTACAACATTTAACTTTGCCTTAATTTTAAAATACACGGCTTGCGGAAAACTTTAGGTGACAAGAGGATACGCAATCTCTGAATATGTCTCGTCCACTAAGAGCTAAAGGACTAAGGAGGTATGATGTTCTCTTTTATCTTTCTTCTTTGCATGAGTCTTCAAGTCTTTGGGAATTCGACGATCAAGGCAAGGATTTCGTCAATTGACTACCCTCTTCCACCAGAAAATGAAACATTAATTTTCTTAGATACTGGACTTGTTATTAAGACAAGAAAGGCTAAAGATTTTTTGATAAAAAAAACTCTCAATGAATTAAGCCATCATGAGTACTTTTTCACTTTCAATCAAAATCGTGAATTAATTGAAATGAAATCAACTCAAGCTCGAAATACAAAAGTAGAATTATTATTATTTAATAATTTTAATTATGTTCCAACCACCATTGAATCTTTGGCCCTCACTCGTAAATATTTTAGAGAAGCCAGGTACTATGATAAAGAGTCACAATGCTTCAATCGGGCTATGGTTTGGACTTATGAATGGTGGAGACGTCACTCTCTTCGATCCAATAAGATTTTAATCTTTTTTACGAGGAATTATATCAGGCGCTACAATTTTGAATGGTGGTTTCATATTGCACCATTAGTTAATGTCATGGATGAGGGTGTCGTAAAAGAAAGAGTCATGGATATTAAATATAGTAATGGACCACTCCCGCTAAAATCGTGGACTGATCTCTTCATGAAAGGCAACCCAGATTGCCCGATGGTTGAACGTTATTCAGATTATGCTGATCACCCCTATGAGGGAGATTGTTATCTTCAGAGAACTCACATGTACACATATCAGCCCGCAGATCTTCAAATGTATGAAGCCTGGGGATATCAAAAAAATGAATTTGCTCTTAAGGAAGTTCAGCAGGCGTACCGTGAAGCCATGGATGAAATAGTTACAATCGACGAAGAGGGGCCAGGTCATGAAATTTTTTAGTTTTATTTTTCCTCAGATTCTTCTTTTATTTGTTCAAGCATGTGGCGTTTCAAATAAAAATAATGACCAAATCACTTATATAGATCCCCCACTTGAGGAATCCATGGATGGCCATAACATTAGTGGGTTATATTTAGCAAAATTTGAGACCATGAATCCTCATATCAATGGAACTCTACCCGGTTCATTGACTTTAAAAAGAACTGATGATCGACTTCAAACTTTTCTTCGCTTATTTGCTGGTCATGTGAGGATTAAGCATCGTCAGGCGATATATCCTGGCAAGAGATGTCCCTCACTAAGTGATGATCTTAATCTCGATGGGCATATCGATATCCTAGAGGCAAGGTCAGTGATTGGTAAAATTCTTATCCCATTAGATGGAAATCTAAATTCACAATACTCCGGTAAAAATTATTTCCCTAGAGGAGATTTATCCGGGAATTACCATTATGAAAAAATAAGTTCCTTCTCACTCCTGCTTAAAGACCTAAGGGATAAGGATGAGGAGCCTAACGATCATGTTATAAAACTTGATGAGAATGAGCCTTTTGGCCTTGATGGAAGAGTGGTGATGATTGAAGGTGTGTCTCAGGATACTCTTCTTCCAGAAACTGTCGTTGGTGACGATGAATTAAAAAATTACGAATCCTATCCTATCGCCTGCGGTGTCATCCAAAAAAACACCTCCTCTTCACCTGGAACCATCTATACGGGTGAAACACCAGGCCCTATAGCTGATATTGAAGAAAATCAAGACATCCCCGCTGAAGGACCCATTCATTTTCCTGGCCGCAGGATAGAACCCCCTCCTGAAGAGACCCCTGAGGAGGAAGAGATTTAGTTGACACAATTTAGTTCTAGCGTTGTCGTTAAGTATTTTAAGGGATATGATTTCATGAAACATTTAAATAACTTAATTTTTTATGAAAAAATATTTTTTCCTTTTCCTCGTTATCCCACATTTCGTTTTGGCGCAAACTGATGTCAGTGGCGAAAAAAGACTCACTTTTCTAGATGTCTTTACTAAAATTCCTGATACTTCTGTCTCTGCCTTAGAATCCAGTTTTTCGAAAGAGGCCCTACCAGGCTGGGGTATTGTACTAGGAACAACTGCCATTACTTATTATTATGATGAAAATCTCTACCGATATAGTCAAAAACTTGGAAGAGACTGGGGAATTGGCAACGAAGATAACACGAAACCAGCTGTTCAAGCATTTGGACACCCACTTTTAAGAGTTCCTACTGATACAGGGTCAGCCTTATATTTTTTAGGGGATGGCTGGCTTCACATGGGAGTAGCAGGGACGTTTCTAGGTGCTGGGTATGCCAAAGACCAAACCTATGAGGTCAACACTGGCTATATCCTTATCCATGGCCTTTTTGTTTCCACTATTTTTAACCAAGCACTCAAAAGAAGTTTTGGACGTGAAAGTCCGGAAGTTAAAACTGCTGAAAGAGGTGCTTGGAATATGTTTCCAAGTTTTGAGGACTACAATACTAAGACTGCAAGTTTTGATGGAATGCCTAGTGGTCATGTCATGGCTTCAACCGTGACCTTTACTGTCCTTTCTGAGAGATATCCCAAGTATAAGGTACCCCTCTATTGGACTGGAGGTATTTGGCTGACGGCACTTTCTTTTCAGATGATGAATAATGGTGTTCATTGGGCCAGTGATTACCCACTGGGTATCGCTATGGGTTGGGTCTTTGGTCAGGCCGCTGTTAAGATGGCCCGTCCATCAACTTCTGAATCCATGGAAAAGAAAGAAACAACTTGGATGTTTCTCCCAAAAAGTGTTCCTGGAGGAATGGGCTTAACTGCGCTCAAGAATTTTTAATTCATATCTCTGGCAAGCCTTATCCCAGTGTAAAAGAATCTTGTTTCGGGATGGGCAAAGTTTCGATACGTCGTTCGATAATGCGCACTTGGAGTTAAGCAACTCCCCCCTCGTAAAGTATAATAATGGCCCATCATCTTCTCAGAATATTCAGACAAACCAAAAGAGAGCGCTTTGAACCGGGGGTACGGCAAGTAAGGACTCTGTGTCCACTCCCATAGTGTTCCATGAATTTGAGAAAAATGCTGATAACTATCAGAAGCAACAATGGGCTCAAGATTAGAATTTTCTAGAAAAGAACCTTTCACTTTTTCTAAACGTGCAGCAGTTTCCCACTCAGCTTCAGTGGGTAATCTTGCCCCTTGCCAGCGAGCATAA